>ENA-OBIT01000001-OBIT01000001.1-metagenomes-genome-assembly--contig:-NODE-1-length-99183-cov-5.66272_pt1 | contig 99183 bp, 99 predicted proteins | sample MGYA00153386_OBIT01 | MGnify analysis MGYA00153386
TCGATCAACCACCGGAGAGCGATTCCGCGATCGACCTGTCCCCATTGATCGATGAGGCGATCGGCTTGGTCCAATCGAAGGCCGAACCGCGTTCCATCACCATCGAGCGCGACGACACCGCGCCATTGCTGGCGATCGGCGAACCACGCGCCATCGTCCAGATCCTCGTCAATCTGCTCGGCAATGCGGTGCGCCACGCGCCCGACGCAAGTCGAGTCACTGTCAGCCTCGCCAGCTCCAACGACACTGCCTCGGTCACCGTCGCCGACCAGGGCGGCGGGATCGACGCCGTCGACCAGGAACGCATTTTCGGCAAGTTCGAACGCGTCGGGGAGGGCGGCGGCGATGCCGGGCTCGGCCTCGCGATCGCTCGCCGCCTCGCCAATTCGATGGCCGGCGACGTGACCCTGGTCAGCGAGCCCGGCCAAGGCGCCCGCTTCACTCTAAGTCTGCCGGCCGCTTAGCGGTCCTTGACCGGCGTGTAATCGCGCTGGGTCGCGCCGACGTAGAGCTGGCGCGGACGGCCGATCTTCTGCTCGGGGTCGGAAATCATCTCGTTCCATTGCGCTACCCAGCCAACGGTGCGGGCCAGCGCGAACAGGACGGTGAACATTTCGGTCGGAAAGCCGATCGCATTCAAAATCACGCCCGAGTAAAAATCGACGTTCGGGTAGAGCTTCTTGTCGATGAAATATTGGTCGTTGAGCGCGATATGCTCAAGCTCTTTGGCCACGTCGAGCACCGGATCGGTCTTGCCCAATTCCTTGAGCACCGCATCGGCGGTGGCCTTCATCACCTTCGCCCGCGGGTCGAAATTCTTGTATACGCGGTGGCCGAAACCCATCAGGCGGAACGGATCGTCCTTGTCCTTGGCGCGCGCGATATAGGCCGGGATATTCTTCACATCGCCAATTTCGCGAAGCATGTTGAGCGCGGCTTCATTGGCGCCGCCGTGCGCTGGGCCCCACAGGCATGCGATCCCCGCCGCGATGCACGCGAATGGGTTGGCGCCTGACGATCCGGCCAGGCGGACGGTCGAGGTCGACGCATTCTGTTCATGGTCGGCGTGGAGGGTGAAAATCTTGTCGAGCGCATTTTCGATCACCGGATTGACCACATAGGGCTCGGCCGGGACGCCGAAGGTCATGCGCAGGAAATTGCCGGTGTAGCTAAGCTCGTTCTGGGGGAAGATGAACGGTTGCCCGATCGAATATTTATACGCCATCGCTGCCAGCGTCGGCATCTTGGCGATCAGCCGGTGCGACGCGATCAGCCGCTGGGTGGGGTCGGTAATGTCGGTCGAATCATGATAGAAACTGCTCAGCGCCCCAACCACGCCGCACATGATTGCCATCGGATGCGCATCGCGCCGGAACCCGCGGAAAAAGGTCGCCAGCTGCTCGTGGACCATCGTGTGATGGTTGATGGTGTAGACGAACTCGTCGAGCTCTTTGGCTTTGGGGAGATCGCCGTGGAGCAACAGATACGACACCTCCATGAAGCTCGACTTCTCGGCCAATTGGTCGATCGGGTAGCCGCGGTGGAGCAAGATGCCCTCGTCGCCATCAATATAGGTGATCGCGCTCTGGCACGCGGCGGTCGAGGTGAAGCCAGGATCATAAGTGAATGCGCCGGTTTCGCCGTACAGTTTGCGGATATCGATGACGTCGGGGCCGACCGATCCGTTGAGCAAAGGAAAATCAAAGTCACCGGCCGCAGTGGTCAGTTTGACGTTCTTGTCGGTCATGCATTCGGCTCCAGCATCTGGTCGGCGATCCGCGCTAAACTCTCGTCGCGGCCCAGCAAGACCAACACGTCGAAAATGCCCGGCGAAGTAGTCCTGCCCGTGAGCGCCGCGCGCAGCGGCTGGGCAAGTTTGCCTAGCTTAAGTGCGTTGCTTTCCGCAACCTCCCGCACTGCAGCATCGGTCGAATCGTGGCTCCAGTCGGCAAGCGCCCCCAACGCCTTGTGCGCAAGCGCGAGATGGCCGCGCGATTCGTCGGTCAGCAGCGCCGTGGCTTTCTCGTCCATCGCCAGCTGGCGCACATCGAACAGGAACGCCGCCCCCTCGGCCAACTGAACCAGGTCATGCGCCCGCGCCTTCAGCTCGGGCATCGCCTTGACCAGCAGCGTCCGGCCCGCATCGTCGACCCCCATCCTGGGCGCAATCAACCCCGCCAGGCGCGCATCATCCGCCTCGCGGATATAATGGCCGTTCAAATTCTCGAGCTTCTTGGTGTCGAACCGCGACGGGCTCTTGCCGACATGATCGAGGTCGAACCACTCGATCGCCTGTGCCAGGCTGATGATCTCGTCATCGCCATGCCCCCAGCCAAGCCGCAGCAGGTAATTGGCCAGCGCCTCGGGCAAGATCCCCATCTCGTCGCGATAGGAATCAACCCCCAGCGCGCCATGGCGCTTGCTCAATTTGGCCCCGTCCGACCCGTGGATTAGCGGGATATGGGCATAATGGGGTTCTTGCCACCCCATCCCGCGGATGATCGCTAGCTGGCGAAAGGCATTGTTGAGATGATCGTCGCCGCGGATCACGTGGGTCACGCCCATGTCATGGTCGTCGACCACCACCGCCAGCATGTAGGTCGGCGTGCCGTCCGAGCGGAGCAGGACGAAATCGTCAATCTCTCCGTTGGCGACGGCGACCCGGCCCTGGACCAGATCTTCGATCACCGTCTCGCCTTCACGCGGCGCCTTGATGCGGACCACGAACGGCTTGCCCTCGGGTCCATCATCGCGGTCGCGCCATTCGCTGACGATGCGGAACGGCTTACGCTCCGCCTGCGCAGCCTCGCGCCGCGCGGTCAGTTCCTCGGGCGTCAGGTAACAGCGATAGGCATGGCCGCTTGTCAGCAACGCCGCCGCCACCTCGGCATGCCGCGCCGACCGCTCGAACTGCATCACCGGCGGTTCGTCGCCCTCGATCCCGAGCCACGACAGCCCGTCCAGGATCGCGTCGATCGCTGGCTGGGTCGAGCGCGCGCGATCGGTATCCTCGATCCGCAGTAAATATTTGCCACCATGATGCCGCGCGAACAGCCAGTTGAACAACGCCGTCCGCGCCCCGCCGATATGCAGGAAGCCGGTCGGCGAGGGGGCGAAGCGGGTGACCACGCCGGGGATTTTCGGGCTTGCGCTCACGCACGCTTTCCTCTTGTTTGACGGGGCCGATGGACTGGACGAGCGCCCCTAACATAGAGGACGCGTCGCTGGAACCGGCGCATCGGCTGTTTTCGCCTGCTTGGCTTGGCGCGCTCAACGACCGGCTCGAAGCATTTCTCGAGGCTGAGCGCGGGCAATTGCCATTGTGGTTCGTCGCCTCGTTCAGCCTCGGCATCGCCCTGTGGTTCGCGCTCGGCGATCCCAAAGCGTGGACTGGCCTGCTGTGCCTCGGCGGGGCAGCGGCCATGCTCGGGCTGGCGTGGAGACAGGGCAGGGCGGGCCGCGCGCTGGCCGGGTTCGGGATCGCTCTGACATTGGGCTGCGGACTGATCTGGCTGCGATCGAACATGGTCGCCGCACCGCGCCTCGATCATCCGCAAATGGCCGATGTCGACGGCCGGGTCGAATTGGTCGAGACGCTCGCCGCCAAGGGCGATTTGCGACTGACGATCGCCACCGCGACCCCCGGATTGCCCCCGCGAGTGCGCGTCTCGCTGCCGCAGGAGGACGCACCCAAGGGGCTCGCAGCCAGTGCGCGGGTCAAGCTCAAGGCGCGGCTCGCCCCGCCGCCGCCGATGGCGCTTCCCGGAATGCATGATTTCGCGCGCGATGCTTGGTTTCGCGGGCTCGGCGCGGTCGGGCGGACGATCGGGCCGGTCGTCATCGTCGACCCCAAGGTCCCGACCGGGCTCGACCGCATGCGGGGCGATCTCGATCGCCACATCCGCGCCCGCTTGCCCGGGCCAAGCGGCTCGATCGCCACCGCGCTCGCTACCGGCGATCAGAATGCGGTCAGCAAGGAAGACGCACTCGCTATGCGTCGCTCGGGCCTGACCCATTTGCTGTCGGTCAGCGGGTTGCACATCGCTGCCGTGGTCGGCGCGGCGATGTTCCTGACGCTCAAATTGCTCGCGTTCGTCCCTGGGCTCGCGCGTCGCTTCAACCTGGTGCTCGCCGGAGCGGCCGTGGGCGCGATCGCCGGGATCGGCTACACCATCCTCACCGGAATGCAGGTGCCGACGGTGCGCAGCTGCGTCGCCGCCGTGCTGGTGCTCGCCGGGATCGCCATCGGGCGCGAGGCGCTCAGCCTGCGCCTGGTCGCGGTCGGCGCCTTGATCGTTTTGCTGTTCCGCCCCGAATCGCTCGCCGGCGCCAGCTTCCAGCTGAGTTTCGCCGCCGTCACCGCGATCATCACATTGCACAGCTTCGGCGCCGTCCGCCGCCTGCTCGGCCCGCATGACGACGGCATAGTCGGCCGGTTCCTGCGCGGCGCGGCGTCACTGATCGCCACCGGCCTCGCCGTCGAACTCGCGCTGATGCCACTCGCGCTCTATCATTTCCACAAGTCGGGCCTCTACAGCGTCGGTGCCAACCTCGCCGCCATTCCGTGGACCACATTCGTCATCATGCCGCTTGAGGCCGGCGCCTTGCTGCTCGACTTGGTCGGTCTCGGTGGGCCGTTATGGGCCGCCACCGGCTGGTCGGTCGACATGCTGCTCGGCCTTGCGCGCCACGTCAGCCAGATGCAGGGCGCGGTTGCCAATTTACCGACCATGTCGCGCTGGGCGTTCGCGGCGATGCTGCTCGGCGGGCTGTGGTTCTGCCTGTGGACGGGCAAGGTGCGCTGGCTCGGCCTCGCGCCGCTGGCGATCGGCGGTGCGGCGGCGGCGATGTCGCCCACCCCCGACCTGCTCGTCACCGGCGATGGCCGTCACCTTGCGATCACCGGCCCGACTGGCGCACCGGTCATCCTGCGCGACCGGGCGGGCGACTTCATGCGCGATCTGATGAGCGAGGCAGCGGGCTATGACGGCGACGCCTTGCTGCTCAGTGATCAACCCTTCGCCAATTGCCAGCGCGACAGCTGCGTCGCGACGATTGATCGCGGCGGGCATCGCTGGGTGCTGCTTGCAACCCGCTCGAAAGACAGCATCGCCTGGGCCGAGCTTACCGCCGCGTGCCGCGACGCCGACATCGTCGTGTCCGAACGCTGGCTGCCCAAGGCGTGCCAGCCACGCTGGCTGAAGCTCGACCGCCAATCGCTCGGGACAAGCGGCGGGGTGGCGGTGTTCCTCGACGATAATCCACGGATCAGCACCGTTGCCCAGCGGATCGGCAATTACCCGTGGGCCGCCCCGCCGCCACCGGCGTTCACCCCGCGGCGCGATCCCCGTCGTCCGTTTCACCGTCGGTCGTCTGCCACACCGCAAGCTCGCTCCCCGACGGATCGATGAAGTGGAACCGCCGCCCGCCGGGGAACGCGAAGATAGGGCGCGAGATCAGCCCGCCGGCCGCGATCACTGCCTCGAGCGCGGACTCGACATCATCGACCCGCACCACCGGCAGCGGTGCGGACAGCGAATCGTCGACCTGGCCATTCAACCCGACATCGACCGTTCCGCCCTCGGTCGCGGCATAATCGGGCCCGTAATCGGCGAAGCTCCATCCGAACGCCTTGGAATAAAATGCCCGGGTCAGCTCATGCGCGGTGACGCTCGGCAATTCGACATAATCGATCCGCGGTTCCGGCACTCCTCAATACCGCCGGATCAGGCCCGCCAGGCGACCCTGGATGCGGACTTGTTCGGGGCGGTATCGTTGCGGTTCGTACATCCGGTTGGCGGGGTCGAGGCGGACCATCTGGCCCTCGCGGCGGAAGGTCTTGAGCGTCGCCTGCTCATTGTCGATCAGCGCCACCACAATCTCGCCCTCGCGCGCCACGTCGACCTTGCGGATCAGCGCGAAATCGCCGTCGAGAATCCCTTCCTCGACCATCGAATCACCCGACACCTCGAGCGCATAATGCTCGCCCGGTCCAAGCAGCGCCGCCGGCACCGCAAAACCCTCGGTGCCCTGCAAGGCCTCGATCGGCGTGCCCGCCGCGATCCGACCGTGCAGCGGAATCTCGATCGTGTCGTTGGCCGCCATCTGCAATTGCGGACGCGGGGCGGGCGCAATCGACCCGATTACCGGTGCTGCGGTGGCAATCACATTCTCGGGCATCTTGATCACTTCAAGTGCCCGCGCGCGGTTGGGCAGGCGGCGGATGAAGCGGCGTTCTTCCAATGCCGAGATCAGCCGATGAACGCCCGACTTGGACTTCAATTCGAGCGCCTCGCGCATCTCGTCGAAGCTCGGGGACACGCCCGAGGCCTTCAGCCGATCGTCGATAAACTGGAGTAATTCGCGCTGCTTGACGGTGAGCATCGGCGGTGGCCCCATAAAGATCCCGAAGGAACGAACGGGGAACGTGTATTGAACGTTTCGGGTGCCGTCAAGCGCGTTATCAATCGGGCGAGGACAGGTCTTAAGTTTACAAAGGTTACCCAGTTCGGCGGCTTTTTGGGGGCGATTTGTAAACTTAAGGATTCACGGCGTCCGGGTGGCCTGATCCGGACAATTCGAAGTGACCATCGGAAGAGTTGCACGAAGCCCGGCAAATAGGACAGCGATTTCTCAGGCTGCCGAGCAGTCCTCCAGGAACGCCCCCAGCAACGCATGGCCATGTTCGGAGGCGATGCTTTCGGGGTGGAACTGGACCCCGTGGACCGGCGCGAATTCGTGCCGCAGCGCCATCACCACATCGTCCTCGCTCCACGCGTTGGCGATCAGCGGCGGGGCAACCTCGCCAACCGCCAGCGAATGATAGCGGGTCGCCTCGAACGGGGAGGGGATGCGCTCGAACAGCCCGGTCTTATCGTGGCGAATATTGGCGATCTTGCCATGCATCGGCGGCACCCGCTCAACCCGCTGGCCGCACGCCAGCGCAATCGCCTGATGCCCTAGGCACACTCCGAGCAATGGCCGGCGGGTCTCGATGCACCCCTTTGCCAGCTCGACCGAAATCCCGGCATCCTCGGGTCGCCCAGGTCCGGGCGAAATCAGGAAGCCGTCGAATGGCCCCGCCAGCGCCTCGCGAGCGCTGATCGCGTCATTGCGCCGCACATCGACCCCGGCCCCCAGCGTGCGCAGATAATCGACCAGAGTGAAGGTGAAGCTGTCGTAATTGTCGAGCGCCAATATCCTCGGCGCGGCCATCAATCGACGCCGCCGCCGCCGCCGCCGATGATCCGCTTGCGCGTCGCCGCGATCGCCTGCTCGTGGCGCTTGGTGCCAAGCTCGATCTGCAGCGCGCGCGCCAGTTGCTCGGCATATTCGGACGACACCGCTTCCTGAAACTCGTTTTGCACTTGGGTGATCAGGGTCGGCTGAAGCGCCGGGTTGCCGGGAATGATCTGGGTCAGGTTGACGACCACGAAGCCGCGCCCCTTGGGGTCGGCAATCATCCGGCTCTTGCCCTTGGCGAGCGAGAACATCAGGCTGAGTGCGGGCGGCACCTTGTCGCCCAGCTGGATCAGTTGCAGGCGCTGGATCGAGGCATGATTGGCCGGCGGTAATTTCACGCCGGCCGCAGCGATCGCAGCGTTGAGCCCCAGTCCGGAAGCGACCTTGGCCTGCACCGCAGTTGCTACCGCGCGCGCCTTGTCGCTTGCTTGCCTGACCCGCCAATCGGCCGCCACCCGCTCGCGGATCGACGCCAGCGGCGCGGGCGCAGCAGCGACCACGCGCTCCGACCCGACCAGGGCATAGCCAGCATCGCCGGTCAGCGTTTCGACCACCGGATCGTCGCCCTCGGACAAATCGAACCCGGCGCGCACCGCGGGCGCCAGCTCGGGCGGCATCTTGAACGCGGGTTGCGCATTCGATGTGCCGTTGGCGATAATCAAGGGACTGGTGTTCGCAGTCAGCCCCGCCGCCTTGACCGCCTCGGCAAAGCTGCTGCCATCCGAAATGGTATCTTCGACCTTGGTCACCAAATCGGCGAGCGCGGTCTTGCGTTTCTCGTCGGTCAGCTGGGTCGCGATCGCGCCCTTGACCTCGGCGAGCGAACGTCCGCTGTCATTCTGGATCGAATCCACCTTGATCACGTGCCAGCCAAGGTCCGAATGAACCGGCCCGACGACGTTGCCCGCCGGTGCAGCGAAGGCCGCCGCGGCGACCGCGTCGCTGGTCAGCTTGGTGAATTCCTCGCGGGTCTGCGGCCCAATCGAGACATCGGCCGCGCTCAGCCCGAGCGGCTTGACCGCATCGACGAAGCTAGCCCCGCCGCGCGCCCGAGCGACCAGCGCATCGGCGGCGGCCTTGTCGGGGACCACTGCCTGGCTGATCACGCGCTTGGCCTTGCCGCCATACACATCCTGGTGCGCGGCGTAATAATCGCTGATGTCCTTGTCGCTCGCGCTGACCGTCGCGACCTGCGCCGGGCCAATCCGCGCGATGCTCAGCACGCGCTGTTCGGGTACCGCGTAGCGCGCCCCATAAGTCTTGTAGAAGGCCGCCAACTGGGCATCGCTCGGATCGCCAACGCTCGACGCGAACAACGCTACCGGGATCAACGCGACATCGGCCTCGCGCCGCTCGAGCAGCATCGATGCATACGGCAGCGCCATTCCGACCGGGACGCGCGCATTGGCCGACGCCGGCGCCAGCACCATCCGTTGCAGCAAACTCCCCGCCATCAACTTGCGAAGCTCGGCATCGGTCAGTTTCTGCTGGTTGAGGAACGATTGATAGCCCTGCATGCTGAACTTGCCATCGAGTCCGCGCGTCGCCGGGATCTTGGCGATTTCGGCATCGATCAGCCGCTTGGACAACGTCATGTCCTGGTCATCGGCGAAGGCGCGAACCGCCGCGTCCTGGATCATCGACGTCAGCAGCGGATCGAAATCCTTGGCCAGCGATGCGTAATCCGCGGTCGGGTTGGACTGGCGCACCTCGGCGAGACGGCGCTGCAATGCAGCGGCCATGTCGCGGTCGGTGATTTTTTCGCCGCCCACGCTGGCGAGCGCTCCGGACTCAGACCCGAACATACCGCCGCCGACGCTATTTCGATCCTGCACCGCGAATCCGGCAAGGATCAGGATTAGGACCAGGGCCATGATCGCCTGGCCGATTTTCGTCTTGGTCATCCGGCGGATTGAGGCAATCATTCGTCACTCACGCGTTGATTATTGTTGGCGCCGCTTTAGGGGCGGTGCCGGGCAACGGCAAGCGAGCGAAGGGCGGATCGATGGCACGCAGGAAATTGGTCGCCGGCAATTGGAAAATGAACGGCATTGCGGCCGATCTCAAGCAGGCGCGGGCGATTGCCGAAGGCGCCGGGACCGGTGCCGACGTGGCGCTATGCCTGCCCGCAACCCTGATCGAACGCGCCGCCGGCACGCTTCCGGGGTTCGCCATCGGCGGTCAGGATGTCCACGCCGCCGCCAGTGGCGCGCATACCGGCGACATCAGCGCGGCGATGCTCAAGGATGCCGGTGCAAGCCTTACCATCGTCGGTCATAGCGAACGGCGCCAGGCGCTTGGCGAATGTGATGCCGACGTCCGCGCCAAGGCCGACGCCGCGCTCGCCGCCGGGCTCGACGTTATCCTGTGCATTGGGGAAAGCCTCGACGTGCGCGAAGCCGGGGCCGCGATTGCCACCGTATCGGCCCAACTCGATGCCTCGCTCCCCGCGACCCCGGTCGATGCAATCGCCTATGAGCCGATCTGGGCGATCGGCACCGGCAAGGTGCCGTCAGTCGAAGATATTGCGGCGATGCACTATGCGCTCCGCCAGCGGCTCGTCGCGGCGTATGGCGAAGACGGCACCAATGTCCGCATCCTCTACGGCGGCTCGGTCAAAGCCGCCAACGCCGCCGAAATCTTCGCTATCGCCGATGTCGACGGGGCGTTGGTTGGCGGTGCGAGCCTCACGGCCGCCGACTTCCTGCCGATCATTCACGCCGCTAGCGCAGCGCGCTGAGCCCCAGCCGCCGGACGATCAGCGGGACAGCCATGTGCGGCAGGGTGAGGATCGACAAGGTCATGAAGCTGGTCATGAACATGCGGTCGGAAGGTCCTGCGACGGGCAAGAATGGCAGCGCCGCTTGCGCGATCGCCAGCCCACCGAGCGTGGCGATGATCGTCGGTCGCGCGATTCCGGTCGACGGGCCCAGGTGTTCCAGCCCGGCCCGGAAATGCGCTGGCGAATGGATCAGGCAAAAATAGATTGCGAAGCCGGTAATCGGTGGAAGCAAGATCATTGCCGTTATTGCGCATGCCGCATTGACGGCCGTCACCCGGTGCCCGCGAATCCACAGTAACGGGATCGCCACCAAAGCGCATGCTGCCGCCACAGGGGCGACGAGCAACAATGCGTCCGCGACACCAGCCGCCGCTTGGTCACCGGTCAGCAGCACAAACAACTCACTCACCGCATCGTGATGAAGCAGCGCCGGTGCCGACAATGTGGCGACCGCAATGCCCAGCGCGAAGAATGGATGCTCGGCGTCAGACCAATCCTCGGCGAAATGAGCCGTCGCCATCACCAGGAAGAGTGCCAGCGCGAGCGTCGGCGCGGCCAGCCAGGTAGCGCACATCACCGCGACCAGCCCGAGATAGAGACTGATGACGAGCGCGAAGCGTTGTGCGGCGTCACGTCGCAGGATCGCAAGATCCAATGCGCCATGCGGCAGGCCGCCGATCAACAGCAATGCGCAAGTCGCTGCGATCATTGTCGAGTTGGTCAAGATACTGGCCGGGACGAACAGCGCTGCAATGGTACAGGCCGCAGCGACCCACGACATGCCTGCACGACCATCCAGACGGGTGACGGGCGGCACGTCTCCGTACCGCCCGATCATCCGGCCACTAGTTGCGGCAGAGAGGGTAACCCTGCCGGACATCGTTTAAGCGTGAGCTTCGGCGGTCGACAGCGATCCGCCCTCGGCCTCCGTCTTGCGGACCGCAATGATGTACACCAGCACACCAACGCCGACCTTGGCGATCAGATCGGCGATGGTATAACCGATTTGCACCCCGGTGGTCACCGCGCCACCACCCAGGCTGGTGTAGGGGATCATGTATACGATGGGATAAAATCCCCATGCGGCGAAGGTCAGCAGGCGCGCTTGCTTGACGAGACCGCGGACCGATTCCGGCTGCCGCTCGATCGATGCACTAAGCCCGCTGAACAATTCGTAGACGATATACAGGAACGGTATCGATGACAGCGTACCCCACAGCGCGCGCGTCCCGTTGTCGGCTGCAATCTCGCCCGGGTAACCCAAGATGATCATCAGCCCCGCTGCAAATCCAAGCCGCAGCGTCTTCGACATCGTCTCGGCCTGCGACAGCCGCATGACGAGCACGAGTTCGACCAGCAACAACGGTACCGTCAACAACCAGTCGACGTAACGATAGGCGTCGTTGAAGGCGACATTGGTGGTCGTCACGACCCCGTTGGCAACGCCGTAAGCGGCATTCCAGGATTCGAAGATGCGGAAATAATGATAGCAGGCGATGGCGCAGACCAAGCCCGAGATGGTGACGGCGGTCTTGTAGGCGGGGCCGACTTGCGATCGGCTGAGCCACAGGAACAGGGTCGCCGCGCCCATCGCCGCAAAGGTGAAGGAAAAGGCATTATAGACCAGCGAGAACTGGCCAATCGTTATGCTATTCATTGCAAGTCCTTATAAGAGTCCGGCTTCGCGCGCGGGAGTGGAGAGCGCGCGAAGCCGGATTCGGGTCAGAGGGCACGGACCCGAATGGTTAGGCCGAAGCTTCAGCCTTGGCAACCTCCAGAACGCGGTCAATGACGTGGATCACGCCATTGGTGCATTCGATGTCGGCGGTGATGACGTGCGCGCCGTTGACCGTCACACCGTCAGTTCCGTCGATGTCGAGCGAATCGCCGCCAGCCGACTTCGGCCGAAGCGTCTGCCCGGCAATGTCGCGGGCATGAACTGCACCGGGCAGTACATGAAGCAGCAACAACGCGGTCAGCGCATCGCGCTGCTCGGGCTCGACCAGTTTCTCGACCGTTCCCGCTGGCAAAGCAGCAAAGGCCGCGTCCGACGGGGCGAAGACGGTGAACGGGCCCTCGCCCTTCAGCGTATCGACCAGCCCGGCTGCGGTTACTGCAGCGACGAGCGTGGTGAACGAGCCATTGGCGACGGCGGTATCGACGATATCATGAATTTGTTCGGTCATGGTATTCTCCTTTAATCCCGCGCCGGAATGGAGCGGGGGCATTGGTGACGATATGGGGCAGGCGCGCGACCGGCGTTCGGTCACCGCGCGCTGATGGTGACGGCAAGGATGATGATGACGGTGTAGAGCAGCACCCCGCCGAACAGGATCGGCAGGCTGAAGGTGCCGCCGAATGTCTGCTTGACCAGGGTTCGTGTCTGATCGAGCAGGTCGGGCCAGGTGTAGGATACGAAATCGCCCTGGGTGATGACGTTGATCAGCCGTTCCTGGTCGTCGACCACCGGCAGGCGGCGAAATCGCTCGTTGGACATCAAGCGGAGCCAGCCAACGACATCGTCAGAGGCACGCGCAATGCGCAGGTCGCTGGTCATGATGTCGCTGATCTTGGTGCGTGCGGGGTCGCGCTCGACCGCGACCAGCCGGCGCAGGATATCGCGCTCGGTAAGCAGTCCCAGCACCTTGCGGTCGCCATCGACCACGATGATCGATCCGTAATTGCGCTCCGCCATCCGCTTCGACGCGTTCAGCACGACCTCATCGGGCGCGCAGGTCAGCGGGGCAGGCTTGGATTGAAATTCGGGCCGGTCGGAAATCTTCATGGCAGGAATATGCGCCTCGTGGACGCCTGCTAAAATATGGACCTAAGGCCGTATCGAGTTCACCCCGCCGGGGTCGCCGCTACAGGCCCGCCTCGACCGCAATCCGGACCAGGTCGGCCGAGGTGCGAAGGTTGAGCCGATCCATCACGATGCCGCGGTGCATCTTGACGGTCTTTTCCGACAGGCCAAGTTGCCCGGCGATCTGCTTATTCATCAGCCCGTTCGACACCAATGCCAGCACTTGCCGCTGCCGGGGCGACAGCGCACTTACCGACGCTGCGGCACGCACCCGGCGCGCAACGCTTGGTCCCGGAATTTCGTCGCCCACCTCGACTTGCGAGCCGAGGAAATAGCGCAATTCATCGTTGGTGTCGTAAATCGGCGCGACCAGGACGGCGTTGCGAAACGCAACACCGCTGCGCTTGTAGTTCAAAATCTCGACCAGCACCGGCCGATGGTCGCGAACGCCCTGGCGAATCGTCTCGGTCAACCACGGCTCGGTTCCCGGCCCCGACAGGAACCGGCAATTGCGCCCGAGGATATGTTCTTCATCATATCCCGTAAGCTCGCAGAATGCCGCGTTGCAGGCGATAATCGGATTGTCCGGCAGGCGCGGGTCGCTGATCACCGACGCAATCGGGCTCGCCTCGATTAACGCGGTTACGGACGGAAGCGACTGAGGGAGCGTCTTGCCCATGACCACGTTCTAGATTCTTTACCCGGCGCGTCCAGTCCGCAGTCGAATATGGTGATCGCTCTTGCGTTGAACATTGGCCCGCGGGTCGCTAGGGGAATGGCAAGTCTTTCCCTGAAATCGAGTTGCTCCAATATGTTCAAATTCCTGCTGATCGTTCAGACCATCATCGCCGCCAGCCTGGTCGGCGTGATCCTCATCCAGCGCAGCGAGGGCGGCGGGCTTGGAGTCGGTGGTTCGTCGTCGGGCTTCATGACCGCGCGCGGTGCGGCCGATTTCCTGACCCGCTCGACTGCGGTGCTCGGCGCCTTGTTCATCATGCTGTCGATCCTGCTCGCGGCTTATGCCGGCGCGACGGCCAAGCCGGTCACGGTCGACACCTCGCTGGTCAACCAGGCGTCCCCGGTGGTCCCGGCGACCAATCCGGCGCCGATGCCCGGCGTTCCGGCCAAGCAACCGCCTGCGCCCGTGACCAGGCAGCCAGCGCCGGCGGTCCCGCTCGCCCAGTAAGCGACGGCCTTTTACACCGCTTTTTCGATTCATGCGCTTGCCAGATGTGGCGCAGCGCCTCTAAGGCTCGTCTCCCATGGCGCGGTTCATATTCGTTACCGGCGGCGTGGTCTCCTCGCTTGGCAAAGGTTTGCTTGCCGCGTCCCTGGGCGCGCTGCTCCAGGCGCGCGGATTCAAGGTCCGGATTCGCAAGTTCGATCCCTATCTGAACGTCGATCCGGGGACGATGTCGCCCTATCAGCATGGCGAAGTCTACGTCACCGATGACGGGGCGGAGACCGACCTCGATCTCGGTCATTACGAGCGCTACACCGGCGTTTCGGCGCGCCAGTCGGACAATATCACCTCGGGCCGCATCTATCAGGGCATCATCGCGCGCGAGCGGCGTGGCGATTATTTGGGCGCGACGGTCCAGGTCATTCCCCACGTCACCAACGCGATCAAGGAGTTCGCCGTCGCCGACATCGACGATGTCGATTTCGTGATCTGCGAGATTGGCGGGACCGTCGGCGATATCGAAAGCCTGCCGTTCGTCGAGGCGATCCGCCAATTGAAGAACGACCTCGGCCGCGGCCAGTCGTGCTTCGTCCACACCACGCTGGTGCCGTATCTGGCGGCGGCGGGCGAGCTCAAGACCAAGCCGACCCAGCATTCAGTGCGCGAGATGACCAGCTACGGCCTCCAGCCCGATATCCTGCTGTGCCGCGCCGAGCGCCCGATCCCCGAGGCCGAGCGCGCCAAGATCGCCCTGTTCTGCAATGTCCCCGCGTCGGCAGTCATCCAGGCATTGGATGCGCGCTCGATCTACGATGTGCCGCTGCAATATCATAATGAGGGCCTCGACGACGAAGTGCTGCGCATTTTCGACATCGTCGACGCGCCGCGCCCCGAGCTCGCGCAATGGGTCGACATCATGGACCGCGTCGATCATCCGGAAGGCGAAGTCACGATCGGCGTGGTCGGCAAATATGTCGGGCTGCAGGACGCTTACAAAAGCCTCCGCGAAGCTTTGGTCCACGGCGGTATCGCGCACCGGGTCAAGGTCAACATCCGCTGGCTCGATGCCGAGCTGTTCGAAAGCGAAAGCGCCGATCTCGCCGCCGAGCTCGAGCCATTGCACGGCATCCTCGTCCCCGGCGGCTTCGGCGAGCGCGGCAGCGAGGGCAAGATCGCCTCGGTCAAATTCGCCCGCGAGCGCGAAGTGCCGTTTTTCGGTATCTGCCTCGGCATGCAGATGGCGTGCATCGAGGGCGCCCGCAACACTGCCGGGCTGGCCGGCGCCTCGACCACCGAATTCGGCGCCACAGCCGAACCCGTTGTCGGCCTGATCACCGAATGGATGAGCCCCGAAGGCTTGCAAAAGCGTGACCAGACCACCGACCTTGGCGGCACCATGCGGCTCGGCGCCTATGATGCGATCCTGTCGCACAATAGCGTCGTCGCCGCGCAATATGGTACCACGGCTATCAGCGAGCGCCATCGCCACCGCTACGAAGTCAACGTCCACTATCGCGACGTGCTCGAGAAGGGCGGATTGGTCTTCTCGGGCATGTCGCCCGACGGCGAGCTACCCGAGATCGTCGAGCGCCCCGACCATCCGTGGTTCATCGGCGTCCAGTTCCACCCCGAACTCAAGAGCCGCCCGTTCAACCCGCATCCCCTGTTCAAGGGTTTCATCGGCGCGGCATTGAAGCAGTCGCGGCTGGTCTAGAGTTTCACCGCGCGCAGCCGCAGCGAATTGCCGATCACCGCGACCGAGCTGAACGCCATCGCCGCGCCGGCAATGATCGGGCTGAGCAGCACTCCGAACGCTGGATAAAGCACCCCCGCGGCAATCGGCACGCCAGCGGCGTTGAAGATGAACGAGAAAAACAGATTCTGGCGGATATTGCCCATCACCGCGCCGCTGAGCTTGCGCGCCCGGACAATTCCGCCGAGGTCGCCGCGCACCAATGTCACCGCGGCGCTTTCCATCGCCACGTCGGTCCCGGTGCCCATCGCGATGCCAACGTCCGCGGCGGCCAGGGCAGGGGCGTCGTTGATCCCGTCGCCAGCCATCGCCACCCGGCGACCCTCGCTCCGCAACCGCTCGACCACCTCCTGCTTCTGCTGCGGCAGGACACCGGCCATCACCTCGTCGATCCCGCCGACCTGGCGCGCGACCGCGTCGGCGGTGCGGCGATTGTCGCCGGTCATCATCACGATCCGCATTCCGGTACGGCGAAGCTCGGCGAGTGCATCGACCGCGCTGTCCTTGATCGGGTCGGCGACGACCACCAGCCCGGCGAGCTTGCCGTCGATCGCGACGAACATCACGCCCTGGCCCTCGGCGCGGAAGCGGTCGGCGTCGGCTTCGAGCGCCGCCGTCTCGATCGCCATGCCCGACAGCAACGCCTGGTTGCCAAGCGCGACCTTGCGGCCGTCGACCGTGCCGAGCACGCCCTTGCCGGTTTGAGAGGCGAAGTCGCTGGTTGCTGGAAGCTTGAGCCCGCGACCCTCGGCACCCTCGACGATCGCGGCCGCGAGCGGATGCTCGCTACCTTTTTCGAGCGAGGCGGCGAGCCGGAGGACCTCGGCCTCGTCAAAGCCTGCCGCCGAGCGGACTTCGATCAGCTTCGGCTTGCCAAGCGTCAGGGTTCCGGTCTTGTCGATCACCAACGTATCGATCTTTTCCATCAGTTCGAGCGCTTCGGCATTCTTGACCAATACGCCGGTGGTTGCACCGCGACCGGTGCCGACCATGATCGACATCGGCGTCGCGAGCCCGAGCGCGCATGGGCAGGCGATGATCAGCACTGCGATCGCGTTGACCAGGGCATGGCTGAAGCGCGGCTCGGGACCGACCAGCGACCAGGTCACGAAGGTAATCACCGAAATCAGCACGACCGCCGGCACGAACCAGCCCGATACCGTGTCGGCGAGCTTCTGGATCGGCGCGCGCGATCGTTGCGCGGCGGCGACCATGTGGACGATCTGCGACAGCATCGTGTCCTTGCCGACCCGCTCGGCGCGCATCTTGAGGCTTCCCGTGCCGTTGACCGTCGCCCCGGTCAGCTTCAATCCGGCGACCTTCTCGACCGGCACCGGCTCGCCCGAAATCATCGATTCGTCGACCGAGCTGTTGCCCTCGACCACCACGCCATCGACCGGCACCTTTTCGCCCGGCCGCACGCGCAAGGTATCGCCGACCATGACCTGGTCCAGCGGCACGTCCTGCTCGACCCCATCCGCGCTGATCCGCCGGGCGGTCTTGGGCGCGAGGCCGAGCAGCGCGCGGATCGCCTTGCCGGTGGCGAAACGGGCGCGCAGTTCGAGCACCTGGCCGAGCAGCACAAGGGTCGTGATCGCCGCCGCGGCCTCGAAGTAGACCGGGATCTGGCCGTTCATCACGCGCAGCGAGGTCGGGAACAGGCCGGGAGCGAGCGTCGCCACCAGGCTGTATCCGTACGCCACTCCGACCCCGAGGCCGATCAGCGTGAACATGTTGAGGTTACGGCTCTTCAGCGATGCCCAGAAGCGCTCGAAGAACGGCCACCCGCCCCACAGGACGACCGGGGTGGCGAGTGCCAGCTGGATCCAGTTCGACCGCGGGATCGAGACCGAGAACAGCTCCATCGCCAGCGCCAAAAACACCAGCGGCAACGTGAACCCGGCGCTGACCCAGAGGCGCCGGCTCATGTCGATCAGCTCAGGATTTGGTCCTTCATCGAGCGTTGGCTCCAATGGCTCGAGCGCCATTCCGCAGATCGGGCAATTACCCGGGCCGTTGCGACGGATCTGCGGATGCATCGGGCACGTCCAGATCACGCCCTCAGCGACGGCTCCGTGAACAATCGGGGGTCCGCCAGGAGTCGGGTGATGGTGGTCGCACGAGTGGCTCGGTTCCATGTTTCGGTCCAATCATCAGACCCCCCGGCTTCAGCCCAACTATACCCCTCCAAGGTATATTGCAAGATACCCCCACATGGTATATAGAATCGCGACATGACAGCGCATGATCCAAAGCTAATCGGCCGCCTCAGCCGAATCGAGGGCCAGGTGCGCGGTATTTCCAAGATGGTCGAAGACGGCCGTTATTGCATCGACGTGCTGACCCAGGTCCGCGCCGCTCGTGCTGCCTTGGCCAAGGTCGAGACGACCATGCTCAAAGACCATCTCGACCATTGCATCGAAAGTGCCATCACCAGCGGCGACGTCGCCGACCAGCGCGCCAAGGCGGCGGAATTGATCCAGCTGCTGGACCGCACGCGATGAGCATGCCTTGCCGTCACTCTCACACAGGCCTAGCTAGCACCGCTGTGCAATTGCTGTTTCGCATCTTGACCTTGATCGCCTTGATGGTCGCGCCGCTTGCCGCGCCCGCTGCGGCGATGGTGCCGGTCAATGCTGCGACAGATTGCACGGCAATGGACATGGGCGCCGCACAGCATTCGATGCCCGCCGGCCATCATTCAATGGGCGAGCCGTGCTGCATCGCCGTCCCGTTGGCGATCGACTCGCCATTTGTTGCAATCGCGGTCGCCCCGTTGGTCGATCATCCGGCCTTCGTCGCCGTAGCCGAAGCTTTCCGGCTTGGCGCGGGTCCCTCGGCCGAGGATCCGCCCCCACGATCCGCCTGAACGCGAACCACCATTTCGTTTTCAGGAGACTATCATGAACAAGTATTTTCTGACCGGCGCGCTCGCGACGATCGCGTTTCCGACGATCGCCGCTGCCGCACCCGCAGCGCCGATGGCGCCGATGGCGCCGATGACCCCCGACCAGCATCAGCAGATGCCCAAGAAGGACGGCTGCTGTCCCGAGAAAAAGGACGGCGCCCCGAAGAACGATTGCTGCAAGGGCATGAAGTGCTGCGACGGGATGAAGGCCGCCGAAAAAGGCGCGGCCGCGACCGACGCCCATGCCGGGCAACCCGCGACCCACTGAGTGAAGGACGGCGCGGCGGCACCGCCGCGCCGTTTTCCAGACCACCAACTGCGCCAGGCTCCATCGCGGGTCGGCGCCGGAGATTGATGTGACCAAATTTCTATTATGCGCGACGAGCGGCCTCGCCCTGCTCGCCGCCACCCCCGCGACCGCCCAGCATTCGGGCATGAACATGGCGATGCCGATGCCGGCACCGGATAAACCCGCACCCAAGAAAAAGCCGGTGGCGACCAAAGCTGTCGCTCCCAAAGCGCCGGTGAAGATCGTCCGCAAAGCGCCGAGCAAGCCTGTTCCCGCCGCGCCGATGAAGATGGATCACGGCACGATGGACATGCCGATGGCAACGCCGGCACCCACAGAGGCACCCTCTGCTCCAGCACCGTCTGCTCCAGCACCAGTTGATCATAGCCAGGTCGATCATGGCACGATGGACATGCCGATGCCCGCCACGCCCGAATCGCCAATGGTCGATCACTCGGCCATGCCCGGAATGAGCCACGGCGCGGCGGGCGGTCATGAGTCGATGCTCGGCGCATTCGGCCCATATTCCTCAACCCGCGAGGCCTCGGGCACCGCATGGCAACCCGATTCGTCGGCGCACAGCGGCTGGATGATGTCGTCCGGCGACTGGATGTTCATGGTCCATGGCAATCTCGACCTCATCGCCGATACCCAGAGCGGTCGCCGCGGTGACGACAAGCTCTTAACCGCCGGAATGCTGATGGGCATGGCGACGCGGACCTTCGCCAACGGCAACACGCTGCAGTTCCGCGGCATGGTCAGCCCCGACCCGTTAATGGGCAAGAGCGGCTACCCCTTGCTCCTCGCCAGCGGGGAAACCGCCAACGGCCGTGACCGCCTGATCGACCGTCAGCATCCGCACGATCTGTTCATGGAATTGTCGGCCAGCTACTCGGTCAAGCTGGGCGAGAAGGCGAGCGCGTTCATTTACGGCGGGCTTCCCGGCGAGCCCGCGTTCGGTCCGCCCGCCTTCATGCATCGCCAGTCGATCAGCTCGTCGCCCGAGGCGCCGATCACCCATCATTGGCTCGATTCGACCCACATCACCTTCGGCGTGGTGACTGGCGGGCTGGTGCTTGATCGGGTCAAGATCGAAGCGTCGCGCTTCAATGGTCGCGAGCCCGACCAGCATCGCTACAACATCGAGACCGGCCCGCTCGATTCATCCTCGGTGCGACTGTCGTGGAACCCGACCGATCGCCTGTCGCTGCAGGGCAGCTGGGCCTATCTCAAGGATCCCGAGCAGCTCGAGCCCGGGGTCAACCAGCGCCGCTGGTCGGCCTCGGCCAGCTATACCAGGCCGTTCGCCAATGGCTGGTGGGCTTCGACCATCGCCTGGGGCCGCAAGACTATCGAGGGCGAATCGCAGGACGCGGTCGCGGTCGAAAGCTCGTACAAATGGAACGACTGGACGCTGTTCGGCCGGGCCGAGATGACCGAAAATAACGAACTGGTTGCGAGCGAGGAGGGCCATGGCAAGGCCTACAAGGTCGGCAAGGCGTCGCTCGGCCTGCTGCGCGAATTCCCCATCGCCGAGCATCTCGCTTTTGGGATCGGCGGGCTCTATTCGATCAACTTCGTGCCGCGCGGGCTGGAGGACGACTATGGCAGTGGCAACCCGCACGGAGCGATGGGCTTCGTCCGCCTGAAAATCCGGTGAGGCGCGCAACATGACCGATCGCAATGAACCAGGAATCGAGGGTCGGTCGAAAGGCCGGTTCCTCGATCTCCACCGCCACTTGCCGAGCACCGCCTTCGTCGTGCTGCTTTCACTCGCCTTGGCGGCGTTCGGCGGCGCGTTCGTTTATGCCGGAGTTTATAATATCGGCGCCGACGCACCGCACTCGACGATAGTCTACAACACGCTCGACATGTTTCGGGAGCGCGCGATCGCGCATCACGCCCGCAACATCGTGGTTCCCGCCGATTTCAACGATCCCAAGCGCCGCGCGACCGGGGCCGGTCTCTATTCGGAGATGTGTTCGGGCTGCCATCTCGGGCCAGGCGTCGAAAAGTCCGAAATGAGCCAGGGCCTTTATCCCCCCGCGCCCGAACTGGCGCGCGGGATCGACCATTCGCCGGCCGAGATGTTCTGGATCATCAAACATGGCGTCAAATTGAGCGCGATGCCGGCGTGGGGCAAAACCCACAGCGACGATTTGATTTGGGACATGGTGGCGTTCGCCAAGGCGCTGCCCAAAATGTCGCCCGACCAATATCAGGCCGCGCTCGCCGCCGCTCCGGCCGACCATGACGAGATCATGAAGGCAATGCCCGGGATGAGCGGGATGAAGGGGATGAAACCAGGGGAGACAGCCGAGCCGAAGCCGACTGGCCACAGCCATGCCCCGGGGACCAAACCGCATCAGGATTGAGATCGTCGATCACATGGTTTTCAAGGAGAATGGAATGTCCGCACCAAGCATTGGTCGCGCTGCCGTAATTGCTGCTCTGGTTGCCGGGGCCTCGCCAATCCTGGCGCATGGATCGGCGGTTAAACCGGTGCCGGTTGCGACAGCGGTTGCGCGTGAAGCGCGCGACGCCGCCGCAACCGTCGACGCTTTCCATGCGGCGCTTCAGCACGGCGACGCCCGCGCCGCCTCTGCGCTGCTCGCAGACGATGTCCTGATCTACGAATCGGGTGAGGTCGAGCGCAGCAAGGCCGAATATGCCGCGCATCATCTCGCCGCCGATATCGAGTTCACCAAGGCGGTCCCTTTGACCGTCAACCGCCGCGCCGGCCAGGCGATCGGCGGTATCGCGTGGATCGCCAGCGAAGGCCGCACCACGGGCAATTTCAACGGTCGGGCGATCGACTCGATGACGACCGAAACCATGGTTCTCAAACGGGTCGGCTCGGGCTGGCGGATCGTCCAGATTCACTGGTCTTCGGCCAAGGTGCGCTGACCATTTGAAACGCGGCCCAATCCTCCCTAAATGAGCGCCATGTCGAACGTCATTTCCACCCGCATGCTGATTCTCGGCTCGGGCCCTGCCGGGCTCACCGCCGCCATTTACGCTGCCCGCGCCGGGCTGTCGCCGGTCGTCGTCCAGGGTATCCAGCCCGGCGGCCAGCTGACCACCACCACCGACGTCGAAAATTACCCCGGCTTCCGCAATGTCGTCCAGGGACCGTGGCTGATGGAGGAGATGCAGGCACAGGCCGAGCATGTCGGCACCAAGATGGTGTGGGATCATATCAGCCACGTTGATTTCTCGCGCCGCCCGTTCGTGGTCAAGGGCGACAGCGGCGAATATCATGCCGACACATTGGTCATCGCCACCGGCGCAGCACTTAAGTGGCTCGGCCTGCCGTCGGAAGAGCATATGAAGGGCAAGGGCGCTTCGGCCTGTGCGACCTGCGACGGCTTTTTCTATCGCGGCAAGAAGGTCGCGGTGATCGGCGGCGGCAATACCGCGGTCGAGGAAGCGCTGTACCTGACCAACCACAGCCAGGACGTCACCCTGATCCACCGCCGTGACACGTTTCGCGCCGAGAAAATCCTCCAGGACCGGCTGTTCGCCAATCCGCACATCAAGGTGGTGTGGCATAGCGAGGTCGCCGAATTCATCTCTGGCGGCGATCCCGAAGTGCTGGTCGGCCTCGACCTGCGCGATGTCCGCACCGGCACGATCAGCCGGATCGACGTTGACGGCGCGTTCGTCGCCATCGGCCATTCGCCCGCGACCGAATTGTTCAAGGACAAGCTGACGCTCGACAGCGATGGCTATATCGAGGTCGAAATCGGGACCACCAAGACTTCAGTCCCCGGCGTCTATGCCTGCGGCGACGTCATGGACAAAATCTACCGCCAGGCGGTCACCGCTGCCGGCACCGGCTGCATGGCCGCGCTCGACGCCGAGAAATTCCTCGCCGCCGAAGAATATCAGGCGCTCGAAGCCGCAGAGTGATTCGCTGCTGATGTCGCGAGCTGCATCCGCCGGTTGAAGTGGCGCGTAGCTGACCCGGGCAACAAACAGGGAGACCCGCCATGATCACTATTCGCCGCCTCGGAATTTCGATCGCCATTGCCGGCCTCGCACTTGCTGCCACGACCGCCAACGCCGGGCACAGCGGTTTGCGGGTTCCCCCCGCCGACACCTTCTTGCTTGGCGGCGATCAGGGTTCGCCGATGATGGTCAGCGGTCGCAATGTCGGGTCAACCTCGATCGCGATCCTGTCCCGATCGGGTGGCAAGGACGTCGCAATCGCCACCGTCGCACCCGGCGGCACCTTCAAGCATCGTTTCGAAGTTGGCGAAACGGCACTGATCCGTAATTTATCGAAAACTGTTGAATCGCAAGTCAGCGTCGATTTCAGCGGATCGCCGTCGAGCCTGTCGATGACCTATTCGGGCGCGAGCAGGTAGCGCTGGACGCCGAAAAATTCCTCGCCGCCGAAGAATATCAGGCGATTGCGGCGGAGTAAGCGGTTCGCCTACGCGGCGCGCAGCTCGGCCAGGAAGCTGGCGACCCCGCCGCCGAGCGATGCCGCGCCGCTGCGCAAGTCGGACGACAGTCGATCAAGTTCGCGCGCGCTGTCGGACGCAGCGCGAACCGAATGGACGATGGTCGAAACCGAATCCTCGATCGATCGGCTGGCGTCGCTTGCTTCGGCGACTGCGGTGGCGATCAAGCGGCTGGTCTCGGCCTCGGCATGAACCGCTTCGTCGATCGTGGTGCTGGCGTCGGCCATCGTCGCGATCGCTTCCTCCACCTCTCGGAAATCGCGCGCGACTTCGGTAATTCCGAGCCGCAGCGCATCGACCTTGGCCGAGATCTCCTGCGTCGCATCGTGCGTCTGGACCGACAGGCTCTTGATCTCGTTGGCCACCACCGCGAACCCGCGCCCCGCTTCTCCGGCGCGCGCCGCCTCGATCGTGGCGTTGAGCGACAACAGGTTCACGGTCCCGGCGATGTTGCCGATCAATCCCATCACTGCGTCGATCGATTGGGCCCCCTCGAGCAGGCGTCGCGCGCGCTGCCCGCCAATCGTTACCCGCTCGACCGTCGTCCGGGCAGTATTGCGGCTGCTGGCGACATTAAGCTCGATTGCGGTGAAGGCCGATGCCAACCCGGCACCGCGGGTCGCGACATGCGCCATCGTGTCGCGGGTCTGAACAGCGGCGGTAGGCATAGCGCAGCGGCGCGCTGGCCGGCGATTGACGAGCGATCAACCGTCGCCGCGGCGAGCCGCTGAACGGAGTTCGACAATTGCACCATCTGCTCGGCCATCGTTGCGGCCTGCAGCTCGAACGATTCGCTGGCACGCTCGATCCGCTGGGCACGTTCGAGACGCTGGCGGCTGCTGATTTGCTCATGTTCGGCGGCGAGCATCAGTAAGCGGCGGTTGGAAATGGTCGCATGAAGCCGACCACCGAGCGTCAGGATCATTCCCTCGCGACCGACCTTCTGGCGATAATGGTCGACCAGCACAGCAATGTCGTCGGTCACTTCCATGACCGGGCATGCCCGGATGTGCGGCTGGATTTCAGCCCCGAACGACGGGTTCTGGAGCAAGGCATGGCCGAACGGGTTGAGCAGCAACCGCCGCACGTCTTTCTCGAAGATCGCGCCGCGCGGGTGGCCCGCTGCGTCGACTAGCGGGAGCAGCCTGAGGTCGGTGTCACGCTGGAACAGGGTCACCGCTTCGGCGAGCGAACTGTGGGTCGTCAAATGGCTCGGCGAGCGCTCGGCAGCGGTCAGCCAGCCTCCTGGAAATGATTGACGGGACGTCGACATGCCCGTGCTGGTACGTGGGGAGTGGTAAACAGGGGCTTCACATTTGGTGACACTGGCGTGACACTCGGCGGATTTTGAGGCTTACCGCGCTTTCACCTTGCGCTCGGCGAACGCCAGTAACCGACCGTAGCTCATGAAGTCCTCGGCCTCGACGTCGTCATCCTCGATGACGACCGACAGTCGTTCCTCGATCCCGGTCAGCAGGTTTGCGACTGCTAGCGAGTCGAATTCGGGCAGGGCGCCGAACAGTTCGGTGCTCGCATCGAACGCATGGACCCGCGACTTGGGCAGGCCGAGCACGTCGACCAGCAACGCGCGCAATTGATGATCGACAATCTTCAAATCGCCACGAGCCAAGCGCCGCGCCTTTCCCTGTTATACCCCCGGCGCGATTAGGGGAGCGGGATGCGGCGCGCAAGAAGCGCCCTGCGCGGTCGGCGGAACGCTGCTAAGCCCGGGCGCGATGAACCCCGACCCCGCGCCTTTTTCGCTCGATCATCTCGCGATGCGCGGGGCGGGGGGGGCGACCGCATTGGTCGTCGGGGATGAGCGGCTCGATTACCATGGGCTCGAGGATGTGGTCGGCCGCACCGCCGCCGCCTTGCTCGCCAATGGCCTCGCTCCGGGCGATCGCGTTGCCTGCTGGATGGGCAAGACCTTGCTCGCCTGCGTCCTGCCGCTCGCCGCCGCTCGCGCCGGGCTGGTCCATGTCCCGATCAACCCCGCGCTGCGCCGCGCGCAGGCCGAGCATATCCTCGCCGACAGCGGCGCTGCCTTGCTGATCGCCAACCGCGCGCGGCTTGAGACACTGGAGAGCGCATCCACGGCCATCGCGCTCGAGGATTGGGAGCCGGGGTCCGATCGCCTACCGCCCTCGACCCACGATCCCGACATGCTCGCCGCCTTGCTTTATACTTCGGGCTCGACCGGTCGGCCCAAAGGCGTGATGCTCAGCCACGCTAATTTGTGGCTCGGCGCGATCAGCGTCGCGCATTACCTTGGCCTGACGCCCGACGACCGCACGCTCGTCGTCCTTCCGCTCGCGTTTGATTATGGCCAGAACCAGTTGCTCGCCGCCTGGGCCGCGGGATCGTGCGCGATCGGGTTTGACTATCTGCTGCCGCATGATGTGGTGCGGGCGGTCGGACGTCATGACGTTACTTGCCTCGCCGGAGTCCCGCCGTTGTGGCACCAGCTCGCCGCGCTCGACTGGGCGGACGGGGCAGGGGCCACCCTGCGCACGTTAACCAATAGCGGCGGCCACCTCCCCGAACCGATCGTCCGCCGCCTCCGCTCCCTGTTCCCGGGGGCCAGAATCCACCTGATGTACGGCCTCACCGAAGCCTTCCGCTCGGCCAGCCTCGATCCGGCGTTGGTCGATGCTCACCCAGACAGCGTCGGCACCGCAATCCCCTTCGCCGAGCTGCGCATCGCTCGCCCCGACGGCACTACTGCAGCGCCCGACGAGGAAGGCGAACTGGTCCACGCCGGCCCGCTGGTCGCCAAGGGCTATTGGAACGACCCCGAGCGCACGGCTGCGCGCTTCCGCGACGGAGAAGTCTGGTCGGGCGACACGATGGTGATCGGCGACGACGGCCTGCTCCGCTTCCGCGGCCGCGACGATGCGATGATCAAGACCAGCGGCAACCGCATCAGCCCGACCGAGATCGAGGAAGCCGCACTCGCGTCGGGCGCGGTGAGCGAAGCCGCCGCGTTCGGACTTCCCGACGACAACCTCGGGCAAGCAATCGTCTTGGTCGGTGTGCCGAGCGGCGACGCGCCGGAAGATCGCCTCCGCGCGCACTTCGCCGCCGAGCTGCCCGCGTTCATGCGCCCGTCGCGGATTGTGTTTGTCGACCGTTTCCCGCTAGGCCCCAACGGCAAGCTCGATCGCGCGGCATTGCGCGCGTTGATCGAGCGAGATGGCCTCGACGGGGAGGAGCCGCGATGAAGGCGATGGGGGCAATTCCGGCGGGCTTCGACACCAGCGCCGACGGCACGCTGATGATCGGCGGCCGCGACGTCCGCTCCCTGGTTGAGGAGTCCGGCGGCACGCCGTTGTTCGTCTATGACAACAACCTGATCGGCGCCAAGATCGCCCTGTTTCGCGCCGCACTGCCCGATGGGATCGGCTTACATTATGCCGTCAAGGCAAATCCTTACCCGCCGTTGCTCGAATGGATCTGCAAGTTTGTCGACGGCTTCGACATCGCCTCCGAGGGTGAATTGGCGGCGCTTGAGAAGGTCGAGGCCTGCTGCTTGCCGTTGAGTTTCGCAGGTCCCGGCAAGACCGACCGCGAGCTCAAGCGCGCGATCCAGTCGGACGCCACGATCAGCGTCGAAAGCCCCGGCGAAGCCGCGCGCATCCTCGAGATCGGCGGCAACCTCGGCACGCGACCCAAGGTCATGGTGCGGGTCAATCCGCCGTTCCGATTGAAGGGCGCGGGGATGAAGATGGGCGGCGCGGCCTCGCCGTTCGGGATCGATCATGATTTGGCGGCGGAGGTCGTGCGCGGGCTGATCGAGGCCGGGGCCGACTGGCGCGGGCTGCACATTTATCCCGGCTCGCAATGCCTCGACTGGGCGGCGATCGTCGAAGCGCAAAGCCTAAGCGTAGCGCTCGCGGCAGAAATCGCCGACGCCGCCGGCGCCGAACCGCCCGAGGTCAACCTTGGCGGCGGGTTCGGAATCCCCTATTTCGCGGGCGAGGCACCACTCGACCTCTACTCGATGGGGCAGGCGATGGGCGAGATGCTCGCCGACGTCCCCGGCCCGCTCTGCGCCAGCCGCTTCACGCTCGAACTCGGCCGCTGGCTGGTGGGCGAGGCGGGGGTCTATCTGACCCGCGTCACCGACCGCAAGGACAGCCGCGGCCAGCCCTTCCTCGTCACCGACGGCGGGCTCCAGCACATGCTCGCCGCCTCGGGCAATTTCGGCCAGTTGCTGCGCCGCAATTATCCGGTCGCGGTCGCCACCCGTTACGGCGCGCCGGCGGAGGAAGCGGTCACTGTGGTGGGCAATCTGTGCACCCCGCTCGACCTACTCGCCGACCAGGTCGAGTTGCCTTGCGCCGACCCGGGCGACCTGATCGCGATTTTCTGCGCGGGCGCCTACGGCCTTACCGCCAGCCCCCAAGCGTTCCTCAGCCAGACCACGGCGACGGAAGTGATGGTTTAGAGGTAACTCGCCTCGACGAAATACAGCCCTTCAGGTGGTGCATTGAGCCCCAGCATGGCGCGATCCTTTGCCTCCAGCGCCGCCAGCATATCCCCCGGTGTCCATTTCCCGATCCCGACCAACCCAAGACAACCGGCGATCGATCGTACCTGGTGATGGAGGAAGCTGCGCGCGCCCGCGTGGATGTGAATCTCCTCGCCCCCACGCACCACCGACAGGACGTCGAGCGTCTTGACTGGACTCGCCGACTGGCAATGCGCCGACCGGAAGGTGGTGAAATCATGCGTGCCCACGACGTGCGCCGCGGCCTCGGCCATCGCCGCCTCATCCATGTCCTTGGCGATATGCCACACCCGCCCGCGATCGACCGCCGGCAGCGCCCGCCGGTTGAGGATGCGGTACAGATAGCGCCGCCCGGTGCAGGAAAAGCGTGCGTGCCAGTCGTCGGCGACCGGCTCGACCGACAGGATCGAGACCGGATCGGGCCGGATCAGCGCATTGATCCCCTCGCGCAGCCGGTGCGGCGTGAACTCCCTGGCGATGTCGACATGCGCCGCCATGCCCAGCCCATGCACCCCGGCATCGGTCCGACCCGCGCCATGCACCGTCACGCCTTCGCCGGTCATCGCATCGATGGCGCGCTCGATCGCCGCCTGGACCGAGGGATCGTCGAGCTGACGCTGCCAGCCGAAGAACGACCCGCCGTCATATTCTACCACCAACTTCCACCGCATCATGACAGGATAACGCCCTTAGCTACTGGGAAGCCACGCAAAAACTCGTCGACGTCCATCGCCGATCGCCCCGCGCGCTGCAGCAGCAACGGACGCAGCGCGCCAGTTCCGCAAGCGATCGTCATTCGATCGTCGATCACCGTCCCGGGCGCTCCAGCATCGTCGGCAGCCTCGGCGGCGAGCAGTTTTATGCGCTCGCCGTCGACCTCGAACCAGGCACCGGGGAAGGGGGCCAACCCCTGGACCAGCCGCTGCAACTCGCTGGCCGGCCGCGACCAGTCGATCCGCGCTTCCTCCTTCGAAATCTTGGCGGCGGTAGTTACCCCCTCGGCAGGCTGCGGCACGAGCGGCAGCGCATTCAACTTGCCGAGCACCTCGACCATGGCCTCCGCGCCAACTTCGGCAACTTTTTCCGTTAGTTGACCGGCATTATTCGTATCGATCCTAATTTCGCGCTTGAGCAGCATAGGTCCGGTATCGAGTCCGGCCTCCATCTGCATGATCGTCACGCCGGTAACCGCGTCGCCGGCCATGATCGCCCGCTGCACCGGTGCCGCCCCGCGCCATCGTGGCAGCAGTGACCCGTGCACGTTGAGGCACCCGAACACCGGCGCATCGAGCACCGCCTGCGGCAGGATCAGCCCATAAGCCGCGACCACCCCGACATCGGCGTCGAACGCGGCAAATTCCGCCTGCGCTTCGGCTGTCTTCAGCGTCGTCGGTGAACGCACTTGTATCCCCAGCGCCTCGGCACGCAGTTGCACCGCGGTCGGCCGTAATGCCCGGCCGCGCCCGGCCGCGCGCGGCGGTTGGCAGTACACCGCAACCACCTCATGCCCCGCCGCCACCAACGCATCGAGCGTCGGCACCGCGAAGTCCGGCGATCCCATGAAAATCACGCGCATGGCCTGCGCTATGGCCTGTCTTGCACGCTCCGCCAATCCACCTATGTCGTGGCCATGGCCTCACACCAGATCGACGCGCTGACCCAGGCGCTGGCCCGGCTCCCCGGGCTCGGGCCGCGATCGGCGCGGCGCGCGGTGCTGCATTTGATGAAGAAGCGCGAGGGCTCGCTGATCCCGTTGCTCGCCGCCCTCCAGTCGGTCGCCGACAATCTCTCGACCTGCGCGACCTGCGGCAATCTCGACACGCGCGATCCGTGCGCGATCTGCATCGATCCGCGCCGCGATGACAAAAGCCTGTGTGTGGTCGAGGAAGTCGCCGATTTGTGGGCGCTCGACCGGTCGCGGCTGTTCCCAGGCCGCTATCACGTGCTGGGAGGCCGCTTGTCGGCACTGGAAGGCGTGCGGCCCGAGGATCTCGGGATCGACAAGCTGGTTGTGCGCGTTGCCGCCGGCGGGATCGACGAAGTGGTCCTCGCGATGAACGCCACGCTCGAGGGGCAGACCACCGCCCACTACCTTGCCGAGCGCCTTGAAAAATACCCCATCCGCCTGACCCAGCTCGCCCACGGCCTGCCGGTCGGCGGCGAACTCGACTATCTCGACGAGGGTACATTGGCGCAGGCATTGAGGGCGCGGCGCCCGGTCGCTTGAACCCTCCGCAACGAACGCCTAAATCGCCCCTATGTCCTTGCTCCGCATTTACGAAGCCCCCGATCCTATGCTCCGCCAGATCTCGACCCCGATCGAAGCGGTCGATGACGAACTGCGCGCGCTGATCGCCGACATGTTCGAGACAATGTACGAAGCCCCCGGGATCGGCCTCGCCGCGGTCCAAGTCGGGGTGCCGCGCCGTCTGCTGGTGATGGACCTGCAGGAACCGTCCGATCCCGATGACGAGGACAGCCCGCCGCTCAAGCAGCCGCGCGTGTTCATCAACCCGGTGATCGTCGCCCATTCGGACAGCGAGGTGCCCTACACCGAAGGCTGCCTGTCGGTGCCTGATCAATATGCCGAGGTCATGCGCCCCGATCATGTCCGCGCCCGTTGGCTCGACGAGCATGGCAAGGAACATGAAGAGGAGCTCGACGGCTTGCTCGCCATCTGCCTCCAGCACGAGATGGACCATCTCGAAGGCGTGCTGTTCATCGACCATTTGTCGAAACTCAAGCGCGACATGGTGCTCAAGAAGCTCGCCAAGTCCCGCAAGGAACGCGGCCTGCTCGCCGTTTAGCTCCGCCCCATCCGCTTGGCTGGTAACGCCGTAGCGTCAATAATTCGCCTTGCGATCACTGCGCCTTAAGCCTTGGCTCGCGCCATGCCCCCGCTCTTGATCCGCCAGGCGATCCCCGCCGACGCCGCCGCCATCGCCGCAATCTACGATTATCACGCCCGCACCGGCACCGCGACCTTCGACACCGCCGGGCCCGAAGCGGCGCACTGGGCCAACAAGATCGCCGACGTCACGGCGCGCGGCTGGCCGTTTCTCGTTGCAGAGATTGAGGGCGAGGTCGGCGGCTACTCTTACGCCACCCAGTTCCGCGACCGACCAGCCTATGCGCGGACGAGCGAGGATAGCATCTACCTGGCGCCCGAATCGATCGGGCAGGGCATCGGACGGCGCTTGCTCGACGCCCTGCTCGAAGCCTCGGTCACGGCGGGTTTCGAGCAGATGATCGCGGTTGTCGGCGGCGGCGAGCCGGCTTCGGTCGGCCTCCACCGCGCGTGCGGCTTCGTCGAGCGTGGCCGGATGGAAAGCGTCGGCATCAAGTTCGGCCGCCGCCTCGACACCGTCTACCTGCAGCGCGCGCTCTAGCTCAGGCCGGCCGCGGATGCGGCACTCTTAGCGCTACGCCAACGACGCGGCAGCCTTCCGACAATCCTCGGCGCATTCGCGGCAAATCTGCGCGCATAATTTGCAATGTTCCATGTCATGCTTCTCGCATTCGGCGGCGCATGCCTCGCACATCCGCGCGCATAGCTCGAGCAGTTCGCGCAGCATCGGCTGGTCGTCGCCGGTCTGCCGCAAGCCCAATCTCGCGGTAGCCTCGCAAATGTCCGAGCAATCGAGGCACAGCCGGATGCACTGCGTCATGTCCATCTGCTCGGCCATGCAGGCATCGGCGCAGCTGGCGCACATTTTCGAGCAATACATCAAATGATGCACCGCATCGCCGAGCGCCTGGTTGCCGCTGGCCTTGGGGTGGAGCGAAATCATCTTGCGAATGGACATGGTTTCTCCTGTTTCCTCTTCAACATCGCCATGCGGCGGATGTTCCGCTTGAGCAAGCACGGCGACGAGGCTAGGTTCCCATTTCGTTCTGCCTGGGGGAAAGCCAGTTGACCACTACCGCCATTTTCCTCGCGATCGTTGCACTTGGCCTCGGCGCCCTCATCGGCTGGCTGCTCGGTTCGCGTGGGAGCGCGGCGGGCAAGGGGGTGGCCGATTCGCTCCGTCTCCAGCTCGACGGTGTGCGCGAGGAGCGCGACACCCACGCCCGCTCAATCGACACGCTGCGCACCGATCACATCGACCTCTCCACTCGTCACGCCGCGATCGTCGCCTCGCAGGAGGAACGCGATCGCTCGCATCAGCAGCAGCTCGCCGGACTGGAGACCAAATTCGCCGAGGTCGGGGGCAAATTACTCGATAGCGCGCAGCAACAATTTCTCGAACGCGCCGATGCCCGCTTCAAACAATCCGAGGAAATTTCCGGAAGCAATCTCAAGGCTTTGTTGCAGCCGGTTCACGAACGATTGCAGAAGTATGAGGAGACCGTGATCAAGGTCGAAAGCGAGCGCAAAGACGCGTTCGGGCTGTTGTCCGGCCATATCGAGGCGATGAAGTCGGGCACCGAGCGGGTCTCGGCCGAGGCCGCCAAGCTGGTCAACGCGCTGCGCAATGCCCCCAAGGCCCGCGGTCGCTGGGGTGAGCAGCAATTGCGCAACGTGCTCGAAAGCTGCGGCCTGTCCGAACATGCAGATTTCGCCACCGAGGTCAGCCACACCGACGACGAAGGCACCCGCCAGCGCCCCGACGTCATCGTCCGCATTCCCGGCGGCCAGAGCCTGGTGATCGACGCCAAGGTCAGCCTCAACAGTTACCAGGACGCGTTCGGCGCGGTCGAGGAGACCGAGCGCGCGCTTCATCTCGCCGCCCACGCCACCGCGATCCGCGCCCACGTCAACACGCTCGGCGCCAAGGCCTATTGGGCGCAATTCCCCGACGCTCCAGATTATGTCGTGATGTTCATTCCCGGCGAGCATTTCCTGTCCGCCGCGCTCGAGCAGGATTCGGGCCTGTGGGACTACGCCTTCGACAAGCGCGTCCTGCTCGCCACCCCGACCAACCTGATCGCCATCGCCCGCACGGTCGCTGCGGTGTGGCGGCAGGAGAAACTGGCCAAGGAAGCGCGCCAGATCGGCGAGCTTGGCAAGGAGTTGTATGACCGCCTCGCCAAGGCCGCGTCGGACCTCCGCAAGGTTGGCAGCGGACTGACAAGTGCGGTCAACAATTACAACAGCTTCGTCTCATCCTTTGAGAGCCGGTCGCTGGTCACCGCGCGCAAATTCCGCGACCTCAACATCGAGCCAAGCGCGCGCGAAATCGAAGCTGTCCCGCCGGTCGAGGCGCTCGCCCGCTACGGTGACGACAAGGCGCTTCTATCAGCCGCGTCCGACGAAGACGGCGCCGCCGCCTAGCGCCGAACCATGTCGATCGATCCGACGCTGCTCGTGAGGCTCAGGGCGTTGCGCTTCATCACCCGGATGGTCATCAACTGATCGAGGATTGCGGCGCCCTTGATCTCGAGCGTCATGTTCCCGCATGCCATCCGGGTCGAGATCAGCGCGCCTGCGTCGAGCGTCGTCCCGGCCTGGCTGTAGGTCCCGCTGATCGCGTTGCAGCCGAACTTGGCGAGGATTCGCCCGCTGTCGAAATCGACATGATAATCGCCCCGGCGCGGTACTGCCCGACCATTGATCCGCGTCACCCGCCAGCGGGTCCGCTCGATTGCAGTGACCGGTCCGCCCTGCGCCGACACGATGTGCGGATTGCCGCGATCATCTACCGTGACCAGCGGCGACGCCGTTGCGCCACAGCCGCGATATTGCCGCCCGTCGACCAACACCTGCACGGTGTCGGGGTAGGTGCGGTCGCTCATGCCGTCGCTGCACGTCGCGTGCACGATGTTCAGGCTGATTCGCCGCCCTTGGTAAATTCCGCCCACGACGCCGCTGATCATCGGCGGGGTCGGCTCGACGACGCTGATGTTGCGCCCGCGGTCAGTAAACCGCATTTCGCGCTCGACCGTCAGGTCCCAGAACGGCTCGGTGCCTGCCGCCCGATAATGCCCGATCCCCATTGGGGCGTTGGGCGCGGGCTGAGCGATCGGGGCGGGGGCGGCGAGGGCCTGGCTAGCAGCGAGACCCAAAGCGAGCGGCACGAGTGCGTGTGTCATTGTCATATCGTAACAACCTTCCAATCGGCTCAGCGGTTCCGCCAGCTCGCCTTGACCTGGTACGCCATAACCGCCGCCGCGATCGCCGCGTTGAGGCTGTCGGCGCGGCCGGCCATCGGGATTTTGACGAGTTGGTCGCACTCCGCTTCGTACATGGCGGGGAGTCCCTGGCTTTCGTTGCCGACCAACAGGAAACACGGCTGGTCGTAGCTGGCGTCAAGGTAATTTACCTGTGTATTCAGGCTGGTACCGACCAATTGGCCCGGCCCGCCGCGAAGCCACGGCACGAAATCCTCCCACCGCGCGGTCGCCACGGCTTGCGTGAAGATCGCGCCCATCGATGCCCGCACCGCCTCGACCGAGAACGGATCGGCGCAATCGTCGATCAGGATCAGCCCGCCCGCACCGACCGCGTCACCGGTGCGCAACATCGTGCCGAGGTTGCCCGGGTCTCGGAGGGCTTGGGCCACCAGCCACAGCGGCGCCGCGTCGCGGTCGATCGCCGCAAGCGCGGTCGGCGGCTGCTTGTAGACCCCCAGGATTGCCTGCGGATTGTCCTTGCCGCTCATCTTCGCGAGGATGTCGGGACTGGTCTCGATGACGTCGGCACCCTCGGCCTCGGCCGCGGCGATGATTTCCGCAGCCAAAGGATGAACCCCGTTTCCGGGCGAGTAAGCGATCACCATCGGCAGCACCCCGCTGTCGCGCGCTTCGGTCAGGATGCGGAGGCCCTCGGCGAGGAACTTGCCCTCCGCCTTGCGCTCCTTCTTGTCGCGTAAGGACCGGATCCGCTTGACGGTATCATTGGCGAAGGAATGAATTTCGCGCGGCAAGGCTCAATCCTCGCCGAAGCGCTCTTCGATCAGGCGGGCGAGTTGCTCGAGCGACTCGTCGGCGCCGTCTCCCGAGACGTGGAGCACGACATCGTCGCCCATCGCCGCGCCGAGCATCATCAACCCCATGATCGATGTGCCGCACACCTTGTTGCCATCCTTCTCGACCTCGATCGCGGAGGGCAGGCTGGCGGCAAGGTTGACGAATTTGGCGCTGGCCCGGGCGTGGAGCCCGCGCTTGTTGGTCATCCGGACGGTGCGGCTGAGCGCGTTCAAGCCGCTGCCTCGCCGAGGATTTCGGACGCCACGCTGATATATTTTCGCCCAGCCTCGCGCGCGGCGGCGACCGCAGCTTGGACGCCCATCACCTTGCGCGCACCCTCCAGGCGAATCAACATCGGCAGATTGACCCCGGCGATCACTTCGATGTCGCTGCTTTTCATCAGGCTGATCGCGAGGTTGGACGGGGTGCCGCCGAACAAATCGGTCAGGATAATCACCCCGCTGCCATCGCTGACCCGCGCAATCGCCTCGGCAATGTCGGATCGGCGCGCTTCCATGTCGTCGTCGGCCTCAATGCAAATGCCCTCAACCGCGTCTTGCGGGCCGACGACATGCTGCAGGGCCGTGATGAACTCGACCGCCAGACGGCCGTGGGTCACCAACACTAATCCGATCATTTATTCACCTGGTTCACTGATATCCGAGAATATGGCCGACCCGTCGGGACGGACATCTTCGACGCTATCGCTCGGCTGGGCCGACAGATCGCGGTGGCGGATATTCGCCGGAAACCCCGCGCTCCGCAACCGGTCTGCCATTTCCACCGCCGCCGCCACCGATCGATGACGGCCGCCGGTGCAGCCGAACGCTATCGTCAGATAGCTTTTGCCGGCGGCCCAATAGCGGGGAATGAGGTCGGATAGAAGCGATTCTATTGACGCCATCGATTGGGCCCAGCCCGGATCGGCGGCGCAATAATCCTGCACCGCCTGATCCTTGCCGGTCAGCGGGCGAAGCTCGTCGATCCAGTGGGGATTGGGGACGAAGCGCATGTCGAACACCAAATCGGCGGTGCGCGACATGCCGCGCGAATAACCGAATGACGTGATCGTGATCACCGGCTGGTCGCGGTCTTCGCCGTAACGCTGGCGCAATTCGTCGCGTAATTCGGCAGGGGTGAGGTCGGTAGTGTCGAGCACCGAGTCGGACGCAGCCCGCAACTCCGCCGTCATTCCCCGGTCGCGGGCGATGCCATCTTCCGCCGGACGGTCGCGGGCGAGCGGGTGGCGACGGCGGGTTTCGTCATAGCGGCGGCTAAGCTCGGCGCCCGAGCAATCGAGGTACAGGATTTCGGCCCTCACCCCGTCGATCGCGCGAACGATCCCGGGCAGCAAATGGGCATCGAAGCCGCGACTGCGCGCATCCATCCCCACCGCGACCGGCACTCGATAGCCCGCGCGGCGCTCGCCGTGGACGAAATCATCGAGCAACGCGACGGGGAGGTTGTCGACGCAATCCCACCCCATATCTTCGAGCGCGTCGAGCACGGTCGATTTGCCCGCCCCCGACATCCCGGTCACCAGCAGCAGGCGCGGGGGGCTGGTCATGCGATTTTCCCAAGCGCCAGCTCGACCTTGAGCGGCGCCGAGGCAGTCAGCGCATCAAGGTTCAAGGCGGGCACTTCGACACCCAAGATCATATGCTTCTCGTCCTCGGGCAAGCGTTTGATCTCATTGGCCAATTCCACCCACAACGAAACCGCCGCTGAGTCGGCAAATGCCATGTTCAAAATCCCGACTCCCCGCACTTCAATCTTGCCGCGGATCGTCTCCGGCGCCCAAGCGATCAAATTGGCGCCCGACTTGCCGATGATGGTCTGGTCATCGCTCACCAGCACGAACCCGCGGTCGATCAGGCGCAGCGCCAGGTCCGACTTGCCCGATCCCGATCGCCCCGTAATCACCACGCCGCGCCCATCCTTGGCGACGGTGGTGGCGTGGACCATCTCGGACGACAAGCGGTTCATGACACATCCGCCGCGGCGGGCAGGCTGATCGTGAACCGCGCGCCCGATGGAGCATCGTCGCGGTCGGCGACGTCGATCTTGCCGTCATGCCCTTCGACAATCGCCCGCGCGATCGCCAGCCCGAGCCCGGAATGCCGGCCAAAGCTCTCGCTGGCCGGGCGGATCGAATGGAAGCGATTGAAAATCGCCTCGCGCTGCTCGTCGGGGACGCCTGGGCCTTCGTCATCGACGCGGATCAGGATCCGGTTGCCGACATGGATCGCCGCCACCTCGACCAGCCCGTCGGCCGGCGAGAAGCTGACCGCATTGTCGATGATATTGTCGATCGCCCGCGCCAGCCGCCCCGGCTCGCCAACCACGATCGTGCTCGCCCGCCGCGGCCGCGCGAAGGCAATGCGCACCGTCCCGGTCTCTCGGCGTTGCTCCCAACTGGAGACGATCTGTTCGATCAACGGACCGAGGTCGACCGGCTCGAACCGCGCCCGGGCGAGCTCGGCGTCGGTCCGTGCCGCCTCGCCGACATCGCCGATCAACCGGTCGAGCCGAACGACATCCTGCCGCACAACGTCGAGCAATTGGGTGCGCAGCTTGGGATCGTCGACCCGATCGAGGCTGTCGACCGCGCTGCGCAGCGAGGCGAGGGGGTTCTTCAGCTCATGAGTCACGTCGGCAGCGAACGCTTCCATATTGTCGATCCGCGCGCGCAGCGACTGGCTCATGTCGCTGACCGATCGCGCCAGCAGCCCGATCTCGTCGCGGCGAGATGGCAAGCGCGGCACCCGCACCTCGCGCGCCCGACCAAGCCGGACACGATGCGCCGCGATCGCGATCCGCCGCAGCGGGCGAGCGATGGTCCGCGCAAGGAACAGCGACAGCAGTACCGACATCAAGGTCGCGATCCCGAGCGCGATGGCGAGGGCCCGCCGCTGGCTGCGCACCGTGCGGGTGAAATCGCGGTCATTGGCGGTGACTAGTAAGGTCGCGCCATTGGCAAGCGGGGTTGCGGCCATGAATACCGGGGTCAAATCGGGTGCCTGGCGTGCCGCGACGATCGATTGCCCGCTCGTCCTGCTGCTGCCGACCTCGGGCCAGTTGCCCGCCAGGTCATTCTTCGGCTCGATGAAATCTTCCATCGTTTTTGCCCCGACGAGCACGTTAAAGCCCCGATCGAGCGACCGCGCCGCATCCTTGCGCCATGCCTCGGTCGCCGGATCGCGCAAGGTGTAGGTCGGGGGCGAACCGGACCAGCTGTCGTCAACCTTGGTCCCAGCGCGATCGTAGACGCGAAGCCGTGATCGGCTGTCGCCGCCGATCGCCTGCAGCAGCGCGGCATGTCCGGTCGCCGGCGATCGATCGATCGCCAGTCCCGCGAGGCGCGCCTGGCCGAGAACCCTGGCCTCGCGCTCCTCCTGCAACTGGTTGCGATAGGCGTCGAGATAGACGACCGACAATGCGACGATCACGAGCGTGAGGATGTTCACCGCGAGGATGCGGTGGGTCAGAGTCCATCGCCCCGACCAACTCAGGGCGAGATCGGACTCGTCATTCTTCTCCGAAGCGGTAACCGACGCCATACAAGGTCTCGATAGCATCAAATTGGCCATCGACCGCGCGGAACTTGCGGCGGATGCGCTTGATGTGGCTGTCGATCGTGCGATCGTCGACATAGACGTCGTCCTGATACGCAATGTCGAGCAACTGATTGCGCGATTTGACCACGCCGGGGCGCTGGGCGAGCGCGTCGAGGATCATGAATTCGGTGACGGTCAGGACGACGTCCAGCTCATCCCACCGCACCTTGTGCCGCGCCGGATCCATCACCAGCCGGCCGCGCACGACCAGTTCCTCCGCCGGCGCTTCGCTGCCTTGCAGCGCGCGGTCACGCTCGAGATCGCGGCGGCGAAGGATCGCGCGGATGCGGGCGATCAGCAGGCGCTGGCTGAACGGCTTGGCGATATAATCGTCGGCGCCCATCGCCAGGCCGAGCGCCTCGTCGAGCTCGTCATCCTTGGAGGTCAGGAAGATCACCGGCATCGCGCCCAGCGGCCCGCCGACCTCGCGCACGCGGCGCAGCAATTCCATCCCGTCCATCTGCGGCATCTTGATATCGAACACGGCGAGATCGGGGGGATTGTCGGTGAACGCCTTGAGCGCTGCCGCGCCATCCGAATAGACGCGCGTGCCGAAGCCTTCGGCTTGGAGCGCGATCGAGACCGAGGTCAGGATGTTGCGATCGTCGTCCACGAGCGCGATGACATGGCTCATTCCCGCTCCCACGATTGTCATCAAATTAACGGTTCCGGCGATAGCTTCACTGGGGTCCATCGGCAAGCAAACTGCGGCTGGCAACGCTTTGACTCAGCCGGTGGGCCGACTATAGGCGGGACGCATACGTATGCGGGCGCGGATCGTGAATCGCGTATTACATAGGTTTATTAGGAGATTACAGGTGGTTGAGCGCGTTCCTTCGTACGGTTTAGATGCCCAGGGCCTCACGACACGTGCGACTGTCAACTGGAACCTCGGCACCGCCCCGCTGGTCGAAGCGGCGGTCTCGCGCGGCGAAGGCGAACTGACTGCCCACGGCGCACTGCTGGTCGATACCGGCAAATTCACCGGACGAAGCGTCAAGGACAAGTATATCGTCCGCGATGCGGTAACCGAAGACACGATCAACTGGGGCAAGATCAATCAGCCGATGGACGGTCAGCATTGGACCAACCTGAAGGCCGACTTCATGGCCGCGCTGGCCGAACAGAAAGAACTTTACGTCGCCGATTTGTTTGGCGGATCGCAGCCGGAATATCGCGTGAACGTTCGGGTCATCAATCAGATGGCATGGCACAATCTATTCATCCGGACTTTGCTCGTCCGCCCGGCCGCCGATGAGTTGCCCGGCTTCGTTCCCGAATATACGATCATCAATCTACCCAGCTTCAAGGCCGATCCGGTGCGTCACGGCTGCCGCAGCGATACGGTGATCGCGGTAAACTTTACCGACAAGCTGATCCTGATCGGCAACACCGAATATTCGGGTGAGATGAAGAAGGGCGTGTTCGGTCTGCTGAATTTCCTGCTGCCCGCGCAGGGCGTGATGCCGATGCATTGCTCGGCCAACATCGGTGCCGACGGCAAGAGCGCGATTTTCTTCGGTCTGTCGGGGACCGGCAAGACCACGCTGTCAGCCGATGCCAGCCGCACCCTGATCGGCGACGACGAACATGGCTGGTCGGACCAGGCAGTGTTCAATTTCGAAGGCGGCTGCTACGCCAAGATGATCAACCTTTCGGCGGAAGGCGAGCCGGAAATCTACGCCACCACCAAGATGTTTGGCACGATCCTCGAAAACGTCGCCATGGACGAGGTGACGCGCGAACTGGATTTCACCGACGCCGGCAAAACCGAAAATACGCGCGGCGCTTATCCAATCGAGTTCATTCCGAACGTGTCGGAAAAGAACCTCGGTCCAGCGCCGTCAAATGTCATCATGCTCACCGCCGATGCGTTCGGCGTGCTTCCGCCGATCGCGCGTCTGACCGCCGATCAGGCGATGTATTATTTCCTGTCGGGCTACACCGCCAAGGTCGCCGGCACCGAGATCGGCGTGACCGAGCCGGAAGCCACCTTCTCGACCTGCTTCGGCGCCGCGTTCATGCCGCGCCATCCCAGCGTGTACGGCAACCTCCTGAAGGATCGCATTGCACGAGGCGGGGCGCAATGCTGGCTGGTCAACACCGGCTGGACCGGCGGCAAATATGGCACCGGCAAGCGCATGCCGATCAAGGAGACGCGGGCATTGCTCAACGCCGCGCTCGACGGCAGCCTCAACCATGTCGAATTCCGCAAGGATCCGAATTTCGGCTTCGAAGTGCCGGTCGCGGTGCCGGGAGTCGACACCAGCATCCTCGACCCCCGCTCGACTTGGGCCGACGCTAATGCTTACGACGTCACCGCACACAAATTGGTTGACCTGTTCATCGCCAATTTCACCGAATTTGCCGATTATGTCGAAGAAGGTGTGCGCCAAGCTGGACCGACTGCCGTCGCCGCCTGACCGGCAGGCGATCGACTGACCGCTCTCGCATTGCTGCGGGATCTCGGGTCGGCGCGACTAGCTCTTGCAGTTCTGGTCGAACGTGCAGCTAATAAGCGCAAAGGCGCGGCGGTCATTCGTCGAGCCCGACATCACGGCAATGCCCCGATCGAAGGAGACCAGGCCATGGATATGATGAGTGCGTTGCAGCAGGCCGGCGGGATCGAAGCGATCACGCGCGAGCTCGGAATTGAATCGTCGACTGCCGAGGCCGGGGTCGGGGCGTTGCTTCCGGCAATCCTCGCCGGGGTCGGCGGGCAAGCCGAAAATCATCCGCAAGGCATGGGCGGGCTTGGCTCGATCCTCGCGTCGCTTGGCGGCGGCGGACTGCTCGCCAACGTTCTCGGCGCTGGGCCGACCGATGTCGATCAGGGCAACGACATTCTCGGCCAGATTTTCGGATCGAAGGACGGCAGCCGCGCGGTTGCTGCCGATGCCGCGCAGAAAAGCGGCGTGTCGCCTGAATTGCTCAAGAAAATGCTGCCGATCGTGGCGATGCTTGTCGCGGGCTATCTCGCCAAGCATGCGACGACGCCGGCGACCGCCGATGCCGGTGCTGGCGAAGCCGCGCCGGCGCAGGATGGCGGATTGCTCGGCTCATTGCTCGGCGCAGCGACCGGCGGTGGGGGCGGCGGCTTACTCGGCTCGATCCTCGGCGGGCTGACGCGCCGTTAGGAGCTCGGTGGTAATTCGTGCTCGATGTCGCAGCGCCGCCATAGTCACTTGTAGGTGAGGCGAGGACAGATGGGTTGCCCGTGTCTCAACGAGCATCGGAGGAGTGTCTCCTCTGCGGTGTTCAATCGCCACAAGCGAATGGGCGAGCGGCCGACCCAGAAACGGTCACGGACAGGCATCACATTTGAATCGCCGCCACACCCTCGTTCGTGATTTTCGCGGACGGCAATGTCGAACGCTTTGCGAGACCGATCTTCCGTCATGAAGCTAAAGCATCGCAGAGACTCGCTAGGATACATTTGACGCATCGCCTTGGCGACAAGTTCGGTTGCGTGACCCTCGTCCATCGGACGCCCAGCCGAAATCGTTGCCGAACCCATAGCGACTGCAAGCAGAACACTCATCCTGCCCGTGTCCGCACATAAGCGGCAACGTTCTTCGCCAGCACGTCGAGCGGGACGTTGCCGCCTTTCACCACCGTGTCATCGAAGTCGCGCAAGTCGTAGCGCGGTCCCAGCGCCGCCTTGGCGAGGTCGCGCTGGCGGTTGATCTCACTGTGGCCGACCTTGTACCCGCAGGCCTGGCCCGGCCAGGTGCAATATCGGTCGACTTCATTGGCGACTTCGAGCGGGTTGGAGCCGTTGCGGGTCACGAAGAATTGCACTGCTTGGCTCCGCGTCCAGCGCTTGGCGTGGAGCCCGGTATCGACCACCAGCCGGCACGCTCGGAACGCAAGGCTCTGGAGATACCCAAGCCGCCCGACGACGAAATCGTCATACACCCCGAGCTCGTCGACCAGTTGCTCGGCGTAGAGCGCCCAGCCTTCGGAATAAGCGTTGAACGCGAGCAGGGTGCGGATCAGCGGCAATTTATTGGCATATTCGCCCTGCCACACGTGACCCGGGATCGCTTCGTGCGCGGCAAGGTCGGGCAGACTGTATTTCGAATGCAGGCTGGTCTCGCGCAAATTGATCCAGAACTTGCCGGGGATCGACCCGTCGGGTGAGCCCGCCCCGCCATAGGCTCCGGGTGCGCCAGGTTCCTCCTCGGGCGGCATGCGTTTCACTTCGAGCTTACCCGGCACCAACGTGTTGAACGCGCGGGGCATTTGCGCGCGGATGATCGCGAGGCGCTGGTTGATGAAGGCGAAAATCTCGGCGCGGCCCTTGTCGCCCTCGCTGAATTGGTAGCGCTTGTCCTTGGCCAGCGCGTTCATCCGCTCGCCGACGCTGCGGCTCGTGTAGCCGAGCGAGCGCAGGATTGGATCCATCCGCCCCTGCAATTCGCCAAGCTGGTCGAGGCCCATCTGGTGGACCTCGTCGGGCGACATGGTCGTGGTGGTCGAGGCCTTGAGCGCCCAGCGGTAATAGTCATCGCCATGCGGCAGCGCCCAGACGCCGGCGTTAGTGCCGGCGCGGGCGCGCTGGGTGGTCAGCTCGGCGATCTGGCGGGTGAGCGCGGGGACGATCTTGCCCGCAACGAGGGCGCGCGCGCGGCCGTCCCAATCGCCGGTTATGTCCTTGGCGCGGGTGGCAAGGCTGTCGACCAGCCCGCCGCCCTTGCTTGCGCTGGCCAGTGCCACACCGAGCTGTTTGAGCGCACGGTCGAGCGCGAATGATGGCGGGATGACGCCTTGCGCAGTCGCTGAGCGGAGCCGCCCGGTCTCGCCGTCGAGCTGGTCGCCATAGCTCGACAGGCGGACGAGATAGGCCTCGGCATCGCTGGCGTTCTTGACCGGGTGATCGGTGTCGAGAAAGCGCGGCACGTCGATGAACGCGCCGACATTCTGGATCACGACATAGGGACTGTTGCGATAGCCGCCGACCGCGACGTCGCCATAGGGAAAGGCGAACCCTTCGAGCGCGGTCTTGTAGGCCGATTTGACGACTTCGATGCTGGTCGCGGTGGTGAAATCCATGCCTTTGGTGTCGGTCGCGTCGGCGCGGGCGAGGTCGGCGCGGATGGTGGCGGCGATGTGCGCCTGGCCGGCGGCGCTGCGGTCGGTGAGCAACCGGCGGTACGGCGCGCGGGGACCAACGTCGATCGCCAGGCTGGTGGCGTTTTCGGGGAACAGGCGGATGAGATTCTCGCCGAACAGGTCGAGTGTTGCCGCACCATCGGGGCGAATTGCGCCGACCGTCATTGGCGCCGCAGCGACCGGCCGCGGCGTGACCGAGCAACCACCGAGCGCAATGCCCGCCGCGCTTGCGCCCAAAGTGACGATCGCTTCCCGGCGGCCAAGGTCGAAACTGGTCATTCTCGTCTCCGCTTAAGCGCCTGTTTCGATCGCCAGGGGCGTGGTCCTCACGACGGTCAGGCAATTGCCGTCGACCGCAACCACTCGAACCTTCTCGCCCGCCGCCGCCGGCCCGCCACGCGCGGTCCATTCGCCATCACCGACCTTCACCCGCCCGCCATGATCGTCGACCGGATCGACCACCGTGACGACCTTGTCGATCATCCGGCTGCCGGGGTCGTTGAGCTTGATCGACTGGTCGGAATGCCCGGGCTCGGCATACCACCGCTTGCCGATCATCAGCGCCAGCGCGGTATAGATCACGAACAGCACCAATTGCGGAGCGATGCCAAGGTCGAACAGCAGAGTGAACATGCCGGTGGCAATCGCCGCCACGCCGAGGAAAACGAGAAAGAATCCCGGCGCGATCAACTCGGCGATCAGCAGCACGAGGCCGCCGATCGCCCAGATCCAGCCGGGGTGAAGCTCGAACCCGAACATCAGCTCTTCTTCTCGACCCGCGGCACCGACGGAACAACGCCATCCGCCGCATGATTGCCAAGCGCTTCCCGCGCCAGTTCGCCGATCCCGCCGAGCGTACCCATCAACTGGGTCGCCTCAATCGGGAACAGGATCGTCTTGGCGTTGGGCGAGGTGGCGAACATGCCGATCGCCTCGACATATTTCTGGGCGATGAAGTAATTGATCGCCTGGACGCTGCCGCCCTCGATCGCATCGCTGACCGACTTGGTGGCATTGGCTTCGGCTTGCGCCGCGCGTTCGCGGGCTTCGGCGTTGCGGAAGGCGGCTTCCTTCATGCCCTCGGCTTGCAGGATCCGCGCCTGCTTATCGCCCTCGGCACGGAGAATTTCGGATTGGCGCATGCCTTCGCTCTCGAGGATCGAGGCGCGTTTCTCGCGCTCGGCCTTCATCTGCCGGGTCATTGCATTGACGATGTCCGACGGCGGGCGGATGTCCTTCAGTTCGACGCGGGTGATCTTGACCCCCCAGCTTTCGGTCGCGTGGTCGACCACGTTGAGCAATCGCGCGTTGATTTCGTCGCGCTTGGACAGGGTCTCGTCGAGGTCCATCGACCCCATCACGGTGCGCAAATTGGTGGTCGAGAGCGCCATGATCGCGGTGTACAGGTCGCTCACTTCATACGCCGCCTTGGCCGCGTCGAGCACCTGGAAGAACACTACGCCGTCGACCGCGACCATCGCATTGTCCTTGGTGATGATCTCCTGGCCCGGAATGTCGAGCACCTGCTCCATCATGTTGATCTTGCGCCCGACGCGATAGATGAACGGGGTGACGAGATTCAATCCGGGCTCGGCAACGCGGGTGAACTTGCCGAACCGTTCGATGGTGTAGCGATAGCCCTGGTGGACGATCTTGACGCTCATCATCACGATCAACAACGCGATCACGGCCAGTACGATTAGAAAGATCAACATGGTTTTCCCCTTTGGTCCTCGCCATGATGCAAGGCCGCCGGGCATTCGTGAAGGAAAATCAACATGACACTCGACTTGTTCGCCAGGCCGGCGCTGCTTTTTCTACCAGCGAACCGGCAAAGCGCGGTGGCGCGGGCGCGGGAGTCGGGGGCCGACATGGTGGTGCTCGACCTCGAAGATGCGGTGAAACCAGGCGACAAAGCGGCAGCGCGGATCGCGGCGGTCGCGGCGGTGGCCGAACATTGGTCGATGCCGGTCGCGATCCGAATCAATGGCATTGGCACCGCCCACCATGATGCGGACCTCGCTGCAGCGCGCGGATCGGATTGCGACCTGATCATCGTGCCGATGGTCGGGCGGCCACTGGCGATCATCGGCAAACCGGTCGCGGCGATGATCGAGACCGCTGCGGGGGTGCTTGCCGCCCCCGCGATCGCGCGAACGGTCTGCGCGTTGATCGTCGGCACCAACGATCTTGCAGCGAGCTTGCACTTGCCGTCGATCGACCGCGTATCGATGGGTCATTCGCTGCAGTCGGCGGTCGTGGCAGCGCGGGCGGCGGGAATTGCGGTGTTCGACGGGGTCACCAACCAACTCGACGATCCCGACCGGCTGGCGCGTGAATGCGCCGACAGCCGCGCGCTTGGTTTCGACGGCAAGTCGCTGATCCACCCCGACCAGATCGCGGCATGCCAACAGGCTTTTGCGCCGACCAACGAAGAAGTGGCCCGCGCGCAGCGGCTGATCGCGGCGGCGAGCGGCGGGGCAGAGCGCTTCGAGGGCGCGATGATCGAGGATTTGCATGTCGCGGCGGCGCGGCGATTGCTGGCGGGTCGATAGCGCCCCCTTGGCGAATCGCTCGCATGCTGTCACAGGCGCGCATGGCCGATACCAACAACATCGCTGACATCCCGCTGGGGCTGACCTTCGACGACGTGCTGCTCCAGCCGCGCGAATCCTCCGTCCTGCCGAGCCAGACCGATACTCGCACCTTCCTGACCCGCGGCATCCCGCTCAACATCCCGATGCTGTCGTCGGCGATGGACACGGTGACCGAGGCCGACATGGCGATCGCGATGGCACATCTCGGCGGGATCGGGGTGCTTCATCGCAATCTCGATATCGCGGCGCAGGTCGCGGCGGTGCGGGTGGTCAAACGGTTCGAAAGCGGGATGGTGGTCAATCCGATCACCATGGGCCCCGACCAGACCCTGGCCGAAGCGCTCGAATTGATGCGCGTCAACCGGATCAGCGGCATTCCGGTGGTCGAGGCCAATGGCAAGCTGGTTGGCATCGTCACCAACCGCGACGTGCGCTTCGCCGAGCATCCGGGGCAGAAAGTCAGCGAGCTGATGACCAGCGAGAATTTGGCCAAGGTCGCGCCGGGGACCAGCTCCGAGGATGCACGGCGGATCCTGCACCAGCGGCGGATCGAGAAATTGCTGGTGGTCGACGACGCCGACCATATCGTCGGGCTGATCACGGTGAAGGATATCGAGAAATCGGTCGCCTCGCCGCTCGCCACCAAGGACGAGCAGGGGCGGCTCCGGGTGGCCGCCGCGACGACCGTCGGTGACGCCGGGTTCGAGCGGTCGCAGGCGCTGATCGACGCGGGCTGCGACTGCATCGTGATCGACACCGCGCACGGCCACAACACTGCCGTCTCGGCGGCGGTCGAGCGGGTCAAGAAGATTAGCAACGACGTCCAGGTCATCGCCGGCAACGTCGCGACTGGCGAGGCCGCGGCGGCGCTCGTCGGGGCGGGGGCGGATGCAATCAAGGTCGGGATTGGCCCGGGATCGATCTGTACCACGCGGATCGTGGCCGGCGTCGGTGTGCCGCAATTGTCGGCGATTATGGACGCTGCGGCCGAAGCGAAAAAGGCCGGCGTCCCGGTCATCGCCGATGGCGGGATCCGCACCTCGGGCGATATCGCCAAGGCGCTCGCCGCGGGAGCATCGACGGTGATGGTCGGATCGTTGCTCGCGGGTACCGAAGAAGCGCCGGGCGAAACCTTTTTGTACCAGGGGCGGGCGTATAAATCGTACCGCGGGATGGGCAGCGTGGGCGCGATGGCGCGCGGTTCGGCCGACCGCTATTTCCAGCAGGATATCAAGGATCAACTGAAGCTGGTGCCCGAGGGGATCGAGGGCCAGGTGCCGATAAAGGGCCCGGTGCGCGACATCATCCACCAATTGGTCGGCGGGGTGAAGGCTGCGATGGGTTATACCGGCGCGGCCACGATCGCGGACTTGCAGGATCGCGCGCGGTTCGTGCGGATCACCAATGCCGGACTGAGCGAGAGCCATGTGCATGACGTCGCGATCACCCGGGAAGCCCCCAATTATCCGACTCGTTGATTTCTTGATCCCCTCCCGCCAGAGCCGGAGGGGTCGACTCACCGCAGGTGAGCGATGGAGGGCCGGTCCTGTTCAACGAAGACAGGCCCTCCCCTCGGCGCTTCGCGGCTGCCCAGTTCGGGCGCAGGTCTGTCGCCCGGACAGACCCAAAGGCGCCCGAACTCGCTCTGGCGGGAGGGGATAAGTAAATGGTTCCCGCCGCACGAGTGCAGGCCGCGGTCGAGATCCTCGATCTGGTGATCGCCGCCGCGCGCGACGACGGGCCGGCGGCGGACGTCGTGGTGTCGAGCTTTTTCAAGACGCGGCGCTATGCCGGATCGGGCGATCGGCGCGCGGTTCGGGAATTGGTCTATCGCGCGATCCGGCGGTCGGGCGAGCGGCCCGACACCGGGCGGGCGGCGATGCTCGGGCTGGACGATGCGGCCGCGCTGTTCGGAACCGGGGGGCACGCCCCCGAGGCGGCGCGCGAGGGCGAGGCGGCGGCGAGCGAGCGGCTGATTCCGGGGTGGATCGAGGGCGAATTGTCGCCGCTGGTGACGCCCGACGAATGGCCGGCGTTGCTCGAACGCGCGCCGCTCGACTTGCGGGTCAATGCCGCGAAGAGCGACCGCAACGCGCTCGTGTCTGCGTTCGATGGGGCCGAGCCGACGGGGCTGAGCCCGTGGGGCCTGCGGCTTCCCGCCAACAGCCAGATCGAGCGGCACGAGGCGATGCTGAGCGGCCTCGTCGAGGTTCAGGACGAGGGCAGCCAGCTGATCGCGCTGGCGTGCGGCGCGGCAGGCGAGGTCAATATCATCGATTTGTGCGCCGGCGCGGGCGGCAAGGCGCTCGCGCTCGCCGCTGCCGCGCCGGAAGCTGACATCATCGCCTGCGACACCAATCGCGGGCGCCTGTCGAAACTCGGCCCGCGTGCAGCGCGGGCGGGAGCGACGATCGACATCCGCCTGCTCGATGGCGGGCGCGAGGCGGAGATGCTCGACGATCTCGAGGGGCAGGCGGACATCGTGCTGGTCGACGCGCCATGCTCGGGCAGCGGGACGTGGCGGCGCAACCCCGAGGGGCGGTGGCGACTGTCGCCCGACGGGCTCGACAAGGTTGTCGACCTCCAGGCGCATTTGCTCGACCTCGCGGTGCCCTTGGTCAAGCCGGGCGGCGTACTGGTCTATGCGGTCTGCTCAATCCTGGCACGCGAAGGGGCGGGGCAGATCGCCGATTTCTTAGGACGGCATTCATCTTGGGGCGCGCACAAGATGCCCGATGGATTTGGCGATGATTTCGGGCGGGCCGATGGCGCGGGGCGGCTGCTCACCCCGGGGCATGACCATACCGACGGCTTTTTCGTCGCGCGGCTAAAGAGGTCATGCTAGAGTCGCTTGGCTTTCGATTGGAGATTTTGATGCGCTTTTCCCCGCTTGTTCTGGTTTTCGGTCTGGCCGCATCGTCGATGGCAGTGCCTGGGGTCAGCCAGCGTCCCGACGACCAGCTTGCGCCCAAGTCGGTGGCGCTGCTGAAGCAGGGCGAGGCGAGCGCGGCAGTGGGCAAATATCTCGAGGCCGACGACGCGTTCGAAACCGCGCTTGCGGTCGATCCGCGCAACCGCGCGGCGTTTGTCGCGATGGCGCGGGTGGCGTCGAAGCAAAAGCTGTACGGGCAGGCGATCCGCTACACCAACCGCGCATTATTGCTCGAACCGACCGACCGCAGCGCGTTCGCGGTACAGGGCGAAGCGATGGTCGAGCTTGGCGCGCTGGGCAAGGCCAAGGAAGTGCTGACCAAGCTGCAGGCGGTCTGCACCGGGGGCTGCCCCGAAGCGACCAGCCTGAGCGCGGCAATCGCGCGGGGCCCGACGATGGCCGCGGCCAAGCCGGCCGAAAAGGCCAAGACCAAAACTAATTAGTCAGCAATCGCGCGAGATTGACGAAATCGTCGACGGCGAGGGTTTCAGCACGCCTGGCGGGGTCGATATCGAGCGCCTCCAGCGCCTCTAGCGCGCCCGGCACGCCTTTGAGGCTCTGGCGGAGCATCTTGCGGCGTTGGCCGAAGGCGGCGGCGGTGAGTTTTTCCAGCACTGTGTGCGACACACCCGGCGGCATCGGCGCGGGGCGGAGGTGGACGATCGCGCTCATCACCTTGGGAGCGGGGACGAACGACGAGCGGTGGACGAGCATCGATATGGCCGCGGTCGCGCGCCACTGGGCGGCGACGGCAAGGCGGCCGTAATGGTCACTGCCGGGCCTGGCGACGATCCGCTCGGCGACTTCGCGCTGGAACATCAGGGTTAGCGACGCCCACCACGGCGGCCATGCCTCGCCGCCGAGCCAGCGTAGCAGCAAGGCAGTGCCGACATTGTAGGGCAAATTAGCGACGATATGCGCGCCGTGGCCGAGCAGAGCGGGCTCGTCGATCTTGAGCGCATCATCCTCGATCAGCCTGAGCTTGCCAAGAAAGGCCGCCTCGAGTTCGGCCAGTGCGGGCAGGCAGCGGCGGTCGCGCTCGACCGCGACAACGCTGGCACCGGTGTCGAGCAAGGCGCGGGTCAGCCCGCCGGGTCCCGGGCCGACTTCGTAGACCATGGCGCCGTCGAGCGGGCCGGGGACCGCGGCGATCCGCGCGAGCAGTTGACGGTCGAGGATGAAATTCTGGCCGAGCGCCTTCGACGCCTGGAGCCCGTGGCGGGCGATGACGTCACGCAGTGGTTCAGGGGGCGGGGACGGTTGGGGCGCGTCGCTCACCGCCGGAGCGCGGCGCTCGAGGCGGCGAGGCGGATCGCGGCGGCCATCGCGCGGGGATCGGCGCGGTCCTGTCCCGCGATGTCGAACGCGGTGCCATGATCGGGCGCGGTGCGGACGATCGGCAGGCCGAGCGTGAGGTTGACGCCTTCCTCGAAATGCAGCGCCTTCAACGGGATCAAGGCCTGGTCGTGGTACATGCACAACGCAGCGTCGTAGCGCGATCGAGCGGCGGCGTGGAACATGGTGTCGGCGGGCATCGGGCCGGTGACCTGCCAGCCCTCGGCGCGCAAGGCGTCAATCGCCGGCTGAATCAGCTCGATTTCCTCGCGGCCAAGCGCGCCGCCTTCGCCCGCGTGGGGATTGAGCGCGGCAATTGCGAGCCGTGGCTCGGCGATCCCGAAGTTGCGCTGCAGCCCGCGAAGCGTGACCCGGCCGCGCGATTCGATCATCGCGCTGCTCAGCAGGCCCGCGACCATGGCAAGCGGGACATGGGTGGTTACGGGCACCGTGCGCAAGGTCGGCCCGGCGAGCATCATCGCGACATTGGCGGGGGAGATTCCGCACCGCTCGGCGACGAACTCGGTCTGGCCGGGGTGAGCGAAGCCGATTGCGTAAAGCTGCTGCTTCGACACCGGGCCGGTGACCACCGCGCCGGCCGAGCCCGAGCGCGCAAGTCCGACCGCAAGCTCGAGCGAATCGAGCGAGCAATGCGCACCGACCGTTGTCGGGCGGCCCGGATGATGGGTTTCGCTGCACGGGATGTGAAGGATCGGAAGGCCCACGTCGAACGCCGAATCGGCATCGCGCAAATCGTCGATCGGCGCGACCGGCCCGTCCCACACCAGGTCGAGGCTGCGCATGTCGCCGACCGCGACGAACGGCGGCAGCCCGAAGGCGCCGCGATTATCCCAGCATTTGGCGACCACCTCGGGACCGATCCCGGCGGGGTCGCCAAGCGAGACTGCAAGCGGTGGGAGGAAGGAGGCCATGTCCGGCTGCCTTAGCCGCCGATCCTAGCGAAAGTCGATGATCGCATCCCGGCGAAGATCGCGCAGGTAACGGCGGGCGCGGGTTGCGACCCGTTCCTCGTTCATCTGGTTGAGCACCTGGTCAAAGGTCGGCAGGCCCGCGGTGGCTTCGTCGCGGCCGCAGATGACGAGCACGCGAACGCCCTCGGTCAGCGATCCGAACGGGCGGGTCGCCTGGCCGACCTGCATCGGCAGCATCATGCCCTGCAATGCTTCGGGCAATTCCTTCAGTTTCACGCCTTCCGACTGGACGACTTCGCCGCGGAAGTCGGCCGCCAGTTTTTCCGCGCCGCCACAGCCGCCGACATTCAGGGCAGCCGCTGCAAAGCGGGTGACGATCGGTTCGGCCTGCGCCTTGGTGGTGTTGGCGGGGAAGGTCACCGACACTTGCTTCAGCGTCAGCACGGCATCGCGCGGATCGGCGGTGAGCACCTTGCGCGTGTCCTGCAGCGCGATGATCGACACCCCGCCCGGAACCGCGACCGGGGTCGACACCTGGCCCGGCTGGAGCGAGCGGACCACATTGGCAATCTGCTCGGGCAATTGCTCGGGGCGAACCCAGCCAAGATCGCCGCCAACAACGCCGGTCGAGGCTTCGCTATACTGGCGGGCATAACCAACGAACGAGGCACCCTTGCGCAGCGCTTCGATAATCTGGTTGGCGTTGGCCATGACAGCCGCCTGCGTCGCAGAGGTCGACGACAGGAAGATTTCGCTGACCTTATATTCCTCGGTGCCCTTCGAAGCTTCCAGCTTGTCGATCACCGCTTTGACTTCATCGTCGCCGACGCTGACGCCGCTTTCGATCTTCGCGCTCTGCAATCGGCGCCACGAGGTTTCGCCGAGGATCTGGCGGCGGATCGAGCGGATCGAGGACCCGCGCGCGGTGAGATAGTCGGCCATTTGCTCGGGGGTCTGTTTGACGTTGCCGGCGACCCGGACGATCGTCCGGTCGACGTCGGCATCGGTGACCTTGATGTCTTCGGTCTTGGCCGCCTGGATCTGCAGCGTCTCGTCGATCAGGTTGCGAAGCACTTGCTGGCGCAGGCGTTCGACCTGGTCGGCGGGGATTTCTCCGCCGTTGGAAATCGCCAGCAAGGCGAGGCGCTGGTCGATGTCGGTCTGGGTGATGACCTCGCCATTGACGATCGCGGTGGCCTTGATGATCGACGGCATGGTGTTGCCGAACACCGTCGGGTTGGCTGGCAGGTTGAGCCCGCTGACGCTCGATCCGGGCTGGCCCAGCGCCGGTGCGGACTGGCCCTGAGCCGATGCGGCGGCCACTGCAATCGATGCGACAAATGTTGCAAGCGAGCCTGCAGTGAACCGGTTGATCTTCAATCCCACCCTCAAATTCCTTATCTTTCAGTCTCTTGTTGCCCGGCCTTTCATCCAATCTCGCTGAACGCAAGATTAGCGGCCGAGCCCCTTGAACGCGATTCGAAGTGCAAATGTGCTGCCTTTGCGGAAGTCGCCGATGCGCTCATAGTCGCGCTTCCACGACAGGCCAAGGTCAAGGCATTCGTCCTCGTAGCTGATGCCCAGTCGGTGGCGGACCGGTTGATAGCCGTCGGCAATGCTCAGCGGATCTTCCCTGGCGTCGGTCAAATCGATCACGGTAGCGCCGAAGATCGACCAATAATGCGCAAACTTGACCCGTGCCGCGAGGCGCAGCTCCTCCTTGTCGCGCAAGTCCTCGACGGTGCTGGTGATGTTGCGATTGAGCCTGAGGTAGCCGATCTGGGCATAGGTCTGCTCGCTGCCGATGGTCAGGTCGAGCTCGTTGCGGCGCGGCGCGAAATTATCCTTGTCGATGCGAAAGCGGTGGGTGAGGTCGATGAACCGCCCGAACCGCACCCTGGTGCGCCCGACGACGTCGGACCAGCGATCGGTCAGGCCGGTGCCGTCGGGAAAGATGCTGGTGGCGCGGGTCAGGCGGTAACTTTGGCCGATGATCGTATCGATCGAGACGTTGGGCCGGTCGAGCGTATATTCGATGCCGTAGGTGATGCGCGAGCCATCCTCCCACCGGTCGTAACCGGGGAAGCGGTTGAGCGCGAACAGATTGCTGTCCTCGAGATCGACCGAGCGCGCATCCTCGTTGGGGATCGACAAATTGGGCGTGGGCGGCGTGAGCACGATCTGGACCCGTGGCGTAATCCGTTGCGTGCCGCCGAGTGCCGGGCCGATGAACGGCCAGCGCATGTCCGCGGCAAGCGCCCCGATCCCGCGAAAATGCCAGCCATCGCGCCCGGCATAAGCCGCGACGCTGGTCTTGGCGCTGTCATCACTATGATAGACGTCGCCGCGCGCAAACGCGGTCAGCGTCAGTTCCTGGCCCATCCGCGTAAGCTTGCGCAAATCCCACCGCGCACTGGCGAAGGCGCGCTGCGTATCCTGCCCGTCGATGCGCAGGATGGCGAGGCTGTTACCCTGCACCTGGACCTTGCCGCCGAGCGGAGTGATCGGAAGGATAAACCGCGCGTCGATCGCCGGCAGGACGATCGGGATGCGTTTCTGGACATCGTCGACGCGCAAGCCCTGGAACGCCCAGCCGGCGATCGAGATGTAGCTGTTGGGGGTGATCCGCTCGGCATCGATGAAATTGCGCAACACGTCATCGCGGCTGATGTCGTAGCGGCGGGTAACCGTCTTGTCGGTCGCGGCGCGAAGCGAGGAAGTGATGCTCCAGTACGGCGTGAGCTGGAATTTGCCATTGCCCTCGAAATAGCCGCGGATCGCATTGTGACGGCTGATCGTCGTACCGTCGATATCGGCATTGTCGATCCGCCCGTAGGTCAGGAATGCGCCGAGCTGGAACGCGCCGAGCGGGTTGAGATTGCGATACTTCCCCTCGATCGCGGGCAGGGTCTTGGAATAGATGTGCGGGGTCAGCGTGAAGTCGCGATTGCTCGCGAACCGCCAATAATAAGGCGTCGAAAGCTCGAGCCCGTTGGAATTGGAGAAAGCGATGTCGGGAACCAGCGCGCCCGACGTGCCGGCGCCGTTCGCGCCGGTGCCGACCGAAAACACCGGGAGCAATGGCAAAGTCACGCCGAACAGGCTCAACCGCCCGCCTTGGAAGCGGATGCGGTGGGTGGTCGGATCCTGCACCACCTTGGCCGCGACAATCTTCCAGCTGGGATTCTTGGGGCAGCCGGCGGGCGTGGTCACCGGGCAGGGTGAATAGACCGCATTCTCTAGCGTGGTGACGCCATTGACGCGCGTGCCCCTGGTCGCCGCGATCCGACCGCCGGTGTCGAGGACGACGAGCAGGTTCTCGATCGTCCCGTCGCGCAGGCTGTTGGTCAGCGTGACCTTCTCGCCGATCAGTTTGTCGCCCTGCGGATTGACCACTACTACATTGCCCGTGGCCACCACCGCGCCGGTCTTGCGGGTCCACACGATCTGGTCGGCGGCAACATAATTGCCGTCGCGGTCAAGCCGCACCCGGCCTTGCGCGGTGATGATGTCGGCTTCGCTGTCGTAGGTTACCTGGTCGGCGCTGAAATTGACGTTCGGCTCGGCGGGCGTGGGCGAAGGGGCGGGGGTCGCGGCGGGGACCTCGGCCTGCGCCGCGACCGCGACGCCGGGCCACGCCAGGACAATCGGCAGCGCGCTCCACCCCAACCATGTCCTGAATAGTCTCAAGTCGACCCCGTCCGGCACTGCACTTCGGCCCAAGCCTATTGCACCTTGCCTGCAAAGCGGCAATCCGGCTTGCGTCCAATCGACCAACATCTGCGCTTTGCTTGGCGCAGCGAGCGGCCTAAAGGCCCTTGAGCTTTCACTATCCGGCCCATTTTTCCAAGGATCGCGACGCGCATGAAAATCAGTTTCGCCGACACTCGCCCCGAGGGCGACACTGCCTTGGTGGTCCCGGTCTCGGGCAAGAGCGGCAGCGACCTGCTGCGTGGTCTTGGCGGCGACATCGATGCAGCGCTGATGCGCCAGCGGTTCGAGGGCGAGGCCGGCGGCGCTGCGGAGCATTTCGTCGGCGGTCGGCGGATCGTCGCGATCGGCACTGGCGACGCGGTTTCCCCGGCTGAAGCGGCGGAGAAACTTGGCGGTGCAGCGGTCGCGCGGTTGCTGATCTCGGGCGAGACCGCAGCGGTGATCGACCTGACCGGTCTCACTTACGATGCCGACGCGGCGGCGCGGGTGGCGCTCGCGGCGGCGCTTCGGGCGTGGCGGTTCGATATCTATCGCACCAAGCTGAAGGACAAGCAGAAGCCGACCCTGGCGGCAGTGACGATTGTCGGCGCTGGTGCAGGAGCGGCGGATCGCTACGCATCGCGCTATGCTGCGCTGGTCGAAGGCGTCTCGCTGACCCGCGAGCTGGTGACCGAGCCGGCCAACATCATCTATCCCGAAAGCTTCGTCGCGCGGGTCAAGGCCAGCGTCGCCGGATTGGGGCTCGAGATCGAGGTGCTCGACGAAGCGGCGATGACCGCGCTCGGGATGGGTTCTTTGCTCGGCGTGTCGCAAGGCTCGGTGCGCGAGGCGCAGATCTTGGTCATGCGCTGGAACGGCGGGACCGCCGGCGAGGCGCCGGTGGCGTTGCTCGGCAAGGGCGTGACATTCGATACCGGCGGAATCTCGATCAAGCCGGCGGCGGGCATGGAAGCGATGAAGTGGGACATGGGCGGCGCCGGCGCGGTGGCGGGCGCGATGAAGGCCATCGCCGGGCGCAAGGCCAAGGCCAACGTCGTCGGCATTTGCGGGCTGGTCGAGAATATGCCCGATGGCAATGCGCAGCGCCCGGGCGACGTCGTGACGTCAATGTCGGGCCAGACGATCGAGGTGATCAACACCGACGCCGAAGGGCGGCTGGTGCTGTGCGACCTGATGACCTGGACCCAGGCGAATGTGAAACCCAAAGTGATGATCGACCTCGCCACGCTGACCGGCGCGATGGTCGTCAGCCTGGGCCACGAGATGGCGGGCATGTTCGCCAACGACGATGGCCTCGCCGAGCAACTGCTCGCCGCCGCAAAAAGCTCGACCGACGCCTTGTGGCGCCAGCCGCTGGGCGAAGCGTATGACCGACTGATCGACTCGCCGATCGCCGACATGAAGAATGTCGGGCCGCGCGAGGCGGGATCGATCACCGCCGCGCAATTCCTTCAGCGGTTCGTCGACGACGGCGTCAAATGGGCGCATCTCGACATCGCTGGCATGGCCTGGTCGGACAAGCCCAAGCCGACCTGCGACCGCGGCGCGACCGGCTATGGCGTGCGGCTGCTCGACAAGTTCATCGAGGATACGGCCGAGGGGTGATGTACTCCTGCGAAGGCAGGAGCCCAGACCGCCGCGACGCGGCGCCTGCGGCACCGGACTGGGCCCCTGCCTGCGCAGGGGTGCAATGAAATGCGCGTCGATTTTTACCAGCTCGGCCCCCAGGGCCATGACGGCGTAATCGGCACCCTCGCCGGCAAAATTCTCGCCGATGACGGTCGCCTACTTCTGGTCGCCGAGGATGAAGCTCTACTCGCGCGGCTCGACCGGTTGCTGTGGGACGAGGGGCCGGCCAGCTTTCTCCCCCACGGCCTCGCGGGGGGCGTGGACGATGTCCGCCAGCCGATCCTGCTGTCGACCACCACCGATGCGCCGAACCTGGCGCGCAATATCCTGATCGCCGATGGCGAGTGGCGCGATGCGGCGCTGCACTTCGACCGCGCTTTCTATCTGTTCGATGCGGCCACGCTCGACGGCGCGCGACTGGCGTGGAAATTGCTTGCCGGGCGCGATGAGGTCGAGCGGCATTACTGGGCCAATGAAGACGGGAAGTGGGTCGAGAAGGGCTAGCTCGCTTGCCCTAATGCACCGCTCCGGCTAGGGGCGCGCCAACCCTTTCCCCCCCCACCCAATGATGGAGCTTTCCATGGCGGTTACCCGCACCTTTTCGATCATCAAGCCCGATGCCACCCGCCGCAACCTGACCGGCGCGGTCACCAAGATGCTCGAGGACGGCGGGCTGCGCGTCGTCGCGTCGAAGCGCATCCACATGACCAGGGACCAGGCCGAAGGCTTCTACGGCGTTCACCGCGAGCGCCCGTTCTTCAACGACCTCGTCAGCTTCATGATCTCGGGCCCGGTCGTGGTCCAGGTGCTCGAAGGCGAAGACGCGATGCAGCGCAACCGCGACATCATGGGCGCGACCAACCCGGAAAATGCCGATGCCGGCACGATCCGCAAGGAAATCGCCGAATCGATCGAGGCGAATTCGGTGCATGGCTCGGACAGCGACGAGAATGCGGCGATCGAGATCGCTTACTTCTTCAAGCCGGAAGAGATCGTCGGGTAAACGCCCTGGTTAATCTGCCGCCGATCGCACCCACTTGGCACTGATAATTTCATCCGGCGGGGGGCGGCTGGCGGCGGCGGCGTTGCGTAGGGCGTCGAGCGAGCCTGGCCGACAGTCGGCGGCGAAGCCGGGGTAGTGGCTTGGCGCGCCGCTGCCGGGCGGGGTGCGCGACGGCTGGGCCTCACATTCGATGATCCACAGGCCCATCGCGGCGATCTGGCCGGCGGGCGTGGTCGTCGTCGGTTCGAGCGCGGCGAAGGTGTAGAGCGGCGTCTCGCCATCCTTCCATTTGCTGAACAATTGCAGGATCATCGGCTTGCCGTCGGCGATCAGCATGGTCGGGGCGAGCCCCAGCACATTGTTATCGCGTTGGCGGACGATCTGGTTGTGGTCGAGCACCACCCAATCGGCGCATCCGGGCCAGCTTTCGATCGGTTTAGCGAGATCGTAGCTGCAGTCCTGCTCCGCGATCACCCAATAGCCGTCCTTGAGCTGGACCGAGGAGCGCTGAGCCTCGCCGAGCACCGGGATTTCGGACAAGGCGATATTGCAGCCGGCGAGCGCCAGCAGGATGGGGAATAAACGATTGAGGTTTGAGCCCGTCATTTCGGCACTGTACCAAGATGCGATCGCGATCGGCAGGAAAATCGATTGGCGGAGCAATCCGGCGGCCTTTTTCGTTAAGCGCTGATCCTCAGGAGGCTGGTCGACCAGTCACAATAGTGGCCCGAACATCGCGAGCGCATTTTGCCACAGTCGCGCTAGGATCGGAGTGGCCGCGACCTGCTCGAGCGTGACGCGGCGGCTGTCGACCAGCCATTCATTCTGCCGGCCTCGGATTTGCGCGGCGAGCGTCTCGTCCGCGAACAGGATATTATTTTCGAAATTGAGTTCGAAACTGCGGCGGTCGAGGTTCGCCGATCCGACCAGCCCGATTTTGCCGTCAACGATCATCGTCTTGGCGTGGAGCAGGCCGCAATGATATTCGTAAAGCTCGACCCCCGCCTTGAGCAAATCGGCATAATGGCTGCGGCTGGCAGCGGCGACGATCCGGCTGTCGTTCCTGGCGGGCAGGATGAGGACGGTCCTGACCCCGCGCCGCGCGGCCGAGAGCAAGGCATAAAGCAAAGGCTCGTCGGGCACGAAGTAAGGCGTAGTGATCACCAATTCCTCGCGGGAGGAGTGGATTAGTTCGATGAAGCAGGCGGTCATCGCCGAATAGGCCAGGGTCGGGCCGGTGCCGATCACCTGCGCGACGATATCGCCCTCGTTTTTCAGCGGCGCGAGTTCGATCATCGCGCTCAAATCCTCGCCATACTCGCCCATCCAGTCGGACACGAACAGGAATTGCCAGTCGCGCACCACCGGCCCTTCCCAGCGGGTCATGATGTCGACCCACGGCGCATAATGCGGCTTGACGCGGAATTCGGGGTCGGCGGCGTTCTGGCTGCCGCACCAGCCGATGTGACCGTCGACGATCAGCAATTTGCGATGATTGCGAAGATCGACCCGGCCGCGGATCATCGTCCACAGCAGATTGCCGACTGGCAGCGCGACGCGGAGCTGCACCCCCGCCGCCTCCATCTCGCGCCAATGCGGGGAGCGGATCAGCTTGTGGGTGCCGAGGGCATCGGCCAGCGCTCGGACGGTGACCCCGCGCGATGCCGCGCGGATCATCGAATCCTTGATCTTCTGGCCATTATTGTCGTCGAGCCAGATGTAGAAACAGGCGTGGACATGGTCGCTGGCGGCATCGATGTCGGCGACCATCGCGTCGATTGCGGTATTGCTGTCGGGCAGCAGCGAGGCACGATTGCCCGAGGTCGGGCCGAGCCCGTTGACGGTCAGCGCCAGGTCGAACGGCGCGTCGTAGCGCGATTTCGACATCGCCTGCATAGTTCGCAAATCGTGTGGCGGGCGCGGCAGCGTGGAGTCGATCGTCCGCCCGCGTTCCTTGCGCGTCGCGCTGACCCGCGCCTCGCCGAGCAGGAGATAGAGGATCGTGCCGACCACCGGGAGAATGATGATCACGATCACCCACGCCAGCCGCGACGTCGGCTCGCGGTGCGGGCGGATCATGGCGCGAAACAGCACGTACGCCTCGGCCGCGATCAGCGGCAGCGTGACGAACATGTGGAATGACTTCACCTGCTGGTCTTGGTGCCGGTCGGCAGGTCGCCCGGTCCCGGCTGGCGGACCCAACGCATCGTCTCGACGTCGTCGTTGCTGCTCCCACGCGCGGCGCCGAGGATTGCGGCCAGCGAGGCCGGGCGGCACTTCTCGTCGATCCCGGGATAACTCATCCCTTGGCTTGGCCCGCATTTGACCCACCAGAAGCGCAATTTCGTCAATTCGCCTGCCTGGCCAGCGCCGTCCGGCGCGAAGGCGACATAGGCATAGCCGTTGGTTGTCGGATCCGCCGCGTCGTCGATCCTGATTTCGGCGAGCGCCGGATCGCGCGCCCCGAACCGGATCGAGAGGCTCAGCTGTTTGTCCCCGTCGCGATGGTCATTATCGCCCAGCAGGATCGCTCCAGTCGGGTCGAGTATCACAAAGCGAGCGCAGTTCGGCCAGTCGCGCGCCGGACCGGCGGTCGCGACCGTGCAATCCGGATCGGTTGATACCCACAGGCCGGGGCGCGGGACCTGCGTCGCGGGAGGCGCCCCATTGAGCATCGGTTGTTCGGAAAACACCGTGTTGCATGCGGGCAGAAGCGCGAATGCAGCTAGCAGGAGTGGCAGGCGAAGGCGATTAAAACTCATCGGCGACCCTCAGTAATCTTGTGAGGCGCGGCGGGGCGGTGGTTTGCCAGCTGCGCGACAGCCACTCGGCGACATGGTCCCAACCGACGCCCGCGCGGTCGAGACGCAGGCCGATCCAGTCCGACGGACCGTAATAAGCCGGGCGGAAATATAGGTCGGGTTCGGCGGCGATAAGCTGCGCCATTTCATCCTGCCCGCTGGTCTTGAGCAGCACCGCGGTCGGTTCCTCGCCATGGTGGCTCAGCCACATGATGGCGAAGAATTTGTCGCTCGACGGGCTGCCGACCTTCCACCCGGGCGCGCCGTGGCTGGTCTTGAAGCGCGTTTCGGGCAGTGCGAGGGCGAGGCCGCCGACCTTGGCGACGATCCAGTCGGGGTCGCGCTCGCGCGTCACGAACTCGCTCAGGATGCGCGGGTAAAGCTGATGCTCGGCAATAAGCACGCGGGTGGCGAGGCTGTCGGCGGTGTCGCCGGGGAGCACCGCGACCTCGACCTGCCCAAGGATCGCACCCGAATCGACTTGGTCGCTGACCAGGTGAACGGTAGCGCCCGTTGTCGTCTCGCCAGCCGCAAGCACCGCATCGTGCGAGCGCAGGCCGGGATGGCGGGGGAGAAGCGAGGGGTGGATATTGACCATCCGCCCGGCCCAGCGAGCGACGAAATCTGTGGGGATGATGCGCATGAATCCGGCAAGCGCGATGGTGTCGATGCGAGCTGCGTCGAGCGCCTCTTGCAAGGCTTTCCAGTAAGTTGCGCCTAATGACTTGTCTTCGAGTCGCAGGATGTCGATGCCCTCGGCCCTAGCCAATGAAAGGCCTGGCGCATCGGGCTTGTCGCCGGTGACCAGGGCGATTTCATACGGGCAGTCGTCGGCGCGAGCGGCGTAGATCAATGCGGCCATGTTCGAGCCGCGCCCCGAGATCAGGATCGCGACCCGGGCGCGATCAGCCATGGTGGGTGGCGGACCAGGCGGCGCGCCCGCTCCATGTTTCGGCGCTGCCGCTGACGGTACAGCCCGACTCGCCAGCCTCGATCATGCCAATGCGGTGGACAGTTTCTCCCGCGGCAATGAGGTCGGCGGTTACGGCGTCGGCGGCGTCGGGGCGGACGATCGCGACCATCCCGATCCCGCAATTGAAGGTCCGCGCCAGTTCGCCCGGTTCGATCGCCCCGCCCGCCTGGAGAAAGGCGAACAGGCGGGGCAGGGGCCATGCATCGGCATCGACCATCGCGTGGCAACCATCGGGCATAACCCGCGGAATATTTTCGAGCAGGCCGCCGCCGGTGATATGCGCCAGCGCCCCGATCCGGCCTGCGCGAACCAGCGGAAGCAGGCTCTTCACATAAATCCGGGTCGGTTCGAGCAACGCCGCGCCGAGCAAACGTTCCTGGTCGAACAACGCCGGGCGATCGAGCTTCCAGCCGTTCGTCTCGATCAGCTTGCGCACGAGACTGAAGCCGTTCGAATGAACCCCCGAACTCGCGAGCCCGAGGATGACGTCGCCGGGGCGGACGTCCTTTCCGGTCAGCGCCTTGGCCCGATCGACCGCGCCGACGCAGAAGCCGGCAAGGTCATAGTCGCCATCGGCATACATCCCCGGCATTTCAGCGGTCTCGCCGCCGATCAGCGCGCAGCCCGCGATGCGGCACCCATGAGCGATCGACGCGACGACCTCCGCAGCGATCAACTGGTCGAGCTTCCCGGTGGCGTAATAATCGAGGAAGAATAATGGCTCGGCGCCCTGGACGATCAAATCGTTGGCGCACATCGCGACCAAGTCGATCCCGACCCCGTCGTGGCGGCCGGTGTCGATCGCCAGCTTGAGCTTGGTCCCGACCCCGTCATTGGCGGCGACCAGCAACGGATCGTCATAGCCCGCGGCCTTCAAATCAAAAAAACCGCCGAACCCGCCAATCTCGGCATTGGCGCCGGGCCGCGCGGTGGCGCGGGCGAGCGGGGCGATGGCCTTGACCAGGGCATTGCCGGCGGCGATCGAGACCCCGGCATCGGCATAAGTGAGCGGCTTTTGCGACATGACCGCTGCCACTAGCCACAAGCCGCTTGGATTTCCACGCACATATCGCCAAAAGCCCGCTTATGGTCATGGCCCGCCGCTCCGCCTTCATCATCGCCTCCGCGCTTGCCGCGCTCGCCGTTGGCGGGATGCTGGTCGCGCAGATGGAATCGGGCGACCGCGGGATCGCGCCGATCGACAGCTCGGGGACGCTCGAAATCAGCGGCATCCACGTCGACGTCGGGGGCAAGGACGCAAGCGCCGCGCGCTATGCCGGCTGGCGCGTTGCCCAGCGCGAAGGGTTCAAATCATTGTGGGCCAAGCAGCACGGCCGCCCGATCGGCGAAGCGCCCAACCTCAGCGATTCGGTGCTCGACACCCTGGTCAGCTCGATCATCGTCGAGCGCGAACAGATTGGCCCCAACCGTTACATCGCCGACCTCGGCATCCTGTTCGACCGCGCGCGCGCCGGCGAAATGCTCGGCGTTGCCGGCGTCGTCCGCCGCTCGGCGCCGATGCTGCTGATCCCAATACTCGTGACCGGCGCGACGATGACCAGCGTCGAGCAGCGCAACGTGTGGCAGCGTTCGTGGGCGCAGTTCCGCACCTCGCAAAGCCCGATCGACTATGTCCGGGTCAGCGGCGCGGGGGTCGATCCGTTGCTGATCAACGCCGCCCAAACCGCGCGGCCGGGGCGCGGCTGGTGGCGCAACATCATCGATTATTATGGCGCGGCGGACGTGCTGGTCGCCGAAGCCTCGTTGCATCGTGAATATCCCGGCGGGCCGGCGGTGGCTCGGTTTATCGGTCGGCACGGCCCCGATGGCGAGATTCTCGGCGGGTTCGAGCTGCAGGCAAAGGATAGCGCCGATATCCCGCGGATGATGGCCGAGGGCGTCACCCGGATGGACGCCTTGTTCACGCTCGCGCTCGCCAATGGCCGGCTGCAGCGCGATTCGAGCCTGATCATCGCCGCGCCGCCGCCGCCGGTCGAGGAACTGGTCGCTGCTCCGGTCAAGGCGCTCGCCGCGGCGCAGGTCATCCAGCTGCAGGTCCTGACCCGCGATGAGGCCGGGCTGTCGGCGGCGTTCGCGATGATCCGCGGGATCGGCGGGGTCGATGCGGTGTCGCCGCGCAATACCGCGATCGGCGGCTGGTCGATCCTGCTGGTAACCTATCGCGGCGAGTCGTCGGCGCTGGCCAGCGCGATCTCGTCGCACGGCTGGGCGGTCAGCGACGTCGGCGGGACGCTGCGGGTCAACCCGGGCCTGCCCACGGCCAAGCCGCCAGCCGTCAAATCTCCCGCCGCCAAGCCAGCTTCCGTCAATAGCCAAACTCCCTCCGGCCAGGAATGAAGGCCGCCGACCAGATCGCGCTCCCGCTCGACTGGCCCCAGGTTGGCGAGGAGCAGCGCTTCATCCTGAGCGAGGCCAACCGCGCCGCGTTCGAGCATTTCCGGAACTGGAGCCTGTGGCCGGTCAAGGCGACGATCCTCACCGGACCGCGCCGCTCGGGGCGCTCGTTGCTTGCGCGCGGCTTCATCGCGCGGGTCGGTGGGCGATTGTTCGACCAGGCCGAGGCGCACGATGAGGAAGAATTGTTCCATGCCTGGAACCAGGCACAGGAAACCGGCCGGGCGATGGTCATGATCACCGACGGCGAGGCGCCGTGGCCGGTCAATCTGCCCGACTTGCGCACCCGGCTGGCGGTGACCCCGGCAACTCGTATCGCCGAGCCCGACGATATTTTGTTCGCGGCGCTGATCAACCTGCTGTTCGCCGACCGCGGGCTGCATATCCCGGCCGAGGCGGTGAAGTTCATCACCCAGCGGGTGCACCGCGACTATGTCACTGCCGAGCGGGTGGTCGAGGCGATCGATCGCCACGCCTTCGCCGAGCGCGCGCGGCTGACGCTGCCGACGATCCGCCGTGCATTGGGACAGGCCGGGCTGGTCGACCAACGGGGCGACGCATGACCGGGAAATCCACCGCAGGTCGCTATTTCAACCGCGAACTTTCGTGGCTGGCGTTCAACCGGCGGGTGCTCGAGGAAGCGACCAACGTCGCCCATCCCCTGCTCGAGCGGCTCCGCTTCCTGTCGATCTCGGGCTCGAACATCGACGAATTTTTCATGACCCGGGTCGCGGGGCTCAAAGGCCAGCAATTGCGCGGGATCGAGGATTTGTCCGCCGACGGTCTGACCCCGACCCAGCAACTCGACGCGATCGCGCTCGAGGCTGACGCCCTGGTGGTGGCGCAGCAGGCCGAGTGGATGGTGCTGCGCGAGGCACTGTGCGAGTGCGGTCTGCACGTCATCACCGCGGATCAGCTCACCCCGCGCGAGGCCGAGTGGCTGTCGGACCATTTCCGCGAGCAGATCTTGCCAGTGCTCACCCCGCAGGCGATCGACCCGTCGCACCCGTTCCCGTTCATCCCCAATCGCGGGTTCACTTTGGTGTTCAGCCTGCAGCGCGGCAAGCGCGCCGAATTGGTCACCGAATTGCTGATGATCCCGACCACGCTGCAGCGGTTCATCCAGCTGCCCGGCACTGGCAAGACGATCCGCTTCATCGCCATCGAAGCAGTGGTAACCGCGCATTTCGACCAGTTGTTCCCCGGCTTTACCAAGGTCGCCGACGGCGCCTTCCGGGTGCTCCGCGACAGCGATATCGAGGTTGACGACGAGGCCGAGGATCTGGTGCGTTATTTCCGCTCGGCGATCCAGCGGCGGCGGCGCGGGCGGGTGATCCGGCTCGAGTTCGATGACGATACGCCCGAGGATGTCGAGAAACTGGTTCGCGAGGGCATGCGCGCGGACTCGGCGCTGACCGCGGAAAGCGGCGGGCTGATCGGCATCGCGGATCTGGCGCAACTGGTCGAGACCGATTGGCCCGAACTCAAATTCCCGCCTTACACCCCGCGCTTTCCCGAGCGGATCCTCGAGCATGACGGCGATATCTTCGCCGCCATCCGCTCGAAGGATTTCATCATCCACCACCCCTACGAAAGCTTCGACGCGGTGGTCGCCTTCCTGCGCCAGGCGGCGGAGGACCCGGGCGTGGTCGCGATCAAGCAGACGCTCTACCGCGCGGGCAAGCAGTCGGCGATCGTCGATGCACTGGTGGCCGCGGCCGAGGCCGGCAAATCGGTCACTGCAGTGGTCGAATTGAAAGCGCGGTTCGACGAGGAGCAGAACCTGCTGTGGGCCAGTCGGCTGGAGCGCGCCGGGGTGCAGGTGATCTACGGTTTCGTCGAGTGGAAAACCCACGCCAAGGTCTCGATGGTGCTTCGCCGCGAAGGCGGGACAATCCGCACCTACACCCATTTCGGAACCGGCAATTATCACCCGACCACCGCCAAGATTTACACCGACCTCAGCTTCTTCACCGCCTCCCGCCGAGCGGCGCGCGATGCGGCGAAATTGTTCAACCTCACCACCGGCTACGTCCAGCCCAAGGGTCTCGAATTACTGACGCTCAGCCCGCACAATCTGCGCGAGAAATTCCTGTCGCTGATCGACGCCGAAATCGCGTTTGCCAAGGAAAGCCGGCCAGCGGCGATCTGGGCGAAGATGAACAGCCTGGTCGACCATGCGATCATCGACAAACTCTACGAAGCGAGCGAGGCGGGGGTGTCGATCGACCTGATCATTCGCGGCGTGTGCTGCCTTCGCCCGGGCGTTGCGGGCATGTCATCGAACATTCGCGTCAAGTCGATCGTCGGCCGGTTCCTCGAGCATAGCCGGATCTTCGTCTTCGCCAACGGCCACCGCCTGCCGCATCCCAAGGCGCGCGTGTTTATGTCCTCGGCCGACTGGATGGCGCGCAATTTTGACCGGCGGGTCGAATTCCTGCTGCCGATCGAAAATCCGACGGTCCATGCGCAGGTGCTCGACCAGGTGATGATCGCCAATTTGATTGACAATGAACAAAGCTGGCTGCTCCTGCCTGATGGCAGCTATCGCCGGATGGTGCCGGGCAAGCGGCACTTCAACCTGCACCATTATTTCATGAACAATCCGTCGCTGTCGGGGCGCGGCCACTCGCTCGGCGGCAAGGAAGTGCCCAAGCTGCGCCTGACCCAGCGCGGCGGGGGCTGATGCCCGCCAGGACATTTGGCCCGGTCGGGATTATCGACATCGGCTCCAACTCGGTGCGGTTCGTTGCCTATGGCGGGACCGCGCGGGTGCCGTCGCATCTGTTCAACGAAAAAGTGACCGCCGCGCTCGGCCGCGGGATCGAGCGCGACGGGGCGCTCGATCCGGCAAGCTCAGCGCGCGCGCTGGCGGCGATCGCGCGTTATCACCAGCTGGGCAAGGACATGGGCCTGCGCACCGTCCATACCGTCGCCACCGCTGCGGTGCGTGAGGCATCGAACGGCGCGGCGTTCCTGAAGCAGGTCGCGGCGATCGGGCTGAAGCCGCGAATACTGCCGGGCGAGGAGGAAGCCCAACTCGCCGGGCTCGGCGTCCTGTCGGCCATGCCCGAGGCGCGCGGGGTGGTGGCCGATCTAGGCGGCGGCAGCCTCGAACTGATCCAGGTCGGCGACGGCAGGCTTGGGGAGGCAGTGTCGCTGCCGATCGGCGTGCTCCGCATCGGTGACACTCCAAGCCGCAAGAAGCTCGCAGGATTGATCGCCAAGGCGATTGCCGGGACCCCGCTCGACGCGTCGCTGGCGAAGTCGAGTTTGCACCTGGTCGGCGGCTCGTTCCGTGCGCTTGCCCGTCTCGATCTCTATGAATCGAGCCATCCGCTGCCGATCGTCCACGGACACCGGCTAACCAACGAACGCGTGGCGGCGCTGGAGATGATCATCGCCACCACCACCGCGATAGATCTGAAGCAGCGGACCGGGCTCAGTGCCAACCGGTTGGCGTCATTGCCCGTCGCGACGATGATCCTCGACGCGCTGATCGATGTGTTCGCGCCGGCCGACGTGATCGTTTCGTCATTTGGCCTTCGCGAAGGCCTGTTGTTCCGCGAACTCGATGCCACGACCAAAAAGCTCGATCCATTGATCGCTGCCGCGCTCGAAGTCGGCGACCGGCTCGGTCGGTTCGGCGATCATGGCGCGACGATCGACGCGTGGATCGATCCTCTATTCCCCGACGATGACCCGCCCGCGCTTCGCCTACGCCTGGCCGCCTGCCTGATGAGCGATTTCGCCTGGAACGCGCACCCCGATTTCCGCGCCGAACGCGCGGTCGATCTCGCGCTGCACGGCAATTGGGTCGGAATCGATGCCCATGGCCGCGCGGTGCTCGGGCGGACGTTGTGCGCGGCGTTCGGCGGCGACAAGGCGTTCGATCGCAAGGTCGCGGCGTTGCTCGATTTGCGGGAGGAGGAACGCTGCGCCGCATGGGGCAAGGCGATCCGCCTCGCCCAGCGCCTGTCGGGCGGAACCGAGGCGAGCCTCAGCCGCACCTCGATCGCGCTGGTCGATGGCAAGGTGATGCTCGACATTCCGAAACGCAACGCGGCCCTGGTCGGCGAGTCGGTCGAGCAACGATTGAAGCAATTGGCCAAGGCGCTCGGCCGCAATGCGGAGATAGTGATCGGCTAGGCGTCGATCGGCTCGGCGACACGCGCCGTGGTGGTCATCGTCAATTTGCCATCGGTTACCCCGAATGCGACGCGGCCCTCGACCAGGTCGAGCGCGTCGCTGCCGAATTGCCCGAACCGCCAGCCGGTCAGGATACGCAGCCCGTCGCGCACCCCCGCGGCAAGCGCCTCCAATTCGTCCGACCGCGCGATCAGTTTCGGCGCCACCCCGGTCTCGCGCGACCGGATCTTGAGCAGCAGCTTAAGCAAATCGCTGACTAGCACGGCGTCCTTGCTCAATCCCGGGCGCTTGAAGTCGCGTTGGGGAAGGTCGTCGTCCGACACCGGTTCGGCATTGGCAAGCGCGCTCATCAACCGGCTCCCGATATCGTTGTTGCGCCATCCCGCCGACAGCCCGCGCACCTTGCCCAAATCGTCCTGCGTCTTGGGCGGATGCGCGGCGAGCTCGGCCAGTGTGTCGTCCTTGATGATCCGCCCGCGCGGGATATTCTTGCCGCGCGCCTCGGTCTCTCGCCACCCGGCGATCGCGCGCAGGCGGCCGAGCAGTTGCGGATTGCGCCCCGGCAGCTTGAGCCGCTTCCACGCATCCTCGGGCGCAAAGGCGAAGCTCGACGGGTCGGCCAGCCGCTCCATTTCCTCGTCAAGCCAGCCGCCGCGACCATTCTTGCGCAATTTCTCGATCATCATCGGGAAGATTGTCGCGAGGTGGGTGACATCCGCGATTGCATAATCGATCTGGCGCTTGTCGAGCGGGCGGCGCGACCAATCGGTGAACCGCGCGCCCTTGTCGAGCGCGTGGCCGAGCATCGATTCGACCAAGCTCGAATAACCGACCTGCTCGCCATAACCGAGCGCCATCGCCGCCACCTGCGTGTCGAACAACGGCACCGGGGTCTTGTCGGTGAGATTATGGACGATTTCGAGATCCTGCCCACCGGCGTGGAAGATCTTGAGTACGTCGGTATTTTCAACCAGCAGGTCGAGCAACGGCTTCAAATCGATCCCGTCGGCCTTGGGGTCGATCGCCGCGGCTTCCTCGCTGCTGGCGATCTGGATCAGGCATAATTCGGGCCAATAGGTATTTTCGCGCATGAACTCGGTATCGACCGCGACGAACGGGGCCTTGGCGAGTCGCTCGACCAAAGCGGCGAGGGTGGCACTGTCGTTGATCAGCTTGTGAATCTTCATATTGCTGGTGGCCATAGCGAGGCCTGCGGGTTGACAAAAGGGGAGTGGACGGGAAATCGGCCCGCAACCCCTTTACGGATGGATTTCATGCACATTTATCGCACCCACAATTGCGCCGAGCTGCGCGCCGCCAACGTTGGTTCCACGGTTCGCCTGTCGGGCTGGATCCACCGCAAGCGCGATCATGGCGGGGTCCTGTTTGTCGATCTTCGCGACCATTATGGCCTCACGCAACTGGTGTGCCGCGCGGGATCGGACGCGCTGGCCACGCTCGACTCGCTGCGCGTCGAATCGGTCGTGACGATTTCGGGCAAGGTCGTCGATCGCGAGGGCGGGGCGGTCAACAAGAAGCTCGCGACCGGCGATGTGGAAGTCGTCGTCGATACGGTCGAAGTCCAATCCTCGGCCGCCGAACTGCCAATGCCGGTTGCCGGTGAACAGGATTATCCCGAGGAAATCCGCCTCAAATATCGCTACCTCGACCTCCGCCGTGAACGGCTCCACGCCAACATCATGCTGCGCTCGAAGGTCATCGCCTCGGTTCGCCAGCGGATGATCGGGCAGGGCTTCACCGAATTCCAGACCCCGATCCTGACCGCCAGCTCGCCCGAGGGCGCGCGCGATTATCTGGTGCCGAGCCGGGTCCATCCGGGGAAGTTTTACGCGCTCCCGCAGGCGCCGCAGATGTTCAAGCAATTGTTGATGGTCGCCGGCTTCGATCGCTATTTCCAGATCGCGCCCTGCTTCCGCGACGAAGACGCCCGCGCCGATCGCAGCCCCGGCGAATTCTACCAGCTCGATTTCGAGATGAGCTTTGTCACCCAGGACGACGTGTTCAACGCGATCGAGCCGGTGCTGGCCGGCCTGTTCGAGGAATTCGCCAACGGCCGCAGCGTCACCCCGGCCGGCGAGTTCGTTCGCATTCCTTACAAGGAAGCGATGCTCAAATATGGCAGCGACAAGCCCGATTTGCGCAATCCGCTGATCGTCCATGATGTCGGCGCGCACTTTGTCGGATCGGGCTTTGGCCTGTTCGCCGGGCTGGTCGACAAGGGCATGGTGGTCCGCGCCGTCGCCGCGCCCGGCACCGCCGAGAAGAGCCGCAAATTCTTCGACGAGATGAACGACTGGGCGCGCGGCGAGGGCTTCGCGGGCTTGGGCTACGCCACCCGCAAAAGCGGCGAATGGGGCGGCCCGATCGCCAAGAATCATGGCGTCGAGGGGATGGACAAGATCGCCGCGCAGCTTGGTATCGGTCCTGACGACGGTATCTTCTTCGCGGCCGGCAACCCGGCCGAAGCCGCCAAGCTCGCCGGCCTGGCGCGCACCCGCGTCGCCGAGCAGCTCGACCTGATCGAAAAGAACGCCTTCCGTTTCTGCTGGATCGTCGACTTCCCGATGTTCGAATATGACGAGGACAACAAGAAAATCGACTTCAGCCACAATCCGTTCTCGATGCCGCAAGGCGGGATGGACGCGCTCGAGACCATGGGCCCGCTCGACATCCTCGCGTGGCAATATGACATCGTCTGCAACGGCGTGGAGCTGTCGAGCGGCGCGATCCGCAACCATCGCCCCGACATCATGTACAAGGCATTCGAGATTGCGGGCTATTCGGCGCAGGAAGTCGACACCAACTTCCCGGGCATGATCGGCGCCTTCAAGTTCGGCGCGCCGCCACATGGTGGCTCGGCGCCGGGGATCGACCGCATCGTCATGCTCCTCGCCGACGAGCCCAACATCCGCGAAGTGATCGTCTTCCCGATGAACCAGAAGGCCGAGGATCTGCTCATGAACGCCCCGGCCGAAGTCACGCCGAGGCAGCTGCGCGAGCTTAGCATCCGGTTGATCGATGGACCCACGGATTAGAAGCCGGCCTATCGCGCCGGATTGCGCCAGGGATCGCCCGGATCTCGTACGTAGCGGGCATAGACATAATCCCATGGCACGGCGAGGATTACGATCACGACCAACCCGGTTTCGAACGCCGTCTGGCTGATGCCCTCGTTCATGGTTCCGTTCCTCCAGGAGGGCAAAGCTACAGCGGTGAGCCAGATAAGTTTCCAGGCGATTTCCCAGAAAAGCAACGGTAGCATCCGCATAGGGTAGCGCAGGCCAAGGAGCGCCAATAGCGACATGGCCCCCAGCATGCATTTGACCACACCCGGCGTCAGCGCCCAATCGCCACTCTGAGAAATAATTTTTGGCCACACCGACATGCCTTGGCCGACGGCAAGCAGCAAATAGATGGCGCGAAGCAAATAGAGACGAGGGATCGAGATATCAGGCATTGTGCTGACCTTTTTGGGATGGGAAATGCGGGACTATTCGACTTCTTTGAGGATGCTCTCGATCTTTCCGACCGACGCGGAGAGTCTGGTGATCTCGGCTTCCATCGCCGCCAGGCGTGCGTCATGGTTGTGCGCGTCGACAATGCGCGCCCGAGCAGTTGTCCAAGCGGCGAGATATTTCATGCCGAACACAGCAAGGATCGTTCCGACGATCAGCGCGATCGTTGAAAAATAGACTTGGGGCGACATGGCTTTGTTTCCTTTCAGGCTGATTGCGTTGATGGCGTGGGTAACGAGTTCGCGTCCGCTGCGATCGTTTCCGGCGTCAATGTGATGGCGAAGTCGGTGGCCTCGAGAAATTTGAGCGCCTTTCCGTCTGCGGAAATTTCGAATTCACTGGCAACCAGGCCCGCTTGCTCCAACTTGGCGAGGTGAAGGTGGAGCAGCGGGCGGCTGATCCCCAACTCTCGTGCAAGCTGGCTGACATATTTCCTTCCGCCCGTGTGAAGCGAAGCGATGATGCGGAGACGATGAGGATTGCTCAGCGCGCCGAGCGCTTCCAGCAGGCTAGGGGCGTTACCAGCAAGATCATTTAAGATTTCTGTCATGCGTAAGAAAAACATTACATATGTATTTAAAGCCGTCAATCCCAAAATCTAACCGGCCCATCATTCGCGAAAGCGTCGTCGACGCTAATTTCAAGCCCGCTGCACCAACCGGGGACGGCGCGGGTTTGATCGATTGCGGAGCGAATCGCTTTTCGTTACTCACCGCGCGTGCCGATTGATTTAACGGATTTTGAACGGGGTCAGCCCTATGCGGGCGATGTCGGCGGGGCGCTGGCGTCGCTCCAGCATCGGCTGGGCCGCGCGCAACTGGCGCAGATCGTCCATCAAAAGCGTCTGATCATCGTCATCGAGGGGCCCGAGGGCGGAGGCAAGCGAGCATTTGTCAAATTGCTCGGCGCGGCGCTCGACCCAACCCATGTCGCAGTGACCACCGTCTCGCCCGATCGCCGCCGCGCGCGCGATGGTCATTGGCTGGCGCGATTCTGGGCCAAACTGCCCGAGTCCGGCAATACCGCCATCTTCTACCACAGCTGGTACCGTCGCGTGCTCGAGGACAAGTTGCTCGGGCTGGTTACCGACAAGGAATGGAAGCGCGCGTTCGACGAGATCAACGAGTTTGAATCGCAGCAACGCGATTATGGCACGATGATCGTCAAGCTGTTCTTCCACGTCACCGACGACACCCAGGCGCGCCGTGTCGCCGAGCGCGAGGATGACCAGTGGATGCGCCACCTCGTCGGCCCCGAGGAATTCCGCTCGATCCCCGCGCACACCGCCTATCGCGCCGCGCTGACGCAGGTGCTGGCGCAATCGGACACACGCTGGGCGCCGTGGTCGATGATCGACGCCAATGACGGCGACGCGGCCCGGATCGCCGGATTGACCGCCATCGTCGAGGCGGTGGAGAAGGCGCTTCCGCATGCGCCGCCCGAAACCGCCGGATCGGTGGTGCCGTTCCTCGTCCCGTCGGAGCGCAGTCAGCCCGTCGGGTAGGTGATCGTGATGATTTCGTAACTGCGCTCGCCCGCGGGAAGGGTCACGATCCGCTCGTCGCCGACTCGCGCGCCTCGAAGCGCCCGCGCGACCGGCGTGTTCCATCCGATCCGCCCGGCCGAGGCATCGCTCTCGTCCTCGCCGACGATGGTCACGATGCGCCGGGCATCCTGATCGTCGGCAAGCTCGACCGTCGCACCGAAGCGAACCACGGCGCGATCTTCCTGAACTGACGGATCGACCACCTTGGCGGCCTTCATCACCCGCGCCAGCCAGCCCAGGCGCCGGTCGATCTCGCGCAGGCGTTTCTTGCCATAGATGTAATCGCCATTTTCGGAGCGGTCGCCATTGCCCGCCGCCCAGCTGATCGTTTCGACCAGTTTGGGTCGCTCGCTGCCGAACAATTGTTCATATTCGGCGCGGATATTGGCGAACCCCGCCGGGGTGATGAATCGCGGCTCCGCATCATCGGTTCCTGGCATCAGCCGGGCCGCGACTTGCCCAGGTAAGTCGACAGGCTGACCGCGCCTGCGCTCGGCGGGATGGTCGGGTTGATCCGGTCATAGACGACGGTATTTTCGAGCACCCGCTGAACGTAGCCCTTGGTCTCGCTGAACGGGATCTGCTCGATCCACCGCAAAGTATCGACGCTCTGGCTGCGCGGATCACCGAACCGTGTGACCCACTTGCGGACATTGCCCGCGCCGGCGTTGTAGGACGCGACCGCGAGGACGAAGTTGCCGTCCCACTGAGCGACCAGCCGCTGGAAATAATGGCTGCCGAGCATGACGTTATAAGCCGGATCGGTGGTCAGCCGCCCGCTGTCGTAGACGATCTCCATCTTGCCGGCTTCCTCAGCTGCGGTGCCGGGCATCAGCTGCATCATCCCGCGCGCCCCGGCATGGCTCACCGCGCCCCGATCGAACGAGCTCTCCTGCCGCGTAATGCCATGCACCAGCGCCCACATTTTGCCCGACGGGGCGTTGGCGGAATGGCTTGGGAAGGCCGAGCGATAGTAATATGTGGCGCCATTATTGCGCGCCGCCCGCGCGATCCACACGCCCAGATCCTGCCGCCCGATAGACTGGCCGAATTCGCTCGCCAGCGCGCGGTCATTATTGTCGCTCAGGCTCTCGGCCAGAGCGCGCACGAACAGGCTTTGCTCGTCACGGCGGCCTTGCTGGCCGAGCAGCCGCGTCGCCTGCGCCAGTCGATTGCGCTGGAATGCGGCGCGCTGCGGCGGAGTGACGAGTAATGACGACATCGCCACCGGCTCGGGCACGGCACGCCCGAGTCGCTCAAGCGCAAGCTGACCGTAAAACAGCTCGGGATACGCCGCGGCCCGCGCAAAATATTGGTTCGCCTCGACCCCGCGCCCCGCATAAAGCGCCGCGCGTCCCGCCCAGTACAGCCCCTTCGAGGTCACCTGGAGCGACTTGCCGCCTTTCGAATAATTGATGAATTGCTGCACCGCATCGCCCGGCCGCCCGATACCCGACAGCGCCGATTGACCCGCCAGCCACACCAACGACGTATAATCGTCTCGCAGGCCATAACTTTGCGTGCTGATGTCGGTCCCCGGGGCGAACGCGTCATTGACCTGCCGGCCGATGTCATACGCTTGGTTGTACTGCCGCTCGCCATAAGCGGCGGTGGCAAGGCTGAGCAACGTGTCGACAAATCTCTCAGGGTCGGCTGGCTTGTACGTGAACGTATGCGGACGGGCGGCGAGCGCGCGCGCTCCGGCGTCATTGTTGTACAGCTTGAGAAAGCGGATCCGATCGATCAGCAGTCCCGCATCGGTCGCGATTTGCGCATCGACCAAATGGTATAGCGCATCGGCATCCGGCGATCGCCGTTGCATCGCGACCCGCGCGGTGAACGCGGCTCGGCGCGCGGGGGTGGCGTAGCCCGAAGCGCGCTCGGCATCGTCGGGCTTCTTGGCAAATAGCAACGCATCGGTGCGCTTGTCATGATCGGCGGTGGTCAGCGACGACCAGTAAAGCGCGGCGATGCTGCTTTGGTCGGCGGCGGGGAGATCGGGGGATGCCCATGCCGCGCGCGCTGCCGCCTGCGCTTCCGCGGTCCTTCCGGCGGCGGCCAGCGCCTCGGCCAGCCGCGCCCGCCCATTGCCCGTTAGCGGCTTGTCGGTGCGGAAAAACGCGATCACCGTCGGTCCATATTCGCCCGGGCGCATCTGCTTTTCCGCCACAGCGCGAAGGCGGTTGTCATCGGGCCAATCGGGATTGGCGATGATGAAGCGAGCATAATCGGCAAACGCATAGCCATCGCTCGCGCGCAGTCGCCGCCAGTCGGCCAGCGCAGTATTGATGTCGGTCTGCGACACGGTGGGGGAGCCGTACGCCGGCGCATATTGGTTTTGGGCAATGACCGACCCTGACGGCGCGGCAAGTAGGACGAACAGGAAGGCGATCTGTCTCATGCTAGACATCTTGCCGCATCGGATCTTATCAGTCGGTGAACGCACCCTAAAAATCCCCCAATCGGCCCCGCTACCGGAACAAAGGAAAAAGCATGTTTTTCGGCTCGATACCCGCGCTGGTGACTCCATTTGCGGCAGGACGAGTCGATCTCGCGCTATTCCGAGATTTCGTCGAGTGGCAGATCGATCAGGGCTCGAACGCGCTGGTGCCATGCGGGACGACGGGCGAGGCGGCGACGCTGACCAGCGACGAACATCGCGCTCTCATCGAAGCGACGGTCGAGGTTGCGCGCGGCCGCGTGCCGGTGATCGCCGGCTGCGGATCGAACAATACCGCCCACGCGATCGAGCTGACCCGCGCGGCCAAGGCAGCTGGCGCCGACGCCGCGCTCCACGTCCCGCCCTATTACAACCGTCCCAATCAGGACGGCATCTATCTCCATCTCGCCGCGGTCGCCGACCTTGGCATCGACATCATCCTCTACAATGTCCCGGCGCGGACGATCACCGACATTTCGGTCGAGACGATGGCGCGGTTGTCGCATCTGCCCGCGGTGATCGGGGTCAAGGACGCGACCGGCAACCTCGCCCGGGTCAGCGCCCAGCGCGCAGCGTGCGGCGAGGAATTCATCCAGTTGAGCGGCAATGACGACATGGCCTTGGGGTTCAGCGCGATGGGCGGGGTGGGGTGCATCTCGGTCACCGCCAACGTCGCGCCCAAATTGTGCGCCCAGTTCCAGGATGCGATCCGCGAAGCCCGCTGGCCCGACGCGCTGGCACTGCAGGACTGCCTCTACCCGCTCCACATGGCAATGTTCACCGACGCCTCGCCCGGCCCGGTCAAATATGCGCTGAACAAGGTCCGCGGCTTCCCGACCGAACTGCGCCCCCCGATGACGCAGCCTAGTGCCGAGAGCAAAGCCGCGGTGGATGCGGCGCTGGCCCATGCGGGTTTGATTTAGATATGCTGCCGATACCAATCTTCCCGTATCATCCTGACCCTTTCGCCTCAAAGGTTGTGGTCGCGGCGAACGAGATTTGTGAGTGCTGCGAACAACGTCGCACCCTGTTCTACGTTGGTCCATTCTATGCGGTTCAAGAAATAGAGAAGATTTGTCTTTGGTGTGTCGCCGACGGGTCAGCTGCCGAAAAATTTGACGGGATGTTCGTCGACGACATGAATTTCGATGGTCAGAACATGCCGAAGAAGATCGTCGATCAGATAACGCGACGAACGCCTTCTTATTCGGCTTGGCAACAAGAGCAGTGGCTGACGCATTGCGGCGATGCGTGCGAATTTCATGGATTTCCAAGTGCCGACGAGCTGAAGGCTGCTCCCGAAAGCACGCGAATGCATTGTGATCCTGTCAACGAAAGTGAGCAGGCATGGAACTCGGCGATAGAAAACTTCGAAGCGGGCGACGCAGGATTCTATAAATTTAAATGCCACCATTGTGATCAGGTCCAATACGCTTTTGACTGCTCCTAGCGGACCTTCTTTTCGTGATTGTGATCGTCTAAGCGCCCCCTCATGGCCAGACCCCTCCCAGCCCAGTTCGACAAGGCCAAGGTCGTCGCCGAGAACCGGCGCGCGCGCTATGATTATTTCGTCGAGGAACGGTTCGAGGCCGGGATCGAGCTGATGGGCACTGAAGTTAAGGCGCTGCGCACCGGCGAAGGGTCGATCGCGGAGAGCTATGCCACCGTCGAGGACGAGCAGGTCTATTTGATCAACTCGTCGATCCCGCAATATGGCAATCGCGGCTATGCCGATCATGAGCCGCGCCGCCGCCGCCGACTGCTGCTCAAGACCCGCGAGATCAACAAATTGAACGGCGCGATCCACCGCCAGGGGCTGACGCTGGTGCCGCTGTCGATTTATTTCAATTCGCGCGGGCGGGCCAAGATCGAGCTGGCCTTGGCGCGCGGCAAGAAGGTTCACGACAAGCGTGAGACGATCAAGGAACGCGACTGGAAGCGCGAGCAGGGCCGCATCATGCGGAACCGCGGCTGACCACTTCCCGCCGTTCGTCGTCTCCGGCAGGTCGATTGTCGTTTGCCGCTGGTGACTGAGGCGCGCTACACCCCACTCGACCGCGCGCTACTATAAGATCATAAAATCGGGAGCAATCGATGACCAAGCTGACTATCCTATTGGCGTCCACCGTCGCCCTTGCGGGCTGCGCAAGCCAGCAGACCCCGCCGCCGATGACCGCGCCGATGGCCGAAACCGCGCCGCCGATGGCCGAAGTTCCCGCCGGTCCCAAGGCGTCGATCGGCGCGTTCGGCTTTGACAAGGCCGGCATGGATACCAGCATCGTCCCCGGCAATAATTTCTACGATTATGCCAACGGCACCTGGGCCAAGAACACCGCCATTCCCGCCGACAAGTCGAACTATGGCATGTTCACCTTGCTCGACGATTTGTCGCGCGAGAGGACCAAGAGCCTGATCGAAAATGCCGCGCAAGATCCAAACAGCCGGATCGGCGCGGTCTACGCCAGTTTCATGGACCAGGCGACGATCGAGGCCAAGGGCCTGGCCCCGATCAAGCCGTGGCTGAACCAGATCAGTGGCCTCAAGTCGAAGGCCGGGCTCGCTTCGCTTTATGCGGCGGCGGGCAAGATGGGCGTTGGCACCCCGTTCGGCGGCTACGTCGGGCAGGATGACAAGAACCCCGAGGATTATATCCTCTCGCTCGGCCAGTCGGGTCTCGGCATGCCCGACCGCGATTATTACCTCAAGACCGACGCCAAGATCGCCGAGACGCGCGCCAAATATCTCCAGCATCTGACCAATGTGCTGGGCCTTGCGGGTGAGCCCAAAGCCGCCGCGCGCGCCAAGGCGATCCTCGATTTCGAAACCAGCATCGCCGAGGCCAGCTGGACCCGCATCGAAAGCCGCGACGCGACCAAGACCTACAACAAGATGACAATATCCGAGCTCGCCAAGTCGGCCCCCGGCTTCGACTTCGCGCGGATGATCAAAGACAGCGGCGCGCAGGGCGTGGGCTCGCTGATCGTCGCTCAGCCAAGCGCGATCTCGAAGATTGCGGCGTTGGTCGGCAAGGCCCCGCTCGGCATGCTCAAGGACCAATTGATCGTCCGTTCGCTCGACGGCTACTCGGCCTATCTGCCGGCTGCCTTCGACAAGGAAAATTTCTCTTTTTACGGCACCACTCTGTCGGGCACGCCCGAGCAGGAAGTCCGCTGGAAGCGCGCGGTCGGTTTCACCACCGGCGTACTCCAGGATGACGTCAGCAAGCTGTACGTCGCGCAATATTATCCGCCCGAAACTAAGGCGGCGGCCGACCAATTGGTCAAGAATGTGATCGGCGCGATGGACCGGCGGATCGACAAGCTCGACTGGATGGTGCCGGAGACCAAGGTCAAGGCGCATGAGAAGCTCGCCGCCTTCACCCCCAAGATCGGCTATCCGGACCGCTGGCGCGACATGTCGGCGCTTCAGGTCGATCGTGGCGACGCGCTCGGCAATGCGATGCGCTCCAACGCCTTCGATTATGCCGACAACATCAGCAAGCTCGGCGCCCCGCTTCGCCGCTGGGAATGGGGCATGACCCCGATGACGATCAACGCTTACGCCAATTTCGGGATGGTCGAGATCGTCTTCCCCGCAGCGATCCTCCAGCCGCCATTCTTCGATCCCAATGCCGACCCGGCGATCAACTATGGCGGCATCGGCGCGGTGATCGGGCATGAGCTCAGCCATCACTTCGACGACCAGGGCGCGAAATATGACAAGAATGGCCGCCTCAGCGATTGGTGGACCCCGGCTGACGTCGCCGCGTTCAACGCCCGGCTCGATAGCCTCGGCAAGCAATATGACGCCTACGAACCGCTCCCGGGGATGCACGTCCAGGGCAAATTGACGATGGGCGAGAATGTCGCCGATCTCGCCGGGCTGACGCTCGCGCACGACGCCTACATCGCCTCGCTGAATGGCCAGCCGGCGCCGATCATCGATGGCATGACCGGCGACCAGCGCTTCTACCTCGGCTGGGCGCAGGTGTGGCGTCGCAACTATCGCGAAGCCAATCTTCGCCAGCGGCTGCTGACCGACCCGCACTCGCCGTCGGCGCAGCGCGTCTCGGTCGTCCGCAACATGGACCCGTGGTACGGAGCCTACAACGTCCAGCCCGGCCAGGCGCTTTACCTCTCGCCCGAAACGCGGGTGAGGATCTGGTAACGGCACAGCCCTGATGCTCGATCGTCAGATCGCTTTGCTCGAAGCCGAGCCGCCCGGCCGGATCAGCTGGCTTGTGCCGGTGTTGGTCGCGGCGGCGGCGGCGAGCGGGGCATTGCTGTTCGCGGCGCTTGAGGAGCCGGCGTTTGCCGGGCTGTTTCTCGCCGGGGTGGTGGCGATGCTGGTCGCCGCGTTCGTGCTCGAACGGCGATCGATGCGATCCGAAGTCGCGATTGCGCCACTGCCGGTGCCCGATTTCGGGCTTGCGGCGGCGGTGCTCAACCTGTCGCGCGATGCCGCCGCTTTAAGCGACGCCAGCGGTCGCTTGCTGTCGGCCAATGCCGCCTATCGGACGCGGTTCGGCGATGTGCTGCCCGATCGTGTCGGCAAGGGGGAGGACGCCCAGTCCCAGCTCAAGTCACTCCGCTCGGCGGCGTGGCGCGACGGGCAGGCGAGTGATCCGTCGGTCGCGCTTCGCGGCCAGCCGGCGCCGGTCAAGGTCGAACGCGTCGGCGCTCGCGGCGACCTGTTGCTGTGGCGGTTTGATCGCGGCGAACCCGATGTGCTCGCCACCCTGGTCAAGCGCATCTCCGGCCTCGAAGGCGAATTGTTCGCCCGCAGCGGGGTGCTCGCCGCCGCGGTCGATGCGCATGGCCAGATCGTCGCTGCCAACCGCATGTTCGCCGAACGCGCGATCGGCGCGACACTGGGCGACCAGAAATTGAACTTCGCCGATTTGGTCACCGCCAGCGACGATTCGCTCCACCTGGTCAGCGAAGGCGAGGGCGCCCCGCCGATGCGCCTCGTCCATGTCCCGGTCGACGCCGACGCTGGCGACGGCGCTGGGCTGATGCTGCTGATCGACCGGGTCGAGCCATCGCAGCCCGATTCCGCCAACGTCCAGGCCCTGCTCGAACTCTTGCCCCTCGGCCTCGCCTTGGTCGATCGCGACGGCCGCTTTTTGACGATGAACAAGGCGTTCAAGACGGCCGGCGGGATCACCGACGATCACGCCACCGTCTATCCTGGCGATTTGGTGGCGAAGGAGGACAAGGCCGCCGTCGCCGATGCCGTCCGCCGCAACGCCCGCGGCCCGGCCATGTCGCGCGATCTCCCGATCCGCCTTAACGCCCAGCCCGGCGAGCCGGTCGCGCTAACCGTCGCCGGATTGCGCGGGCTGGGCGACGCCGCCGTGCTGATCCTGCTCAAGGACAATAGCGAGGAAGCCAAGCTCAAGCGGCAGGTGGCGCAGGCGACCAAGATGCAGGCGGTCGGCCAGCTCGCCGGCGGCGTCGCGCATGATTTCAACAACATCCTGACCGCCATCATCGGTCATTGCGACCTGATGCTGATGCGGCACACGCCCGGCGACAGCGATTATGACGATATCCAGCAGATCAAGTCGAACTCCAACCGCGCCGCCGGCCTGACCCGCCAATTGCTCGCTTTCTCGCGCCAGCAGACGTTGCGCCCGCAAGTGCTGCAACTGCCCGACGTCGTCAGCGAAGTGTCGCATCTGCTCAAGCGCCTGCTCGGCGAAACCGTCCAGCTCGCCTTGAAGCATGGCCGCGACTTGTTCCCGGTCCGCGCCGATCCCGGCCAGCTCGAGCAGGTGATCGTCAACCTCGCGGTCAATGCGCGCGACGCAATGGCGGCCAAGGGCGGCGGCACGGTCACCATCCAGACCTATTCGGTTAAGGCCAACCAGGTCGCCGAACTTGGTTCCGACATCCTGCCCGTCGCCGATTATGCCGCTTTGTCGATCACCGACAGCGGCAGCGGCATCGCGCCCAACATCCTCGGCAAGGTGTTCGAGCCGTTCTTTACCACCAAGGAAGTCGGTAAGGGCACCGGGCTCGGGCTGTCGACCGTCTACGGCATCGTCAAGCAATCGGGCGGCTTCATCTTCGCCGATTCAAAGGTCGGGGAGGGGACGTGCTTCACTATTTACCTTCCGGCGCACGAAGCCGAGGCGAAAACCCCCAAGGCGCGGCTTCCCGCCAAGCCGACCGAACATGAATTGTGGGGCTCGGGCACCATCATGCTGGTCGAGGACGAGCATATGGTCCGCACCGTTACCGAGCGTGGGCTGACCCGCCACGGTTACACCGTGATGAGCGCGAGCAATGGCGAGGAAGCACTCGAATTGCTCGCCAGCGGTGAACATGTCGACCTGTTGATCAGCGATGTCGTGATGCCGGTAATGGACGGGCCGACGATGGTCCGCACCGCGCGGAAAGATCGTCCCGATCTGCCGATCCTGTTCATGTCGGGCTACGCCGAGGAGCAATTGCGCAATTCGATCGACATCGACAATGTCGCCTTCCTGCCCAAGCCATTCTCGATGATCGAGCTGGCCGAGGCGGTTCGTAGCGTGCTTGGCGCGGCCGCTGCAAAATAAGGCTGTTCACCGCCGAAACGACTGCTATTCTTGGCAGCGTGAGTAAAACGCGTAACATCTTGATCGTCGAAGACGAGCCATTGATCTCGATGATGCTGGAGGATTTCCTCCTGTCTCTCGGGCACCAGGTCAGTGCGATTTGCGAATCGGTCAGCGAAGCGCTCGCCGCGTGCGACACGGCCGATTTCGACATTGCCATTCTCGACGTCAATCTGAAGGGCGAAAGCGTGTGGCCGGTCGCCACGCGCCTGCGCGAGCAGGGCATTCCGTTCGTCCTCGCCAGCGGCGGGCACGTCGATCCGCCACCGCCCGAATTCGTTGCCGTGCCGATGATCGACAAGCCCTACACGATCGACCGGGTGACCCCCGCGATCGATGCGGCAATGGAAGCCAACGAGCTCTGATTCGGCGCTTATGTTCCCTACTTGTTCTATAAGAACAAACGGTATACACCGTGCTTTATCGGGTCGGCATCACGTTGATCGATTGACGAGGAGACAGGGGTCATGGCAGCGCAATTGAAAGTCGTCGGAACCGCCGGAGAATCGGGAAATATGGATCGCGCGAAAGCATTGGAAGCCGCCCTCGCGCAAATCGACCGCGCCTTCGGCAAGGGCTCGGCGATGAGGCTCGGCAGTCGCGAGAAGATCGATATCGAGACGATCTCGACCGGCAGCCTCGGGCTCGACATTGCGCTCGGCGTCGGCGGCCTGCCGCGTGGCCGGGTGATCGAGATTTACGGGCCGGAAAGTTCGGGCAAGACCACCTTGACGCTGCATGTCATCGCCGAGGCCCAGAAGGCCGGCGGCACCGCGGCCTTCGTCGACGCCGAGCATGCGCTCGATCCTGGCTATGCCAAGAAACTGGGCGTCGACATCGACGAATTGATCGTGTCGCAGCCCGACACCGGCGAGCAGGCGCTCGAAATCGTCGACACATTGGTTCGCTCGAATGCGATCGACGTGCTGGTGATCGATTCGGTCGCCGCCCTGGTACCGCGCGCTGAAATCGAGGGTGAGATGGGCGATAGCCACGTCGGCCTCCAGGCGCGATTGATGAGCCAGTCGCTGCGCAAGCTGACCGGCTCGATCAGCCGCTCGAAGTGCACCGTCATTTTCATCAACCAACTGCGGATGAAGATCGGCGTGATGTACGGCAATCCGGAAACCACCACCGGCGGCAATGCATTGAAATTCTACGCCTCGGTCCGGCTCGACATCCGCCGCATCGGCCAGATCAAGGATCGCGACGATATCGTCGGCAACACCACCCGCGTGAAGGTCGTCAAGAACAAGGTCGCGCCGCCGTTCAAGCAAGTCGAATTCGACATCATGTATGGCGAAGGCGTGAGCAAGGTCGGCGAGATCCTCGACCTTGGCGTCAAGGCCGGGATCATCGACAAGTCGGGCGCCTGGTTCAGCTACGATTCGGTCCGCATGGGGCAGGGGCGCGAGAATTCGAAGACTTGGCTCAAGGAAAATCCGGACATGGCCAAGAAAATCGAAGACGCCATCCGCGGCAAGACCGACGAAGTTGGCGAAGCGCTGATGGCCGGCCCGGAGCCTGACGACGGCGAAGCCTGAGCCGCCGAGCACAAAGCCGCCGACGCGCAGCGCGCGCCGCTGGCTTTGTGTCGAGAGACGGCGAAGGTTGGCCAGCCTGCCGCAAGGCGGACAGGACTGACGTCACGGATAGTGAGCGGCAACCATGCGCAGCATGGTGAAAGCGACCGGCCCGTGACGGCTCGCCCGAATATTTAACCCATTTCCCCGTGGCGGGGCGGTTGACCCTTGGCCGCCCCGTCATCACAAGCTGTCCGCTAGCCTGACATGAAGGATCGCGGACTTGTGCGGAATTGCCGGCCTGTGGAGCAAGCGACCGCCTGATCCCGCCTTGCTTGAGCGGATGGCGCTCGCGATCCGCCATCGCGGCCCTGATGACCAGGGCGTGTGGATCGACTTCGATGCCGGCCTCGGCTTCGCCCACCGCCGCCTGTCGATCGTCGACCTCTCGCCCCACGGCCACCAGCCGATACTGTCGTCCGACGGCCGCTTCGCGCTGACCTACAATGGCGAAATCTACAACCATCCCGAGCTGCGCGCCGCACTCGACCGCGAAGGCCACGCTCCCGAGCACGGATGGCGCGGCCATTCGGACACTGAGACGCTGGCCGAGGCGATTGCCGCTTGGGGCCTCGACGCGACCCTCGATCGCTCGGTCGGCATGTTCGCCTTCGCGCTGTGGGATCGCCGCGGACGCACCCTGCAGCTGGTTCGCGACCGCTTTGGCGAGAAGCCGCTTTATTACGGTTGGGCAGGGCGTGATTTCGTCTTCGCCTCCGAACTGAAGGCGGTCCGCGTCCATCCCGACTTCACTCCCGACATCGACCGCCGCGCGCTCTATGCCTTCGCGGCGAAGACCAACGTCCCCGCACCGCTCAGCATCTACCGCCGCATCTTCAAGCTTGAGCCGGGCTGTGTCTTGACGCTCACTAACCTCGATCCGTTCGACGCCCCGCCGACCAAGCTCATCCGCCGTTATTATGATTACGCCCAGATCGTCCGCGCCGGCCTCGCCGATCCCATCACCCACGAAGCCGACGCGCTCGCCGCGCTCGAAGCCGCACTCATCGCCGCGATCGACGGGCAGTCGATGGCCGATGTCCCGGTCGGCGCCTTCCTGTCGGGCGGGATCGACAGTTCGGCGGTCACCGCTTTCACCCAGCAGCGCAGCAGCACGCCCGTACGCACCTACACCATCGGGTTCGAGGAGGCGGGGTATAACGAGGCCGATGACGCCCGCGCGGTCGCCAAACATCTCGGCACAATGCACCACGAACTGATCGTCACCCCCGCCGAAGCCCGCGAAACAATCCCTTTTTCACCGGGCATTTACGACGAGCCGTTCGCAGACTCCTCGCAGATCCCGACCTTCATCGTCAGCCGCTTCGCGCGACGCGACGTAACCGTTGCACTGACCGGTGACGGTAGCGATGAATTGTTCGCCGGCTACAACCGGCACGTCTCGGCCCCGGCGCTGTGGCGATCGCTCCGCAAGGTTCCGCGATCCTTGCGCGCCGCCGCCAGCATTACCCTCGGCCAACTCCCTGCGAGCTTCTGGACCGCGGCCGCCACCGCGCTGCCGGGTCGAACCGCCCCCAACCTTGGCGCCAAGCTCCACCAGGCGCTGCGCACCGCTGGCCACGCGCGCGACTTCGACGACATTTACGACGACTTCCTCGACCAGTGGGCGGGCGAGACAAACCCGGTCATCGGCGGCGGGGCAGGGGCCATCCGGCCGCCCCACGCGATTCCCGACGACAGCGTCGCCACCATGGTTCGCGACGCCACCGGCTACCTTCCCGACGACATCCTGACCAAGGTCGACCGCGCCTCGATGGCGGTCAGCTTGGAAACCCGCGTCCCATTCCTCGACCATCGCCTTGCCGCCGTCGCTGCGCGAATCCCGTTGTCGATGAAGGTCCACGGCGGCACCGGCAAGCAAATCCTCCGCAAGGCGCTCTTCGCCCGCGTTCCCGCCGCCTTGTTCGACCGCCCGAAGGCCGGCTTCGCAGTTCCGGTCGGGGAGTGGATCAAGGGCCCGCTGCGCGACTGGGCCGAGACGTTGCTCGATCCGCGCCGATTGGGGTCAGAAGGCTGGTTCGATCCCGCAATCGTCGCCGCGCGCTGGGCCGATCACCTGAGCGGCCGCCGCGACTCGACCGCCGCGATCTGGTCGATCCTGATGTTCCAGGCGTGGCTCGACGAGCAGTCCGCTTAGGCGAAACGTTCCGCAAGGCCGGCCAGCGAAGCCTCATGCGTCAGGTCCAGATGCAATGGCGTCACGGTCACATACCCGTCGGCGATGCTCTCCAGATCGGTCACATGCCCCGGCGTTTCCACCGCGGAGGCCAGCCCGAACCAGAAATAGGGGAAGCCGCGCGGGTCCTGCCGCTCGATGATCCGCAGCCGGCCATAATCACGAAAACCCTGGCGGCAGACGCGAACGCCCTTGACCGCATCGGGCGCGATCGCTGGGAAATTGACGTTGATCAGCGTCCCCCGCTCCATTTTTACCGCGACCAGCTCGGCCAGCACGCGCCCCGCCCACGCCTCGGCCGACCCGAACGGTACGCTCGCGCCGAGCCCCTGTTTGGCATAGGCTTGGCTAAGCGCGATCGACGGCACACCGGCGAGCGCGCCTTCCATCGCTGCCGATACGGTGCCCGAATAGGTCACGTCCTCGGCGAGGTTGGCGCCGCGGTTGATCCCCGACAGGATGAGGTCGGGCGGGCTGTCCTTCATCAGGTGCGCCAGCGCCATCATCACCGCGTCGGTCGGGGTTCCGCTGACCGAATAACGCTGCTCGCCATGCTTGCGCAGGCGCACTGGCTGGGTCAGCGTCAGCGAATGGCCGGTTCCCGATTGCTCCTCGCTCGGCGCGACGACCCAGATGTCGTCGGACAAGGTGGCTGCAATTTGCTCGAGCAACGCAATCCCGCGCGAGTCGATTCCGTCGTCGTTGGTGATCAATATCCGCATGGCGCGGGCTATGGGCGAAAGCCGCGCAAGTGCCAATGCTGGACAATGCGCTGCGCCCAATCGGCAACATAGGCAAATAAACTGGCCAGTTGTTCGGTCAGTCCTTGTTAAGCCGAATCCTTTTAACTAGAGGGCGCTTGGGGATTGCCGACTGACCTGGGCAAGTACCGGGAAAGTCTAGTGTATTGCCTCCGACCGATACCGGTTTGAGCGGTCTCGGATACGGCGGCGACGCGTATCGGGGAGGGTATCTATGGCGACCGCATTAAAGGACCTTTACGGGTCGGACCTACCAACATTCGATCAATTGATCCTGCCTGACGATTATCGTCCGGCGGATGGTGAGGATTTCATGTGCGCCAACCAGCGCGCCTATTTCCTCGCCAAGCTGCGCGCGTGGAAGGAAGCGATTGTCGACGAATCGCGCGCCACGATGGCCCAGCTGCAGGTCGACTCGCTGCGCGAGCCCGACATGGCCGATCGCGCATCGAGCGAGACCGACTGGTCGATCGAGCTTCGCACCCGCGACCGCCAGCGCAAGTTGATCGCCAAGATCGATGCCGCGGTGCGCCGCTTGTACGATGGCGAATATGGCTTTTGTGACGTCACCGGCGATCCGATTTCGCTGGCGCGGCTCGAAGCGCGGCCAATCGCGACGATGACGCTTGAAGCGCAGGAAAAGCATGAGCGGGTCGAGCGCGTCTCGCGCGACGATTAGGCTTGGGTGACAGGCGGCGGGCAAGCCAGCCCGCCACCTCGCGCTCACAAAAAAGCCGGCGCTTTAGTGGCCGGTGATCACATCCTTGACGCGCAATTTCTCTTTTTTGAGCTGGTGTAGACGGATGTCGTCGGGGTGGGGGCGGTGCTCCTCCGCGTCGATCATCTTTTCTAGCGAGGCGTGCTTGTTCTCGAGCGAGTCGAGGTGACCCTGATCCATCGGACCTGTTCCTTTCCATTGGTGTGAAAGTGACGCCAAGCAATAGAACACGAATCGACCGGCTTGTCTCGCACGACTGACTCCACCCGTCGCGGCGCAGCCGCGCACCACCGCCATCGCGCGCGTGACGCCGCCTCCCGGCTCGGCTAAGTCGCCGCGATGAACGACGACGATCCCCGGCAAATCCTGGAATTGCTCAAGACCGAGCACCGCTTGCTCGACGAGGAGATTGAGGGGCTGCTCGCCGCCGGATCGGTCGACCAGCTGGAAATTGCGCGGCTCAAGAAGCGCAAGCTGATGCTCAAGGACGAGATCGCCCAGCTCAACGACAAGATCGTGCCCGACATCCTGGCGTGAACTGTGCCACAACGGGACGCGCACCCTGGCGGGGGTGCCATTAGCCGTGGCAAGCGTTTGATATGCAACCGTAACGTGCCAGAACAACCGATATGGACGACTCGTTTGACCCTCCTGGCCCCGAAGCGCGGATCGCCCCGCGCCTGGTCGATGCCCTTTACACCGAAGCGATGGTGCTGGCCGATGAGGCGCGCGCCTATTTTGACGATGTCGGCAAGGAAGAACGACTGACGCTCGAGCCGTTCGCGCGGGTCGGTTTTGCCTGCGAATCGTTGAAGGTGACAACGCGGATCATGCATATCGTCGCCTGGCTGCTGACCCAGCGCGCGATCGAGACTGGCGAGCTTAATCGCACCGACGGTCGCCGCCCCGAACGGCGGCTTGGCAATGCCGCGACCAGCGACCCCAAGGTCGTGGTCCAAATGCCCGACCAGGCGCAACGGCTGATCCACGCCAGTTCGGACCTATATGCCCGGCTCGAACGGCTCGATGCCGGCCAGCTCGACAACGAACCGATCCAGAGCCCGGCGCGCGCGTTGATGGGCCGCCTGGAACGCGACCTGATCTGGAACCGCGGCGTCTGACGCACTAGGCTGCGCATGATGCAGCCCTTCACCTTCACCTACGGCCCGCGAATCATCGCCACGTCGACCGGCGCTTCAGAGCTTCCCGCCTTGCTCCCCGATGGCCCGTGCCTGGTGGTCACCGACGATCAGCTGATTGCGCTCGGGCTGGCCGCGCCGTGGATCGCCGAGCTTGAGCGCAGCCGCCCGGTGGCGGTGTTCAGCGCGGTCGAGGCTGACCCGTCCAAAGCCACCTTGCTTGCCGCGGTCCAGGCGGGGCGCGCGATCGGCGCAACCTCGGTCGTCGGTTTCGGCGGCGGCAGCCCGATGGATGTCGCCAAACTGGCCGCCTACCTCCTCGGATCGGGCGACGATCTCGACACGATCTGGGGCGTCGAAGTCGCGATTGGCGCCAAGCTCCCGCTGATCCTCATCCCGACTACCGCCGGCACCGGCTCCGAAGCCACGCCAATCTCGGTCATCACCGTCGACGGCGGGACCAAGCTCGCGGTCAACGCGCGCGCGATCACCGCCGACATCGCGATCCTCGATCCAACCTTGACCACCGGCCTGCCGCGCCACGTCACCGCCGCCACCGGGATCGACGCGATGGTCCACGCGGTCGAGGCTTATACCTCCGCGCGGCTCAAGAATCCGTTGTCCGATGCCCTCGCGCGCGAAGCGTTGCGTTTGCTGTCGGGCAACCTCATCCGCGCCTGCGACCACCCGACCGATCTCGCCGCGCGCTCGGCAATGCTGCTCGGCGCGCATCTCGCGGGCGTGGCCTTTTCCAACGCGCCGGTCGCCGGCGTGCATGCCTTGGCCTATCCGCTGGGCGGCTTGCATCACCTTCCGCACGGCCTGTCCAACGCGCTGATGTTGCGTCACGTGTTGCAGCATAACGCCGCGGCCGCGCGCGATCATTATGCCGAACTGGCCGAGATTTTCGTGCCCGATTGCGCAGGGCAGGGCAGCCAGTCGAAATGCGCCACCCTGATCGAAGCGCTCGACAAATTGGTCACAGCCAGCGGCCTCAAACCCCGCCTTCGCGATCACGGCATCAAGCGCGGCGACATCCCGATCCTGGCGCGCGAGGCGATGAAACAGACCCGCCTGCTGGTGAACAATCCGTGTGCCATCGACGAAGCCGACGCCGCGCGCCTGTACGAAGCCGCATGGTGAGCCGCCCTCCGCCGCGCGGCCGCGATGCCTACCGCCATTTCACGACCATCACGACCCGCTGGTCGGACAATGACGCGTACGGCCACGTCAACAATACGATCTATTACCAATGGTTCGACAGCGCGGTGAATGCCGTGCTGGTCGGCGCCGGTCTGCTCGACATCGCGCATGGCGACCCGATTGGCCTCGTCGTCGAAACCGGCTGCACCTACTTCTCGCCATTGAGCTTTCCCGGCGACGTCGAGGTCGGAATTGCGGTCGACCGGCTTGGCGGTTCGAGCGTTACCTACCGCATCGGCATCTTCGCCGCCGGTGCCGACGCGCCCGCTGCCCAAGGTCACTTCACGCACGTCTATGTCAGCCGCGCCACCCGCCGCCCGGTCGCGCTGCCCGATGAGTGGCGGGCAAAACTCGCGGCACTCGCCTAAGCGATCCGCGCCTTGGCCGCAGCATATTCGCGATCCAGCCGCGCGACCATGTCGGCGGTCGGCAACACTTGCTTGACCGCGCCGATGCCCTGGCCCGACCCCCAGATATCGCGCCACGCTTTGGCCCCGCCAGCGGTCTGGAAATTCATCGCCTCGGGCCCGGCCTGCGGCAAATTGTCGGGATCGAGCCCGGCCGAGACGATCGACCCGCGCAGATAATTGCCGTTGATCCCGGTGAACAGGTTGGAATTGATGATGTCCGCGCCACCGCCCTCGACGATCCCTTGCTTGTAATCATCCTCGGCGCGCGCCTCGTCGGTGGCGATGAAGGGCGAGCCGATGTAAGCCAAATCGGCCCCCATCGCCTGCGCGGCGAGTACTGCACCGCCGGTCGCGATCGCGCCTGACAGCGCCAGCGGCCCGTCGAACCATTCGCGGATTTCCTGTACCAAGGCGAACGGCGACCATTTGCCGGCATGGCCGCCGGCCCCGGCAGCAACCGCGATCAGTCCGTCGGCGCCTTTCTCGACCGCTTTCCTCGCAAAGCGGTCGTCGATGATGTCGTGCAGCGTGATCCCGCCCCATGCGTGAACCGCAAGATTGAGATCCTCGCGAGCACCGAGCGACGTGATGGTGATCGGCACCTTCCACTTGGCGCAGGTGGCGATGTCATCCTCCAGCCGGTCGTTCGAGCGATGGACGATCTGGTTGACCGCAAATGGCGCGGCGGGCTTGTCGGGGTTGGCGCGGTCCCACGCCGCCAGTTCTTCCGTGATCTGGTGGATCCATTCGTCGAGCTGGCTCTGCGGCCGCGCGTTCAGTGCCGGAAAGCTGCCGACCACGCCGGCCTTGCACTGCGCGATGACCAGCGCAGGGTGCGAAATGATGAACAGGGGTGCGCCGATAACGGGCAGCCGAAGCGTGTCGAAGATGGGGGGCAGGGACATGACGGCTCCTCAATGGATACATCTGCTTAACCGCCCGACCGCCCGAGCGCGAGTGGCATATTGCAACGCATTGCCCTCCGCCGGTGTCGCTCTATGAAGGGGCCTCGGATCGAAGTTGACGGGGTGAGCATGAGCGACGTTGGTGAAGACAAGATTGCAGCGGCGCTGGGCGCGAAGTCATCGACCTGGCTGGTGACCGGCGCGGCGGGATTTATCGGCTCCAATCTGGTCGAATCCTTGCTCCGCCAGGGCCAGCAGGTCATCGGCCTCGACAACTTCTCGACCGGGCATCAGCAAAATGTCGATGAGGCGCTCGCCGCCGTCCCTGGCGCGGCCGACCGGTTCAAATTCGTCACCGGCGACATTTGCGATCGCGCCATGTGCGACAGCATCGTCAAGGGCGTCGACGTCGTCCTCCATCAGGCCGCGCTCGGATCGGTGCCGCGCTCGATGGACGAGCCGCTGGCCAGCCACGACAGCAATGTCACCGGCTTCATCAACCTGCTCGATGCCGCGCGGCGCGAAGGGGTCGGCCGGTTCGTCTATGCCGCGTCGAGCTCGACCTATGGCGACGACCCGGAATTGCCCAAGCGCGAGGACCGCATCGGTCGCGCTTTGTCGCCTTATGCCGCGACCAAGCTGATCGACGAGATTTACGCCGGGGTGTACGCGCAGGCCTATGGCTATCGCGCCACCGGGCTGCGTTACTTCAATGTCTTCGGGCCGCGCCAGGACCCGGATGGCGCCTATGCCGCGGTAATTCCCAAATGGGCCGATACGATGCTCGCCGACGAGGTGGTGACGATCAACGGCGACGGCGAGACCAGTCGCGATTTCTGCTATGTCGCCAATGCGGTCCAGGCCAACATCCTTTCCGCAATCGCGCCCGACGATGCGCAGGGCGAAATCTACAATGTCGCGATCGGCGGGCGGACCACCCTCAACGAATTGTTCGCGCTGATCCGCGACGGGCTGGCCGATCATCAGGTGCATTATGCGCGTGATCCCGAATTTGGCGAGTTCCGTTCGGGCGACATGCGGCATTCGGAAGCCGATATTTCCAAGGCCCAGCGGATGATCGATTACCGCCCCGAATATGACATCGAGGCGGGGATGAAGGCGGCGCTGCCTTATTACCTCCAGCGATCGCGGGATGCGCAGGGCTAGCCTGCTGATCGGCGCGGCGCTCGCCGGATGCGCGCCAGTGCCGGGGCCTACTCCGCTGGCCCCCGCGCGGATCGTCCAGTCGCTGCCCGGTGCGATGCTCGACGTCCACAATCGCGAGCGCCGCGCGTTCGGGTCGCCGCCGCTGGCGTGGGATCCCGCGATTTCGGCCCAGGCGGCGATTTATGCGCGCGAGTTGGCGCAGCTCGGCCGGCTGCAGCATTCGTCGAAGGCGTTTCGTCCGGGGCAGGGCGAGAATTTGTGGATGGGGACGCGCGGCGCTTATCCCTTAGACGTGATGGCCCAAGCCTGGGCGGGGGAGAAAAGCGTGTACCGCCCCGGCCGCTTCCCCGCGGTCAGCACGACCCGCAACTGGGCCAATGTCGGCCACTTCACCCAGATGGTGTGGCCAGCAACGACGCGCGTCGGCTGCGGGATCGCCGGCGGGGCGCGGTGGGACGTGCTCGTCTGCCGCTACGCCCCCGCCGGTAATGTCGACGGGACGATGCTCGCTCCGCGCTGAGGTTCAGGCATCCGCCATTTGCGCGGTCTTGAGTGTCGCCGATGAAGCAACGTTTTGGCGATTTGCAACCACAGTGGAGAATGCCACGGCGCTAATGTCCGCTTTGAGTGGAAAGCGGACATTAGCGATTGAAGAAATTCAGGCCACCTGAGTGAAGCAGTGATCTGCGTGGGCGTCGGCCGCTGAGCCCATTCGTGGTGGTATCCTCCTAATCGGACCAGCGTGGGAGTGACGAGACAATACTCTTTCCGAGCGAAGTTGCGACTTGCTTGAGTTCGCTCGTAAATTGCTGGCAAGAGAGGTCGGACGCACGAAATGGCGGTGGGGAAACTTGTTGGCTCAGAAAAAGACGCAGATTGTCGTGGTCGGCGGAGGTGCCGGCGGTCTGGAACTCGTGCGCAAGCTTGGATGGCGTTATGGGCGCAAGCGTCACGACATCATCCTGATCGATCGGAACCTCACACATATTTGGAAACCGCTCCTCCACGAGGTGGCGGCGGGCTCGCTTGACGCCAATCTCGACGAGGTGGGCTATGGCGGCCATGCGGTTCGATGGGGATACCGTTTCTTCAACGGCAGCATCGAAAGCATTGACCGCATAGCGCGAACGATCACGACCGCGCCGCTGCTCGACGAGCGCGGCGAGGAAATCATCGGCCGGCACAGCATTCGCTACGACTATCTGGTCTTGGCCATTGGCGGCATTTCGAATGATTTCGGCGTGCCGGGCGTCCGCGAACACGCCATGTTTCTGGAAGACCGACCGCAAGCTGACCGGTTTCGTCAAAGGCTGTTGAATGCCTGCTTGCGCACCAACCACGCGCATCAAACTGGCAACACCGAGGCGCGCGTGCGTGTCAGCATCGTTGGAGGCGGCGCGACCGGCGTCGAGCTTGCCGCCGAGCTTTACAATGCCGCCAAGGCGCTGCGTCATTACGGGCTAGAGGTGTTCGACGAGACCAAGCTCGAAGTGTCCCTGATCGAAGCGGGCCCGCGCATCCTGCCAGCGCTCGACGAGACGCTGGCAGCCACCGCCAAATATGAGCTTGAAAAGCTCGGTGTTCGCGTTCTCGACAACACGCAAGTCGTTCGATTGGCCGATCATGCGGTCCATACCGGTAGCGGCGCGGTGATGGACGCTGACTTGATCGTCTGGGCGGCAGGAGTGAAGGGCGCCGACGAAATCCGGACGATGAGCGACCTCGAACTCACGCGCGGCAATCAGATCGTCGTCCGGCCGACACTCCAGTCAGCGAACGATGACCGCATATACGCGCTCGGCGATTGCGCCTCTTGCATGTTGCCGGGTCGCGACCGCCCCATCCCGCCCCGCGCACAATCGGCGCACCAGATGGCGAGCCTCATTCTTAAGAACCTCTTCCTGGCCCAAATCGGCCAGCCGCTCCGGGATTTCGTTTATCAGGATCATGGATCTCTGGTCTCGCTTAGTCGCTTTTCGACGGTCGGCAGCCTGATGGGCAATTTGGTGGGCGGCCGGATGCGTGTGGATGGGTGGATCGCACGGACGGTCTACATGTCGCTCTACCGTATGCACCTGATTGCGATCCACGGCTGGTGGCGTGGCGTCGCGCTGATCATGATCGGTCACGTGAATCAGATCGTTCGACCGAAGTTGAAACTTCACTAGAACTATAGAGCGGACAAGTGTCGTCCTTAACGGCGGTCATTCCGCTTTTGCGTCGAACGTATCGATGCGCATTTGCGCTCGTATTGCTTGGCGCACGAGTGCATTCGAGGTCGATCCGTCTGTTCGACTTGCCGCGCTTGATTTGATACGCCCTGTCCGGCGGCCATCTGCTAAGCGCCCTCTTGTCGTCGTTGCATTTGCATTGAGCGCGTCCCTGAAACTGAAATTCGTTCAAAGTGCGTTGGCCTTAATGACCGCAATGGGTGGAAAGCGGACATTAGCCCCAAACACCGAACCGGATGGGCCACCAAGGCCCGCCGCTTCATCCGCGACGTGATCAAACGGATTAATCCGCCGCGGTCGCCCGCCTAAGCGTTTTTCGAATTGAAGATATATTGATCGATGACGTTGCCGAGTAGGGTCATCGGAACGCTGCCGCCCTTGACCAAAGCATCGTCAAACGTGCGTAAATCGTAGCTCGGACCAAGCGCCCGTCGTGCATGATCGCGAAGCCGCAGTATCTCGAGGTGCCCGACCTTGTAACCGCACGCCTGGCCGGGCCATGAGCAATAGCGCTCGACCTCACCGGTGACCGAGGCCGGGTCGTCGCCATTGGTCTTCACGAACCAGTCGATTGCCTGTTCGCGGCTCCAGCGTTTGGAATGCATTCCGGTGTCGACGACCAAGCGGCAAGCGCGGAAACTCGACGACTGCAGATAGCCCAGTTGTCCCAGCGGATCGTCGTCATACATGCCGACCTCGTCGGCCAATTGTTCGGCGTACAGCGCCCAGCCTTCGGAATAAGCATTGAATGCCAGCAAGGTTCGAATAAGTGGCGCGCGATTTGCATATTCGCCTTGCCAGATGTGCCCCGGAATGCCTTCATGGAAGGTCAGCGTGGGAAGCGAGAATTTGGGCCATTCGGCAGTATCGCGCAGGTTGATATAATAGCGACCGGGGAGCGAGCCATCGATTGTCCCAGCCGCCGCATAGCCGCCCGGCGAACCCGCCTCGATTGATTGCGGGACACGCACGATCTCTAGCTTGCCCGGAACCAGTGTTGCAAAGGCGTTGGGCAGCTTGGGCCGGATCGCTGCGACTTGGCCGTTCAAATAACTGAGCAGTTGCTGGCGACCGACGTCGGTGTTGGGAAACAATTGGTCGGGGCGGCGGCCAAGCGCGGCCATGCGTTCGCCCACCGTACCGCCGGTGATTCCTTGCTTGAGCATGATCGCGTCCATCCGCGACTGGATCGCGCGCACCTGCTCCATCCCGAGCTCGTGGATTTCATCGGGCGTGCGGTTGGTGGTCGTCGCCGCGCGCAACGCCCAGGCGTAATAGGCATCACCGTCCTTGAAGTGCCATGCGCCCGCGTCGTGGGTCGAGACCGCGCGGTGGCGGCGAAGTTCTTCGATCTGGCGCATTAGCGCCGGCCGGACCCGCTCGCGCAAGGATGCCGCGACCCGGTCACCGAGCGCCGGATCGAGGTTTGTCGCGGCCAGCTTTTTCTGGAACGAGGTCAGGATCACCGACCGAGCGGGATCTTCCGCCGCGCCGCCGGCGACAATCCCGATCGCCTTTTCGAGAACAAAGTCGGGTGCGACCACGCCAAGTGCGCGATCGTGCGCCATGCGCTCGGTCTCGCCGTCGAGGTTGCGGGCATAAGCGTCGACTCTATCCGCATAAGCGGCGGCGGTGTCGGCATCGCGCACCGTCACCTTGCTGTCGAGGAAATCGGGAATTTCGATGAACGCGCCGCCCATCTGGTTCACGACATAGGGCGTATTGCGATAGCCGAAGTCGTTGTTGAGATTGATCTGGTCGCCGAACGCGAAGGCCGCGCCATCTACCGCGATTTCGTGCGCCGCCAGCGCCACCGCGCCGTCGAGCTTGGCCGGAACGCTTAAATTGGCAAGATCTAGGTCGCGCAGCACCGCCAATCGCTCGCGCGCGTGGGCGTTGCGCACCGCGACCCCGGTCAGGCTGCGGTCGAACAAACGGTGGGCGAGCGGCGCCCGGGCGCCGGTATCGACCCCCAGCGACGTCGCCACTTCGGGGAAATCGGCGAGGATGCCGTTGGCGATGATGTCGAGCGTGCCCGCGAGATCGAGGCCGCCACCGAGTGCCGGGGGCATGATTGGACCCGGCGCCGTGCAACCGCCGAGCAAACCAATCGCGGCAGCGCCACCCAAGAATTCGCGGCGTCCAAACTCGATCGTCATGGCCCTCTCCTCAATGATCGTCGCCGGTTATAACGGCGCGAGCTCTCCGGGGTAGCGAATTCGAGCGGATGGCGTCAGCCTCGGGGAATCCGGGCTACGCCGTCGGGGGCACGGCGAGTGCTCCTGTGAAATTAATTGCACGGCCCTTTAAGCTTGCCAGCTTTAAACTCGGCGACCCCCTGAACGGCCTGACAAGGTTGAACTCGAACATCGGAGGCTAATGTCCGCAATGGGTCGAAAACTGACTCTAGGCTGCTAGCGGCAGGAATGGGTGGAAAGCGGACATTAGCGGCGGTGATGCTTTGCCATCTGTTCCGAGGTCAGCCGCAAGAAACGGGCCGCATTGTTATAGAGGATGTCGCGCTTCTTGGCGCGGCTTAGATAATTGGCCTCGGTGATGCTGGCGATGGCGATTGGAATGGTGTCGGGCCACACCATTTGGTCGCTTCCAAACATTATGCGCCTGCCATAGCCGGCCTCGACCAGCCGTTTGAGGATGCCGTCGAATTCAGCCCGCGGCACGCCCCAATTGTCGGCAGAAATATCGACGAAAACCTGGGGGTGGGCATTCATCAGCATGATGATTTCGTTCACCATCGGCATGCCTGCGTGCATTATGTAGATACGCATTTTCGGATGTCGGACGAGAAGCTCTTCGAGCAGCAACGGATTGCCAAGCGCAGCTCGATATTTCGGATAGATCCAGTACGGGCCGCCGGGCGCGCCATAACCCATGTGGATGCCGACCGGGACGTCCAGCCTCTCAGCCATCGCGTAGAACGGTTCGAGCGACGGATCGTCTGGACCAAGGCCGCGATATTGAGCTGTGACTTCGGCAAAAATCTGCGTTTCGCCGCGTTTCACGGCGGCTTCGAGCTCGGCGGCATGGGAGGCGGGCGGCCGGTTGTCGTCGATGAAGAAATTAGCTCCGGTGATAAATCGGCCGGGCGCCGCAGCGCTCCATTTGGCGACTATGGTGCCGTCACCGGAGATGACGCCGGCGACAATATCGTAGCGGTCCATCATCGATAGTGTCTGCGCCAACAGCGCCGCGTCGGTCTCTGGTGCCTTGAGCATATGCCTGCAGCTGGCTTGGGCCTTAAAATCGAATGGCTTGCTGGGATCAATTCCGTGCATGTCGATGCCGTCCCGACCGACACAGGCCTCGGGCGGCTCGGTTCCGAATTCGGCTAGCGACCAGGCGTGCATGTGCATGTCGATGACCGGCTCCCGGGAGCTAGCCGCAGCCGCCACATGTATTGCCGCCCCGATGATGAGCGAACTGAGTTGCATAACCATTCCCCTTCAAGCCGCTCTCCTTGAATATGTTCGCAATGCTGGGTTGGTCAATCTGCGGCAGTTAATGTCCGCAATGGGTCGAAAACTGACTCTAACGTTTTCCGCCGCTTCATGGTCGGGATGGGCCTTGGCCACCTTCTAATCGCTCCGTCTAGCGCGCTTCATCCTCGTCACACTCGGCTTCGCGTGCGGCATCTTTGCGCTTGTCCGATTGCGGACGCGGATCATGACGCCGTTCCACTGCTTTCGCCCAGTGGTTCGACGCTCGGGCCGGGCGCTCAGGCGGCGAGCTTGAGCGGTTCCGGCTCCTCGTCGGCCTCCACGGCCATGGCTGGCGTTGCATTGGGCACCGGCGAGACCCAGCGCGACAATGCGACGATCACGCCCAGCCCGAGGTAGCTGGCGATCACCCACATCGGGCTGAAGAACAGGCCGGCGGCGAAGGCGATGCGCAGGTAAAGCGGGTTGAACCCGAAATCCTCGCCAATGGCCTCGCACACTCCAAGCACGGTGTGTGGGCGGCGGATCGGGGAAAGCGTCTCGGCGGTCATTCAGATGCTCCTTGGAACTGGGATAGTAGATAAGAAGCAATCTCCGTGCCAAAAGGGGGAAGTGGCATGATTCCAAGGCGTTGGTCGAACCCGCGATGCCGCTGGTCGTCGCGCGAGTGGCCCGCCGCGACGAACATTGGGAATTCGCACCATTTGACTTTGGTCTACATTGTGAACCTGATCCGGCGATGGACAGCCAGGGCATTATCGCGATTGCCGAGCATTGAATGGCAGGCTCGGCGCCCGTTAAGTTTACAAAAGTTACCCAGTGTGGCGGCTTTTTGGGGGCCTTTTGTATACTTAAGCCATTTCCCCGCGCGGATCCGAAAACCCGGTGTTCAGGCCAGTCGCAAAGACGCCGCGACAAAGCGAATCGACGCAAATAAAGTATCTCACAGGCCGGGGGCTGTAGGACAGCGAAATCGTCAGTGAGGAAGGATCCGCGCCCATGACCATCTCCACCACGCTTGCATCCTGGCTGGTCGGGGCTGCGGTGATGGCGTTTTCGGCGGCGCTGTCGGTCTCGCCTAATCCCGACCCGGACCCCGCCGACACGAGCTTCGAGGCGCCGCGCGCGGTGGTGCTGCGCGGCTATGGCGGCGACGCGATGGAGCCGTTCGTCACCCGCGACGGCCGCTGGTTATTGTTCAACACCCGCAACGGCCCGCGCG
>ENA-OBIT01000002-OBIT01000002.1-metagenomes-genome-assembly--contig:-NODE-2-length-79043-cov-4.05808_pt1 | contig 79043 bp, 64 predicted proteins | sample MGYA00153386_OBIT01 | MGnify analysis MGYA00153386
ACTTTGGTTAATTCATTTTTTAGCTATCTACTTTAATATTCGGGTAGCTGAGTATGGACTTATTCCAAAAAATTTTATTGGCCTGCGTGGAATTTTACTTGCACCCTTATTACATGCAGATCAATTACATTTAATTTCGAATTCTATTTCACTTTTTATTTTATCGTGCATAGCTGTTTATTATTATCGAACCGTTTTTTACCAAGCTACTACTATAATTTACTTATTAAGCGGTGTCCTCGTTTGGCTTTTTGCCAGGCCTTCGAGCCATATTGGGGCTAGTGGGCTAGTGTATGGCATTGCTACATTTATATTTTTTAGTGGTATTTTTCGGCGCGATACTCAATTAATAACAATTTCACTTTTAGTTATTTTTCTTTATGGAAGCCTATTCTGGGGGTTATTTCCATTTATCCCACACCAATCGTTTGAATATCATTTAGCTGGTGCATTATCTGGGGTTTTAGCTTCGTACATTTTCAGAAATAAAGGACCACAACGTAAGCAATACAGCTGGGAACAAGAAGGATATGTGCAGGAAGATTTTGAAAATGAATTGGAAGAAGAAATAATTGAAACTGATTTGTCCAATGAAAATAACCCAGAGAATAAAAATTAGTTTGTTTAAAGTAAGGGACTTAAATAAATTTATCTACCCGTTGTACGATTTAAAACAATATATTAGAATGTAAATTTGGAATTAGAAGGCTTAGGGATAGTAGCGGCATCCTTTTTTCCTTTAAAAAACAATTAAATTGGGATTCTTCACTTTGTTCAGAATTAAAATATAGCGAATAGCCCGACCCGTATTTCAGGGTAAGCCCGTAAAAAGTTTAACTACTTGAAATTTAATAATAAACGAAAAATAAACTACCTACAAAAAAGTAAATTATCTACTCTTTTAAATTAAATTATCACATTAACTTAAAATTAGGAAAATAAAATTAAAACGCTTATTGCCCCTTTTCAAACATCTTTTGATTAAATTGCTGTAAAGAATCATTGTTATTAATAACAGGTACTTCTTCACCTTCTTCATAATGATTAGAAGCTATTACTGAAGTCTTTTCAATATCTCTAGGTCCTTCAATAATCCAGTCTGATGTTTCTTTTTTATCAAAACGGCAAGTGTTGCAAATAAATTCAGCTACTTCTCCAAATTGATCTTTTCTACCTGTAACTCGCAATACCTCATCAGCTCGATACCAAAGCACAACTTTTCCTGAACAGGTTGGGCAATCTCTGTGAGCATCAACTGGTTTGGTAAACCAAACTCGGTTTTTGAATCGAAATGTTTTATCAGTTAAAGCACCTACAGGGCACACATCAATCACATTACCTGAAAAATCATTATCAATTACGTTTTCAATATAGGTTCCAATCTCCGAAGCATCACCTCTTCCCAACACTCCATGAACTCGCTTATCTGTAATCTGATCGGCAGTGTAAACACATCTATAACACAAAATACATCGATTCATGTGCAACTGAATTTTATCCCCAATATCAATCCGATCGAAAGTTCTGCGTTCAAATTCATAGCGAGTATCTTGCTTTCCGTGCTCGTATGATAGGTTTTGCAAATCACATTCTCCAGCCTGATCGCAAACCGGGCAGTCTAATGGATGATTGATTAATAGCATTTCTACCACACCTTTTCTTGCTTCTAAAACTTCGTTAGAAGTTATGTTTTCTATTACCATTCCATCTTGTACAAATGTGGAACAACTTGCTACCAGTTTTGGCATTGGTCGAGGGTCCTTTGCGGATCCGGCTGCAACTTTTACTAAGCATGTTCTGCATTTACCACCACTTCCTTTCAGCTTAGTATAATAACACATGGCTGGTGGCACAATATCTCCACCAATTTTTCGAGCAGCATTTAATATAGTTGTATTATCTTCTACATCTACTTCAATTCCATCAATAGTTATTTTTGCCATTTTTCTATTTATAATATTTTTAACTTGACGTTAAAAATTATATTTTACTATTTATAATCTGTTTTAATTTTTACTTGTATGGTAAAATTTATGCTTCCATTAACTTTTCGCCGAAACCATAATTTCTTATTAAACATTCAGCTGGTTCATTCACATGCCATTCAAATTCATCTCTGAAATGTCGGATCGCACTTGCAACTGGCCAAGCAGCAGCATCGCCCAAAGGACAAATGGTATTACCTTCAATTTTCTTGGCAACATCTACCAACAAATCAATATCCGACATCTTTCCATGTCCATATTCCAATCTGTGTAATACTTTTTCCATCCATCCGGTTCCTTCTCTACAAGGGCTACATTGTCCGCATGATTCATGATGATAAAATCGGGTAAAGTTCCAAGTGTTTCGAACAACGCAAACATCTTCGTCCATGGCAATAAATCCTCCTGAGCCTAACATGGTTCCGCTTACAAAACCACCATCTGATAAAGATTCGTAAGTCATTAACCTGTTTTCACCAGCTGCAGTTTTCAAAAATAAAGCTGCAGGTAAAATCGGAACTGAAGACCCACCAGCTACAACCGCTTTTAATAATTTTCCATTTGCTATTCCTCCACAATATTCGTCTGAATAAACAAACTCTTCGCACGTAATTCCCATTTCAATTTCATAAATACCTGGCTTATTTATATTTCCACAAGCAGATATTAATTTTGTTCCGGTGCTTCTTCCAATTCCGATTTTAGCATATTCATCACCACCATCATTTACAATTGGGACTATAGCAGCAATTGTTTCTACATTATTAACTACCGTTGGGCAAGCATATAATCCAGCAACTGCTGGAAACGGTGGCTTTATTCTTGGATTTCCTCTTTTACCTTCTAATGATTCTAACAAGGCAGTTTCTTCTCCACAGATATAAGCTCCTGCACCTGGATGTACGTATAAATCAAGATTATAACCAGTGCCTAAAATATTTTTTCCTAACCATCCATTTGCATAAGCTTCAGCAATAGCTTTTTCCAAAATTCTGATTACATAATAATATTCTCCGCGAACATAAATATATGCAGTATTAGCACCTAATGCATAACTTGAAGTGATCATTCCTTCAATCAATAAATGCGGAATTTTTTCCATCAGATATCGATCTTTAAATGTTCCTGGTTCACTTTCATCGGCATTACAAACCAAGTATCGAGGTTTTCCTTCTGGCTTTGCCAAAAAACTCCACTTCATCCCAGTCGGAAATCCGGCACCACCTCGGCCTCGCAAACCCGACTTTTTAACTTCTTCCACCACTTCATCAGGTGTCATAGTTTTCATCGCTTTCTCAACAGATCGGTATCCACCATGCTTTTTATACACATTATATGTGTTTATTCCTTCAATGTGGATTTTTTCTAATAAAATTTTTCTGGCCATAGTGTTCAAAAATTCAAAAATATTATAAAAAACTAAGCTTACACATCATTTTAGTAAATTTAGATTAGTTATAAAATCAAGCTTTGTTGCAAAGTGTTTGGCCTAGTCGAAAATAAATGCTTGAAAACAGTAGCATGCGGATCAAAAAAATTGAAAATACGAAGTATTTGTGTTATCCGCGTTCTATTTCAAAAATTGGCACGCGGATAACGCTGATTAAAAACGCGGATAAAAAAATCTGTAATTTAAGGTATCTGAGTTTTATCAACAAACAAAAACTACAAATTGGGCTTTTGAAGAATTTGTTTTATTAAATTTTCCATTAAATGTTTAAGATTATATCATTTGAAACTGTTCCCTGCGATAGGGATTGAAGCGGCATCCTTTTTTGTTTTAATCACTTTCAGCTTAGCGATAATAATGCACAAAAAAGATATAGCGTAAAGCCCGGCCATCGCCAAACTAATTTTTATTGTTTTAAACTGGCTGTTATATCATTGTAAGAAATCGGTTGATAAGCGTTTTTTTGTACTTTTGAACGGAATAACAAAATAAAATGCTGAGATCACATACCTGCGGAGAACTTACTCTGGCAAATGAAGGAATTATCGTAAGCCTTTGCGGCTGGGTTCAAAAATCAAGAGATTTAGGAGGAATGACCTTTATAGATCTTAGAGACCGATATGGAATAACTCAATTGGTTTTTAATATGGATGACAATGCTGCTTTATGTTCTGAAGCTAGAAAATTGGGTAGAGAATTCGTAATACGCATTACAGGAACAGTTCGGGAACGTTCGAGCAAAAATTTGAAAATTGCAACTGGCGAGGTTGAAATAAAGGTAGAAGGTCTTGAAATTCTAAATGCTTCTAAAACCACACCTTTTATAATTGATGATGTAACAGATGGTGGCGATGAATTGCGTGCACGCTATCGATATTTAGATTTAAGAAGAAACCCAATTCGTAAAAATTTGGAATTGCGCCATAGAATGATGCAAGAAACCAGAAAGTACATGGATGCACAGCAATTTATTGAAGTAGAAACTCCGGTTTTAATAAAATCTACTCCTGAAGGTGCTCGAGATTTTGTGGTGCCAAGCAGAATGAATCCGGGTGAATTTTATGCCTTACCTCAATCACCTCAAACGTTTAAACAATTGTTAATGGTATCAGGTTTCGACAGGTATTTTCAAATTGTAAAATGTTTTAGAGACGAAGATTTGCGAGCCGACAGACAACCAGAGTTCACTCAAATAGATTGCGAAATGTCGTTCATTACTCAAAGCGATATATTAGAAATGTTTGAAGGATTAATAAAACATTTGTTTAAATCGGTTAAAAATATTGATATCGGCGAAGTGCCTCACATGTTTTATGCTGATGCAATGGAATTATATGGAAATGATAAACCAGATCTTCGCTTTGATATGAAAATAAACCATTTAAAAGATGATGCTAAAGCAGATACAAAAGATTTGGTTTCAGGATTTGGCTTTCCAGTATTTGATCAAGCAAAATCTGTTTTGGCAATATGCGCGAAAAACTGTTCTGAATATACCCGTAAACAGTTGGATGAATTAACTGAGTTCGTAAAAAAGCCTCAAATTCAATTATCGGGTTTGGTTTATGTTCGTTGGAATTTGGATGGTACGGTAAAATCTTCGGTAGATAAATTTTATTCTGAGGAACAATTGAAAACCTGGATGCAAGCTTGTGGAGCCGAAAAAGGTGATTTGTTGTTACTTGTGGCTGGCGATAAAAATAAAAATTTGAAAGGCATGAGCGAGTTGAGATTGGAAATGGGAAATCGCCTTGAACTAAGAAATAAGAATGTATATGCACCACTTTGGGTATTAGATTTTCCTTTGTTGGAGTGGGATGAAGAGAGTAAACGTTTTCATGCGATGCACCATCCTTTTACTTCGCCAAAACCAGAGGATATTGCGATGTTGGAAACTGACCCAGGTGCCGTTAGAGCCAATGCGTATGATTTGGTTATAAATGGAACAGAAGTGGGCGGTGGATCAATCAGAATTTTTCAAAAAGAATTACAGGCATTGATGTTTAAACATTTAGGTTTCAGCAAAGAAGAAGCTCAAAATCAATTCGGGTTTTTGATGGATGCATTTGAATATGGAGCGCCTCCACATGGCGGCATTGCTTTTGGTTTCGATAGACTTTGTTCACTTTTTGCTGGCCTTGATTCCATTCGAGATGTTATAGCTTTTCCTAAAAATAATTCAGGAAGAGACGTAATGATTGATTCTCCGTCTATAATTGCTGAATCACAATTAAATGAACTTTCTATTTCTATCAAATGAAAAATTACCTATTATTTGTACTTATTTTAATTTTATTTGGAGCCTGCACAGATGATCCACCAAAATTATTTAGTAATCCTGCTATTGACTTAGAACCTATTTCAAGTGGGTTAATTGCACATTATTATTTCAATACGAATGCAAATGATCAAACATCAGGAAAAAGAAATGGGAAATTAAATGGACCCATTACTTTTGTAACAAGTAGAGATAATAAGCAAGTAAACGCAGCCGCTTTTAATGGTAAAAATACTTTTATTGATATGAGTGGAGCAAATTTAATTAATGATTCATCTACCGTTTCTATTTGGTTTCAAGTTTCCAGATTTCCGAATGCTGGAGATACAGCTGTTTTTCTTTCTATATTAAATTCTCAAAATTCTTTTAAACTTGGCTTTTATAATAAAAACTATGATGCTGGAAAACTTTTAGTGGAGCAAAAAGTCGGAACCAAGTATTATATAACTGCTTCTGATTCACTCCCGATTGTGGATCGCTGGTATCATATTGCTGTAACTAGTACTCCAAAAGAAAGTATTTTATACTTAAACGGTAAAATTTACGCCAGAGCTAATACACAACAAGGTGATTGGGTTTTTCCGTCATCAACCACCGCTTACATTGGATCTACCAATATTAAATCAGGTTTTTTAGAAGGTTATTTAGATGATTTAAGAATTTATAATAAGGTATTAAATCCTCAACAAATTATTGATTTATATACGGAATAGTTTTATATACTTTAAAAAAAATAAGAAATCGTGATTAATTTATCAAGCTCAAAAATTATTAAAGTAATTAGTAAATTATAAATATGAATTTATTCTCCATAATTAAAGTTCATGAAAAAGCTTTTATTGATATTTGTGTATCACATAAAGTAGAAACACTTAATGCATTTGGATCATCCGTAACACAATATTTTGATGAAGAAACTAGCGATATTGATTTATTGATTACATTAAATATAATTGATCCAATTGAGTATGGCGAAGCATTACTTTCAATTTGGGATGAATTTGAATTATTATTTAATAGAAAAGTAGATTTACTCTCAGAAGATTCAATAACTAACTTATTTTTAAAGAATAGTATTGATGCTAATAAAAAACTGATTTATGACAATAAGAGAGAAAAAGTATTTAGTTGATATTTTAAACTCTGTCTATCATATCGAAGCCTTTACTAAAAATTAAAATTCATTTGAAAAATACAAAAACAATTTTTTAATAAAAGCAGGGGTGGAAAGGCATTTAGGGATTATAGGTGAAGCGGTAAATAAGTTTATTAAAGAATCTAATACTAATTTTAATAATGCAAGACAAATAATAAATCTAAGAAATAGGTTAATACATTCTTATGATAACATCGACGACCGTATAATTTGGACCATTATTACAAAACATTTAGTATTACTTAAAATTGAAGTTGAAAAAAAATCCATCGAATAATTTTGTTGTATTATAAAATTTAAACTAATAAAATATGCATCCCAAAGTAAAAGAATTTAATGATTACCGTTCAAAAATGAATGATCGGATTTTGGAAAAAGATAATTTAAATATTAAACGATTTTATAGTTTAGATACTACTACCTATTCTGCAGGAGCACTTTCTGTAAAAACAAAAGAAATGATGGGTTTAGTTGCCTCTATGGTTTTGCGATGCGATGATTGCATAAAATATCATTTAGAAAAATGCAAAAACGAAGGTTTAACTGATAAAGAATTAGATGAACTATTTGCAGTTTCTAACTTAGTTGGCGGTTCAATTGTGATTCCACATTTGCGTAAAGCCGTTGAATTTTGGGATCAACTTTCAGATAAATAGATAGTACAAACCTGATTTATTTTCACAATTTACACTTTAATTAATACCTACACCTATGTTCTTTATTTTTCTCGGAGTTTTAGTTTTTATTATCATTAATGTTTTAGTAACATCAAATCCAGCATTTGGTAAATTTATTGGTTTAGCCAGAATTTTATCACTTGTGCTGGTATTAATTGGAGTACTAAATTCTTGCGTTAAACAAATTAATGCTGGAGAAATTGGTGTGAAAGTTTTGTTTGGAAGTATTCAGCCAGATGTTTTAGGTAGCGGGTTACATTTTGTAAATCCATTACTTGATGTAAAAATGATTGATGTAAAAACCCAAAATTATACAATGAGTGGGATTAATGATGAAGGCGATAAAGCTGGTGATGATGCAATTCGTGTATTGACAAGTGATGGATTGGAAGTAACGATTGATTTAACAGTTTTGTACCGAGTGATTTCTGGTGATGCGCCCAAATTATTACGCGAAACCGGAGATGACTATCGTGATAAGATTGTGAGACCAATAACCCGAACTAAAATAAGAGATAATGCAGTTTACTATCAGGCAATTGAATTATTTAGCACCAAAAGGGATGAGTTTCAGCAAAGAATTTATAAAACTATAGAAGCTGATTTTAAGAAAAGAGGATTAATGTTAGAACAATTATTAGTTAGGAATATTACCTTACCAAACTCGGTTAAAGCATCAATAGAATCAAAAATAAATGCTGAACAAGATGCTAAGAAAATGGAATTTGTTTTACTAAAAGAAAAACAAGAAGCAGAACGCAAACGAGTTGAGGCACAAGGAATCGCTGATTATCAAAGAATAATCAACATTGGATTAACAGATCAACAATTACAATACGAACAAATAAAAGCCATGAAAGAATTATCGTTGAGTAATAATTCGAAAGTAATAGTAATGGGAAAAGGTGGCGCTCCAATTATAATTGATGGTAAATAAAATTTTATCAATTAAAATTACTGATTTCTAATACTTCCATCTTCGAGATTAATAATTCTTGATGTATACGCAGCATTCTTCTCTGAATGAGTAACTTGAATTACAGTTACTCCTTCAGAATTCAATTGTTTAAACAATTCCATAATTTCTTCTCCTTGTTTCGAATTAAGATTTCCGGTTGGCTCATCTGCCAAAATTAATTTTGGTTTTACAATTAATGCTCTTGCAATACCAACTAATTGTTGTTGCCCTCCACTTAGTTGAGATGGAAATAAATCTTTTTTACCCACGATATTAAAACGATCGAGCATATCTGCCACCATTGCTTTTCGTTCACTACTTTTTACATCTTTATATAGCAATGGTGTTTCTATGTTTTCATATACAGTAAGTTCATCAATTAAATGATACGCTTGAAATACAAAACCAATATACTGTTTATACAACTGTGACTTTTGCTTCTCTTTTAGTTTATGTACATTTTCATGCAAAAAATGGAACTCGCCTTCATTAAATTCATCCAGCATTCCAATAACATTTAATAACGTGGATTTACCTGAACCAGAAGCACCCATTATTGAAATAAATTCTCCTTCCTGTATGGAAAGATTAATATCCTTTAACAAAAAAACTCTATTTCCTCCAACATTGACCCACTTAAATATATTTTTTAATTCTAATAGCATAATAGTTTATTCTGTTCTTAAACTTTTTATAGGGTTTGCTAACGCGGATTTAATAGCTTGCATTCCAATTGTTAGCATTGAAACAAATAAAACAAAAGTACCTGCCAATATAAAAATCCAAATGTTAATATCTATTCGATAAGGATAGTTTTGTATCCATTTGTGAACCAACCACCATGCGATTGGAAATGATAGAAATGTTGAAATCAAAATTAGCTTTAAAAAACTATTAGCTAACGTACTTACAATACTAACTACTGATGCACCCAATACTTTTCTAATTCCTATTTCTTTAATTCGTTTTTCTGCGGATAACGTAGTTAGACCAAATAAACCAATACATGAAATAAAAATAGTTAAGATTGCAGCACTTGAAATAATTTTTTTCCATTTTGCATCAGAAGCATATTGCTTTAAATTTAATTCATCTTTAAAATCATAGATAAAAGGTTTAAACGGTTGCTGTGTTTTAACTACTTTTTCAATATGCTTTATTGTTGATGCGGTTTGTTCTGGCTTTATTCTAATTAATAGTTGACCATAATTATATTTTGGATTCATACAAAATAATTGAGGTTTTACATCTTGCATGAGTGATTGATAATGATAATCCTTTATTACTCCTATTACATTATATTTAATGCTATCATAAAAAAAATCAACTTGCCTATGATTCAAATCATTCCAACCTGCTTTTTTCATAAAAGCTTCATTAACTATAACAGAATTGACATTATCAGACGGATATGCAGAAGAAAAATTCCTACCTGAAACAATTGGAATTTCTAAAACTGTTACAAAAGTACTATCAACAATATATATTTCAAATTCAATTTCTTCGTCATTTACTTTAGCAACTGTGAGCCAATTTCCGCTTTGTCGAGGTGTCATTGCTTCAACATTAGAATTCTTCATTAATTCACTTCTTAAAACTTCAAGATTATTAAATTTAACTTGGTTTATATTAACAACTACTAAATTTGAATCATTGTATCCTAACTTGAAATTTTTTAAATAATTGTATTGCAGATATATAATTACAGTTCCTATAATTAAAATTGTCGTTAAGGTAAATTGGAATACAACTAAAATTTTTGCTAAATAATTTTTTCCTAATAAAGGTATTCGATTATTTAACGTTTGTACCGGATTAAAATTCGACAAAACCAAAGCTGGATAAAAACCTGCAAGTAATGCTGTGAAAAAAAATAATGAAATATATCCCAAAATTAACTTAACATCCAGCAAATAACTAAAAGATAATTCTTTATTTGAAAGCATATTAAAAAACGGAAGAAATAAAATAACTAGAAGTACAGCCAAAACAAACGATAAGAAAGTAACAACAAATGATTCTCCTAAAAACTGATAAATTAATTGTTTTCTCTCGCCTCCAATTACCTTTCTTATACCAATTTCTTTTGCTCGTTTTAATGACCTAGCTACAGTTAAATTTACGAAATTAATACAGGCTATCACCAACATAAATAAAGCAATGGCTCCTAATATTTTTGTATAAATAGGGTTACTTCCATCAACAAGGCCATTGGCTACAGAAAAATCAGTACTTAAATGCAAATCTAATAATGGTTGTAATCCATATCGAAAGGTTTCATTGATATTATACTTATCTTTTGCTTCCTTTATTTGATCTTCAGCTTTTGATTCATAAACAACTTTAAACTTCGCCTCTACCTTTTCTATATCAGCATCAGGATATAAATTTACAAATGTATTGAGATAAAAACTTATCCATTGATTATCTGCTTTACCATCACGAAAGTTTAAATTAATAGGCAATAATATATTAACTTTTATAGAAGAATTCTGAGGAGATTTGGGTACAATACCATTTACCGTAAAATTTTGAAATGCTCCGTCTTCTCCTGTTGGCAATTCAATTATCTTTCCAATTGCAGATGAAGTGCCAAAAAATTTCTTTGCAAGCTCTTCATTTAATACTACTGAATAAAGATCTTTTAAAGCGGTATTTATATTTCCTTCTTTTAGTGGAAATGAAAAAAACGAAAAGAAATTATCATCTACATATGTTACTTCTTGTTCAAAAATTTTAGCACCTACTTTAACTGATAATAAATCTCCTTGCAAACGCAAAAATTCTTTTATTTCTGGAATTTCGCTTTGAAAAACCGGTCCAGGCAACATTCCTGTAATTCCACTTGTGTTTTGCACTTTACCATTAGGCTCAATCGTGCTATTAGTAATACGGTAAATATGGTTTGAATTTGCATGAAAACGATCAAAACTCAATTCATCTTTACTATATAAAATAATGATCATACAACATGCAAGTCCTAAACTTAACCCTGTAATGTTGATGAAACTGAAGACCTTATTTCTTAATAAATTTCTCCAAGAGAGTACAAAATAATTTTTTATCATAATCTTTGTTTATTATTTCAATAAATAAATGATAATTGAAACACGTGATTTAATAAAGCTTATTCTGTCCTTAAACTTTTTACAGGATTTGCCAAACCTGCTTTTAATGCTTGAAAACTTACCGTTAATAGGGTAATAAATAATGCTCCCAATATAGCAATAGCAAATATCCACCAACTTAACGATGTTCGATAATCATACAGTTGTAACCATTCGTACATTCCGTACCAAGCCATTGGAATTGCAATTAAACTAGCTATTAATACCAGCATTATAAAATCTTTGGATAATAATTTCCATACATTATAAACTGACGCACCAATTACTTTTCGAACTCCTATTTCTTTGGTTCTCTGCTCAGCTACAAATGAGGCGAGCCCAAATAAACCTAAACAAGAAATAAAAATAGCAAGTATTGCAAAAACACTCGTCAGTTTTCCAATTCGCTCTTCGTCACCAAATTTTTGAGCGAAGTCTTCATCAACAAATTTAAATTCAAATGCAGTATTTGGGTCGTATTTTTTAAAGACATTCTCTATTTTACTTATAGCAACATTAGGTGTTAAATTTGGATTTATTTTCATTATAATGATGTTTCCTATTTCACTATTATAATGATACATAGAAGCTCTAATTGGCTGATAAGCAGATTCAACCAACATATCTTTGACTACTCCTATAATTTTATACGGCTTTTCATCCCAAGTAATTGTTTTACCAATTGGATTTTTCAGTCCAATAAATTTAACTGCTGATTCATTTAATATAAAAGCGGAAGAATCAGTTGCGAAATCTCTAGAAAAATCACGACCTTCTTTTATTTGCCAGCCTATTACCTGACCAAATTCTGGTGAAACTCCAGCATTCGGAAAATCTATGGCTTGATTTGGATCTTTACCCTCCCACATAAAACCCCCATTGCTGTTCCACACTTCGGTGACATCACTAGTTGATTGCGCCATTTCGACAATTAAATTACTGCTTTTTAAATCATTTCTTAACGTTTCAAATTTGCTGTGCAAAATATCATTTATACCTACCTTAATAAGGCTCTCTTTATTATATCCTACTGATCTGTTTTTAGCATGTTGAATTTGCTTGTGTACAACTATAGTTCCTATAATCAATATTATTGAAACTGAAAATTGAACAACTACCAATACCTTTCTAGGAATTGCAGCAAGGCGGCCAACACGAAAAGTTCCTTTTAATACTTTTACTGGTTGAAAAGAAGATAAATACAAAGCTGGATAACTGCCAGCTAATAATCCAGTAAAGATGGAAAAAGAAATACTTAATACCCAAAAAACAGGATTAAACCACAATAACGCAAGCTTCTTATCGGCAACTTCATTAAAAAAGGGTATAAAAATTATGACTAATAATATGGAAATAATAAATGCGATAATTACAACTAAAAAGGACTCGCTGAAAAACTGTGCAATTAATTGGCTTCGGTCTGAGCCAATTGCTTTTCTTACGCCAACTTCTTTAGCTCTTTTTTCACTTCTAGCTGTACTCAAATTCATGAAATTAATACATGCCAATAGCAAAACAAATAATCCAACAATACCAAATAACCACACATACTGAATTCTACCACCAACATTAATTCCATTTTTAAAATCAGTTCGCAAATGCCAATTTTTCATTGGCTGTAAAAAAACTTTAGATTGAAACTTTTTCTCCTCTGGACCAACAGCATTTAATTTAATATCTTTAATTTTTAACGATACTTTTTGCATATCTGAATTCTCAGATACTAAAGCAAAAGTTTGGGTGAAATTGCTACCCCAAGGATTTTCCATTTCTTCAATCCACTTATTTTGAATTAAATACAATTTCCAAGGTAGTATATAATTTAAATCTCTGAAATAGGTGTTGTACGGTAAATCTTGATACACAGCAGCCACTTTTACATCAGCTTTGTTATCTAAGCGCAATATTTTATTAATTGGGTTTTCATTTCCAAAATATGCCTTTGCTAAAGATTCATTAATCATTATTGAATAAGGATCTTTTAAGCCATTACTTGAACCAGCAATAATTTTCAATGATAACAATTCAGCAATACCATTTTCAAAAAAAGAACCTGTCTTTAATAATTTCTTTTCTCCGAATGCCAATGTATGTTGATAATTCCAAGAAGATTGAACCACGTACGTAAAATCATTACCATATTTACTTCTTATTTCTTGGGATAAGAGTCCAGGATTAGAAAACTGACTTCTGATTTCGCCATTAAAAGTTTGATCTTGCATAACTCTTGCAATCCGATCATAGTTTTTATGGTATTTATTAAATGAAAGTTCATCCCAAATCCAGAGACCAATTAATATAGCAACGGCCATTCCAATGGCTAAACCTCCAATATTTATGGCGCTGTATATTTTATTTTTAACCAGATTTCGCCAGGCTACAATAACATAATTTTTTATCATGATTAATTTTTTATTCGGTCCTTAAACTTTTAACTGGATTAGCAATGGCTGCTTTTATTGCTTGAAAACTTACTGTTGATATAGCAATTAAAATGGATAGAATTCCTGTAATTATGAATACCCACCATTCAATAGTAATTCTGAAAGAAAATTCCTCTAGCCATTTATTCATTGCCAACCAGGCGAATGGGCAGGCAATACAGAATGAAATAATAACTAGTTTTAAGAAATCTTTGGATAATAAAGAAGTGATACTTAGTACACTTGCCCCTAAAACTTTTCGCACGCCAATTTCCTTTATTCTATTTTCGGCCATATAGGTTGCTAAGCCAAACAGACCTAAGCAAGAAATAAAAATTGTCAACCCTGAAAACAGCCCAGCTAAACTTCCAATACGCTTTTCATCATCAAATTTAATTTCATACTCTTTATCTACAAAATTATAAACAAATGGATACTGAGGATTATATTGCTTAAATACCTGTTCCACAATTACTAAATTCTCTTTGGTAGAATTTTTTTGATTTAATTTTATATGCATAACATTAAACCATGATTTCGGTCCCATTACAAATAGTTGATTTACTTTTTCATAAGGAGATTCAAAAATAAAATCCTTTACTACTCCAACGATTTTCCAATCATGACCATCACCTTTTACAATTGCACCTAAAGGCTCTCTTAACCGCATTACTTTCTTAGCCGTTTCATTAATTAATAAAGCAGTAGAATCACCCGGGTATTTATTTATATCAATATCTCTACCTTCGATTAAACTTACTCCCATTGTTTTAATAAAATCGGCATCTGTCGCCATTCTTATAAAATCAACTTTATCATCTTCGCCCATACTTCCCGGCCACGAGAATCCCCAACCATCACTATATCGTTGAGTAATTGGATTCATTGATTTATTGACAGAAACAGCAGCTCCTTTATTGATTAAATCATTCTTTATTAAGTCATAATTTTTGCCAATATCTCCTTGCAGTTCTGTATAAATCAAATTATTCCTAGTATAACCTACATCTCTGGCTTGAGCATATTCTATTTGGTGTTGAATAATAAGTGTGCAAATAATAAGTGCTATTGCGAAGGTAAATTGAATTACTACTAAAACTTTTCTTGGATTTATAATTACATTATTTGTTTTAAAAGTACCTTTCAAAACTTTTACAGGTTGATAGGATGATAGATAAAATGCAGGATAGCTACCGGCAATCAATCCGGTAAAAGCAATAAAGCCAATGAAACACAACCAAAATAATGGGTTTGTAAAATCAAGAAACAATTCTTTATTTACTAATTTATTAAAGGGAGTGAGAAAACAAACTACAATAATCAAAGCTAAAACACCTGAAAAAAAAGACAGAAAAATACTTTCTCCAATAAAATGAAAAATTAACGAACTCTTCTCAGCACCTATAGTTTTCCGAATTCCAACTTCCTTAGCTCGCTTTTCGCTCCTTGCTGTACTAAGATTCATAAAATTAATACAGGCAATTAGTAAAATAAAACCAGCGATAATAGAAAATAACTTAACCCGTTCTATTCTTCCACCAACATAAACTCCATTTTCTGCTCTTGAATATAACCATGAGTCGCTAAACAAATGGGTAAAAACCTGTGTGGTAGCTTTCACATCATTTTTTGTGTGACTAATTGTTACGTATTTAATTTTTTTATCAAAACTCGATTGACTTACGCCTGTTTTTAATAAAATATAGGTTTTAATTGAATTATTTCCCCATGAATTATCATCCCAACCAATTTTTTTCATGTAACTCCAAGGCAATAAATACTCAAAAGTAAATTGCGTATTATTTGGAAGATCTTTTAAAACACCTGAAACAGTAAAAAGATCAGTACTATCAATTTTAATAACTTTACCCATTGCATTCTCTTTTCCGAAGAGTTTTTTTGACAATTTCTCTGTGATTACAATTTGATTAACGGATGATAAAGCGGTATTAGGATTTCCACTTATTAGCGGAAAACTAAACATGTGAAGAAATCCAGAATCAGTAAAACTGCCATTTACATTTAATTTTGTATCGTTTATGGTAAACAAAAAATTCAAACCGTCCATCATTCTAGCTGCATCTTCAACTTCAGGGAATTCTTGCTTTAAAGCTGGCGCTAAAGGCTTGGATGTTTGGCTCCAAGCATGCAACTCGCCATTAAATATATCGCGATTGTGAGCAATATATAGACGGTCACTATTTGCATGAAACTTATCATGACTATATTCATTTTGAATCCAGAGAAATATAAGAATAGCACTTGCCATTCCAATCGCTAAACCAATAATGTTAATTGAAGAAAAACTTTTATTTCTTAAAAAATTTCGGCAAGCAATTTTTAAAAAATTTTTAAACATATAATTCAAGTTTAGAAATAAATATGAACCTGTTGTTATTATACATAATTTATAAATGACAATTAATTAAAAAATTAAATTAAAATGTTCTCCGTTACACTTTGGCCATCAAGCATTCGAATTATTCGATGGCTGTATTTTGCATCATGCTCGCTATGGGTAACCATAATTATAGTTGTTCCTTTCTCATTTAAATCTGTCAATAATTGCATTACTTCATTCCCATTGTTTGAATCTAAATTTCCGGTGGGTTCATCAGCTAAAATTAACTTCGGATTATTAACAACTGCTCTTGCAACTGCTACTCTTTGCTGTTGACCTCCACTCAATTGTTGCGGAAAATGATTCCTTCTATGCATTATTTGCATTTTATCTAATACTTCTTCCACCCTAGTTTTACGCTCAGATGCTTTTACTTTACAATAAATTAATGGTAATTCTACATTTTCAAATACCGTTAGTTCATCAATTAAATTAAAACTCTGAAAAACAAACCCAATGTTATGCTTGCGTAAATCAGCCCTTTTTCTTTCAGTGAATTTTGATACTTCAATTCCATTAAAAAGAAAACTTCCACCATCCAAATCATCTAGCAAGCCCACAATATTTAATAAAGTAGATTTTCCACAACCGCTAGGACCCATAACAGCAGCAAACTCTCCTTCTTTAACTTCAAAAGAAAGTTTATTTAATGCTATTGTTTCTACCTCTTCCGTGCGGTAGTATTTTTCAAGGTTTGTAATTTTTATCATATTGATTTATAATTTTTTATTTCGCTACTTATTTTAATTCTAATTCTTGCATTTCGCCAAAGTTTTCATAGCTACTTGTAATTACTTGATCTCCAATTTTAAGGCCTTGCAAAACCTCATAATAATCTGGATTTTGCCTTCCTAATTGTATATCATTTTTAAATGCATTATTTTTATTATCTCCGATTTTAAAAATCCAATTGCCTCCTGTTTGTTGATAAAATCCCCCTTTTGGCAATAATAATGCTTGAGCTTCGTCGCTCAAAGCCAATCGGATTTGTAAAGTTTGTCCTCTTCGTATACTCTCTGGTGATTTACCAATAAAAACCATATCCACCTGAAATCTACCATTAGCTACCTGAGTATAAACCTTTGTAATATTTAAATTATACTTTTTACCCGCCAATTCACAATTACCCTTTAATCCTGTAAAGATCCGGCTAATGTAATGTTCATCAATATCAACTCTAATTTTAAAACCGCTCATTACATCAATTTGTCCTAATCGTTGTCCTTTATCCTTATTTTCTCCAATTTCAGCATCCAACGATGTAAGCTGCCCGTCAACTGGAGAACGTACGATCAAATCACCAACTTTTCTTTGCATTAACGCAAGTGTTTTTTTCATTTGCTGATACGACTCACTCATTTGATTCACCTGCTGAGCCATAGAAACGGCATCAGTTTTCATTATTTGAGTGGTAAGTTTTTTCCTTCTTAATTGGTAATCATACAAGTTTTTGCTGCTTTGAAACTCCTGCGTAGCAATAACCTTCTGCTCATACAAATTTTTATTTATGGTGTATACTCTTTCTGCTTCTGTTAAAGCGTTATCAACTTCAGCTTCTTGATTTTGTCTATTAATTGAATTCTGTTCAGCACTATTCTTGCTTATTTGAATTTGCGTTAACACATTAAATACTTGTGTTTCCTGATTAGCTAATTGCAACTCAAGATCTGTATTTAATAAACGAAGAATTGGCTGACCCTTTTTCATTATAGTACCGTCCTCTACAAATCGTTCTTCTACTCTACCGCCTTCCATTGCATCCATGTAAATTGTTGTTACCGGCAATACCAAACCATTTACAGGAATAAACTCTTGAAAAGTTCCCATCTTAATTTCACTAACGGTAATTCTTTCTAGATCAACTTTTAATTTCATTTTGCCTGAATTAAAATAGATACTGGCAGAAATCAACATAATTAAACCTATTATTCCTATTATCGTCAACAAACGTTTTGTATTCCAGAATTTTTGTTTTATTGCTCTATCCATATTTAAAGAACTACTTCCAGTTCAAAATTATACTTAAATGATTTATGATAAATTAATTAATAATTAATGTACCATTTTATTAATCATTTGGTAATGAATATATTATACAAATAATAGGATACTAAACTGTTCGGTTATGATACACTATTGTTCGATTCTGATACAGAATAGATAGCACTTAAAATATAATTAAGCAATAAAATTTAAGACAATAAAATTTAACAAATTAAAAATATAATTATTATTTTTATATTTTCTTCTTATTTAAGAAAATTCATTTTTCGTAAATTTTTTATAAAAAAATTAGGTATTAAATATGTCTTTAAAAAATGCTAAAATTTTAGTAATAGATGATGATTTAGATGTATTTTTTTCATTATGCCAGGGTTTAAAAACAGAATTAAAAGAAGTAGTAACTGAAAAGAATCCAGAAAACATCAGGCAACATCTAGCTAAAGAAAATTTCGACTTTATTCTATTGGACATGAATTTCAATAGTACCATTCATACAGGAAATGAAGGTTTATATTTATTAAAAAAAATTAAAGAATCTGGTAGTTTAGCTCATGTAATAATGATTACAGCTTATGGAGATATTGATTTGGCAGTTCGATCATTGAAAGAAGGTGCAACAGACTTTATGATTAAACCCTGGCATAATGAAAAATTAATTGCCACGTTAAGAGAAATTTATCAGAAAAAAAATGGATTAAAGAATTCAACAATAAAAAAAGATTCCGTAGTAAATTCAATTGCTGGCTTAAATATTTTAGGCGTAAGTGAAGCTATGAAAGATATTTTTATAAAAATAGAAAAGGTAGCGGGTACTGATGCAAATATTTTAATTTTAGGAGAAAACGGAACAGGTAAAGATTTAATAGCCAACGCAATTCAAAAAAACTCTACTAGAAAAAATAAGCCATATTTAAAAGTTGATGCCGGAGCCTTGACGGAATCTTTATTTGAATCCGAGCTATTTGGGTATAAAAAAGGCGCCTTTACGGGAGCAAATGAAGATCGGATTGGTCGCTTTGAATCTGCAAATAATGGTACTATATTTTTAGATGAAATTGGAAATATTTCTTTGCAACAACAATCAAAACTACTATCGGTACTTCAAAACAGACAGGTAATAAAAATTGGTAGTAATACTCCTGTTGATATTGATATCCGTTTAATATGTGCTACTAATATCCCTGTTTCGGAACTTGCCAATGAAAAAAGATTTCGAAGGGATTTAATCTATCGAATAAATACAGTAGAAATAGTTTTACCTCCATTGCGAAATAGAAAAGAGGATATTGAACTATTATCAATGCATTTCTTAGAGTTATATGCTTCAAAATACAATAAACCTAAAGTAGGAATTGAAAAAAAGGGAATTGAAAAATTAATAGGATATCATTTTCCAGGAAATGTAAGAGAACTTCAATACACGATTGAGCGAGCCGTTATTATGTCGGAATCAGACATTCTAAAAGCCGAAGATTTAATTTTTTCTTCTATCGAAAATAATATCACAAATCAAGATAATATTACTGACTTAAAATTAGTAAATATTGAAAAGAATACCATTATTAATGCAATAGATAAATATCAAGGAAATATATCAAAAGCTGCCAAAGAATTAGGAATTACGCGGACAGCATTATATAGAAGGCTATCTAAATATGATATTTAAAAATCACATCTGGAGTTTAATCATTCGGATTTTACTCTTAATTATTATTCTATCAACTGCTTCATGGTCGATAGTAAATAATAATTACGTATATGCTTTTATTACTATTCCTTTTATTATTTACCAGTTTTACGATTTTTATCAACTCTTAAAAAAAGCACAAGATGAGGTAAACGAGTTCGCTGAATCTATACATTATCGGGATTTTTCACGATTTTTTAATGTAAAACAAGCACCTTCCGAATTAAAACAATTGAGAAAAGGTTTTAATGAAATAAATAGCACATTTAAAATAATTACGCGCGAGAAAGAAACCCAATACGTTTATTTACAAAAAATATTAGAATTGGTAAATACAGGAATTCTATCTTATGAAATTGAAGAAGGGACTGTAGTTTGGATGAACGAAACGCTTAAAACTATGTTGGGAATACCTTACCTTAAAACAATATATAGCTTAGAAAAACGCGATATAAATCTATTTAACGATATAATCGCAGTAAAACCTGGTGAAAATCGGTTATTAAAAATTAATCAAGAAAAGGCCATTACTAAAATTTTGCTATCAGCTACTGCTTTTCAGACAGAAGAAAAAACATTTAAATTGCTTGCTTTTCAGAATGTGAACGAAGCCCTTGACGAAAATGAAGGTGAGGCATGGAGGAAATTGCTAAGTGTAATGACTCATGAAATTATGAATTCTATTGCGCCAATTACCTCATTAGCAGAAACTCTACAAAACCGATTGCTTGTTTCAAAAAATAAACCTGCTACAAATGAAGGTTATTTAGAAGACTTAGAAATAGGAATTGATATAATTAAAAGAAGAAGTGAAGGTTTATTGAAATTTGCAGAAACTTACCGAAATCTTAATAAAATAAATACGCTAACTATTCAAAAAGTGTTAGTTAGAGATTTATTTGAAAATTTAAATTTGTTGATGCAACCAACATTTGATCAAAAAAATATAGAACTTGAAATTATACTTAAAGATCCAGATATTTCTGTTGATGTAGATTTAAATTTGATTGAGCAAGTATTAATTAATTTAATTGTAAATGCAATTGAAGCTGTAAAAGATGAACAAAAGCCAATAATTACAATGTCAGCTTTATCAACAGGAAATAAAAATTATGTTCGCATTGCGGATAATGGATTAGGAATGGATGAAGAAATTATAGATAAAATATTTATTCCATTTTTTAGTACCCGTAAAGCTGGAAGTGGAATAGGATTAAGTTTATGCAAACAAATCATGTTGCTTCATAAAGGTAACATTCAGGTGCAAAGTAAAACTGATATCGGTAGTGTGTTTATATTAAGTTTTAATGAAACTGCTAATTAATATTAATTGAATCAAAATGAGCAACATAATCCGTTGTGGATGGTGTGGAACTGATCCACTTTATATCAAATATCATGATGAAGAATGGGGAAAAGAAGTACATGATGATGCTATACTTTTTGAATTTTTAATTCTGGAAGGTACTCAAGCAGGTCTTAGCTGGATTACTATTTTGCGAAAACGTGAAAATTACCGGAATGCATTTGCCAATTTTGATGCGGTAAAAGTAGCTTCTTTTACTGCCAGCAAAGTCGACGAATTAATGTTGAATGCAGGAATTATCAGAAACCGCGGAAAAATTGAAGCTGCTATTTCAAACGCCAAACTATTTCTAGAAATTCAAAAAGAATATGGAAGTTTTGATGCTTATTTATGGAGTTTTATGCCATCGAAAGAACCCCTTATAAATTATTATTCAGATCATAAACAGGCACCCGCAACTTCTGCTATTTCTGATGCCATTAGCAAAGCCATGAAAAAAAGAGGCTTTAAATATTTTGGTTCTACCATTTGTTATGCACACATGCAAGCCACCGGAATGGTGAATGATCATATTTTGGAATGTGCTTTTAGGAAATAAATGATTAATTAAAATTTGGTCGTAAACTTCCCTTAGCCCGGATTGTAGCGGCATACTTTTTTGCAGTTTACATCTAATGGTTATCGATAATTTCGCAGCAAAAAAGATACAGCGAAAAGCCGGATTAGCTCCAAATAATATTAAATCTTTAGCATAATTTATAAAACAAACTATCAGAAAATGCTAAAATTTGATTCGTAAAAGGATGTGATCCATATCAACTTAACGTAGAATTATTTCGATCTTGCACCAGCAATTTCAATTGATAAACTATGGCGCATAAAAAACTTTTTTTACTGGATGGTATGGCACTTATTTATCGTGCCCACTTCGCTTTAAGCAAAAATCCACGTTTTACCTCTGCTGGTTTGAACACTTCTGCCATGATGGGTTTTACCAATACCTTGCTTGAAATACTTAAAAAAGAACAACCAACGCATATTGCTGTCGTTTTCGACACCTCTGCGCCAACTGAACGACACATAGATTATGAAGCCTACAAAGCTCATCGCGAACAAATGCCTGAAGATTTGTCGCGGGCATTGCCTTATGTAGTAAAAATAATAGAGGGATTCAATATTCCTGTTATCACATTAGATGGATACGAGGCGGATGACATCATTGGAACGCTTGCTAAAAAGGCTGAAATAGCTGGTTTTCAAGTATTTTGCATGACTCCTGATAAAGATTTTGGACAATTAGTTTCTGATAATATTTTCATTTATAAACCATCAAGAATGGGAAATGATATGGAGATTTTAGGGGTGCCTGAGATTTTGAAAAAATGGGAAATTGAACGTGTTGATCAAGTCATAGATATTTTAGGATTGTGGGGAGATGCTGTTGACAACATTCCAGGTATACCGGGTATTGGGGAAAAAACCGCTAAAGATTTAATTAAACGGTATGGAACCATGGAAAATATTATTGCCAACTCACATGAATTAAAAGGAAAACAAAGAGAAAATGTGGAGCAATTTAGTGCTCAAGGCTTGCTTTCCAAAAAATTAGCAACTATCCTATTAAACGTTCCGGTGGAATTGGAAGAGAATAAATTAATTTTAGAAGCACCGGATCGAGAAAAATTGGAACCTATTTTTGCAGAGCTTGAGTTTAGAACTATCGGCAGGAGAGTATTTGGAGAGGAATTTAAAACTGCTGATAAAAGTGTGAATGCCAGTGGACAATTTTCCATGTTTAGTGTTGCTGACAATTTGGAGGGAACAATAATAATAGAAAGTGATGAACCACGCCAATTTGAGACCATGGCAACCAGCCAACATAATTATGTGTTGGTTGATACCAAAGAGAAAAGAGATTTATTGATAATTGATTTATTAAAACAAAAAGAAATAAGTTTTGATACCGAAACAACTGGTACAGATGCCAATAATTGTGAATTGGTTGGCTTATCATTTAGTTTTAAAATTGGGGAAGCATATTATATTCCTGCACCTAAAACAGAACCTGAAATAAGGGTTTTGTTGGATGAATTTAAACCTGTTTTAGAAAATCCATCGATAATTAAAATTGGTCAAAATATTAAATATGATATTTTAGTTTTGAAATGGTACGATGTAGAAATAAAAGGAATTTTATTCGATACCATGTTAGCACATTATATTATTGATCCAGATACGAGGCATAATATGGATGTATTGGCCGAAAATTATTTAAACTATTCTCCAGTTTCCATAACCGAATTAATAGGGAAAAAAGGAAAGGGTCAATTAAATATGGCAGATATTGATGTGGAAATTGTAAAAGATTATGCTGCTGAAGATGCTGATGTAACCCTACGATTAAAACATACATTTGAACCATTATTGAAAGATTCTAATTCGACTTCATTGGCAAATGATATTGAAAACCCATTGATTTATGTGTTAGCTGCTATTGAAAAAGAAGGGGTGGCAATTGATACACAGGCATTAAAGGAATTTTCTAAAGAACTCGAAACAACTATTTCATCAACCGAAAAGAATATTTTTGAACATGCAGGTCTTAAATTTAACATAGCTTCTCCAAAACAACTCGGTGAGGTTTTATTTGATAAGTTACAATTAGATCAAAAAGCAAAAAAAACCAAAACCGGACAATATCAAACCGGAGAAGATGTACTTAGTTATCTTGCTCCTAAACATGAAATTGTAAACGAAATTTTAATTTTCAGATCATTACAAAAACTAAAATCGACGTATGTAGATGCGCTTCCGTTGATGATAAATCCAAAAACTGGAAGAATTCATACGAGTTACAATCAGGCAGTTGCATCTACAGGGCGTTTGAGTTCCAATAATCCAAACCTGCAAAATATTCCAATTAAAACAGAAAAAGGTAGAGAAGTTCGAAAAGCATTTATACCCCGTGATAATAACCATTTGATTGTGTCTGCTGATTATTCGCAAATTGAACTTAGAATTATTGCCGAAATAAGTAAAGATGCAAACATGATGGATGCATTTATAAACGGAATTGATATTCATACAGCCACTGCTGCTAAAGTATATGGAGTAGCATTGGCTGATGTTGATTCTACCCAAAGACGAAATGCAAAAGCAGTAAATTTTGGGATAATTTATGGTCAATCTGCTTTCGGATTATCACAAAATTTAAATATTCCTAGAAAGGAAGCCGCAGAAATTATCGAAAATTACTTTGCTCAATACCCCGGAATAAAAACTTACATGGCCTCAACCATGGATTTTGCCAGAGAAAACGGATATGTGGAAACATTAAAAGGAAGAAGAAGATATTTAAGAGATATAAATTCAGCAAACCAAACGGTACGAGGTTTTGCAGAAAGAAATGCAATAAATGCACCCATACAAGGTTCTGCCGCGGATATGATTAAAATTGCTATGATTAATATTTACCGTGAAATGAACGAGCAAAAACTGGAAGCAAAAATGACCATGCAAGTTCATGATGAATTAGTTTTTGACGTTCCAATAAATGAAGTGGAAAAAATAAAACCCATAATTGAAAACGGAATGAGAAATGCAATAAAAATGGAAGTTCCAATCGTAGTAGAAATTGGAACTGGAAAAAATTGGCTAGAGGCTCATTAAATTCAAATCGAAATTTTATTTTTTGGTAAAATTATTGGATTGGAAAATATAAACCTACAGATCAGGTAGTTTGAAATTTATACTTTTGACGCAAAATTAATTTATGGAATGGATCACTAATCCAGAAATCTGGATATCGCTTGTTACGCTTACTGTTCTCGAAATCGTACTTGGTATTGACAATATCGTATTTATTTCCATTTTATCTGGCAAACTACCAGAAGATCAACAAGCAAAAGCACGAAGATTAGGACTGGGTTTAGCCATGATTACTCGAGTTTTATTATTGTTGAGTATTTCCTATATCATGAAACTAACTGTTCCCCTTTTTGAGATTTTCAATCACGAGGTAACAGGAAAAGCACTTATTTTAGGAGTTGGTGGATTGTTTTTGGTGTATAAAAGTATTAAAGAAATACACGAAAAAATGGAAGGTGATGAGCATGATGAAGATGCTAAAAAGAAAAAGTTATCTTTTTCAAGTGTTATCATTCAAATTTTAATTCTAGATGTTGTATTCTCTCTCGATTCTGTAATAACCGCCGTTGGTATGGCAGATGAGGTTTGGGTAATGATTGCTGCAGTAATTATCGCGGTTTTAATTATGATGTTTTCAGCAGATTCTGTAAGCAAATTTGTGAATAAACACCCGACTGTAAAAATGCTTGCATTAAGTTTCCTAATCTTAATTGGAGTTTCGTTGATGGCAGAATCGTTCGATAGTGGGATACCAAAACAGTATATTTATTTTGCTATGGCGTTTTCTGTTTTGGTAGAAATGCTGAATTTACGTGCAAAGAAGAAAAGCCAACCGATAAAATTGAGAGAGCCAAATAGGCCTTGATAGAGATTTCTATAAGTTAATTTATGAATTGGGCATATATCAACATCTTACAACTACCTGTAAAATTATTAATTTTAAAATGAACATTTTAATTGGAATAGACTATATTGAACTATAAATTTTTTAACATGAAAACTTGTCTTCTAATTACTATTACAAGCTTTTTATTTAATTTTAATTGTGTACTTGCGCAAACTTCAACTTTATCTTACTACAAAAATCAATTAAAAATAAGTCCATTTAGGTATATAGATCCTATTAATCCTGGTGCTGAGATATCTTTTGAGCGAATAACAAGTAAAAAAAGTTCGTTTTAGCTTTCTATATCTTATTTAGATGATTTATTAAGTACGACAAGTCGAGTTATATATGGTGGTTACAGAATATCTGCTGAAAAAAAATATTTTGTTTTTAATTTAGATGATACTAGATTCTATGTTGCAGCTGATTTTTTTTTTGCTTCATTTAAGTATAGTAACGAAGCAAATTGGAGAAGAAAAACTTATATTTAAAAACAAACTCATTAAATCTAAAAATTGGATCTCAATATTTTATCGAAACAATTTGCGATTGACGTATGCTTAGGAATAGGGGCTAAATACAAACAGGTACAATATAAATCAAATGATCCTTCCAATAAAAATCCAGATTATAGCTGGAGTTCCAGTTATTATTTTTCCCCTAATATAGACCCTGAAGGAGATTATTGGGAGCCAAATATTCCTCTTAATATTAAGTTGGTTACTGTTTTGGGGAAAAGTTTAATTTTTCAATTATAAAGGATTAAAAAAAGCCACAATCACACTAATAATAAATCATTCGTGCATTCGTGGCTTTTAGATTAGGCAGTTTATTTTACAACTAAAATGCCTTTCATCATCATGTTGTGGCCAGGGTAAGTACAAACATATTCGTACTTGCCGGGTGCTGCTGGAGCTACAAATTCCAAAACAGTGTTTTCACCAGGACCAAGCATTTTTGATGCAGCAATTACGTTTGCACTTTCTGGTACATAGCCTTTATCACCACCTGCTTTCAAACCATCTGTAGCTACCGTTTGGGAAGTGCCTGGTAATACGAAAACAATATTATGTTGCATAGCAGCATCCGTACCTTTGTTTTCTAAATTAATTTTAACTTTTTGTGAAGCGGCAACTTCTATTTCAACCACATCATATTTCATCTCTGCCATAGAGTTTCCAACAGCTTGTATGGTAACTTCTTTCACTGGAAGTGTTGAAGGATCTACTGATGAGGCGGCTGGGGTTTCTGTTGCGGCTTCATCTGTTTTTTCTGCAGTGCCATCCGTTTTGGTTTTTCCACCACAACTAATCATCAAAAAAGTTGCACTTACAAAGGCAACATAACTTATTAATTTTCTCATTTTATATTTTATTTAAAAAGACAACACGATTTATTGAAATGAGTTTCTTTTATATTTTCTTAAATTACTTTACACAAAATACCTTTTAAATACTCCGATTCTGGAAAAGAAGAAATAATTGGATGATCTGTTGGCTGAGAAAAATAATGTACAAATTGTACATCAACTCCCGCATCTGTAGCCGCCCAAGCTACCAATTGTTTCAACATGGCAAGGTCGACTGCAGCTGAACAACTAAATGTAGCTAACATTCCACCGGGTTTTAAAATTTTCAAAGCCTGTAAATTTAAATCTTTGTAGGCTTTTTTCGCTTTATCAACTGATGATCTGGAAGGTGCTAATTTGGGTGGATCGAGAATAATTAAATCAAAAGCAGAATTTTCTTTGTCTAATGTTCTTAAATAATTAAAAACATCTTGTTCAATCAACGTCACATCCTTTTCATCAAATTTATTCAAGGTTAAATTTCCTTCAAAGGCATTTAATGCAAAAGCAGAAGAATCGACACCGGTAACACTTATTGCACCCGCTTGCAACGCATTAATAGAAAATGCGCCGGTATAACAAAAACAATCAAGTACATTTTTTCCATTGGCAAAATCGGATAGTATTTTCCTATTTAACCGTTGATCTAGAAAAAACCCAGATTTCTGACCCAAACCAGCATCTATAGAAAACTTAAGATTGTTTTCGATAATTATCAGAGAAGAATCAGAAATATCACCAAAAACGATACGGTTTACTGGTTCCAAACCTTCTAATACTCTTGCAGGCGAATCGCTTTTTTCGACTATTAAATTGGGTTTTAATAATTCTTTTAAATAATTGAATAGTTCATTTTTTACTTTTTCAACACCAGAAGTCATTACCTGAACCACCAACATTGTGTCAAATTTATCTACAATTAATCCTGGCAGTTTATCTGATTCAGAAAAAATTAATCGCAAACAATTGCAACTTTTATCATTGATCAACTCCTTTCTTGCATCAATCGCCACATCAATTTTTAACTTCCACCAATTTAAATCAATGGTTTTATTTTCGTCCCATTCCAACAATCTGAAACTTATTTTCGATCGGCTATTATAATATCCGTAGGCTAAAAATTTATGATCGGATGATAGTAATTTAACAATATCCCCATCTGCAATCTCTTTAGGTTGTTGATCTATTGCACCCGAAAACAACCAAGGATGTCTGTGCAAAACAGATTTTTCTTTTCCTTTTTTTAAACGAATACTTTCCAATTTATACTTTTTTTAAATTCAAAGCCGAAATTAGTCTTTTTTAATGCGTTGATGGAGCAAATATTTCCTGTCATGCGCTATATTTATCCCGTGGAATTAAGCATACACTCCGACGATTTTTTTATGAATGAAGCGCTCAAAGAAGCTGTAAAGGCTTATGAAGCTGGCGAAGTTCCGATAGGGGCTATTATTGTTTGTAATAAAAGAATCATAGCCCGCAGTTTTAATTATACCGAACGCTTGAATGATGTAACCGCACATGCAGAAATGCAGGCAATTACAGCAGCCGCGAATTATTTAGGAGGAAAATATTTGAATGAATGTGTACTTTATGTTACACTCGAACCTTGTGTAATGTGTGCAGGTGCATTGAGTTGGGCACAAATTGGTGGCATTGTTTATGGAGCATTCGATACCAGAAGAGGGTTTAGTACCATGGATCAGAAAATTTTGCATCCGAAAACGAAGGTTACCGGAGGCGTGAAAGAAATTCAGTGCAGCGATTTAATTGTAAAATTTTTTAATGAGCAGCGAAAATTATAATCTCAAAACAATCTTAATTAAACGTGTTTAATACATAAATAATCTTAACTAACATAAATTATGGCTTTTGAATTACCGGCACTACCCTACGCATTTGATGCATTGGAGCCACACATCGACAAATTAACCATGGAGATACATCATGGCAAACATCACCAGGCGTATATTACGAACTTGAACAAAGAAATTGCAGGAACAGAAATGGAAAAACAAACCATTGAAGAAATTTGCAAAAATGCTTCTAAAGCAAGTATGGCAGTTCGCAATAATGGTGGTGGACATTTCAATCACTCTTTATTCTGGTCTATTTTGGCACCAAATGCAGGTGGCGAACCAGAAGGCGAACTTGCAGCAGCTATTAATTCAGCATTTGGATCTTTTGCTGATTTTAAAACGAAGTTTTCGGAAGCAGGCACCAAAAGATTTGGATCTGGTTGGGCTTGGCTATTAGTAAAAGACGGGAAATTAGAAGTTTCCTCTACTCCAAATCAAGACAATCCATTGATGGATTTAGCAGAAGTAAAAGGAGTACCTATTTTAGGAATGGATGTGTGGGAACATGCTTATTACCTAAAATATCAAAACAAACGTCCAGATTATATTAATGCATTTTTTAATGTAATTAATTGGAAAGCTGTAAGCGAACGATTTAAAAAAGCGTAAAACGGTTATATAATTAAAAAACCCTCTTAATTTTTATTAAGAGGGTTTTTTGTTTTGGGGTTTTTACATTTCAGATAATAAAGATTTAGGTTAAAATATTTGTTATTCAATTTCATTTGTGAAACACCAAACCTACGAACCTAAAAGGGTCGAACATGAATAACGACGGCTGAAAAATGTGGAAAAATCTAACCTCCTAAAAAAAAGAAGTAAGGAATTTTTGAGTTTATTACTTTTTAAACTTTCATTTAAATTATTAAATATCTAAGACCCTAAAAGGGTCAAACATGAATAACGACGGCTGAAAGTTGTGGAAAAATCTAACCTCTTAAAAAAAAGAAGTAAGGAATTTTTGAGTTTATTACTTTTTAAACTTTCATTTAAATTATTAAATATCTAAGACCCTAAAAGTGTCGAACATGGATAACCACGGCTGCTGCGGAAAAATCTAAACTTCTAAATAAAAGTATTAAGGACAATTTGAGTTAATTACTTTTTAAACTTTCATTTAGATTATTTAATATCTGCGACCCTAAAAGGGTCGAATATAAATAACCACGGCTGCAAGCCTTGGAAAAATCTAATCTTGATTATTGCGACCCTGAAGGGGTCGAACAAAAAATAAAATTCCTATCCCTTATAAAATTTATCAATGGAAAACTTATGCAAAATATTGATAAAAAATATAACTGAGCCTTTCTTTACTTTAATCATCCCTACAATAATTTGTACAAATAATGTGTACAAAACACTTATTTTCAGTTGCTAGTAGCTACTCTTAACAATTTGATAACATAAAAATAATTTGGAATTCTAAAATTTGTACCATACCTTGTTTTCTTAAACCAATAAAAATGAAAAAATTTACACAGATTAAAAAAACAGGCATAATGCAAATCTGCATGTGTGCCATTATGTCATGGGGGGGGGTAATTTCCTCTGAAGCTATGGCGCAAAACCAAGTAAATGGCTTTACGGCTAATGCTGGGCAAATGAAGGATACGGATGGAGCACTTCGTTCGGATTTGCTTTTTACTGCTAACGCTGCGGGAGCAAAAATTTATTTACGTCAAACAGGTATTAGTTTTTGCTGGTACCAAGCTGCGGCAGATTCCTTAAAAAAAGATTCTGCTTACCGAATGGATGTTGATTTTGTAAATCCAAGTTTAACTTTACTTATTGCGCCAAGCGATAAACAAAGTAGTTACAGTAATTATTTTATTGGAAATGTATCTGCAAGTAATGTAGCAGAATACGGAAAAGTAAGCTACCAAAACCTATGGCCTAATATTGATTTGCTGGTAACAGCAGACTCTAATGGCTTTACATACAAATACCATTTAAAAAAAGGAGCTAATCCTGCTGATATTAAATTAAGTTATAACGGTGGAAAGTCTTTCCAAGCGGGAAGCAAGTTAATGAGCATCGGTATTCCTTTTGGAAAGAGCATAAGTTTTTTAAATCCTACTATTAAAAACTTAAGTCCATCTAAAACTAAAAATACCATTAGCACCAGTTTAAACGGTAGTAAAGTAAGTAGTTTAAGTATTGGGAATTATAATAATCTAGCAGAATATGAAGTAACTTCAATTGCACAAAGAGGACCATGTGCTCCAATTTGTAACACACCTGTAGCTGGACTAGGTCACAAGCAACAATGGACCACTTACTATGGAGGGGCATTAGAGGACGTAATTAATGACACCTATTTAGATCAAACAGGAAATATTTATATTGTTGGTACAACCAATAGTTTAAATTTTCCTACCTTTCTAAATTATCAAAGTTCAATCAATGCCGCAACTCAAGATATTGTTGTAGCCAAATTTCGACCGGATCGTTCTCAAGTTTTTTCTACCTATTATGGGGGTACAAAAGAAGATTGGGGCAGATCAATCGTTGTGAATAGCGTTGGTGAAATTTACTTTGCAGCTGCAACTCAGTCAAAAGATTATTTTATTCAGGCAAATGGTCCAGCTTATGTCTCTACGGGTAATTTACCTAATTCTTTTATTGATGGAAGTATCACTAAATTAGATGCCAATGGTCAATCTGTACTCTGGAGTACGTATTATTCTAACACTAATCAGTTAGTAAATATATCATTAGCAATGGGATTTAACGATAAGTTACACATGACAGGCTGTTTTGAAAATAACAGCGATCAATTAACCACAGTTTTTTCACCCTTATCTTACAACCAAAAAGCTTGGCCAATTAACCTCGACAATATTCCTGGTTTTGTAGCACGTTTTAGTGAAAATGATTCGTTGGAATGGAGTAGTTATTTTTCTGCAAATGCTCACATGTGGTTAAGTTCATGCGCTGTAGATATGAATAATAATTTTTATATTTTAGGAGCTACTCAATATAAAGGTCAAAAAAGTTGTATTGCATTAACCAACGGAAATGTGCCAATTTGCGATAATGGAATTGGCTATAGTCAAGATACTGTAGCTGGGTTAATCATAGGTTTTGGACAAAGTAATGATTTAATAATTGCAAAATTTAATCCTGATGGTGCATTAATCTGGTCAACATATTATGGCGGTAGTGGCGGTGAAGGTACAGAATGGTATGCCGGAGGAAATTCAATCAACGTTGATAACAATGGGGATGTTTTAATTACCGGATACACACAAAGTGAAGATTTTCCTGGACCAAAAAATTATCGGATAGCTCAACAAAAGTTTGGAGGAGGGGTTGATGCTTTTGTAGTTCGTTTCAACTCGAATGGAGAACAAAAATTTGCCACATATATAGGTGGAAGTGCAGAGGACTGGGGTACCGCAATTGCTCCTCATGCTGAATATGGGTATGTAGCTGGTGGCTCTACCTATAGCACAAATTTTCCATTACTTCAGCAGATTGATTCGTATTATGATAATGTTATGGTTGGAGGAGAGGCATTTATGAATTTATATGACTCAAATGACGAATTGAAGATATCTACCTATATTGGTGGAGATAGAAATGATGATATAAAAAGTATAGGGAATTTTATAATAAGTGGTGGAGAAAATTTAATTCTAAGCGGATCTACTTCCAGTACTAATTTTGATGTAATGGATATTCCTGGCACAATTGATTATTTTGAAGGTATGCCACAAGGTGCTAATGATGGTTTTATTATGACATTTGAATTTTGCGGAGCAACTTGCAGAACTACCTCCCTGGTAGAAAATACAAAAAATACTGCGAGTATTTTTCCAAATCCTACTTCTGGTCAAATTACTTTAGCGAATTTAGATAAAGAATATACAACGTTAACTTTATATTCCATTCAAGGAAAAAAGATATTACATCAAGATATAACTCAGGTAAAAGATCAATCTATAGATTTAGGAACGCAAATACCTGGTATTTATTTGTTAAAATTGCAAGGAATTAATAATGTTAAATCTTATAAAATAGTTATTGAATAATGAAATCGTTTTATTTAAAAAGATTTGGGATAATAGTTATCTTATTTTTTGGTTTAATTAATTATGTTAAAGGACAAATAATATCAACATTTGGAACAGGAACATCTGGAAATGTTGCAACAGTAAGATGTACGTTTGTAGACTCAATTGATAATTCACTGTATATTGGAGGAAATTTTACTAAAGTAAATGGCATTAATTGTTGGGGTATTGCTCGCTGGAATGGTACTCAGTGGGATACTTTAGGCTCTGCAATGAAACCTATTCCACCATCAAATATGTTTTCTTATATTAGAAATATAGTTCGCTATAAAAATGAAATATACGTTACAGGAAATTTTAGAGAAATTGGAGGTAAAAAAATCAGTGGATTAGCACGATGGAATGGAACGGAATGGAATGATGTAGGGGGAAAATTAAAACGAATAGGACAAACAGATTTAGTAAGTGCTTTTGCTTTGGAAGTTTACAATAATGAATTATATGTAACAGGTAATTTTGATACCATTGGTAGCACACGCTGTACACGAATTGCAAAATGGGATGGTATAAATTGGGCTAATTTAGGAGATGGACATCATCCAACATGTTATCAAGATGGAATTACGGCTTTAACTCATTATCAAGGAGAATTATATGTAGCTGGAAATATTAATTGCTCTTTTCAACCAGAACCCATTTCTAAATTGGTAGGAACTAACTGGGTAGATGTTGGTCCTGGTTTGTTCGGTGGTGGTTGGGTAAATAAATTAAAAGAATTTAACGGTAAACTTTATGTTGCTGGCTATTTTTCAACACAAAGTGGTAATATTGATAATAATTTAATTTCTACAGATGGAATAAACTACTTTGGTACCTCTGGTGGAGTTATGCCTAGCAATTGTTTAGCATTACAAGAGTATAATGGGGAACTATATGTAGGTGGACAAATTGATTATGCTGGTTTTCAAGCTATAAATAGAATTGCTAAGTGGAATGGTTCTCAATGGCTACCTACTTTATTAGATATAAGTGGTGGTACGATTGAATCAATGGCTTTATATAATGGGAAACTTTTATTAGCTGGTTCTATTTTCACAATAAATAATGTTCAAGCAAACAATATCGCTTTAATTGAATTTCCTAAAGTTGGAATTAATGAAAATCAACAAGATAAAAATCTCAACATCTTCCCAAACCCCACAACGAATTTTCTTAACATCCAAATAAAAAAAGGAATACAAGAAGGGAGTGTAAAATTGTATAACCAATTAGGGCAAGTAGTTTATAGCCAAACAAAAGGTGTTTTCCAACCTATAGATGTAAACACTTTTGCTAAAGGAGTTTATTTTGCTGAGGTAAAGCAAGAAGATAAGGTAATGAGGCAAAAAGTGGTGGTGGAGTAATTTTTTATCAATCATTTCTAAAAGAGCAGCAACTGAATAAATTAAGTAGCTGCTCTTTTTTTAATTAGTGATTCCGAGCAATAAATTTGTACTTATTAGGTTCAACTTTGTACTTCTTAGTATCAAATTAATTCTTCCAAGCATCAACTTTGACTTTAAAAGCATCAAATTAATACTTCAGAGGTTCAAATTAGTACTTTTGAGAATCAAATTAGTACTTTTTAGCTTCAAGTTTGTACTTCTGAGAATCAACTTAGTACTTATTAGGTTCGACTTAGTACTTCCGAGCATCAAGTTAAAACTAAGAGACCTGCAAACGCAGTTTTTCAGTTTGGGTTTTCCTACTCTACCGTTACCGATTTTGCCAAATTCCTTGGCTGATCTACGTTTGCACCACGCATAACTGCAATATGATACGATAATAACTGCAATGGTATGGTCGCTAAAAGTGGCACCAAAGATTCTTCGGTATCAGGTATTTCAATTACATAATCGGCCATTTTGCGAACTTCGTTATCTCCTTCAGTAACAATGGCTATAATAATTCCTTTTCTTGCTTTTACTTCTTGAATATTGCTAATTACTTTTTCCAGGATACTGCCTTTAGTTGCAATCACCACCACAGGCATTTTTTCATCAATCAAAGCAATCGGACCGTGTTTCATTTCAGCAGCAGGGTAACCTTCTGCGTGAATGTAGGATATTTCTTTTAATTTTAATGCACCTTCTAATGCTACCGGAAAATTAAATCCACGTCCGAGGTACAGAAAGTTTGGAGCATCTTTAAACTTAGCGGCTAATTCTTTAATTGCATCATTTTGCAACAAAGCTATTTCAACCTTCGATGGTATTAACTCTATTTCGGTTAATAATTCTATTAATCGGGTGTGCTTTATAGTTCCTCTTTTTTGTGCTAATGATAATGCCAAAAGCGTCAGAACAGTAACTTGAGCTGTAAACGCCTTGGTAGAAGCAACTCCAATTTCTGGTCCGGCATGAGTGTATGCACCAGCATGCGATGCACGAGGAATGGATGAACCTACTACATTACAAATACCAAAAATAATTGCACCTTTTGATTTGGCTAATTCAATAGCTGCCAGCGTATCAGCAGTTTCACCAGATTGAGAAATTGCGATTACGATATCATTTTCATGAATAATAGGATTTCTATACCTGAATTCAGAAGCATATTCAACTTCTACTTCTATCCGTGCGTATTTTTCGAGTAAGTATTCGGCAACTAATCCAGCATGCCAACTCGTTCCACAGGCTACAATTTTAATATGAGAAGCGCTTTTAGCAATCTCTTCAAATTCATTTAAACCACTCAAAGAAATGAATCCATCCATTGAATTAATTCTACCACGCATACTATCGTAGATAGAACGAGGCTGTTCAAAAATTTCTTTCAGCATAAAATGCTCGAATCCACCTTTTTCAATGGCTTCCAGTTTTAGCTCTAATTCCTGAATGTAAGGTGTTTGTATTTTGTTCTCAATGTTTTTTACGATCAATGAATCGCGCTTGATGTAGGCAATTTCATTATCATTTAAGTAAATAACATTTTTAGTGTATTCAACAATCGGTGAAGCATCTGAGGCTACAAAATATTCATTGTCTCCAACTCCAATAACCAAGGGACTACCTTTACGAGCAGCAATTATTTCGTCAGGATTATTTTTAGAAATAATAACAATGGCAAATGCACCTACAACTTCTGTCAAAGCAATTCGAACAGCTTCGTCCAACGAAATATTTTCATTATCCTGAATATCTTCAATCAAATGAATCAAAACTTCCGTATCGGTATCACTAATAAAATTATGACCACGAAGTTTCATTTCTTCTTTAAGTGGAGCATAATTTTCAATAATACCATTATGGATTATAGCAAGATTCTTTGATTCTGAAGAATGAGGATGTGCATTGATATCATTAGGTGCACCATGCGTTGCCCAACGGGTATGCCCCATTCCTAAAGAGCCATGCAGATTTTTACCAATTACAAAATTTTCAAGGTCTGTTACTTTTCCTGCTTTTTTATAAATGTTAAGCGTTCCATTTAATAAAGCAACTCCTGCACTATCATATCCTCTATATTCAAGACGATGAAGACCTTTAATTATTACCGGAAATGCTTCTCGACTTCCAATATATGCTACAATTCCACACATGCTATTCAGCTTTTAGTTTAATCTAATTTGGTATAGGTAAGTTTAAGTTTCATTCGGCGTAATGCGTTTCTACTACCACCAAGTACTACTCTGCTTCCATTTATTTGCCGATTTGCAGGGATTAAGTAGATTCCAAAATCTTTAGTGTTTCCAAGCATTAAGTCCTGAAAAAATCTAGACATATTAAATTTATAAACCTTATTATCCTTGTCATATGTTCCGCCATAAACATAGCCTCCACCTAAACTTCTATCCGGAATATCAAATAATCTATTTCGTGAGTTTTCTGAACTCTGACGAACGATAAATAATTGATCTGGTGGAGTTAAACCATTAGCACTCATGTCAGATGCATCTAAAATTAGTTCAGCTTTATTTACTGAAATATTACCGCTATCAATCAGGCTTTTAATATATGGAAAAGATATTTTAGTTCTAACTCCCGCTTGTGATTGAATAAATACTTCTTCATTTCCTTGCAATGGATTATCAATTGCAGTCGCAAGCCGTGTTCCAGTATAGTCATGCTTAAATGTATTGATTACAGATGCGGTTCCATTAATGTTTAAATCAAAAAATGTGGTATCAACTACACTTGCGGTTGTGGTTTTATAATACAATCTGATGTATGATGAACCAGAAGTATTCATGTCGAAAAATATAGTTCCACCATTACCTGAAACACCTTGATCCATGTTAATAACAATTCCAGGAAATTTAGCTAGAAAGTTGGTATTGTTTGTTAAATCTGTATTACTCAAATTCAAAACCTTACTTGTCATCAACAAAGGATCAAGCTTTACTCTAAGTTGTGCTGCAACTTTTATTATGGTATCTTTTTTACCTTTTATAATGTTTTGAATAATCAAACTATCTTTTGGCGGACCTTTAAATTCTTTACTTCCTAATAATTCATTAGAAGCAGTAAAAGACGTATCGCTGTAGTAGATTTTATCTTTATAGTTTTCGGCTACCTGCCTAACTTCCACTTTCATGCTTGCACTACTATCTCCGTAAAAACTGGTGTATCGTAATACTAAAACTGCAGAGTCAAGCTGAACATTACTTCCAAAACCAGCACTTAAATTATTGGAAAGTATAGCTTGAGCAATAACTGTTGACTGTGTTGTACCAAAAACTGGATCTTTAAAATATCCAATACTATTTCTAGTTAAATGATCGCTTCGCAGTGAATCTTTATCTGTTACTGTGCTGGTAATTATACTAATAGTATCTGTAAATAAGCCATTTATAGCATCATCCTCTGGTTGCACTTCCAAACCTACTAGGTCTGGATTTACACAGGATTGAAAAGAAAAAAGACTTATTAAGATTATTAATAAGTCTGTACGTGAAAATTTCATGTTTGGAAATCCAGTTTTTGGGTAATCAGTAAACACTGAACGAACAGCTGGCTGATAAATTATCAGACCTCGGCAGCTATTAGATCGTCCTGCAAAAGCTCTTCGTAAAACGTGGAGTATAATTTAAAATCTTCTACTGATTGAAAATCAAACATTGGCTTTTGATGAGTTTTTATAAACTCTTCAACAGATGGATCAATGTTTTCACTTCCTTTAACCACAGCATCAGAATATTGAATAGCAACCTTATGCAAATCAGAATTACTAGCACCTTTTAAAATTGTAGTATCAGAAGCCTGCATATCAGTAATCAGCGCTTTTACATCAAAATCATCGCTCATTTTTTCAGTAAAATCATTTTCGTATACCGAATAAACAATTTTAGCGTTTTTGTAAACCGGATCGTTTTTGTAAGTCGTTTTCAAATACATTGGGATTAATGAACTCATCCATCCATGGCAATGTACTACATCTGGATTCCAACCTAATTTTTTTACTGTTTCTATAGCGCCTTTGCAGAAAAAGATTGTTCGCTCATCATTATCATTGTAAAATTTACCTTTTGCATCGGTAAATACATATTTACGATGAAAGTATTCCTCGTTATCCAAAAAATAAACCTGCATACGTGCAGTTGGAATTGAAGCCACTTTTATAATTAGAGGATTATCGTTTTCATTAATAACGATATTCATACCCGACAAACGAATTACTTCATGCAATCTGTTTCGTCTTTCGTTGATATTTCCAAAGCGAGGCATCAGTATTCTGATTTCGCAGCCATTTTCTTGCATGGCTTGTGGTAATTGTCGGGTAATTTTTGAAATGTTTGTGAGATCTAAGAATGGAGACATTTCTTGCGAAATGAACAAAATTTTTGTCTTAGCCATGTATGCTGATCTAATGTTAAGATGAAATTAATTAGAGAACTTTTTAAGAATGCAAATATACATAATATTATAATAGTTTGAAATTGCAAGAATGAATTACTTTATTTTAGCCTTTAATTTTTAAAAACTAAACTCCTAATATATACTTTGATAAAGCTGATCAATACAAAAAAAGACCTTCAAACTCAAATTAAAGTATTAAAAACTAATGGATTAACAATCGGTTTGGTTCCAACTATGGGTGCTTTACACCTCGGTCATTTATCATTAATTACCTTGGCAAAAGAAAAATCTGAACGGGTTATATGCAGTATTTTTGTTAATCCAACTCAGTTTAACAATAAAGAAGATCTACAGAAATACCCAAGAACTTTAGAAACTGATGTGGATTTGTTAGAAAATGCTGGTGTTGATTTCGTTTTTGCACCAACTATTGATGAAATGTATGAAACGAATGAAACTTGGTTTTTTGAATTAGGAGAACTTGACACCATTATGGAAGGTAAGTTCAGAAAGGGTCATTTTCAAGGTGTTTCTCAAATCGTTTACAAATTATTTGATTTAATAAAACCAGATTTAGCAGTTTTCGGGCAAAAAGATTTTCAACAATATGCGGTGATTCAAAAATTAGTAGTTGATTTTAAATTGCCCATTCATTTAATTTGTGCGCCAACCATTAGAGATGAAAAAGGATTAGCATTAAGTTCAAGAAATGCTAGGCTGAATTCAACTGATAAAAATCATGCTTATTCTCTTTCAAAAGCATTAAACTATTTTAAATCTCAAAAAGAAATATCAGAATTTAACGTGAGTTTGAAACAAGCGATAAAAATAATAGAAGATACTCCAGACATAATGTTGGAATATTTTGAAGTTCGTGATGTGGTAAGCCTAAAAATAGCTACTAAATGGAATTCATTTTCTTCCTTAGTAGTTTGTGTAGCAGCACAAGTAGGCTCAGTAAGGCTATTGGATAATATTGTAATTGATTAAAGCATACATCAACCCTGTAATTTCTAATTAATTGCTAATTTTGCGAATTATGCAAATCGAATTATTAAAATCTAAAATTCATCGGGCACGAGTTACGCAAGCAGAACTCCATTATGTGGGAAGTATTACCATAGATGCTCTGTTGATGGAGGCAAGTAATTTAATTGAAAATGAACGGGTTACCATTGCCAATGTTAACAACGGAGAACGATTTGACACCTATGTAATAGCTGGTGAAAAAGGTTCGGGTATGATTTGTTTAAATGGCGCAACCGCCAGAAAAGCTCAAATTGGTGATATTTTAATAATTATGTCATATGCACACATGAGCCCAGAAGAAGCAAGGATTTTCAAACCTTCTGTTGTATTTCCTGATCATAACAACCGTTTGGTAAGCTAATTGTCTACAAAAACAATTCTAAAGTATAGTAATTACCTGGTACTCCTTATTGCCGGGTGTTTATTAATGTGGTTTACTTTCAAAGGTCAAGATATTGATCAATTGTTAAAAAGCATTAAATCCGCTGATTATAGATGGATTGCAGCAGCCATTTTTATTACCTTTTTATCACATTACATAAGAGGATTGCGTTGGCGAATGTTAATTAGACCACTAGGTTTTGCACCAAGTGCAGTAAATACCTATCACGCAGTTATGGTAGGTTATTTGGCAAATTTGGCTTTTCCACGTATGGGCGAAATTACCAAATGTGGTATTTTGAATAAAACAGATCATATTCCTGTAAACTCATTAATAGGAACCGTAATAACTGAACGTTTTTTTGATTTATTATTTTTGCTAATAGTACTTGCCTCTGCTATATTATTAAGATTTGAAACCATCAGCGGCTTTGTAACTTTACAGCTATCTTTTTTAGTTGAAAAAATTGTAAAGTCGGGTACTATTTTGGCAATGGTTGCCCTCGGCTTTATCCTTGTTTCTGCTTTGGCTTTTTGGTTCATCTCATCCGCGCTCAAAAAAGACAGTGCTTTTGCGTTAAAATTTAAAAACCTTACAACTGGATTAAAAAACGGTATTTTATCTGTTTTAGAAATGGAAAACAAAGGATTGTTTATAGCCTATTCTATTTTAATTTGGACAATGTATTTATTATCAACCTGGTTTTGCTTTTATGCCATATCTGCTACTTCGAGTTTAGGTTTTGCAGAAGCTGTTGCCATTTTAGGTATTGGAGGAATTGGAATGACAGCTCCAGTTCAAGGTGGTATTGGTGCTTATCATTGGATTGTTTCTGAAGGACTTTTACTTTTTAATATTTCAAAAACAGATGGGTTGGCTTATGCCACAATTAATCACTCAACTCAAACTCTTTTTGTTATAGTTGCCGGCTTTATAAGTTTGATTTATATTTTTATTTTTAACAAAAATTATCAAAAACAAATTGATGAATAAACAGGAAATATTGCGTCTGAAATTATTGACAGAAGCTAATTTTATGAAAATCCGAAATGGTTATCGGGTTTTAGATAAAAAGCTTGTTTTCACGAATGGATGTTTTGATATTTTGCATCGTGGCCATATAGATTATTTGGCAAAAGCTGCATCTCTTGGCGATTATTTTATTGTAGCCATTAATTCAGATGCATCTGTTCGTAAATTAAAAGGTGCAAATAGGCCAATAATAGATCAAGAATCTAGAGCAGAAATTCTGGCAGCATTATTTTTTGTAGATGCGGTTGTTATTTTTGATGATGAAACACCTTTACGATTAATTAATTTAATAAAACCAGAAATCCTCGCTAAAGGTGCAGACTATACTATTGAAACAATTGTAGGTGCGAAAGAGGTAATAGATAATGGTGGTAAGGTTGAAACAATCGAATTTTTGGATGGTTATTCTACTACTTTAATAGAAAATAAAATAAAATCAGGAAATTAACCTCATTTCTAAAATTAAATTTTAACCTAATTTAAACTACGAAACAAAACATTAATCCTATAAATTAAGCAAAATAAGACGTAACCTATGCAATTTGAATTAACTGAAGAACACCTGATGATACAGCAAGCAGCAAGAGATTTTGCTAAAACAGAATTATTGCCTGGTGTAATTGAACGTGATGAACATCAAAAATTTCCAACTGAACAAATTAAAAAATTGGGTGAGCTGGGTTTTATGGGAATGATGGTAGATCCAAAGTATGGTGGTGCAGGTATGGATACACTTTCTTACGTTATTGTAATGGAAGAGCTTTCAAAAATAGATGCATCTGCTTCAGTAGTTGTTTCGGTTAACAATTCATTGGTTTGCTATGGTTTAGAGCAATATGCGAACGAAGAACAAAAACAAAAATATCTTATTCCTTTAGCTAAAGGAGAAAAAATCGGTGCTTTTTGTCTTTCTGAGCCAGAAGCAGGATCTGATGCTACTTTTCAGCAAACGAGTGCCATAGATATGGGTGATCATTATTTATTAAATGGTACTAAAAACTGGATAACGAATGGAAATTCAGCTTCAACCTATTTAGTAATTGCTCAAACCGATTCGGCAAAAGGGCATAAAGGTATAAATGCATTGATTGTTGAAAAAGATATGCCAGGTTTTCAGGTTGGGTTAAAAGAAAATAAATTAGGTATCAGAGGTTCCGACACACATTCTATCATGTTTACAGATGTAAAAGTGCCAAAAGAAAATAGAATTGGAGAGGATGGGTTTGGGTTTAAATTTGCGATGAAAACGCTTGCAGGAGGTAGAATAGGAATAGCTGCGCAAGCATTAGGTATAGCATCGGGTGCATTTGAATTGGCTACCAATTATTCGAAAGAACGAAAAGCTTTCGGAACAGCTATTAGCAATCATCAAGCAATACAATTTAAATTAGCCGATATGGCAACTGAAATTGAAGCGGCAAGATTACTTTGCATGAAAGCTGCATGGTTGAAAGATCATAAACAAGAATATGCACTTGCAAGTTCAATGGCAAAACTTTTTGCAAGTTCTGCAGCCATGAGAATAACAGTTGAAGCAGTTCAGGTACATGGTGGATACGGTTTTGTAAAAGAATTCCATGTGGAACGATTGATGCGCGATGCAAAAATTACGCAGATCTACGAAGGAACTTCTGAAGTTCAGAAAATTGTAATTTCAAGAGAAATTCTGAAAGATTAATTTTATTTTTCTGAATGTTTAGTAAAAATTAAAAGCCCAGATAGAGAAACTATCCGGGCTTTTTTTCTCTGTGCAAGTAGAGAGGTTAAGGTTAGGTAGTAAAAGTAATAAATTATTTTTTCTTCGGTTGAGTATTGTATTAAATTGTATTTTTAAAAATGAAAATTATTTTTTCTCAGAATATTCTGTTTGTATTATTTATGTCAATATTAGCCTGTAATAAACCCATTACAGAATTGAAAACCGGAAATTGGCGTGCCATATTAAAAACAGAAAATGGTCAGGAAATCCCATTTAATTTTGATGTTGAAAATTCAGAAGCTAACAAGATCATTGTCATCAAAAATGGTGATGAAAGGTTAAAAGTTGAGGAAATAGAAATAGAAGAGGATTCTATCAGAATTAAAATGCCACTTTTTGATTCCGAAATTCATGTAAAGCAAGAAAAAAATAAACTTATCGGTTTCTGGATAAAACATTTGGGCAATAAAGATGTGCTTATGCCATTTGAAGCTATTTTTGACAAGGCCTATCGCTTTAGTGAAACTTCGGAAGCAAGTGTCAAAAATATATCAGGTCGTTGGGAAACAACATTTATCACCTATGAAAATGATACCAGTATTGCAGTTGGTGAATTTACGCAGAAAGGAAAAAAAGTTAATGGTACATTTTTAACTACAACTGGTGATTATCGATTTTTGGAGGGAGAAGTAAATGGCAGTAATGTTTCACTAAGTTGTTTCGATGGTTCGCATGCATTTTTATTTACAGCAACTATTAACGATGAAAATAAACTTATTAATGGTAAGTTTTATTCTGGTTTATCATACAGCGAAAACTGGTACGCTACAAAAAATCCCGATGCAAAATTACCTGATGCATATTCATTAACTTATTTAAATTCTGGATATAATAATATTGAATTCACTTTTCCTGATTTAAATAAAAAGAACGTTTCGTTAAGTGATGATAAGTTTAAAAACAAAGTAGTAATTATTCAAATAATGGGATCGTGGTGCCCAAATTGTATGGATGAAACCGCTTTTCTTTCAGATTTTTACAGAGAGAAACAAGCAAAAGGATTAGAAATAATAGGGCTTGCATATGAGCGAAGTGCAGATTTTACAAAAGCATCCAAAAACGTTTTGCAATTAAAAAAACGATTTAATGCCGATTACACATTTTTAATTGCTGGCGTAAATGATAAAGCCAAAGTAAATGAAACCTTACCAATGCTAAGCAAAGTTTTGGCTTTCCCAACAACTATTGTTCTTGATAAAAGTGGTAAAGTAAATACAATTCACACTGGATTTTCTGGACCTGGTACAGGAATTTATTATGACAATTTTGTTATAGATTTTACGAATAGAATTGATAGTCTATTGGCAATTAAATAACATAAATATAAATTGATTGTTAATAACAAAAAACGAATAAATCATTAAATTGATTTAAAAAATACAATTTCAATTATGATAAAAAATTTACTCTCAATAGTTACCATTATAATCGTTATTTCTGCTTGCGGCATTAGAAAACAAAAATTGCCAGAAGTAGAAATAATTGAGAATAAAGATAAAGCACCTTTAACTTATAAAAGTACTTATACAACATCTACTGATATAATTAATACTAAGCTCGAACTTAGTTTTAACTGGGATAGCGCTTTTGCGTATGGCAAAGCTACTATTTTAGCCAAGCCCTATTTCTACGCGACAAATAAGTGCACGTTGCAAGCTAAAGGTTTTATAATTAACGAAATATTGATCGCAAAAGGGCAGGAAATTGAGCCATTAAAATATATTTATGATAATAAAAATTTGATTATTACGCTGGATAGATTTTATAATAAAGATCAGAATTACACCATTGTAATTGATTATATAGCGAAACCAAATAAACTTCAGGTAACTGGTAGTCAAGCGATAGCGGCTGATAAAGGGCTTTATTTTATTAATAATGATAAAAAAAATCCTAATAAACCCGTTCAACTTTGGACTCAAGGAGAAACAGAATCTAATTCATGTTGGTTTCCAACACTAGATGGGCCACAGGAAAAAATGACCCAGGATATTTACCTGACTGTAAATAATAAATTTACCACATTATCAAACGGTTCGTTAGAATATTCAACAGATAATGGGAATGGAACACGAACAGATTATTGGAGGCAGTCTTTACCACATTCTACTTATCTAACCATGATTGCGGTAGGAAATTTTAAAGTAACGAAAGATGAGTGGAGAGATATGGAAGTAAACTACTACATGGAACCAGAGTTTGCGCCGTATGCATCAAAAATTTTCGGCAAAACACCTTCAATGATTGAGTTTTTTTCCAATAAATTGGGCGTTGATTATCCATGGGATAAGTATTCGCAAATTGTAATTCGTGATTTTGTAGCTGGAGCAATGGAAAATACTGGAGCAGTTACATTTTATGATGGGATGAATATTGATAATCGCCAATATTTAGATGATAATGGAGAAGATATTATCTCACATGAACTTTTTCATCATTGGTTTGGAGATTTAGTTACGGCTGAGTCCTGGGCAAATTTGCCATTGAACGAAAGTTTTGCGACCTATGGCGAATATCTTTGGAGAGAAAAAGCGTATGGAAAGAATAATGCTGACGAGCATATTCGATTTGATCTGGAAAGCTATATAAATGAATCAGCTAGAAAGCAAGAAAAATTAATTAGGTATTTTAATGAAAATCCTGATAGCATGTTTGACAGTCATAGCTATGCAAAAGGTGGTCGGGTTTTACACATGCTGCGAAAAGAAGTTGGTGATGAAGCATTTTTTGCTTCACTGAAATTATACCTTGAAAAAAATAAATTTAAAACTGCTGAAATTCATCAATTACGTATAGCTTTTGAAGAAATTACCGGTAGAGATCTTAATTGGTTTTTCGATCAATGGTTTTTATCATCTGGGCATCCTGATTTAGATATTAGCTACTTATTTGATGAAAAAGATAAAGCGGTAAGGCTAACCATCACACAAAAACAAACGAATCCTAAAACACCTATATACAAATTACCGATTGCGGTAGATTTGTATGTAAATGAGAAAGTTGAGCGTCGGCAAATAGAGATTACAAAACAAACAGAAACTTTCACCTTGATTTGTGAGAATGTTCCACAATTGGTGAATGTAGATGCAGAGAAAAGTTTATTGTGTGTTAAAACACAAAATCATACCCTCGATGAGTGGATTTTTCAATATTTAAAAGCGCCAAATTATTTGGATAGATACGAAGCTATAAACGCTCTTTCTGTTGCTTCTTATAAAGATGATGTATTAGCTAAAAAATTAATTGCAAAAGCTTTAAACGATTCTTCCTCTTCTATTGCTCGACTTGCTCTGGCAACTATTAAAAATTTTACAGAAGAAGAAAAAGAAAATGTATTTGAAACCATTCAATCATTAGCAATTAATAGTCCTATTTCGAGAATTAGAGCTGCTTCTATAACGGTATTAAACAGAGATTTTAAATCCAAGGATCTTGTTGGAATAAACAAATTGGCTGTTTCTGATAGTTCATACTTAGTTGTTGCGGCCGGTTTAGCAGGAGTGAATTTAAAAAATCAGGAAGAAGCTTATCAATTAGCTAAAAAAAATGAAACGCTTTTAAGCGAGCCGATTATTAATATCATTTCAGAGATATATGCAGAAAAAGGTGGAAAAGATGAGCAACAATTTTTTAATTCAGTATTAACAAAAACATCTGGATTTACGGCTGCATCTGTAAATGAGGATTATGAAAAATACCTGAATAGGATGGATGTGAATACAACATTAGCAGGGGTTGAAAGTATTAGAAATGGATATTTTTATACCAGCTCTAAAGGTGCTAAACGTTCGTTTAAAAAATTGTTAACATCATTGCAAACCTCTACCGGTAAAAGATTTAAAGAATTAACCCCACAAAGTGCTGAACAAACTGCTTTAAATTCAACATTAGAGAATAGAATAAAAGAGGTGTTGGCAGAAATGGAAATTATTTAATTTTTATCCTTATCTAACACACTAAACAGCAACATATTGACCAATGATAATATAATGGCAAAAAAAACAGCGTTTAAGAATCCGTTTAATACAAAACCATTAATTAAATTATCAACCAGCATTAACATGCATACATTAATTAAAAAAGCAAATAAACCCAATGTTATAATACTTAATGGTAAAGTTAGAATTTTGAGAATAAAACCTAACGTTGCATTTACAATAGCAATTAAAACTCCAACCCAAACTGCGGTTAGATAAGATCGCACTGTTGCACCAGGCAAAACATAACTTGTGATAAGTACTGCCAGGCCAAGTAAAAATATTTTAATGATGAATTTCATATTGGTGGTTTTTATTTTGCGTTAACTTAGTTTAAATTTTATTGAATCGATTAAGTTTTACTTTTTAATTACAGAATTTTTTATTTGATTTACAAACAATAAAACTAAAAATTATGATGAAAAACAACAAAACATCCGTCTTTCTACTTATAATAATGATTCTTGGTTTGGTTTCTTGTGTTTCTAAGAAGAAATTCAAAAATTCTGAAACCAGAATTCAATCATTGCGAAATGATAGTACTCGTTTTCAGAATGAGCTAAAAAAACTTTCTCAAAATTTGGCCAACACAGAGCAACAAAGCAGTGCAAATAGTGCAGATTTGAACTCTAAACTCGATGAAAAAAATTCGCTATTAAACGAAACATCTGAATCGCTAAAGAAAAAAGGTGAAATGCTGGAAGAACGTGAACGAAAAGTAAAAGAATTGCAGGCAAAAATTGATGCACAAAATGCAATGGTTGCTAATTTGAAATCTAAAATCCAAAAGGCTTTAGTAAACTTTAGCGATAATGAATTAACTGTAACCACTAAAGATGGGAAGGTTTATGTTTCCTTATCCGAGAATTTACTTTTCAAATCTGGAAGTGCAGTGGTAGAAGCAGGCGGAAAAGTTGCGATAAGCAAAGTTGCTGAAGTACTTAATAACAATACCGATATTAATATTTTAATAGAAGGACATACTGATTCTATTCCTTTTAATAATAGCACAAAAGATAATTGGTCTTTAAGTGTTGACAGAGCAACTTCCATTGTAAGAATTTTAACAAAAGAATACTTGGTAAGTCCTAAAAAAGTAACAGCTGCTGGCAGAAGTGAATATTTTCCGATTGCAAGTAATGCTACGTCAGAAGGAAGAGCAAAAAACCGAAGAACTGAAATTATCTTATCTCCTAATTTGGAAGAATTATTCGACATTATGAAGTAATATAAAACGGTTGAAAACTGTTTATTTCAAGGTGTTGAAAAATCGAAATAAATTTTTACCTTTGCAGGGCAAGAAAGAGGGGACTAAAGTCCCCTCTTTTGTTTATCTGCTAATTTGTAAATGTCCCTGGAAACCAACTTAAGAGCAATTGTTGAAGCTAAAATTGCTGGTACTGATTTATTTATTGTAGAGCTAAAGTTGAGCCCAACTGGTAGATTGATTGTTTCTATGGATGGTGATAAAGGAATAACCATTGAGCAATGTTCAGCAATAAGCAGAAATCTTGGTTATGAAATAGAACAACAAAATTTGATTGAAACCGCTTACAATTTGGAAGTATCATCAGCAGGAGTTGATGCACCTTTAAAACTAAACAGGCAGTACATAAAAAATATTGGTAGAAATGTGCGTTTGAAATTTGAGGGAGACGAAGCTGAAAAGATTGAAGGGAAATTAGTAGGGGTAACAGATGCTGAACTTACTTTAGAAGTAACTAAAAAGGAAAAAGGAAAAAAAGAATACATAGAAACAAACCAATACGCATTTACTTCTATTAAAGAATGTAAGGTATTGGTATCATTTAACTAAACAGATATTAATTACAAAAAGTAAAACAATGGATAATTTAAATTTAATAGATTCTTTTCAGGAATTTAAAGAATTCAAAAACATCGACAGACCAACTATGATGAGTGTTCTGGAGGAAGTATTCAGAACGATGTTGCGTAGAAAATACGGAACGGATGAAAATTGTGACATTATCGTAAACACAGATAATGGAGATTTGGAGATTTGGAGAAATAGAATTATTGTGGAAGATGGTTTCAGTGAGGATGATAATCTGGATATTGAATATTCGGAAGCAATAAAAATCGAACCGGATTTTGAAGTTGGAGAAGAGGTTGTTGAGCAGGTTTTGTTGGAAAGTTTTGGCAGAAGAGCCATTTTGGCAGCAAGACAAACACTTGTTTCAAAGATTTTGGAATTGGAAAAAGATGAGATTTTTAAAAAATATAAAGATCGGATTGGAGAAATTGTAACTGGCGAAGTTTATCAGGTTTGGAAAAAAGAAGCATTAATTATAGATGGAGAAGGCAACGAATTATTATTGCCAAAGACAGAACAAATTCCTGCAGATTTTTTCAGAAAAGGCGATAATGTGCGAGCAATTATTTCTAAAGTAGAAATGCAAGGCAATAATCCAAAAATTATTATTTCTAGAGTAGATCCAATGTTTTTGCAGCGATTATTTGAGATGGAAGTTCCTGAAATTTTTGACGGATTAATTGTGATTAAGAAGATTGTAAGAGAGCCTGGCGAAAGAGCAAAAGTTGCGGTTGAATCTTATGATGATAGAATTGACCCAGTTGGTGCATGCGTAGGAATGAAAGGTTCAAGAATTCATGGTATTGTGCGGGAACTTAAAAACGAGAACATTGATGTAATTAATTACACATCCAATCTTTCTTTATATGTAACGAGAGCATTGAGCCCAGCAAAAATCACTTCAATTAAATTGGATGAAGAAACTAAACATGCCTCTGTATTTCTAAAACCAGATCAAGTATCGTTGGCCATTGGTAAAGGTGGAAACAATATTAAACTAGCTGGAAAACTTACAGGATATGAAATTGATGTATTCCGTGATAATGAAGAAGTGGAAGAAGATGTTGATATTGAAGAATTTGCAGATGAAATTGAAAGCTGGATTATTGATGAGTTAAAAGCAATTGGTTGTGATACTGCAAAGAGCGTCTTGGCATTATCAGCAGATGAGTTGGTAAAAAGAACAGATTTAGAAGAAGAAACAGTTAAAGAAGTTTTAGCTATTTTCCGATCAGAGTTTGAATAAGTACGTGTTGAAAATTGTCAGTTAAATATTGGTAGTTACTTTGCTAATAGACAATTCGATTTATGAAAATAATAGTATTGCCGCAGTTTATTGATAAAACTGCATATTTGTATATAAAATTAAAGAATGTCAGAAGACAAATCGATTCGATTAACAAAAGTTGCTAAAGAACTAAACGTAGGGTTTACAACTCTTACCGAATTTCTTGCTAAAAAAGGATTTCAGATTGAAAAAAATCCTAATGCAAAAATTACGGATGAGATGCATACTGTGCTACTGAAAGAATATCAGACCGACAAATTGATTAAAGAAGAATCTGAAAAAATATCAACTTACAAAGTCCGCAAAGAGGACGAAGAGGAAGAGATTCCGGTAGGTAGAAAAAAATCAGATTTTTATCAGGAAGAAATTCTGATAAAAAATGTGGCGGCTTTTAATCCACCAATAATCCATAGACAAGAGCCAGTTGTAAAACCAGTTGAGGTTAAAGCTGCTGTTGAAATTATAGAAGAAGTAAAAGTTCCGGAAATAAAAGAAGTAGTTGTACCTATAGTAGAAATACCTGTAGAACCGATTGCAGTGATTCCAGAGCCAAAACCTGAAATAATTGAAAAAGCTCCAGAAGTAATTGAAATAGTTGAATCACCTATTGAAGAAAAAGTAATAGAATCTATTTCACCTTCATTAAAAATAGTTGGTAAAATAAATCTGGACGAACTTAATAGCAAAACTAGACCTGATAAAAAAACACGAGAGCAACGCTTACAGGAAGAAGCCGAACAAAAAGCCAATCAAGCTTTAGAAAATGCTAAAAAAGAAATTTTTAGGTTAAAAGAAGAAGTCAAAGTACAAGTTGAACCTGTTGTAACGGCTAAAGTTGAAGAGGTTATTATTTCAGAGATAAAAGGAACTGAAATAACACCTGAAATAAAGGCTGATGTCATTGAAATTGCTGAATTAAAAGATGAAACAATACGTGCAAAAGCAGAACAACTAACCGGGCCAAAAATTATTGGGAAAATTGAATTACCAGAAGCTAGAAAAAAGCAACCGGTAGCAACTTCTTATGCTCAACAAAATGAGCTAGCACGTAAAAAACGAAAACGCAAAGAGAATCCGCCAAATGCACCGGGGAATGCTCCAAATTCTGGAACACCAGGAACACCAAACCCAAATCCGAACCCTAGACCAGCACAAACAGGAGGAGGTAATACATTTAACAGACCTGCACCACGACCTGCTTTTGGAAATAAACCAACTTTAGCGCCAAGAGGAGTAAAAGCAGAACCAACTGAAAAAGAAATTCAGGATCAAATTAAAACTACTCTTGCTAGATTAAGTGGAGCTGGTAAATCTGGTAAATTTGCTTCTAGAGCAAAACATCGTAAACAAAAACGTGATGATTTTGCTCAAGGTGCCGAAGATGCATTACAAGAAGCAGAAGCACAAAGTAAAACCATTAAAGCAACTGAATTTGTAACAGTAAACGAACTTTCTAAATTAATGGATGTTTCGGTAACACAAATTATTTCAACTTGTATGAGTTTGGGTATGTTTGTGTCTATTAATCAACGACTTGATGCAGAAACTCTTTCAATCGTAGCTGAAGAATTCGGATATAATGTAGAATTCATTTCTCTTGACCTTCAAGAAAATATTGAAGAACATGTAGATACTGAAGAAGAATTAATTGATCGCGCACCAATTGTGACCGTAATGGGACACGTAGATCATGGTAAAACTTCATTGTTGGATTACGTGCGAAAAGCAAATGTAATATCTGGTGAAGCTGGAGGAATAACTCAGCATATTGGTGCTTACGAAGTTATTTTGGATAATGGTAAAAAAATCGCATTCTTGGATACTCCTGGTCATGAGGCTTTTACTGCCATGCGTGCCCGTGGAGCCAAAGTAACAGATATAGTAATTGTTGTAATTGCAGCGGATGATAGTGTGATGCCTCAAACGGTAGAAGCAATAAATCATGCGCAAGCTGCAGGTGTACCTATTGTATTTGCGTTTAACAAAATTGATAAACCAGGTGCTAATGCAGATAAAGTGCGTGAGCAATTATCTGTTATGAATATTTTGGTTGAAGAATGGGGTGGTAAATATCAAACACAAGAAATTTCTGCAAAAACAGGTTTAAATATTGAACTTTTATTAGAGAAAGTATTACTGGAAGCAGAATTATTGGAATTAAAAGCAAATCCTGATAAGCGTGCAATTGGAACTGTAATTGAATCGGCTTTAGATAAAGGACGAGGAATTGTAACAACCGTTTTGGTACAGTCTGGAACGCTAAAAGTTGGAGATCCAATCCTTGCAGGTTGCTATAGTGGAAGAGTAAAAGCATTATTCAATGAACGTGGACAGAAAGTAAATCAAGTTGGACCATCTTCTCCAGTTTTAGTATTAGGTATGCAAGGTTCGCCACAAGCTGGAGATAAATTTACAGGAATGGAAAGTGAAGTTGAAGCTCGAGAAATTTCTACAAAAAGACTACAACTACAACGTGAACAGGGAATAAGAACTCAAAAGCATATAACACTAGACGAAATTGGACGTCGATTGGCAATTGGTAACTTTAAAGAGCTAAATATTATTGTAAAAGGTGATGTGGACGGATCTATCGAAGCATTAGCCGATTCATTGTTAAAATTATCGACTACTGAAATTCAAATAAATGTATTACATAAATCAGTTGGTCAAATAACTGAATCAGACGTATTACTTGCGTCAGCATCTGATGCAATAATTATTGGTTTCCAAGTAAGACCTTCATTAAATGCTAGAAAATTAGCTGAACAAGAACAAATAGATATTCGATTGTATAGCATTATTTATGATGCCATTAACGAAATTAAATCGGCTATGGAAGGAATGCTTTCTCCTGTGTACGAAGAGAAAATCGTTGCAAACGTTGAAATTCGTGAAGTATTTAAAATTACTAAAGTGGGTACAATTGCAGGATGTATGGTATTGGATGGTAAAATTACCAGAAATAGCAAAGTACGGGTAGTAAGAGATGGTGTGGTAATTCATACTGGAGAACTTGCCTCGCTTAAACGTTTCAAAGATGACGTAAAAGAAGTGGCGACTGGGTATGAATGTGGTCTTAATATCGAAAAATTCAATGATATAAAAGAAGGTGATATTGTGGAAGCTTACGAACAGGTAGAAGTGAAACGAAAATTATAACCCTTAATTTAATAGAATAAAAGGCTTTTCATATTGATTGAAAAGCCTTTTTTATATAATGTCAATTATAAAATATTGAAAAGAGAAGCTATACACTATCAGATTCATTTGTTTGCATTAATGATCTTAGCATTTTCAATGCCGTTGTCGCCAGCAATTATGAGCATATCTCAGGTATTGCTTGTTCTCAATTTTTTGGTTGAACCGGATTTAAAAAACAGATTCAAATCGCTATCTTCTAATCATGCATTTTGGTTTTTTCTTAGCTTATTTCTAATTTATATAGTTGGGATGATTTATACAACTGATATCAATCAAGGCTTAAAAGAAATAAAAATTAAACTTCCTTTATTACTAATTCCAATAGCTTTAGCAGGAAAGTCCGAATTAATATTAATTGACTTCAAGAAAATATTGTTAGCAGCAATTGCTGGTGTTTTAGTTACATCATTTGTTGGAATGTATATTTACTTAACAGAAAAACCAGAAGAACTTCGTGATATATCTCCATTTATTTCACACATTCGCTTAAGTTTAATGCTATGCATGGCTATTTTTTCGGCTCTTTATCTCATCACTAATTCTGGAAAAAGCAAAATCCTTTATAAAACCTTATTAGCAGTAACTGCTATCTGGTTATTAACATTTATCGGAATTTTAGGGGCAAGATCTGGCTACTTGGTAATTCTCGTGGTCGCTGTTTTTGTTGGATTAACTTACTTACTAAAACAAAGAAAATATATTCTGGCAGGTGCACTGGCATTACTTTTATTTATAGTTCCGGTTTCAATGTATAAATTTACAGATAGTGTACGTACCCGAATAAATGAGATTCCGGCTGAAATAGAAAATTACAGAAACGGAGAGAATGTTTCTGGTCAATCCATTTCACAGAGATTTGTTTATTGGGCAATAAGTTTAGAGTTGATAAAAGAAAACCCCGTTTTAGGAGTTGGGACTGGAGATACAGATTTTGCATTCAAAAATTATTATGCAACACACCAAGTAAAACTTGAGAAGAAATTCCAGTTTACCTCACACATGCAATATTTAAATATTACGATTTCTTTTGGATTAATAGGATTAATTATATTTTTTGTTTCTGTTTTATATCCGCCATTCTTATTAAATAGGTATAGCGACTATTTGATGATTTCTTTTTTAATTACCTTATTTATTTCAATGCTTACAGAAGATACATTAGAAACACAGGCGGGAATTACATTTTTTGCTTTTTATAATAGTTTACTTCTTTTTGCAAAACCTAAACCTGCATAAAATTATTTTTTCCACGTTTTTATTTTTTCTAAAACCACTTCCGGACTAATTAGATCCATACATTCACATTTACTAATATCTCTCTTACATTTTCCACATTCTTTTTCAGACACTATAAAATCTGCTTTTGGGCCTAATGGAGCCCATCTTTTGGGAAAAATAGGTTTTATTGGAGGATATAAACCTAAAGTGTTTTTTCCCAACGATGCTGAAATATGCAAAGGTCCTGTACTTGCAGCTATTAAGCCATCTGCTGAATTAATAAAAGAAATAAATTCTATTAAATTCATTTTTCCAGTCAGATCTGAAATATGAATTGGTAAGTTATTAATCCAACTATTTACTTCAATATCATCCGATTTAATTCCTGAAATGAAAATTTTAAACTCATTTTCGGGTAATAAATCAATTAATTTTCGATAATTATCTAAACTCCATTCCCTTGCACTTCCATTAGATTTAGGATGTAAAATAAGATTAAACTTATTTGAATCTAATAAAACTGCTAATCTCTCAGGTAAAATTTTTATTTTATCTAATAAAATATCTTTAGAAATTTCCTTTACTGTCAAGAATTTGTAAATTCCAATTCCTTCCAATAATTTTATATTTAATTGGGCTTCATGTAGATCAGAATTTTTTCTACTTAACGAAACTAATTTAGAGCAATACAACCAATGATACCAACGATTTTTAGTTCCAATTCGTAGCGGTATCCCTGCTTTACTTGCTAATATGGCAATTTTTCTATTTGGATAAACATGAATAATTACATCATAATTTCCCAATTTCAATTGCTCAACTTGCTCATTTATTGGCAATAAAACAAGTGAATCATAATTCAAAAAACGATCTATAAAGGAGCATGAATTAATTATGGCTTCTGTATATGTTTTACCTAAAAATGTTATAGTAGAATTTTCTATTCCATAAAAATCCTTAATTACCTTGCACATAGGTAATGTTAAAACAACATCCCCAATAGCATCTGTTCTACTAATCAGAATTTTTATTTTTTCAGCCATTTTTAAATAGTTCCTCTGCTTTTTTATATTTTATAAATACTGCATCGGCTGAATGTTTTGCAATTCTTAATCCATATTTCCCGTCAAGAAATCCAGTTTTTAAAATATAATCCCTTAAAAACTTAAATGCTGGTTTAATATAAAAATGAAATAAATTTGGTTTATTACCCGATTGATAAATAATTTTAGCTTGTATATCAGTAAAATTTTGAATTTGTTTTATGTGATCTTGCTCAGTGTAATAGGAATAATGTAGAAGATCGCCGTTTAATCTAATTTTATTTTTAGGGTTTATTAACGTTAATTCTTCATGTATCATTTCTCCGATCCATTTACTTTTATTTCTGTCAAACAGTCTGATTTTCCGATCGGGATACCAGCCACTATGTTTTACCCAATGACCGCAATAATTAGTTAACCGATTAAATTCATATCCATCATACACCCAATTTTCTTTTACTTTAAGTATTGAATTTTTTAACGTTTCCGACAATTCTTCATCTGCATCCAACGAAAGGATAATGTTGTTTGAAGCAGATTTATTAGCAAAATTCTTTTGTTCTACATATCCTAAAAAATTTTGATGGATAAATTTAGCTCCAGTTTCTAAAACAATTTCTTTTGTTCTATCTGTTGATCCAGAGTCTATTACTATTATTTCATCAGCAATATTCTGAACAGATTGTAAACATCTTAAAATATTTTTTTCCTCATTATACGTTATTACGACTACAGAAATTTGAACTGGATTATTCATTTAATTTTCGAAAAATAGTTAAAACCGGTAGTTTTTATATTCACCAATTCGATATCCGCTTATATTTTCTATCCACTTACTTATTTTATATTTCAATTTCAATTTATTTTTAGTTGGATCTAATTTAAATTTCCAATTCATAGTTTCTATTCTTTTTCTCATAACTTCTGGATGTTGACTTTCAAATCTTTCAACTCCATCTACATTCGAATAGTCAAACTCATCTACTTCTGGAATATTCTGTTTTATCCAGTTATCATCATGCCATAATTTGTTAAATGTTTTAGCTTTCTCCTGTTGTGCTTTTGGAGGTTTCACCCAACCGTAATGATAAATAAATGCATCAATCGCTTTAACTTTTAATTTTTTTCCATCTTTTCTAAATCCTTGAGCATCTCGGTATGAGCGGATATTTTTATCATTCCTAATAATTCTAATTTCTTTCCTATACCAACGTTTAGATGTTCCAACAAAATCATACGAGCCATAAAAATGAAGGTAATTAAAAAGTAACCCTTCAATTTTTTTTTCTTGAAGGTTTTCCTCCATTGCCTTCCAAACTATTGGAATATATTTTTCGTGCAAACACTCATCTCCTTGAATGTAAAAACACCAATCTGCATCTGGCGAAATTGCGTCCATTGCTTTATTGGTTTCTTCGCGAAGTACTTTTCCACCTTCCCGTAATGAATCGTCCCAAAGAGTATGAACAATTTTTATTTTTGCTGAATTTATATTTTCAATCAAACGTAATGTTTCATCATCCGATTGGCCAACTGCAACAATAAATTCATTACACAAGGGTAGCACAGAATTAATGGCTTCCACAATCTGGTAATCGTATTTTATTGCATTACGGATAAAAGTGAAACCACTAACAATCATGTATTAAAATTAACAGTTTTGTAGTGAAATACGAGCCATCTCACCTCAAATTTGGAGTTCGAAGGCTTAGGGATAGTAGCGACATCCTTTTTTGCTCCCCAAAATTTGCAATTTTTGATAGCTTTTCCGCAAAAAAGATATAGCGGATAGCCCGACCTCAAAATTTTTTTATTTTGAGGGAAGCCCATAAAATTTATTAAAATATTGATAATTAATTTATTAAAAATAAAATAAAATTTTAAAATTAAACTAAGTTGAAAATATTGGTCAAGTTGTTTCCAAGTTAAAATGTTACCTATTAATTTGATCGAAACTATTGAAATATATTGAATTTGCAGACCCATTAAAAGCAATAATTTTGTGTTTATTGCTGATAAGAATTAATAACAACAAATGGACATTTCCTTGCTGAAAAACCAACTCATAAACGGCGATACAAAAGCCTTAGCAAGAGCAATTTCTCTAGTTGAAAATGAGGTTTTGGGTTATGTTGAGTTGATGAAAAGCTTGAAAAGTAAAGTTAATATTCCTGTTATTGGTATTACTGGGCCGCCAGGTGCAGGCAAAAGCACATTATTGAATCAGCTATTAACTCATTATACGAATCAAGGAAAAAATATTGGAGTATTAGCAGTCGACCCAACTTCTCCGTTCAATTTCGGATCATTGCTCGGAGACAGAATTAGAATGGCTAAGCATTTTAACAATGATCATGTTTTTATTCGTTCTCTAGCTACCAGAGGTTCTTTAGGTGGTTTGTCTGAAAAAGTGGTAGAAATTATTGAAGTAATGAAAGCTGCAAATTTTGATTTGATTATTGTAGAAACTGTAGGTGTTGGGCAGTCTGAGGTAGAAATTGCTGGATTGGCAGACATTACTGTGGTGGTTTTGGTTCCAGAATCTGGCGATGAGATTCAAAATATAAAATCAGGATTAATGGAAATCGCTGATATTTTTGTAGTAAACAAAGCTGATAGAGCGGGAGCAGATTTATTTACAGCAAACCTCCAAAAATTATTAAGCCATAAAAGCGATGGTAGCATAACTCCAATAATAAAAACGATAGCCGAGCAGAATGTTGGAATTAATGAACTAGCATTAGCTATTAATAATTTTAGCCAAACTGACAACCTTGAGCGAAAAGTTCAGCTCTTAACAGATAAAGCATTGAGATTAATTGCTAGAAAAAAAATGAAATCAGTTGATTTTTCTACTTTGAAAACTAGCATCGAAAAAGGACTTACAAACGGCTCGTTAAATTTGTATGAGTTGGTTGAAAATTACCAATAAACTCAACCTATTAAGTCAGAAACCCTCTTACATCTTCTGCAGTCAATGATTTAATCATTGAATCTTGTATGGTTATTAAACTATTTGCAAGATGCTTTTTTCTTGCCTGCAAAGCCAGAATTTTTTCCTCTATCGAATTTCGGGTGATAAATTTATACACAAAAACATTTTTTGTTTGCCCTATCCGGTGTGTTCTATCACTTGCCTGCTGCTCTACAGCCGGATTCCACCACGGATCAAGAATAAATACATAATCTGCAGCTGTTAAATTTAATCCAACTCCTCCTGCTTTTAATGAAATTAAAAACAATTGAATTTCTGGTTGAGTCTGAAATCTGTCAACTTCTTCCTGCCTATTTTTTGTAGCACCGTCCAAATAGGCATAGTTTATTTTCTGCCGATCAAGGTACGTTCTAAAAATATCAAGATGCTTTACAAACTGAGAAAAAACTAGAATTTTATGCCCTTTGCTCAAAGTATTTTCTAAGTTTAGTATTATATCGTTGAACTTTCCTGAAGATCCATCATATTCTTTATCTGTCAATAATGGATGATTCGCAATCTGTCGTAATTTATTTAAACCAGCCAATAGGTTTATTTGCATATGCTTTATTCCTTCATTTTCAATTACTTTTAAAAGCTCGTTGCGGTAGTGAGATTTTGTTTCTTCATAAATTTTTTCCTGCTCTTCGCTCATATCCGAATAAAAAATATGTTCTACTTTTTCAGGCAATTCAGTTGCAACCTGTTCTTTGGTTCGCCGGAGCACAAATGGTTTGATAATTAACTGAAGTTTTTCTGCCTTTACTTGATCTTTTTGTTTTTCTATTGGCAACAAAAAATTTTGAGTGAAAAAAGATTCAGAGCCTAACAAACCTGGATTGATAAACGACAACTGCGACCATAAATCCATTACAGAATTTTCTATTGGAGTTCCGCTCAAAATAAGTTTCAAAGCAGAATTTAAACTTTTTACTGCTTTAGTAATCTTAGATTTTGGGTTTTTAATAATTTGGCTTTCATCTAAAATTATATAATTAAATCGAATAGTTTTAAGTTTATCTTCATCTAATCGTACAACCCCATACGTTGTCAACACTAAATCATATTGATTGAAAAACACAATATTGTTTTGTCTTTCCGTGCCTGTGTAAATTAAAATTTTAAGATCGGGAGTAAATTTTGAAGATTCTTTTTGCCAATTATATATAAGTGAGGTTGGCATCACCAATAGAGATGGCAAAGAAATAATCTCATTTTTGCGATCCTCTTCTTTTACTTTTTGTAATAATGCTAGAGTTTGTATTGTTTTTCCCAATCCCATATCGTCCGCCAAGCAACCACCAAAATTGTATTTTCTTAATTGTAGAAACCAATCGAAACCAGCTTTCTGATATGGTCGTAATGATCCGTTAAAATTATTTGCCAGTTCAGATTCTTCAAACTCTTCAAAATCAATTAAGGCTTTATTCTTATTTCCAGCAATTCCTATTTCTTCTGATAATTCCTGAACTAGCCCCAAATGATGTTTTCTTAAACGAAGATTTTGGCCTTTTTCTGTGAAATTAAATAAGTCGGAAAATTGAACAAACCAGGCATCGGGTATAATTGCAATTTTACCATTTGGCAAAACGTATTCTTTTATCTTGTTAAGAATATGATTTTTGAGAGAAATGAATGGAACCTGAAAAGTTCCAAAAAAAACTACGGCATACACATCAAACCAGTCATTATTTTCCGATATTTTAACATCAACTCTACTTTTTCCAATAAAATATTCTTTTTGAGGTCTGTCTTGTTGTACTTCAAAGCCAGCTTCAGTTAATTGATCCAAGTTTTCATTCAACCATTCATATAATTGGTAATCTGTTGATTCACTCTGATTTTCTGCTTTAAGCACAAAAGTAGAACCATCCGAAACCAATAATCCCATAGATTTAAGTGTGTCAACTTTTGATGACTCCCATTGCAAAGATCGTTTTACTCGATAAAAAGTAAATTGATCATTTAATTCTTCCAGGGTTACAGAAACAGCGTTTCCGGTTTTGTAGGCAAAAGAAAATTTATCGTAATTAAAATAGAGTGTAAGTGCAGCTATATTATTCCAGTTGTTTGCAATTTTCAACACTGGCCTAGCTTCAAACTGCTTGGTTATAATATCAAATCCTTCTGCATAAACATGATATTTTTCTATTAGTGGTATTATAAATTTCTGATAGTAAACTTTTTCAGAAGTGCGCGGTATTTCTATAAATCGTTTGTTTAAAAAAGGTTGTAATTTTTTTCCATCCAATTCTTTTTCAAAATATAAAAGCCTATCATTCAACAATAACCATGCAGGAGCATTGCATATTATTGCTGCATTTTTAAACATAAATTCTATTTTTTCTTCATTGTATTTAATAGTAGGGAAATATCTGGTCGATTCAGCACTTCGTCTGAAATGAAATAACACTGAAGCTGGTTGATCCGAAATAATAATTTTTCGCCCAGCAGGATGTCCCTCCTTTGTCATCAGATAAACATCCTTATGTTTCATCAAATTTATAGCTTGCGCCATTCTTCGCTCTATATTTGGACGAATAATGGTGTGCATTTCTGGTGTGTAATGCTGCGAAAAAAATATTGAAGGTCTTAATCGTGATTTATGATATTTTTTAATAATCTGTTCTTGCTCACACTCTTCCAACAGTTTTATTAATTTAAGATCAATATCGTCAAGTGCTGCAAATTCTTTCGCAGTAATCGAATATAAGCGTTGATGGGTTAATGAAAGTTCACCATTGTTTATTAATTGAACGATATGAGGTTCAAATAAATAACCAAGATATTCATGCTCGAAAAGAGAATAAACAATTTTATAAGGCTTTAAACTCTCAACTCGAATCACAGGGAAATGTTAGGGCAAAAATTATGAAATAAAATTCTAAAAATACAGATTTGCCGAAATACCTGTAAACAATAATAATAATATATTTATCGTCAGCGCTAAACCTTCTGATCTTGATCTGAACTCTGTATTTTTAAATTAATAAGCTTATTAAGTATTAAAAACTGAAAAACATTTTAGTAAGAATAGCCAACGACTCCACTAAATACATGAATAGCGGGACCAATTAACTCAATATTTGTAAAAGCATTTGATAATTGATTTGCATTAAAAGAAACACTCAGTTCTCCTCCTATCGTTTTTATCGTTAACCTATTATTACCATTCATTTTTTTAATATGAGCTAAAACTAAAATAGCAGCTGTTACACCAGTTCCGCATGAAAGCGTTTCATTTTCAACACCTCGCTCGTAGGTTCTTATTTCAAAATTACTTTCATATTCATCTATGAAATTTACATTTATCCCTTCAAGAATGTATTCTGGAAGGTTTCTGATTCTCTTTCCTTCTTCAAAAACATTTAAGTTTTGTATGTCATTTACCTTTATTACCAGATGAGGAGAGCCAGTATTCAATTGATAACCCAATTCAGTTTCTATAAGCTCATTTACATCATTCATAGCCAATGAAACAATTCCATCTGAAATTTTGGCAGTATGAATTCCATCTACTGCCAAAAATTTAGTTTCGTTTTTGATTAAATTAAGGCTTTTAGCAAAAGCAACAACACATCGGCCGCCATTTCCGCATAAGCTACCAGGTTTACCATCTGCATTATAATACTTCATTTCAAAATCAACTTCCTGATGATTTTGTAATAGCATCAAACCATCAGCTCCGATACCAAACTGCCTATCGCACAATAATTTAATAAAAGAAAAATCTGTAGTAGGAAAAAATAGTTTACGGTTATCTACCACGATAAAATCATTCCCTGTGCCTTGATATTTTTTAAATGGAATTTCCAACATGGTAAATAATTAAAACCTTTTTGATGTAATTTTCATTTTACAAAAGTATTGATATTATCCAATTGAATAATTCGTTGATATGGCATTAATTTTGAAAAATTCTTTTAAACTAAAAATCACAAAATAAACATGAAAAAAATTGCATTAACCTTATTGATTGCCATTGTGGGTGGCCTTGTAGGCGTAGGTGCTTACAAGTTTTTTGAAAAACCAACTCAGCAATCTTTTGAAGAAAAACAAAAAGTAAATTATGTAAACATGCCACCGGCTATAAATGGAGCAACGGCGCCAACAGATTTTACCATTGCTGCAGCTGCAGTTACACCAGCAGTTGTACACATTAAAACTACTTACACACCAAATACTAGCTCACGAGATCAATTTTTAAACGAACAATTCCGTCAGTTTTTTGGCGATCGCGGCTTTGATAACGGACCGCAGAAAGGAAGTGGATCTGGAGTGATTATTTCAAATGATGGATATATTTTAACTAATAATCATGTTATTCAAGATGCTGACGAATTAGAAGTTATTCTAAACGATAAAAAATCGTATAAAGCAAAATTGATCGGGAAAGATCCAAATACCGATTTGGCATTGTTGAAAATCGCCGCAGACAATTTACCCTTTGTTTCTTACGGCAATAGCGATGAGGTAAAAGTGGGCGAATGGGTTTTGGCTGTAGGAAATCCTTTTAACCTTACCTCTACCGTAACTGCTGGTATTGTAAGTGCAAAAGGTAGAAACATTAATATTATAGGAAGCAATTCAAGTGGTGAAAAAATAAATCCAATTGAATCATTTATACAAACAGATGCAGCCGTAAATCCAGGAAATAGTGGAGGTGCATTGGTAAATACAAGAGGCGAACTAGTTGGAATTAATACTGCTATTGCTTCGCAAACAGGTTCTTATGCAGGATATTCATTTGCTGTGCCTGTAAACATTGCCAAAAAAGTAACAGACGATTTATTGAAATTCGGAGTTGTTCAACGTGCGTTTTTAGGTGTCAGCATTCGAGATGTAGATGCAGATTTGGCTAAAGAAAAAGGAATTGCAAACATAGAAGGAGTTTTTATTGATCGGGTAGAAGAAGGTGGATCGGCAGATGGCGCTGGAATAAAAGTTGGAGATGTGGTTACTAAAATCAATGGCGTTTCAGTAAATTCTCCTGCAGAACTTCAAGAGCAAATAGTTAGATACAGACCAGGAAATGAGATTTCAGTAAATTTAGTTCGAGATGGAAAGCCAAAAGAGTTAAAAGTTATTTTACGAAATGGCGACAAAACAACCTCGGCAGTTAAAAAGGGTGAAGTAGTTTCGCTTGCAGCATTGGGAGCTAAACTAGAAACCTTACCAAATGCAGAAGCAGCAAAACTTAAAATAACCGGAGGAGTAAGAGTTTCTGATTTAAAAGCTGGCAAATTAGCTGCAACCGGAGTAAGAGATGGCTTTATTATTACCAAAATTGATAATCAATTAGTTAAAAATAAAGAACAATTGGAAGAAATAATCGAAAACAAAAATGATAATATGATTTCATTAGAAGGTGTATATCCAGGAAATTCATATTCACGATATATTTATTCCTTTAACATGAAATAAAATTGAATAGCTCTGGGGTTTAACCTTGGGTTTAATAAAAACAAAAAATCCCAAGGTTTCTAAACCATGGGATTTTTTTTTGAGAAAAAACAAATTATCCCAAAGGTGAATCCGTGGGCAATTGATGAATAATATGATTAATAATTTATCAATTTATCGCATCAGGCATTCGACCGCCTTTATAAAAATAGCGTTTATAGTAGGCTTCGTTCAAATCGCTAATCATTACACCTCTTGAAACAGAAGCATGAGCAAATTTATCGTTGCCTAGATAAACTCCAACATGCGAAACTCTTCCTTTGCTAATTTTAAAGAACACAAAATCGCCTTCTTTTAATTCAGAGCGATTTAATGGAATTGATTTATCAAAAATTGCTGCAGAGTTTTGAGCCAGTGAAAGGTTGTAAACACTATTAAATATTTTGCCAGTAAAACCAGAACAATCAATACCTGAACGTGAATCTCCACCATATTTATAAGGTGTTCCAATCCATTCGTTTACAGTAGAATACAAGCGAAGATTAGCGGAATCTTTTCGTAAACTAATGTCAAACAACTGGCTGTAATAATCAGATTCTAAAGAATCGGGATCTGAAATTTTACTTTTAAAACTCTGAGCTAAAAGAGCAATAGTTATTAAATTAAGGCAGCAAATAAAAATTAGTTTTTTCATGTCTTAAATTTTAGGTTAACGTACAAAAGATAGAAATCATATCAATTAATAATGTTGACTGTAATTGCTAATAATATTAAAAATGGTAAAAGTAGGCTTTATAATTTAGAATCAGGTTTTTTAGTCAAAAGGCTAATTAAAATCTTAACATAGTATTTAATACAAATTGCGGTGATATTTCTAAAATCGCTTCAATTTCATAAGGTATAATTTAACCCAAAAAGCAAACTAGCAGCGCTGTGGTAAATAGAAACAGGAGAAATCTCTTTCTTTACAATTGGAACTAAACCTCTGTTATACAGTAAATTAATATTAATTCCTAATTTATCCGAAATTGGATACATCATATTTGCCGATCCACTTAATCCTATATCTACTCTATTTATAAAACTAAAGTCTTTACGAATAAGCGTTTCTCTATCAGCATTTCCATAGTCTATAATATCTTTAATTCTAACTACGTAAGCAACATAGGTTCCGGCACCGATTGAAAATTTTACGTTTTTTCCGAAACTACGTTCAAGCAATAATGGCAGGGTTAGATAATTATATTTGGTAGTTGGTACAAAATCATCAATAATGTTGGTAGCGGAGCTGTCCAAACTATAAAACGTTTCACCTTTTAAACCTTTTTTTTCGTAAGCTAAATGAATTCTAAAATTCAATTTTTTATTGACCGGATACAATATGTTGATGCTTGAGCTGACTCTTACAATTGGGTTAACATCGTAAAAAACAACCCGAGTTTGAGTAGATAAAGTTGGTCCCACTTGAAATCCGAAAGAAGGTTTTTCCTGTGCGTGTAAACCCGAAAATAGGAAGAAAACCAAATAAAAGATTATTGTATTTCGCTTTTTCATCTTTTATTTGCCGAGCGGGTTCATGTTTACTGTTCGCCTTTTAGTCTTGATAAAACTGTAGCCTAGCACAACGGATGAAAGAAAGTACTGTTGATTTAACTTTAGATGGTAACTATTTTTTTCATTTTGGGTAATGTTATTCATCTCTGCAATAAAACTGTTCTTAAAGGTTTTATTTAGTTGGGCACTTACCAATAGGCCTAAGCTCCATTTAGTATTTCTGGTAAAAGGCTGAAAATTAAATCCTAAATCTACCGTGTGAAAAAAATTCGAACCTTCAGACGGTGGTGGAAATACAAATGTTGGTACAATATTATCTATGGAGTAAATGTTTATGGTTATACCGTTATTATATTCAATAATTGAAGCTGTATTATTAAAAATGCCAATGGAATATCCTAAGAATAATTCACCTGTATTATTGTTTTTCAGATTTAAATATTTTCCAATAGCTATAGGTAGAATAATTGACTCGTGATTCTGTATCCATATGAATGGCGGTGGTTTTGATAAAAGATATTTAGACATATTCAAAGCATGAACCTTTAGTCTAAAAGTATTATATCTTAGACCAGTTTTTATAAAACAATGGTCGCTTAAATCAAAATTATTTGTTATTGCTAGTCCATAATTTATTTTTGAATGAAAAATATCAAAAGATCCAGATAGTATTTCGGAATTAGAAAAAGCTTTAACATATCCGGATGAAATAGCTAATACTGGCTTAATTAGTTGAGCATAACATGACACATGTGTAAACGTGTACAATGCAAACAACATTAGCACTTTCGGTTTTCTTTTAGCTAACCTCTCCATATTGAAAAATAATTATTGAACTATTATTTTCTTACTAACTAGCTCATCATTTATCAATATTTGAACGATATAACAACCCGCATCCAATAATGAAATATCTTGATTATCTAATTGTATTATTTTACCTTCAAATATGCCGTTTTCTAAATTAAGTATCCTTTGACCAAGTAAATTTGTAACATAAACCTAAACGCGATTTATCTCTAGATTTCCTTGAATAGCTATATTTAATGATGAATTTGTAACTGCGGGATAAACATTTACCGAAAGCATCGGTTTTTTGGCTTTTTGAGAAATTCTAGGTTGGGAATTTATAATCGCACTACTTATATCAAAGCCACCATCAATTATGGTTATGAGAGTAAATGTCTCATTATTTTTTAATTCATAATTGATAGTATGATTAAAAGATAAATCCTTTATTTTTACTCCATACTTTTCATTACTAACAAGTTGCTCTATTACTGTACTATTTGCGGTTTCTAAAAATCCGCTGATGATGAATTCACCGTTTTTTACCAAGATTTCAGATGAATCTACCACATTTAAATACTGACCTTCATCCGCTAATGATTGCTGCAATAATGCGCTTTCTTCTGAGATAGTAGAATCTTCAACAACTATCAGTACCTTAAATTTAGAGTAAAAGTCTGTGTTTTTTCTTATGCTGAGCTCTCCTGAAAATCCTGCAATTTCTAAAAGATTGGAAGAATTAATTTCTAGTTTACCTGTGATATCTCCATACGAACTGCCGTTGTCATTTAGATTAGCTAACCGAGAAGAATCCAGAATAAAATCACCAACATTTCCTGCTGTTCCTCTACCACTTGCTTTATATTTAAAAACTTGTTTACCGTTATCCCAATAAACATTTGCTTCACCACTGTAAGCTGAGTAACTAGAAGCAGCACAAAAATGATTACAAGTGTTGTTAGGTACTGTGCCACTGCTAAAGCAATAGGCAGATTGTTTATTACAACCTCTCTTTTCTTGACTGCATTTAGTAGACCATTTTCCAATGGGTGATGTACCTACATACGAATTAGTAGGGAAAACATATCCTGATGGATAGGTGTTTGTATACATTGCTGAAACCCGAGCAGTAGCAATATATTTAGGTCTAACGCTGCCCCAGCAATTTTGTCGAGCAGTGATTGTACCATCAGCATAAGTTGTAACTACGCTTAGCACTATTAACAAACTGACTAGTAATTTTTTTTTTATAGTTTTTGAGATTAAATTTTTATCAAATATAAAATACTATTTAATAAAAACAAATAAAATTTTTGTGTTTAAGTTTTTAATTGCCTAAACTTATACTAACTAGATCATTTTTATTTAGGTGTAAACAAATTATCAACTTCTTTTATAACTTAAAACGATATTCTCATTTATGAAATCAACCAAATACTCCAAAGAAAATCTAAATAATTTTTTCAAGATTAACTTAACACTATTTGAAAAAAAGGCAAAATAATTTTTGGAAGTTCACAATTACTAAGTTCATTGGCTAAAACTCGTCTTTAAAAGACACACAGATTACAAATGCCTTTTCTAACCTACAATCTGAATTTCATAATAATTAATATATTTGCGCCTACAAGCAAAAAAAGAAGGATTTTAAAATAATGGCATCCATAAAAATTACTAAAGAAACCTATTTAAAATGGTACGAATCTATGCTTCTGATGCGCAAATTTGAAGAGCGCGCAGGGCAATTATATGGTCAACAAAAAATAAGAGGCTTTTGCCATTTATATATTGGCCAAGAAGCTGTTGTAGCTGGAGCTATGTCGGTTTTACGTCCCGAAGATGGAATGATAACTGCTTATCGAGATCATGCACATGCGATCGCAAAAGGTATTTCTTCCAATGCTGTAATGGCTGAATTGTTTGCCAAAGCAACTGGTTGTTCTAAAGGAAAAGGAGGATCTATGCACATGTTTAGCAAAGAACATAACTTTTATGGTGGCCACGGAATTGTTGGTGGTCAAATACCTTTAGGAGCTGGAATTGCTTTTGCTGAACAATATAAAGGAACAGATAATGTATGCGTTTGCTACATGGGCGATGGTGCAGTTCGGCAAGGTTCATTGAATGAAACATTCAACATGGCAATGCTTTGGAAATTGCCAGTGGTTTTTGTTTGTGAAAACAATGGATATGCAATGGGTACATCTGTTTCTCGAACTTCAAATGTTGCAGAAATTTATAAACTAGGTTTATCTTTCGATATGCCGTCAGAAGTAGTTGATGGAATGAGTTGCGAGGCTGTTCATATATCTATGGATAGGGCAGTGCAACGAGCGCGAAAAGGAGATGGACCAAGCTTTCTGGAAATAAAAACGTATCGTTTCAAAGGACATTCCATGTCAGACCCAGCAAAATACAGAACTAAAGAAGAGGTAGAGGGTTACAAAGCAAAAGATCCGATAGAACAAATTTTTAAAACTATTAAGGATAAAAAATATGCCGATGAAAAATGGTTTGAGATGATTGCTGCCAAAGTAAAAGATGAAGTAGAAGCTTCGGTTGTATTTGCTGAGGAGTCTCCATATCCGGATGCTTCTGAATTGTATACCGATGTGTACGTTCAAAAAGATTATCCATATATAATGGATTAATACAAAAAATAAGTTTTTGGATCAACGATAAAACCTGAATCCAAATACATTTAATTATTTATTATAACATAAAAAATAAAAATGGCTGAAGTAGTACGAATGCCGAAAATGAGCGATACCATGACTGAAGGGGTATTGGCTAAATGGCATAAAAAAGTTGGCGATGAGATTAAAAGTGGTGATCTGGTTGCTGAAATAGAGACAGACAAAGCCACTATGGATTTTGAATCTTTTCAGGAAGGTACCTTGCTTTATACCGGAATTAAAGAAGGTGAAGCTGTACCTGTTGATACGATAATTGCTATTCTTGGAAAAAAGGGAGAAGATTTTCAATCTTTATTAGATGGTGGCAAAGCTGCTGAGAAACCTGCTGAAACTAAAGAGACAGAAAAACCAGCGGCTAGTGAAAAGGTAGAAACAAAAACTGAAAAACCCGTTGAAGCAATTGATAATAGCAAAGAATCTGAAAATGATGCACGGGTAAAAGCTTCACCTTTAGCTCGTAAAATTGCTAAGGACAAAGGAATTGATATTTCTAGTTTGCATGGAAGTGCAGAGAATGGAAGAATTATAAAAAAGGACGTTGAAAATTATAAAGCAGAAACAGTACAAGCTTCATCAACTCCTTTAAAAACTGAAAAAGTTGCTCCTCAAGTTACTATTCCTCAGTATGTTGGTATAGAAAAATTTACAGAAGTTCCGGTTTCGCAAATGCGCAAAGTAATTGCAAAACGCTTGGCTGAAAGTAAATTTACAGCACCCCATTTTTATTTGACCATGTCAATCAACATGGATCAAGCGGTAGAAGCGAGAGCAAAAATGAATGAATATGCTCCGGCGAAGATTTCGTATAACGATTTGGTTTTAAAGGCAGTTGCGATAGCATTAAAGAAACATCCCAAAGTAAATAGCAGTTGGTTAGGAGATAAAATTAGATACAATGAGCATGTAAATATTGGCGTTGCGGTTGCAGTAGAAGATGGTTTATTGGTTCCGGTTATTCGCTTTGCAGATGGGAAATCGTTAAGTCATATTTCAGCCGAAGTAAAAGATTTTGCACAAAAAGCAAAAGATAAAAAACTTCAACCTGCAGATTGGGAAGGTAGTACATTTACCATATCAAACTTAGGAATGTTTGGTATTGATGAATTTACAGCTATTATCAATCCTCCTGATGCTTGCATTTTAGCAGTTGGAGGTATTTCTCAAGTTCCGGTAGTAAAAAATGGAGCTGTTATTCCAGGGAATATAATGAAATTGACTTTATCATGTGACCATCGTGTGGTAGATGGAGCAAGCGGTTCAGAGTTTTTGGTTACTCTGAAAAATTTATTGGAAGAGCCAGTGAGGATTTTAGTTTAGGCTTTCAAACAAAATTTTTCCAAATTAATACTATTCAAGGCGGCATAACCGCCTTTTTTTATGATAAAAAAATCTCTTTCTTTAATACTATTTTATGTAATAGTCTTTTTGGGATTGCTATGGTTGATTGCTAAAATTCCAATTCCTGGATTGAGGATTATGTTTTTTATTTTATTGTTTTTGGTGGGGTTGGGGATAAAGAATGGGATAAAAAAAAGTAAAAACCTTTTTTAATTCTAATAAAATAATGATTTTTCGTAAAATTAAAAGTTTCTTAAAGCAATTTTATTTAATAATATATTGTTGCTTAATTTCGAGAATGTAAAGCTCAATGTCTAAATAAACCCTTTTACCAACAAATTATAATTTTTTACAAATTTCAATCTTATTTTTCTTTCTCGAATTAGGCAAAGCAACAGAAACAGAGATGCAATTCTTAAGTGCGATATTTGAGTTTATAGAAGCGCAGTTGAAATCACAATTTGTCAAATTTGATCTAAAAAAATTTTAAATAAATATTGACTAAAAGTAACCAAATTTTTACATTGTATTTTTTATTGTATTTTTACGAAAACTAAAAAATTGAAAAAAATCTTGTTATGAGGCTTGTTTGCCTATGTATTTTACCTAACTACTTGCGACAAAGCAGAAGATTTAAAACGTAAAATCCAACTCTCAGAATTTTTATTAAAGAGTTATTGATCAGAATCTCCCGGATGGAGTTGATTCAATTGAAATTATTTCGTTTACTGACGAAAGGTTTTTAACCCACTCGTCGATAATTCCAGAGAGTAATATGGAAAATTTAGGTCAAAACATAGCAATCTATTTTTATCGCTCAGGATTTAGCGCATTTGTCTTTGACCAGACTACTCGAATAAATCTTGTACTGATTGTTGACAATTCAGGAAGAACTAAAGATTTAGTTAAATTTACAATGTTAGAATCACCTCAAAACGAAAGAATTGTAGAAAATGTGGAATTTTTACTTGATCCTGCTGGAAGACAAACTTGGGGTAAATGTATGGAAGAAGGGGTGAATTGGCTTTACAACGATTGGGATAATGATCCAATTGGTACTGCTAGTTGTTGGGCTACAGGATTTCTTTGTGTAATTGGCGCAGGTATAGGATGTGCATTTTAATAAACTAGAAAAGTATGAAAACTAAATTATTATTATTAATTGGGAGTCTGTTGGTTATAACTGGTGCAGGATTTAAAATTCTCTATGGCGTTTCCCCAGCCATATCAATTCTTTTTATATCTGGGTTTATCACTTTTTGGGCGGGAATTTATTACTTCATAATAGGAAGGAAAAAAGTGAGCAGAGGTTAATATTATTTGTGTTTAAAATCGAAATTATTAAAAGCTTCATTTATAAAAGTGGAGCTTTTTTTACTATAATTCCAGGTTAGATAGTTAAATTAAAAACTAATACTTCAAATTATTAGTTAAAAAAGTGTGCTACAAACTATGTGTTTATTCTTTAAGCCAGTTGCCAAATAACTTCATGATAAATGGAATTAACACAAAAACCATAGTCGGTACTAAAATAATCGTCATGGTAAACGTTCTCAAGGGTATAGGGTTTATTAGCACCAAATAGTTACCAAACAACAAAAATACAATTGTAATTAATGGATAGATAGCCAGCCAGAATACAATTGCCATTTTATATTTTTTGGGTGATTTAATTTTACTAATTTATATTACGTTTATATTCTTAAATAAAAAAAGTCAAATAAAAAAAGCGGCTTTCACCGCTTTTCAATTTTCATTTAAATAGGTAATTCTTTAACTCAATAAAATTAAAAAATTAAAATTAATCTCTTCCTAAAACTACAAATGCATGAATAATTCCTGGAATACCACCTAATATAGTCCATCCTACATTACTTAACGTTGGTTTCAAATCCCAATCTGTGTGTAAACCAACTGCTACTGGAGGAAGGAAAACCGCTAGAATGTACTCGATAACTGTTGCGTTATCTGATCCTTTTAGGCTCTTATAATCTCGCAATGCCATCACTACCAAGGCTTTCTTTTGAATTAAATTCAATGTATTCAAATCTTCGTTAAATGCAGTTTCATTGAATTCAACCGCTCCTACATACTTTGCATAAACTTCTTTAGCATTTAATTTTTCTTTATTTGAATTTTTGGCAGACGCGCTATTAATTCCAAAAATTAACAAAGCGATACATAATAATTTACTTAGGTTTTTCATTTAATGATTATTTAGATTTCCTTACTCTTATGGATTTTCAGTGACTCCCGTTGTGCTACAGTTTCTGCTCTGGATTATGCTGCAATGTGTAAATTTTATCTGAAAAAGTTTTGCATATTTATACTCAATCTATAATTAAAATAAGCTTTCAAAGTCGGTCGTAGTTTGAAATTGATATCAGCTACGGTCTGAAGATCTTATTTTACTTTGCAAACGAAAGCAATTAAATTATAGAATTAGTAAGTAGTTAGCAAGATAGTTAGGTCTTAATACACAAGCTAGTTATTGTTTATTTAATTCATTAATGATTTCTAACACCTCTTCGAAACTTGGTTTTTCTTTTGCGTTTTTTAGTTTAGGGTAAAGAATTTTTAATTGATTGAAAGTTAAAAAATTTCCATCACTAGCTTTATTATGCGCCATAGTCATGGGTAAAATATTGAAGCAGTTGATGAACAGAATTTTTCTTTTTTCTTCATTTTTATCTTCCCAATTATTTCCCCAAGTACTAGATTCTTTGATCAATGCGCCAGTTAAGCCGCCGCCATAATAAGTCTGTGAAGTTTTCACAATGTTGGGGCTGTTTTTATCAATAATTGCCGCACAGTATTTCCCAAGAATATCAAGCTTTACAAATGTTTTCTGTTGATTCAAATCTTGAGAATAAAATAGATTAAAATAATAATCTTCTTTATGCTTAATAACCCAAACGGAATTCTGACGATTTACTTTTTGCCTTGTTTTCGGATTAATTATACTACTAATCTGAATGTGTTGTTCGCTTTGCTTTCTGATAATTGCAATAGCCGACGAAGATTTAATATCTAAAAAATCTTTTGTCGTATTAAAAATTTCTACATTAAACTCATAAACTTGCGAAAAGGCAAATTGGCTGTGGATTAAAATGACAAAAATCAAAATAAGCTTCACACTATTTTATAAATACCTTCTTAACAATTAGCGACTAAATTTATAATCTTTATCATTTCTACATACACATAACATTCATCCCAACCTCCCCTTCAAATCCAACCTAAACTTTCTGGCTGTGTCTTTTGCAATATCATACCCAGCATCTGCATGTCTAATTACTCCCATTGCCGGATCGTTATGTAAAACTCGTTTGATTCTTCGCTCAGCATCTGCTGTACCATCGGCAACTATAACCATACCCGCATGTATGGAATAACCGATACCAACTCCGCCTCCATGATGCAAAGAAACCCAGCTTGCGCCTCCAGCAGTGTTGATCATAGCATTTAAAACGGGCCAATCTGCAACTGCATCAGAGCCATCCAACATGGCTTCCGTTTCACGATTTGGCGATGCAACTGAACCGGTATCCAAATGATCGCGACCAATAACAATAGGTGCTTTTACTTTTCCATCCGCTACTAATTTGTTGAATGCTAAACCTGCTTTTTCTCGTTCACCTTGCCCCAGCCAACAAATACGAGCTGGCAAACCCTGAAATGCAATTCGCTCCTGAGCCATTTTTATCCATCTGGCCAAACCTTCATTTTCCGGAAAAAGTTCAAGAATTAATTTATCGGTTTCATAAATATCTTGTGGATCGCCAGATAATGCTGCCCAGCGAAAAGGACCTTTACCTTCGCAAAATAATGGACGAATGTAAGCAGGTACAAAGCCTGGGAAATCAAAAGCATTTTTAACTCCATATTCCAATGCTCTGCCTCGCAAATTGTTTCCATAATCAAAAGTAATAGCACCCAATTTCTGAAGTTTCAACATCAGATTCACATGCAATGCCATGGTTTCATACGATCTTTTTAGATATTCATCCGGATTTTCTTCTCTCAAAACGTTGGCTTCTTCATTACTCATGTCCTTGGGTACATATCCAACTAAGGCATCGTGTGCAGAAGTTTGATCCGTTAATACATCCGGAATAATATTTCGTTCAATTAATCGACCTAATAAATCTACCGCATTACAAACAATCCCTATTGAAAGCCTCTCACCTTTATTTTTTGCTTCCATAGCACGGTCAATTCCCTCATCAATATCATTCACCATCAAATCTATATACCTGGTCTCTAAGCGTTTTTCAATTCTCCATTGCTCTACTTCCGCAGCCAAACAAACCCCATCATTCATGGTAATTGCCAAAGGTTGAGCACCTCCCATTCCACCTAAACCGCTCGTAACTGACAGAGTACCCTTTAAACTTCCGCCAAAATGTTGTCGTGCAACTTCTGCAAATGTTTCGTAAGTGCCTTGCACTATGCCTTGCGAACCAATATAAATCCATGATCCGGCAGTCATTTGTCCGTACATCATTAATCCTTTGTCTTCCAAATCTCTGAAATGCTCCCAAGTTGCCCATTTTGGCACAAGCTGAGAATTTGAAATCAGTACCCGTGGAGCATCTTTATGTGTAGGCAAAATCCCAACTGGCTTACCGGATTGAATCAACAAAGTCTCGTCTTCTTCCAAATCTTTTAAGGCTTGGATAATTAATGCCAATGATTCATGATTTCGAGCCGCTTTTCCAGTTCCTCCGTATACAATTAAATCTTCTGGGCGCTCTGCAACTTCTGCATCTAAGTTATTCAGCAGCATTCGCAAAGCAGCTTCTTGAACCCATCCTTTACAGTTTAATGTAGTTCCTGTTGGTGTTTTTGGAATAATTGATTTTTTTTCGTTTAATGTTGAAGCCATGAGTTTGATTAGGTACTATTTTAATTAGAAACCCAAAAATAAGATTTAGATTCTGTGATTACTAAATGATTGCTCTATATTTGTATATAAATATTGTGGTGATAAAAAAGATTATTTCGTTTTTTCTTTTATTGGTTTTCGCTTTTGCGATTATTCCTGCCTCTTATATCCACCATCACAGTTCCGAAAAAGTTGTTAAAAACACTAGCTCTGGTGATCAAAGCATAGATCATGAGAATGAAGTTTGTAAAATTTGCAAAGCATTTTGTGCTAAAGTTTTCACCAATCCCGCTAATCATTTAGTTATAAGCATATCTTTTGTTTATCGGTCATTCGATAGTCAAAAAATAGTTTTTCAAAACATCCCTTGTAATTCATTTCGAAACAAGGCACCTCCATTAGGATAAAATTCTATTTGCCTTCTCATTTTCGTTTCATGAAATTTTTCCGATATGCAATTTCGCGTTGCTATAATTTACTTTTTACTCATTTTTTCCAGTATTCCATTAATTGCTAAAACCGATTCATGCTCTTTTGAATTCAAAGGTTTGGTGGTTGATGATGAACATTTAATTGGTTTGCCGGGAGCATCGGTTTTTATCAAAGAACTCAACCTAGGAATGGCTACAGATTTAAGTGGCAAATTTGACTTTAAAAATATCTGTTCGGGAAATTACACCATTATCTGCCGATACCTTGGTTACACAACTTCAGAAATTAATTTACACATCGAACAAAATTTAGACAAACGTTTTGTGCTAGTTCACTTATCGAACACCTTAAACAAAGTAGAAATAAGTGCTGAGCGTGCAGAAAAAATTCAAACAGAAACCGTTAGTAAATTAAATGATCGACAAAAAGAGCAGAATATAGGCTTAAGTTTAGGTGAAGGGTTAAGCAAAATTGCTGGCGTAAATTCGATAAAAAATGGACCTGGGATTTTTAAACCCATCATAAATGGATTGCATAGTAACCGAATTTTAATACAAAATAATGAAGTAAGACAAGAAGGACAGCAATGGGGTTCGGAGCATGGACCAGAAATAGATCCTTTTGTTGTGGATGAGTTTTTGGTAGTAAAAGGAGCGAATTCGGTTCGCTATGGATCTGATGCCATGGGCGGGGTTATTATTTTAAATCCAAAAAAACTGCCAGATACCATTGGAATTAACGCTCAATTAAACACTGCTGCATTTACCAATGGAAGAATGGGTGTACTTTCTGGTTTAGTGGAAGGGAAATTTAAAAAAGCCGAATCATTATCTTTCAGAGTTCAAGGAACATTGAAACGAGCTGGTAATTTTAAAACACCAGATTACTTTTTAAAAAATTCAGGTTTTGCAGAAAAAAATTATTCGGCTACTGTTCAATATCAAAAAAATCAATTAAAAGCAGAAATATTCTACAGCCGTTTTAATTCAAAAATTGGAATATTTACGGGTTCGCATATCGGTAATACTACCGACTTATTGGCTGCAATTGCTGCAGATAAACCAAAACCAGAGTTTCAAACTGGATTTAGTTATCGAATAGATCGGCCTTATCAAACAATCGTTCACGATTTGGCAAAAATTTCCATTGCTAAAAACGATGGCAAACGAGGTTTATTTAAAGCCGTGTATGGTTTGCAAAATGATTTGCGTAAAGAATTCGATAAGGACAAACCGTTAAATGATTCGTTGGCGGCATTAAATAATCCAGATTTATTATTCAAAATAATTACTCATTCTATTGATTTTACTTGGGAACAAACGAATTCATTAAAATGGAAAAACAGTTTCGGATTAAGCGGAATGACTCAGAAAAACGTTTGGAATGGACGATTTTTTATTCCAAATTTTAGAAATTACTCAGGAGGTATTTTTGCAATTTCACAAAGAAATTTTAAAAATATTACGCTAGAGGCAGGTTTACGATATGATTATAAGTGGTTAATAGCTTATCGTAGGTTTCAAACTGGTGGTGATGTGGTTTCCACCATTACACAATATGATTCGTTTTCTGGTTCTATTGGAGCAAATTATAAACCCACCAATCGGTTAACGTTTAAAATAAATGTGGCAACAGCTTGGAAGGCACCAACAGCCAACGAATTATATAGTAATGGTTTGCATCATGGTTCGGCTACGGTAGAAATTGGAGATGAAACCTTAACAAAAGAAAATTCAATTAGTAGTTTTTTTACTACTGAATATATGAGTAAAAAATTAAACATTACAGTTTCTGCTTTTTCCAATCATATTTCGAATTTTATTTATTTAGCACCAAAAGTACCTGCTACATTAACGATAAAAGGTGCATTTCCAACGTATTTGTATAAGCAAGCAAATGTGGTTTTAAATGGAATTGATTTTAGCGGAAAGTATATGATAAACCCAGCTATAAGCTTTAGAAATAGTACTTCATTAATATGGGCTTATAACAAAACTATTAATGATCACCTAACACAGATTGCGCCGAGTAGAACAGAAAACGGGTTTGATTATGCATTTGAGACCCAAAAACTACAAAAAGCCTATTTAGGATTTTCTGTTAATACCGTTTTCGAACAAAAAAGATTTCCAACTGCTGCTTCCGAACAGGATTATTTAAATCCACCAAAAGGCTATTCATTATTAAATTTTAATGCAGGCTCAAGTATAAATTTTCGTAAACAACTAGTACGTGTTGGCATAAGTGCCGAAAATATATTGAACACCAAGTATCGAGATTATTTAAACCGCTTCAGATATTTTGCTGATGAAACCGGACGATCATTTTCAATTAAATTAACAATACCATTAAGCATTAAATAAAATTATAAATCATTTAAAAACAAACTATTATGAGTTATTTAAAAAAATCAATTTTTGCCATTATTGCAATTTCAATTTTTGCCTCGTCATGTGATGACGATGTAAAAAAACCTAATGATCCAAACCCAGAAGAAGTAATTACAACGATGAAACTTCAGTTTACCGAAGAAGGTACTAACAATAAATTTGAAGCAATTTTCCGCGACCCAGATGGAGACGGTGGAAATGCGCCAACACGATTTGATAGTATTAGCTTGCAAACTGGTAAATCGTATTTAGTAAATATCTTATTATTAGATGAATCTAATATAAAAGATGTAGATACAATTTCTAACGAGGTAAAAAAAGAAGCAAACGATCATATATTTTTTATTGAAGCAGACGGAGTGGATGTTGCTATTTCCATTTTAGATAAAGATACCAATGTGCCGGCAATACCTTTAGGTTTAGAAAGCCGCTGGGTTGCAGGTGCTGTAAGTGGAACCGCAACAAGTCATGTGCATGTTACCTTGAAACATCAGCCAGGAGAAAAAAATGGAACAGAAGCGCCAGGAGACACAGATATTGATTTGGAGTTTTTAACGAAAGTGAAATAGGATTTTTATTGTTTTAATATAAAAAAAGCCTGTCCGGTAAAATTGGATAGGCTTTTTTTTAATTAATAATACCAGTTTTATGATTTAATTCTTTCAATAACTTCTAAAAATTCATTTAATAAAAAGGGAGAATTAATTTCGTTGGCTCTCCCTTATTTTGAATTTTTTATTTATTGTTTTATAAACTTCTTGACAAGAATTCTATCATTTATAATTACGTT
>ENA-OBIT01000003-OBIT01000003.1-metagenomes-genome-assembly--contig:-NODE-3-length-78250-cov-4.62815_pt1 | contig 78250 bp, 99 predicted proteins | sample MGYA00153386_OBIT01 | MGnify analysis MGYA00153386
TGCCCATCAAGATTGACGCGATCGCCTACTTCAATGCCGCCGCCAATGCTCCAAGACACCTCAATGCTAGTTGATTTAGTATCACGAGTATTGTTAATCTCAAAGTCGCTTGCAGCCCCGACAAGTGCCTGTCCTAGCGATTTGGCGTAGGGGTAACTTTGGGAACTGCCAACAATGCGGATGTCAGCGAATGCGATCGTTGACATCCGGTAGTCTATCTCGTTAGGCAGCGCATTTTTGTTGTCTTGGTCTTTATCAGGGTTCAGCTTTTCGTATTGTCGGGTTTTGCGGGTATGCTCTGGCGGTCTGCCCTTATTGAGTTCTTGACCGCTATCGGTAGCTGTTCTAGCAAAGCTTGATTCTTTGCGAGTTTGAATTTTTTCATGAGTGATGTAAACCTCAGCTTCACCAAAACTTGAGTCGGGTTTATTCAGCCCCAAATCCACAATCCTTTCCCCTGGTTCAGGAATGTAAGCTGCTTTTTCAACTTCCTTATCTTCCCCTGCTGACAAGTCGGGCAATGGTTTTGATTGTGTGGATGCCGGGTCTGGAGCAGAGATAAAGCAATACTTTTTAGACATCTCTAAATCGCAGTAGTGCGGATCTGTATAGCCTGGAATACGAACTTTAGCGTTGAACACCGTATAGATTGCGCCGCCTTCTACCACGTCCGCAACGCTAGAACCTGGCAAGGTGGGGAATGTTGCAGCCGGGTTTAGCCTGCCGTCTGGAAGGAACTTAGGCTCTTTAATCTGCCAGTCTTCAGTCGGTGGCGGTGGCATATCAGGGTAGCGATCGCGTAACCTCTTCAGCGAAAAAACCACTTCTTCCCTCACGGGTGCATCTTGGTATCGGTAAAACCCTAGCTTAGTGAGTGCTTTTGATTGTGCGTTGCCCGTTGCAGATTGCCAAGCTTTATAGGCGGCTAGTGACTCATTACTACCTTCTTTTTTTAGCCTTAGCTTACGCCGCCCCGTGGTTAGAATATTGGTCAAGTATCCCGTGTCTACATCGTAAATATAAGTGGTTTCAAGCTCCTCAATCGTCTGCCAAGTACTTGTCAATCCGCCTGTCTCAATCCATTTTGTACCAGTATAGGAATAGAGGTTGTCGCAAGCAACCGGGGCAAATCCTTTTTTAGTTGTGACCTTACGGATTATCGAACCGTTTTCAGTAGTGGTTACTTCCTGAAAACGAGTAGGTCCGCCATTATCAAAAGCAAAATTAACACCTGATTTATTGTCACCTGAGACATCCGATGGCGGATCTAAGGTGGGCGCACCTGTAGTGATTACTTCCTTTTTGACAGGCTTCAACTTCCACTCTGGTTTAGGTGCCCTTTTTGGATTACCTTGGGTATCTTCACCGCCAATCGTTGAGCCTTCAGTGCTTCCCCATTCAAGCGGTGAATTTTTATAATCAAACGATCGCGGCGATGCGCTAATCCCAATCTCTAAGTCTTCATTTATCAAATCGTAAAAACTGACAATATGAATAGGAGTGTTTGATAACCCACGCGATCGCACTTTATCGGCACTGCAATAATCCGCAAAGCATCCGTTATGCCGCAAGTTATCCGCGATCGCCTGCTCTAAACTCAGTGTTGTCTCGCCGCCCGGTTCCTTTGGCGCTGGAATTGGGGCAAAGGGGAACTGCAATGGTACGCCAATGACAGACGCGATCGCTTGAACATTGGTAGCACCTCGGATTGTCCTTGAACCAACAGGTTTAGCACTTCCGCCGCCCGTGCTACCTGTTCCAGCCGTGCCAAACGTGCCGTAAGCATTGATGCTGCTACCTTGGCTATCCAAAACAACGGATTCATCCAATAACTCTTCCCACTTGCCGCGCAAGGATATTGACACGGTTGCAGTCAGTTCGGGAACCGTAAGCGGTGACTGTTTGACCATACTGAGCGCATCAACTTGAAACCCTACGCCATAAAATTGAAGCGTCGTTTTTTTAGGGATGATAATCGATTCAAGCACGTCCGCTGTTGCCCAATCGCAAGATAAATCAAATGAGCCTGTCGGGTGCCCTTCCCAGTCACACGACCAATTCACTTCACCTTCTAACTCGTATTGCCCAAAAATGCCCGGTAACTGTGCCAAGTCTAATAGGTCATCGGGCAACATCACCATTGACTCTTGCGATCGCACAATCAACGGAAAACTTTGAGGCAATGGCGCACTACCAAATACCGTCACCGCACCTGTTACAGAGTTATAAGTAAACTCACCCGGCGCGGGGTTATTTGGGTCGATTGCCAGCTTGTAAATGACACCAGCTTGCTCGATCGCTTCAATCCGCTGCACTGTATCGGGAACGGTAAACGTCGCTTGGTTGCCGATGAATGCAGGAGTGATAAAGGTGACATCGAAGGCAGGCGATTCGACAAACCCGATAGGATGCGCGGCGATCGGTGTGGCAGCGTAGGACGGGTCACGCGCGATCGCAGCCAACGCCCCTAGCTGATTAGGTAACTCGATAAGACTGGGATCGCTGAGTACAAGCATGGTGAAAGCTCTGATATACCCCTATTTTGCCCGATATTTACTAAAAGGTTGACAGTTGGGTCTGAAGTGTGTGATATTGATTGTTATGGAGGGCTACACGGAACGCCGCCATCCCAGATAGAACGGCTCTGGGTTACCTAAAACCCGCCCCTGATAGTCGGCTCAGGCATCTAAAAACCGACTCGAATTTATAGGGCATCGCTTCAAGCCCATTCAACCCACTATAAGGACAAGACCATGCAAGACCTAATCTCAATTGTCAATTCCCTCGTTATGATCTCCGGTTCCGTTCTGATTGCTGCTGTCACTGTCGCTCCTCTACTTTACGCCTGGAGCAGATCAGGTGAACCTGAATCGTCAGTAGAAATCGAGAAACAGGATGAAGCGATCGCGCTGCCAGTTGTGCCGATTACCGTTATCGAGTTTCCCAAGGCTCGGAGTGCTGCAAAGTCGAAGGCGATCGCTCAAGTTGTAATTAAGGAGAATAGCAAAACTCCCACCACGGTACACGGGATGAGAAAAGCGCTGATTGCACGAGGGGTGAATGGGGCGGCGCGTTTCAGTAAGGCTCAGTGCATCGCGCAAGGTTAGTTAGTTATTCACGGGGATGAATTTCATCCCCAAGTTTAGGAGTTTGGAAATGACTGAAATCATTGGAACGGAAATCATCTCGGCAAGACCTGAAAAAACGGTAGATAAGGTAGTTGGAATTAAATGTGATTTATGCGATCGCACTGGGAAGCCTGACATCGGTGAGAGAGCGAAATGGAACGACTTGTATTATGACGTAGAGAGGACAACCGTATCCTCTGAATCCGGCTTTCGTTACCCAGAAGGAGGATCTACAGGAACAGAGAAGTTTCATGTTTGCCCTGACTGTTGGGACTCAAAATTGAAACCGTGGATGGCATCTCAGAATGCTATTCCTACATTGTCTGAATACGATTATTAAGCACAGCAAAACCAGCTAGGAGTTTTTATGACCATCGAAGACTTTGCCGCAACCTTGAATGAGGAACAATTGCGATTCCTGCTCAAACACTTCTTCATTTCAACCGCAGACGACGATGCTGGCATGGCTCATCAATACCATTGCCAGCGGGGGCAACTAAAAGAGGCAGTGTGGGAGGCGCTGGAAAACCTAGAGAACTTGGAAAAAATCGTAATTGACAATGCAACCCTATGAAAGACACCTTTTATCTTGATTGGTTCAACGAAAACATAAAAAAACGTGCAGAAATCTACAAAAAAGGAGTTTTCAAATCTGACTATGAACAAAAAAGGCTGATAGAGGAAATGGAATGGGCGCATTGGTTTGAGGTAAGTAAAATCGTTACCTTGTCATGCTCAATTCTTGAGTTTTCTAAGGCATTCAGCAACCTAGACGATTTAGTTGATTTTGTGTTCTCAAAACCGTTTCTAGAAAGGCTAGCAACTATAAACAACTTTTCTATAAATGACTTAAAGGTGCTACCTCAAAGCCATTCGACCACAGTAACGCCATCGTTAAGAGAGTTTTTATTGCCAGAGCAAACCGAGCTACTGGGGTTGATTGTTCAGGAAATACGACAGGTTCTTATTGCCAACCCATGTTAGAGGGACAAATGAAAAAGACAACATTAATTTCTATGGGTTCTCTACCAATCCCTGTAGAAAGGCTAGTTGTTCGAGAGGAAGGTGACAGATGTTTTGTAGAGTGGGACTCTCCGACAATGAGGAAAAATCCTTTAGTGCTTTTTGCTATTGTCGGGAAAACAACAGAAGGCGATCGCCGATTCGATATTATTTTCCCTTGGGTGAGATGGAACGAACAAGACAAAGCATTTGAAGCCCAATCATTTAACGGGCAAAATTGTTTTATACTTTCTAGCCCTCTCAAAAGTGCTGCTGTCGGTAAACGTTGCAGCAAAGAATATCCACCACCAATGGGCGGTCATTTTCAATGAAGTCAAAACGATGATGTTATGCCCACATTGCAGTAATCCAAAGCCGCACAAAAACGGTAGGACTAAATCAGGGTCGCAGCGCTATCGATGCGCTAAATGTCGGAAAAGCTGGAGTAATGGCGTGAGAGGGAGGACGCGATCGCATCCCCTCATTGCCTGCCTATTCTGCCAATCGCAGAATACAAAAAGCAAAGGTGGCGATCGCGTGTTTTGTAAAAATTGTAAAAGGAGTTGGACAAGATGAAAGACGTTTACGAAGCAGTCTTAATCTCAGTGCTGATTGGCGGTTTTGGGCTGATAGCGCTCATAGTTGGTACTTCTCACGCGGAATCCTCTATCAATGCGAGAGCGACGGAATGGGCATCAAAACAAGAAAATAAGACCTATCTGCGATATTGCTTACGGGAGGCTGTGAGCGATACGCGAGTCATTGCCCAATGCACGTTTATTACTGGCGATCGCGAGTTAGTTGTTTTGTTTGATAAGGACTTTAACCGATTTCCTTGATATTGCAATACGACCTATTAAAAAGGAGTTGGACGAATTGAACGTATTTAACGAAGGGTACACATACGAAACCAATGGTGATGTAGACGTTGTAACGCCATCTTTTCTAAAGCCAACGAGAACACAAGTTAAATCGGTTCGCAAAGATGGCGTTTTAGTGTCCGAGTCTCGCACGGTTTACGGCTTTTTGGACAAGTTCTTATGGAAAATTGCCGATGGACAAGGTGGCGAACTTGAATGTTTCCGAATCGAAAATAATCGAGTCACTGAGGAACCGACCGAAATTGTGTTTGATCATGAAATGGTTAGGATTGCGCTAGACCAAAATATCGTAATGGGCTAACGACGGACCGACTCTTCCTTGAACTCAAACGAAAACCCATCCTTAAACCAGAATCCACTATCCACGCTGCCTACCAATGCCCCAGCAGGCTCAACCCGTGAAATCAGCCCATAGCGGATAGTGTACGGGTCGATTCTAGGGACACTGATTTTAGCCGTGCGGTGGTCTGATTCTTCAGGTCGAATCCTATCACGAACCGCGATCGCGCTTGCCCTAAAATCAGCAGCTAGTTTCTTCACTAGGTAATAAGATGAAGCCCCGCCATAGGTTGATGGATTGGGGTTTTTTACTGTAATTTTATAGCCCCGTTGAACAAGTTCTATGCTGCTCTCGCGCCTGAGCCGTCTGAACGTGGTTTTGTAAACGTTCTCAATCAGATAGTTATCATCAAAACTAACCTCACAAAACACCTTGAACCAATAGCCAGCCCCCAAGCTATATGCTGCCATTTCAAGGGATGTTACCGGATCGAAAAAGCATTCTTCTGTCAGTTCAGAGTAAAGCGATCGCGTTGCCAATGGGCAATAAATATCAAAACTTCTATTCACCTAAAGCCCTCTCTGACGATGCCTAAATTCCTTAGATGGAGCGGGTACAGAATGTTTTCGATCCGTTGCGCCCATGCATTAACCTCACCTCGATTAGCCGCCGATTTTGCAAGTGTTTTCAATCGGCGATCGCGCTCTTCCTTTGTCTCAGTACGCCTGTTGTACTCGTTAATGTTCAACTCTACATTTGCTTCAAGTTGGCTCTGATATTGGGTATTAACGCGATCGCCAATCGTGCGAGTTTCACCCAAAATGTTTAAATAGTCCAACGCCAAACACCGACCGTTGGGCATGACCATATAGTTTTGCCTACTTGTGCATTCTTCGGAATGGGCAGCGGTAACGGTGGAAAGGGATAGCGCGATCGCGAGTGTGATAATTTTCAGCATGGCAGAACTCCTAGACTAACCAAATGCAGCGCTTTATTTTGCTGCTTTATTCTTGACTCCGGCTTGCTTGAAGACATCGGTCATGGCTTTCACTAATGCCTTTTCTACCGTGTTTGCAGCCGATTTTGACTTAGCATTTGCGGTGCTGGAATCGAAAAAATTGTTAAATGATATAGCAGGTTGAATCACTGTGTTTTGGGATGTGGCAGCGGATGGCGATGCTTGCCCTGGAACGGTTGGTGATCCTGGTGTTGATGCGTTAGGAACGAATATTGTAGGTGAGGGCGCACGGAACGCCCCGCTATTGATTTGACCTTGTTCCCCTCTAGCATTATCAAGAGCTTTCCTTTCAAAACTATCGCGCCTGCTAGTATCGCCTCCATCCGCTTCAAGCTTTGATATTTCATAGGCTTTTTGATAGCGCTGACCTTCCTGCTTTTTATCTAGCGCTTCTAATTGTTTGTCGCCAATATCTTCAGTCGAAACCTTTTGCCTCTCTAATAAAACCCCTTGCTCTTTCAGTGCGACTTCCCTATCTTGCGCCGCTGCAACACCTTGCTTGGATGCCGCTTTTTGCCCTGCTGTCGCCTCTGGGTCAGATTGCAATTTCAAATCATCCGCTTTAGCTTTTGCCGTTGCGCTTGCAGCATCAATTTGTTGAATGCGGAGCTTGATTTTTTCCTGTTCTAGTAGTTGTAGATTCTTTTGAATTTCAAACCCTAATGACTGCCGTTCATATTCCTGTGTTTGGACTAGCGTTTCATATTCAGCATTTTTAGCCTCAAGTTTTAACTTTGCAGCTTTTTCAGAATCGCCCTCTCTTTCTGCGGCTTCGATCGCCACCCCGTAAAAGGTCTGAGCTAAATCATTGGATGCTTGTAATACCGACTGTCTAGCCCCTAGCAGCTTACTTTGATTCTCGATCGCTTTAGTAATCGCATCGTAAACTCTAACCTGTGGTTGCAGTGCGAGGGCTTCTTTTGCATAGGCAGCTTGAACTACCTGAGACGCGCTTTCAATGGCTTTAGCCCTAGCTGCCGATGCCTCTTGCTGAGATTTCTTAGCATCATCAGCAGATTTTTTAGCAGCCTCCTTCAGCTTCTCTTGCTGAGCCGATTCATTTTGAGCAAGTGAAGATACCAGGTTGGCAATCTTCATTTTGCCATCGATTATCCGTTGGTCTTTTTGCTTTTGCGCTTCTGGGTTGTCTGCTCGAATCGCCTGAATAGCCGCGATCGCAGCCCTCTCTGATTCAATCTCTTTCTTGAGAGAATCTTGTTTAAGTTTAAGCTTTTGGTCTTCTGCCTTTTCACGGGTGAGAGTGCCAGCGGCTACCTGTTTATCAATTTCAGCCGTCCGCTCTGCTTCAGCCAGTTTGACGGTATCAGTTGCCTTCTTTTCTTTATCGTCAAAGTCTTTTAGTTGGGCTGTAAATATTGCCTTTTGCCCATCGGCACCCGACTTCTGGATATCGGCTCTAACCTTTGTCGCTTGGGCTTCCAACTGTTTTACTTTCTCAGGGTCGTTTGATGCCTGTGCCGCCACAATCTGGGCTTGAATGTCTTTCAGTTGAATATCCAACTGCTCTTTTTTGATTCCTGTGATTTTCCTAGCTGCTTCTACTTCGGTGATTGACCCATTCGCAACCGCTGCATCGATTTGGGCTAGATGAGCGTCTAGGTTAGCTTTTTGGGTATCAAGTTCACGCTTCTTAGTCTCAGTGGCAGCCTTCGCGATCGCTTCGGCTCCACCAGTATCTTGAACTTTAATATCAGCTTCAACGCCGCGCTTATTGCGTTGCAGTTCTTCGAGTTTATCCCGACTACCATTGCCTTTCGCGATCGCCGCTTGTTCTGCTGCGATCGATTCATTCAAGGTTTGTAATTGCTCTGCTAACTTGCGTTTCTTGAGATCAGCGATGCGGGTTGCGCCATCGGTTTCTGATAGCTCTTTCGTTTTAACAGCGGCTTCAACTTCCTTGATTTCAGTATCCAAACTCGAAATCACTTCTTTAGAACCAGACTCACGAATTTTAGTGATGGAGTCTTTAGCTTTTTGCTGGGCATCCACTTCGACCTTGGCATTGTTCGCGATCGCGTTCAGTCGTTTTTCTGCTTCAGCTTGGGTGATTTGCCCTAGTTCTACCTGCTGATTAGTTAGCTCAGTGAGTTCTTTAGCAGATTCTTGCACTGCCCTTCCATCAGAGCTTGCATCATTCAAACGTCGTAAAGCATTCTCAGCTTTGTCACCTAACTGTTTATAGCTGTTCCCTAAAGCAACGGCACCTGTCCCGGCAACTTGCATATTGTCAACGGCTTTTTTTGTCGAATCTCCAGTCTTTTTAGCGGCTTCACTGCCCACCTTCCCCAAGTCATCTAAGCCCTTTTTGACCTCATCAAGATTGATTCCTAACGTTTTAGCCAGCGCTTGAAACGCCGGATTGTTAATCAATCCCACGATCGCTGATTGAACGATTCCAATCGCCCCACCAATTAGATCTCCGATTCCGCTAAAAATGCCTAACGCAATATCTTGAACTAACCCAAACGCACCGCCTAAAGTCTTGCCAACAATTTCAGCTAAGAAGCTAAAGGCTTTTCCTGCTCCATCGGCTAGCGGTGGAATCTTGCTAAATAAACCGCCTAAGATTGCCCCGCCAATCACCGAGATCGTCTGCCCTAGCTTCACGGCAGGCTCAACGATTGGGGCGAATAGTGCAGGTAGTTGAGACAGTACCGCAACGACTACGCCAAAACCCGCCGAGATCGCTGCCCCTACTGCAACAATGGGAGCCGCCGCCGCTGCGAATGCGGGTAACGTGCCAGTGACAAAGCCAGAGATAACGGTGAACGCGCCGCCTAGCAGACCCGGCAACGCTCCAAATGCCCCACCGATTAGTGCAGGCAATCCACCTAACGCGCCGCCAACCGTCGCCAATAATGCGGGTAATGCGGTAAATGCGGTAAATGCGCCAGCAACAGAGGACGAGATCGCGGTAAATATTCCTGAGATTCCACCCGCCGCGCCACCAAAGCCAGCGATCGCACTGGTCACGGTGCCAATAATTCCACCGAACCCGGTGAATAACCCCGTAACGGAACCCACTACGCCGCCAAATATGCCGAAGCCTGCAATCACTCCTGATATTGCCGCGCCAATGGAGGTCACAATCGGGATTATCACCGCCGCCCCTACCGCGATCGCCCCTAGCACTGCTACCACTCCGGCAACCTGAGCCACAAACTGACCGACTGGACTATTCAGGATCGCTTCAAGCAATGCCTTTACAGGCGATAAAACGGTAACGACTGTGCTAAATGCAGTCGATAGAACATTGCCAACCACAGACGCAACAGGGGCGATCGCTTGCAGTATGTTGTTAAATCCTGCCAATGCCGCATTTAACGCGCCGTTTAGGATTTGAGTGACACCGCCTAACGCTTGCCCAATGCCTGAAGCCACACCAAAGAACAGCGCTTCATTCTTTTTCAGGGCACCAAATACCGCATTAGTGCCCTGAAGAATCGGCTCAAATATGGGCTTACCCAATGACCGAAAGAATCGTTCGCTAAAATCTTGAATGTTGGAAAAAGCGCCACCAATTGATTTAGAAGCCAGTTCAGCGTTACCTGCTACAGAAGTTTCAAGCTTCTTCAGAACTTCATCAACAAGCGTTCCTTTTGCCTTGTAGCCAGCAATTGATTTAGGGGTCAACCCTAGTTTTTTAGCAATCAGCGAATCATCAGTAACCTCACCTCGGAAAATTGATGAGATTTCCTGATTCAGTTGCTCCAAGGGAACTTTCGATAGTGCCGCTTCTGCTGTAAATCCTTTAGCTAGACCTGCCGCTGCCTGCGATAAATCAAATTTCTTAGGGTCGAATTGTCCTTGAATGTCTTTAATATTTCTAAAGACGATCGCGCCCACCCCTTGGACCTGTTCACTTGTTACGCCTACCAAGCTTTCAGTATCTTTCTCAATCTGAGCGGTCGTTTTGGTAACCAGCGCCTCCACTGCTTTGATTTTGGCTAGCGGGTCTGTGATCTCCACTCCGTCTTTAGAGATTTTGGAGGTAGACGCGATCGACGTTTGTGATTCTAATATCTGCTGATTGAGCTTTTCATTCGCGCCAATCGTTTTCGCGTAGAAGGCTGAACCTGCTGATATAGCGCCTTGGATTGCCGTTTGAATGCCAAAAAAGGCAGCGCCAATCCCAGCGATCGCTGGAATAGCACTGCCTAATTTATCGAGACCGCCCCGCAAACCGCCGACGCGATCGCCTGCCTCCTCAGCCCCTTTACTAATCCCTTGAAAACCCTGAGTAACGCCAGCGGCTTGAAAGTTGCCTAGTTCCTGTAGCTCCTTTTTCAACCGTTGCAAGTCAGCCGATGCAGCGGTCGTAATCTTTAGAATTAGTTCAAGCGTTCTAGATGCCACATTCAGGGTTTATAAGGTTTAGGAGTTACCGATAATGATTAATTTGATTTCCTCGCGGAGGTCGAGGCTTCACCCCTTTACCTTTCGCCTTTTGCTGCAATTCGTGGATCTCTTTACCCGCGATCGCATTCACGCCGGGCATCGCTTTCAAGCCAGCAAGCGAATCGATAAATGTCTCACTCGATAGCAGCGCTTCCTGCAATCGCACCGTGGCGGGAGCTAATTCAGTGCTATGGAGGACACAGCGATCGCCCTGAGTCCATTCAGGCGGCAATGCTGGGAAGATTGCGCGTAACAACGAACAAACGTTTTTCTCTGCTGTTGTAGCATCAATTGTAGTATCGCTTAACGCTGCCGATAGGCGAGTTACATCGCGATCGCTGTACTCTGATGCTACAAATTCCATGCCGCGAAATTGCACAGTTACCATGCTTCACTCTCCAAAGTAGGGTGTTCGTGTATTACTGACGTTGACCGACTCGATAATTGCTGATATTTACCGCCGCCTGAACGCTTCCAACCTTTTGACCATCGGTGATTAATGGCGCTGCCTTTCCATCGCCTGGAAACCGAATCACATCTACTATTAGGGTCTGATTGTCGAGCGCTCCGCTAGCAGAACCCGACTGAGTAAGTGCCCCGCTAAGAAAGAAAACCTCACCTGTGGGCGCTGGAGGAGTTGCAATTACCGCCGCTGCCGTTAGAGCAGCCGTTAGATTATTTGACAAGGTAAGCGATGTGGCAGAGTTGATCGCCAGAACAGAAGTGCCAGCAGGGATACCCGCGATCGCACTGGTCACTACGTCACCTTTACGAGTTCCTAGCCCACCGCTAGCTAGTGTGAGAGTAGGAGAAGCATTAACGCCTGTACCGGTGATGGTGACAGGGGGTGGAGTGGTCAAGCCAGCTAAAGCGATTTTGATCGTGAATGTATCGGTCGTATCGCTATCGGTATAGGTGCAAACCATTGGGAGGTTTACAACTGTCGGCACCGCTGCAACAGTGGACGATGCCAGAGTTAATGTAGACATTTATCACCAATCCTCATAGATAGATTTTTGAAACTCAGCCTCGTTTGCCTCGCGCCATGACTCGAAACATTTACGGCTATACTCTGCAATCCGTTCGTCAACCGGGCGGTTAAGCTCTGCTAGCACCATCTGAACCCGCGATCTCGTTTCCCTATCCATTTGTTTCAACATTGCCAACGCATCGGGCGCTTCAAAGTTATAAAACATCAATGCGATATTGTCAGCGATGCGATTCTCAGAAGTGGGGAAGGGTATATCAGCAATAGTGAGGTTTCGATCTGGTGTCCAAGGCTCCGCGATCGAGCCTTGTGGCAACTCGTATAAATGCAATTCAGCAATTCGCCCCGGTCGGTTCTCGCTTTGAGGGAAAAACAACTGAGTGAATAATGTCGGGTCGCTTTTCAGCAGGTTTAAGTTGACGGGTAGATGAGCAGCATGAGGGATTAAATCGAGGATAGAACGAGCGATCGCCCATCCTGTGCCAGCTAGCAAAGGCAACACGTCGCAGCCAGTTTCTAACCATAGCTCAGTAAGCTTGGCTATCAAGATTTCTAGGGATGGTAAATCACCTTCACACGCTGGATAAATTAGCGCTAGAGTGCGATCGCTGTGGGCAATCCATAGGTGGCGACGGCTATTCAATGCAGCAGACTCCTAGCAAGGGAACAGTTGTTTCATAAACTTAAGCTGATACCCACCGTTAACAAAGAATGAAAGCTCCTGTTGTGGCTCTTTCAGCGAAACTGAACCAGGTTCGAGGGATACGCTAGGGAATAGGAATGTAAAGTATTTAAGGTCTAGACTGATTAATCCAACTTTGAGAGACATATTGTTGAATGAATCACCAAGCTGATAGATACCCGCGATTGGGACATTGACTTCAAGCGACACTCGTTTCTCCCATAACCCAGAGCCAAACTTGAATGCGCCGTTGTCACCCGTTGCAAATTTAAGCTCGTTACCAGCCAATATAGGGTTAAAAGCTGAGAAGTTAGAGTCCTGAATGATAGTCACAGAAAAGCCATCAGCCGATTGATAGGATGCTTTAGTGATTGCGTTTGCCGTCACTCCAAAACCGTAATAACCAGACGCGCTAGCATTAACAATGCCGTCGGTCGGAACCAAAATAGTAGGGTTGAACGTCTCGGTTTGGCTGCCGGGAACTTGAGTCATTTTGCGCCCCAATGCCAACCCTAGAACCTCTGGGATTTTGGCAAAGGTCAGCGATAGTTTTGGGTCCTGGTCAGAGACATACTGTTTAGCGGTTGTTGAAATACCTTGGCAGTTATTTTCAACAATCTTCGACAGAGTTGCACCTGTTTCAAAGTTTCCTTCAGAAGGAGCAGGTAGGACATAGATTCTGCTCACGCCGCCATCATCGGTACGCATCGACGCAGAAACTATGCCCTTCTGCTGACTATCATAAAAAGTATCTGCCACGGCGATCGCCTCCTATCTTTTAAATTACAAAACCTGTAACTGCCAGCCCTTTATAAAGCTTGGCAAATTCTTGACCGCATACCGTTGAGGCATATCCTTCAGGGTCTTCAGCCGTACTTGCGCCGCCGCTAAAACTAACCGATTGGGAACCTTGGGATACGTTAAGTGAACTGACCGACCCCGCGATCGCCACTCCTGCTTGTTGATTTTGCTGTTGAGTGAGCCGATGACACGCTAGTAGTTTGATGCCCCGTAGGACGCGATCGCCCCATACTCCAATTGGGCAATCTTGCTCAGCATCTACTAACACCGCTTGAACGGTATCGGTGCCGATGCTTGAGAATTGCTGATAACGGGAATCCCCTAGATAGTCAGTGGCATCAATCATCGGCAAAGGCATGGGTTAAACCTTCTGGTAGCTGATGGTGAAGAATCCGTCCACTGCGGTAGTTACACCTGTGACATCCAAAGCAAGGCGATCGGTTGCTGCAAAGGTTAAGGTCGATTGATTGGAAATCAAAACCCCTGAGACAGTAGTATTGGCAGCAGTCTTAAGATCAATCGCTGCGGTTAGAAGTACCGTGCCAGATGCGGGGGCGACGATGCCTGTGCATTTAGTTAGCTGCGCTGTAACTGCGCCTGCGTCCGTTCCTGCCACGTTGGAGGTATAGATAACGCTAATTATTTTCCAGATTTCGACGCTATACAGTAACGTGCGATCAGCTGGTGCCAGAATCGGAAACCGTAAATTTAATAAACCATTGGAGATAGAGATCGGACTAGCCGGATCTCCCACGATCATAATTTGTTGAGATGTGATGCCCACTATTCACGCCCTCCTTTAATTGCAGTGATTCGTGCTGAAAGTTGACGGCGTACCGTTGCGCGTTGCTCGGATAATAGCCATCGCTCAAGAATGGCGATCGCGCGGGTGCCTTCGATAATGTCATCCGTTTTGGTGACTGGGAACGCTGCCAAGCTGCCTATTTCACTGTTGGCATCAGGTCTAACTAATTCAGGATCGCTCTGCGGGTCAGCCTCAATTACATTGATGCCCTTGCCGATGAACCGAGAAAAATCGGGATGCACTAGCAGCTTTTCCACTTGTTCTTGTGATAGTTGATAGTTGATTCCAGGCAGCACCATCACATGGTCAAAGCTCAACGTCCCAGTTTTAGTCTGGATGACTAATTCAGTAGGTTTTAACTCGATCAATTTCATTTGCTATCCCCTACGGCTTTTTGATAACGTCAATGTATGAAATCGCGTTTGTATAGTTGATAATCGTCGGTGTCATGCAGCCAAACATTGGGTACAGGGTGTTTAGCCCCTGAACTTGCAAATATTGGAGCGGTGCCATTTGAATCATTTCAACGTGACGCTCTACCACTTCAGGGTCGAGCGGATACAACACAATCCGATCTTTGTTGGTTCCAGGTGTTAGCACTCCAGCCGCTTCTAACTGAGCAAATCCCGCTTCTTTAACGCCTTCAATTTTGAACCCAAGCCCACGCTTTTTAAGAGCATTTTGAATGTACTCTTTTACGGTTAGTTCGCTGTTTGGAACACGCGATCGAATCATCTTGAAATCAAGCTGGTCCGATACCAGAGCGGTTGTCGGAAAGAATACATTATTGGAGTTTGTGTAAAACGACTCGACTTGGCTGATGAAGAAATCAATCAAATCGTCAGCGGTCGCAAGGTATGGGTTAAATGAATTGTTATCAGCTACGATATTGGCATTATTGAGCAGCCCGGTCGCGCCAATAGTCGCATCCCCGATCGCGGCGATCCGGTTGCGCCGTTCTTGGATCGCTCGGATGCAAGTTTGCATTTTCATGTCGTACTGACTCACCCGAAGCGTGTCTATCGATGCCGCATAAGCTTCGCGGCGACTGGTCTGATAACCAATCGTGAACCCGGCAACAGCCATGAGATTACGGTAGCGATCTTCGGATGCACTGGCATCAACTACAGGGAAATCAAACGCTCCATCGCCTAAGATGGTCGCGCTTCCCACATCATTGATGACCGTTTTTACTACCTCGTAGGAGCCTGGTGCCAAGTCAGGTTTAGTGGGCACGAATACGCCACTTTCAAACGGTAATTCGCGCCGCCTTGGAGCTAGTAGCTGTGGTAATCGTTGTTCTAAATCTCTAAAAAGATTTGTTCCGCCTTGAAATACTGGCATTGTTTTCTATTCCTCCGTTAATTCCGTTAAGGGCGATTAATTCGTAATGGGGCTAGTTTGAGGTCTGAAGGTATTCCGCCAGTTACGGTGCCCATCCAGCTAGCGCCAGCGATCAAAACTGCATTACTGCCGTCAGCATCACCTCGGAAACTGCCGACAACACTACCGTTTGCGGTATGGCGTAGGAATACCGGACTTCCTAATGTGACGTTGCCATCGACATAGACCGCAATATCACCCGCCTCTGTATAGGTGAGTTCGTGCTTGACTGGGCAACCAAAAAGACCAGTCGCATTCAGTGAGAAGCCTGCACGTTTCTCGATTTCCATTTCCCGCGCAACCCCGATAAACACAGAGCTACCAGAAGTAGGTAAAATTAAATCTTTTTCACCTGTTCCCTTACAAACTCCAAACCCAAACGGGATAACGACAGTGAGCGCATTAACCCCAGTTCGGGCTGATTCGATTCGTGCCCCAGCTAACGTAATCGGACCACCGGGATAATAAAGCTGACCATCTAATAAATCTTGACCAGTAAGTACAGGCATTAGTTTTGTTCTTCCTTCCAAGCGTTTTCATACATATCTTTCACATCCGACATTGCATCTCTACGAACCTTGCCATTTGCAGGAGGTGAAACGAGCGATCGCAGGTTGTTCACCCCATCGCTACGCCGCCCTAACTTCAGCATTTCGTAGGCACCCTCAACCGATTCAACTGAGTCAAGTTTTAGGTCTGGGTTAAAGTTCAAAATCGCTGCGAGTTTGACATCAGCGCCCGTCATCGCGCCGTCTAACTTAAAGTCGGATGGCAGGTAAGATTGGGCATCGTCAAAAGCCGTGAATAGTTCATCCAACCGCTCCGCGATCGCGCTATCCATCGATTCCTTTTCGTCTTCATCTTCATCGTTCTTATCAGCCCTTACCAACAGTTGAGCGGCAACGGCTAGCTGTCCCTCTAGATGGTCAATCCTAGATTGCATAGAATCAGCTTTAGACTTGGCTTTAGCCTTATTCTTTTTGATGTTTTTCAAGAATGATGAAGGAAGGTCTTTATACTTTTCTTCCATTGCTTCGTCTTCGTCTTCGTCTTCTTCATCGTCATCGTCGGAGGAATCCATCACTTCGTCTTCATCCTCTTCATCTTCATCGTCATCAGCATCCATGCGTCCTGCAAGGGTTGCTAGAAGTGAATCATAGCCGTCAGAATCGAGGTGATAGGTTTGCCCATCAAGTTTTACCGGAATCAATGAGTTTGCCATAGTGCCATCCATGTTGAGAGAGTCGAGTATTGATGCGATCGCGGAATCCCGTTTCTTTGTCCTTTGCTTTTTGGCTTGCTTTTTAGCTTGCTGAGATCTGCCTTTAGCCTCGCCAATCACCTGACTAGAAAGGCTTGCCCCAAGTTCATCAGCGGTTCTAGGATGAGTCCTAACCCGTTGCTCAGACGCTATCCTGTCCAGCCCAGACGACTCTTTATTGACTTTTTTCGTTGCCGCCCGTTTTGCATTAGCAGTTTTTGTCTTTGCTCGTTTCGTGTTAGCTGCGGTAATAGCCCCCTTACCTTTATCGCGATCGCTGCCCTCAGAGATGCCAGCCGCCGATAGGATTTCGGAGGACTTTAACGGGGTTTTAGACGATGAATTTTTAGCAGTCAGTTTTGCTTTTAGTTCCGCAATCCGATTCTTTGTAGCTTTGGGAGTCTTAGTTTTGCCTAATCCTTTGAGTGCATTAGATTCTTTGCGAACCAAACCTTTACCGCCCTTGCAGTCACCGGGACCGGGACATCCCTTACCTTTATCAAGCCGTTGCAATAGCCCCGCGATCGCGCCATCCACTTTCATACTTACGCCATCCATTGATAGGGTTTTCTTCTTTTTCTTGGGCTTGCCTTCGCATTCACCGCAACACGCCGCATCGACATACCAAGCCACGTCAGCATCATCGGCTGAATCATGCCGGGTGATCAGTGCCCCGCCAGCACGAGGCTGAGAGACGATCGCAAGATGGTCGAAAACTAAGGGCGATGATTGAACGTGGGTGTAGCGCTGCCCATTCCAGATACCGTCTTTGCGGATTACTTTTGCTTGATAGCCGCAGGATACGCCAACTTTTTCGCCTGATTTAATGGCTGCGATCGCGTCTTGGTTATAGACTTCTACTTCTACTTGAACGCGCCCATCGCTATAAACTTTTACATTGGGCAACACTTCACCGACTGCATGACGCTCAGCCCTATCTTGGCTGTTTCCAAGTAGCACTGGTATCCGCTGCCCGGTCAATGCGTCTTGTTCGTGTGGATGTTCTAAAGTTGCGTTAGCCCCACCTAACTGCCCAACAAAAGGGAAACCGTTTGAATCTAGTGAACGGTTTAAATCGGGCGAAACAAATTCATAGCGATCGCCGCTGTTTGTTCGATATTTCAAAACTCCAGGGGTTCGGGCGATCGCAGTGAATCGAAACGCGCCACTTGGGGATTCGGTGTAAGAATCAATTTTATAGGTGTTAAAACGCAGTGCCACTGGGCATAATGAGAAGGGCTACGCTTCTAAATTTACTCACCTATATCCGGTTTGATAGATGCAGGCGCAAAAACAGGCTAAAAACTATCTTTTTGAAGATGCAGACGAAACGATAGGCGATCGCGTTTATCGTGTCCGGTTGCAGGCGGATTATACTCAAACGGAACTAGGAAAATTGATTCTAGGTTGCCAAAATATAATCTCGCGTATTGAGGTTGGCAGTAGAGACCCACGGGCTAGCGAAATTGTAGCGATCGCCAAGACCTGTAATTGCACTGCTGAGTATTTATTATATGGGAGCCGTATCAATGCTGGAAGACGTTGATTTTTATCAGTTATTTGCAGAGCGTAGAAATTCTATCCGAGTAGATACGCTTTGCGGTAGGGGCTGGAAGGGCACTAAGCCCGGATGCGTTCGGGCAAAATCTGAAGGCAAGCCACAGGCTGCAAAAAACCAGAAGGCTAAATTAAAAAAAGAATCGACCAAGTTAAAAAAGACGGTCAAACCTGCCGGGGATTCCGAGCCGGAACCAGCTAAATATAAGCCAAAGAACGATTGGAGGGATAAGCGGGGTAGTTTGGCAGATATAGGTTATTTGTCCGCTATTTACGCCGATCAAATCAAGGGGCAAGGTGAACCTGATGCAGCCCTAGTGAAATCGTTTAAGGATGGCGATCGCAACTGGAACCCCGCGATGGTTGTAGTTAAAGACAAAAACCATACTACTGACGAAATGGAGTATGAAGCGATCGGCGGCAATTCTAAGAAAATAGTAGCATCAGCCGCAAACTCAGGGCAAAACGGTAGACCGTACACGGTAATAGTTCCAGACGATCCCAAAGAAATAGAAGCTGCTAAAGCGTTGCAGGTCCTAGACAGTAACCCATTCAAGATGTCAAAAAATCCTCGTATTCAAGGGTTTTCCGATGTTGGAAATTTGCAATATCAGTATAGAGATGAAATTAAATCGCCTCAAGGAAAGGGGCATGGAGCCAGCGACGAACAAGTAAAAGCGGCTGCAAACTTACTGCTTAAAAACAATGCACGTCAATGGGTTCCTGTGCTGGTACAAAAACAGTCGGATGGATCTACAAAAATCGTAGGCAATCATTTCGCTCACGATGTTGTAAAAGCCGCAGGAATAGAACGGATGTGGACTGTAGAAGTTCCACCCGATGACAAACCGGAAACCACTGCCAAAAAGAAGCGGCGGAAGGATTCTGATGATGATTTTTATTCATTGCTGCGATCGCGGACAATGCATATCCGCCGGATGGATGCATTAGCAAAAGGCGCAACCAAAGTTCGTAACGGCAAAAAATATGTATTAAACGAGAATAGCCGATGGGTGAATCCAGACCAAGAAAAGCAAAAAATAGCTACAAAGCAAAAACAAGCCACTCTAGAGAAAGGGTTGAATAAAGCAGGGCGATCGCAATTAGAACAATTGAAAACAGCAATGGGCGGGGGTGCCAACGTCAAAAAACAGCCAAAGGGGAATATCGCTATATCTCCGCATCCTGACCCGTTTAGTGATGCAGGGCAGAAGGAGCGATTGAAACGAGCGTCTGCAATCGCATCTTTAGAAAACAAGCTAGAAAATGGGCGATTTGCTTATAAAAGTTCAGACCCCGACCGAATGAGAAGCGGCAAGAATGGGGCATTGTCAGCGTTAAGAGATGCCAAAAACCCTAAAGTCGGGTTAGCTGCCACTAAGAACGAGAAAGGCGAATATACTGGGTTCCTTTCCTATAAAGTCGGAAGTAAGTCAGTTGAAATTAGCCAACTAGGAACTGACCAATCTGAGAAGGGAATCGGGCGATCGCTGTTCAATCAAGTATTACAAGAAGCCGCCAAAAAAGGGTTAGGTCTGGACGTGGCATCTGTTGAGGATGCTGGAGAATTTTATAAAAAGATGGGTATGACTGAAGGAGATGGCGGCGATTTTGATATGTCCGCTGAAGCTGTCAAAAAAGCAGCAAAAACCAATCGCTAGCCAAAACTTTCAACGTGAATAATATCGAAGGAACGCACCACGGGCACCCACCACGCCTGTGGTTTTTCGCTGCTGACGTTTGAATTTTGCCTTGGCAATCCGTTGGAACCTTGGATGTTTTCAGCCGTGCGATCGCTCAGTCCTGGGCATTTACACCTTGCCCAATGTCGGATCTCATTATCGAGAGTGTTGCAGAATTGGGCGATCGCGGGTAGTTCTGAAATTGCATTGAGTCCTACCAGCTTTCCTACTTCAATCGAAAAGGTTCGCTCAACAGCGCTAGCAGAATAAGCGGAACTGCTAGAGCGGATGTGGTAGCCGAATGGGTTGCCATAGGGCGAAATGATAAACCCTTTCCAGTTGCCGCCGAACTTGGTTTCTAGCGAGGGGATTAGCCCGGTTGTTGAATGGGTGAGGATTAATTCTATGGTTGCCACAGCTTCACCCATTTAGTTAGGAGTGCGATCGCTCTGTCCCGTGTTACAGGGATTTCTACAGCTTCAAAGTTGCAGATATACCCTAACGAAATATTTCTTGAGTCAGAATTCCAGGCAATGGGATCTTTCGCGTTGGATACCTGTTGAACTGTCTCTACAAACCTAAATGCTTTCCAGCTAAACCTTATTTTAGGGGTCATTTTTTAAGTTCAGAATATTCACTTTCAAGAAAGGTTTTGATTTTTTGCGCTATCTCCGAAGCCATAGGATGGGTAGAGGTCTGACCTCCGCTATCGGATTCCTGCGCGTCTATTAATATCATCAGGTCAAAGTTTGATTTTGATATAGAACCTTCAAGCTCAATAAAACGCCCATCCCATTCGTCATTTCTTACACTGAGTTCCATGCTTTATCAACTCCTACCGCGATCGCACTTTCCATTAACCCATAATATAGTTCGTCATCCGCATAAAACGACGATCCTTTTTCCTCCATCAATGCCGCCTGAAACCCTGCATATTCAAGGTCTGAGTAATTGGTCAATGATGTGCCTTGCACGTCCCAACTAAACAGAGCATCGCTGTAAAGGCTCATCGTATCAAGCCCATAACCTAAATCGCCAGCCCCACCCGCGCGTCTTTGTTTAGATGGCTTAAGTTTGCTAAGGTAGCCGGGTGAATAAGGCAATGACTTATTGCGATCGCTCTGGGCTTTATTAATCTGCCCCATCGCTGGGATTTGGTCACGCAGCACATCAGGTATCCATTCACCCTGCTCCAATGATGCGATCGCGTTTAGCGTTTCAGTGAGTCCGATTACCTTTATTTCAATGCCCATCAGTAATTAGGGTAAGGGGTTAGAGGAGCGCCGCCAAATTGACTTTCAGCGCCTAGCAACTTTAGCTTAATCGAGAATAGCCCGGTGTCAATCGAATCATACTGACCTTCCACCCGGCATTGCTTCCACCCGCGATCGTCCTCATTGACCCACCAATTCTTATTGCCCGGTTGTAATGCTGACTGCCATTCGCCGCCAAACATATCCTCTAAAACTGGCAACGCTAACCGAACTTGCCAGCCGTTGGTAGATTCGCTTGATAGTTCGGTAATGTCTGCGGTCGGGAACACGCCTAACCTTGTGACCAATGGTGTAGGCGTAACTATCTGGCTATTGCCGTACCGCACGAGGGTATCACGGCAACCGATTCGTTGGAAAAAGCGATCGCTCCCTACATTTAATCTTTGGAATAGTTGGTTAGGCATACATAGATGATGCCATAAAGGAGAGTGCGATCGCGCGTACCCTTGCCGCCAACTTGCCGGAGCAGCGGTTGAGATGGGGTACATCAGTGCATTATCTGAAATACTCTCTTCGAGTCTTGTCGAGGGTAGCTAGCATCCCCTTCAGAGTCCATGCGGTGACCTCCCGGCGCGGATTGCCACTGAACGCGATCGCACTCTCCTATCGTAAACCAACCCGACGCGATCGCGTTGTCCTATCGTTCGTTCAAATTGACATCGCCCCTTCATCCCTAGTCTATGGTGCTGTCGTGCCGACCGTAACTTGCCTCACCGAACCTGATGGTAGAGCGTATGCCATTGAGGTGCTGATCCATGCTTCCCATCCTGCCAGTGCCGAAGATTTATACCTTAGAGAGAAACGTGTCGAATGCGATCGCATCCTTCGCTATCACTGCCCCAGTCTTGACGATGCCCAGTGGCTCAAACAAAATGAACCACGAGAAACAATGGACGCGATCGGGTGGCGGAAATCGTTGCGCGATCGTTTGCATTAATTGCAAGTTAGCGTGGACGTGACGTTCAACTAGACTATTGACGTTTGCGTAAGAAGTCGCGTACATTGGTTGTATACCAAATCGAGGAAGCAACCCATGAGTACAATCGCTGTTACAACTGCCGCCACGCCCAATATGTCGTATAAGTTTGCACGACGTACAAACAATCTGCCAGATGGCATTGATAGAGCCAAAACTTTTGAAAGTGACCAAATCATTGATGCACTGCAACAAGCGTCCGATTACTGGTTCAATGGCAGAAAAGTTGACACTTGGCTAAAAGACAAAAACGACGTAACCACACTGCTGTGTGGATGGGGTCAGGGCAATGTCATCGGTACACTAATGGACAACACTGAATACTCCCACAAAGACAAAGAATCATAGAGCGATCGCATTCATCGCGGGAGTAGCGCCCCGCATCAATAAAACACACAGAAACAAACCAGTCATGCCAACGAATAAACCAGGCTACATGAAAGCCTATCGTCAGGCACAAGCAGCAGGGCAGAAATGCCCTCTCTGCACTTGCGGCAAACAATTGAAGGGCAAGTTATCCAAAGAGCGTTTAACCTGCTCCCTATGTTGGCAAAAGTCAGATGAGGGAAAAGCTGAAACGCTCAGAAGAGTCAGGGAACATCGAAGAAAACAGACTCAAGAAAAAGAACCAAAGTCACTAACAATGAGCTATCCATACGCATCGAAAATCAAAGTCATGTTATCCATTGGGTACAGTGGAGCAGAACGAGAGGATTTTATCTCTCCTAAAGATTCCAGCTATACAGAATCAGAATGGAACGCTTTGACAGAGCAGGAGCGTGAAGACTGGGTGATCAAAGAAGCGGATGAATGGGCGCAGGACTATATTGAAATAGATTTTGCAGTCGTGAAACCGTAGAAGGGATAGAACCGCGATCGCTCTTCTAATCAAAAACTTCACTTAAAACAAAACCTTCTAAGAGTACCAATCCTAGAAGGTTTTGCTATATTGATTAGGTGCAGCGCAGTTCGAGAAGTTGTTTACGAGGCAACCAATTGAACATTAACAGCGCTGGCGAGTAGTAACTTACTCACATCCCTAGTGTACCAAAACTTTACTACTTTTATCCATTCCACGATCGCCGATGGCGGACATCCCTTAGATGAAAGGTATGTCGGTAAAGGATTCGATCGCACAGGATATGCTGCTATCAAGCTTTGGTACGCTTGCCGTGCGATTGATCGAGTAGGCTCCGGTCGGATAGAGTGCGCGATCGCTGACCTTGCCGATGCATTAACCGTTTCCATCGCTACCATTCGCCGCTATCTCAAGGATGGCAGGCGCTTAAAGTTTTTCAGGAACGCTAGAACCGCCAACGGGATTGTTACCCTGTTCTACGCCTCGACTGTTCAAGTATGTATGGCGACTGGCTTAAAAAGCCTTGGAGCCATTACAGAGGTTGCCGTCAGTGAATTAAAAAACCTGAAGGCGATCGCAACGCAAGCGGAAGCTCAAAAACTTCAGCAAGCGTCATTTCGCAAAGCACGAAAAGGACTGAAGCGACCATTATCGACTGCTGATGAATTAATCCCATCCTCTGTTAAATCACACCCTCGCAAGAGGTCAGGGGCAAGTGGGCGCGTGATTCAAACAACTAGCAAGCGGTTTTTACTCGTAGATGAAGATTTCGTACTTTTTGGTGGCTCCCAGAGAACCACCGCTAACAATCTCGGTCGTTCCATCCGAACGATCGTTCGTCGTTTATCTGATCGCGATCGCACCCACAAAGGTTTACCGATTCTCGAACGTCGCCAATTTGCAGTAGTTTGTGATTCCAATCAGACCGATGCGATTGATGCACTTAGATTGTCGGGCGATCGCAGTTTGAAGCACGTTTTCTCAGCCAAAATTGGCGTTTTCATACCTAAATGTAATATTTACACTCAATCCTTAGAATTGAAGGGTTGCAGATGGGTGAGAAAACGTTTAGCTGCGGCAGTCAAGAACCTGTGTCGTTAGGGTGATTAAAGGTAAGACATTTCTGCAAATCACCTTTTTTGTCATTTTAGGAGCGATTCAAGAATGCCCATAGCACAAACCATAAAAGCTACTCGCAAAGCTCACAAGCTGACTCAAAGGGCGATCGCTCATGAGTTAGGGGTTGATTACACGTACATCTCTAAACTGGAGAACAATAAGGCGGATTATCCACCAAGCGATCGCTTCCTCGCAACGTTTGCCGCCAAATTCGACTTGGATCAAAACCGCCTGATGTTTGAGTGCGGTCGAATCCCTGAAGAAATGCAAAAAGTAATCGCGGCGCAATTATTGGAAGAAATGGAACAACGCGATCGCGATTGAAAAAGTATGAAAAACCTAAGTGATTTATTAGAAAAGAAGGATGGTAAAGAATGTCGCTAACCACTATTTCGAGCGTTTCTGGTGGCAAAACTAGCTCAATGATGGCGCTAGAATTCCCAACCGATCGCTACATTTTCGCCGTTGTACTTTCGGATCATGAACCGTCAGCCCCAAGAGATAAGGGCTTGTTGAGAGAGTGTCAAAACCGGATTCCTCATTTTGTAGCAAGTCACGAAGCCGACTTAACTCTTTCTAATATGCTTCGACTGGAGCAAGAGATTGGGCAGAAAATTGATTGGGTAGCTGCTGAGTTTTCATTAGAGAAGTTTGCTTTAGGACAAACCTCTCTGCCTGGGTACAGATCGGGCAAGCCACTTCTTCCCAATAAGCGGCATAGATTCTGCACAACCCAAGCAAAAATACTGCCTATATTTTGGCACTGCTACCTAAATTATTTTGATGGCGATCCATTGCTTATGAATATTGGGTTCCGTTGGGACGAAGTTAGCAGAACGAAAAACTGGTCATGCGAAAACGATAAAATCCATTTTCCTGAGTCCTGCAATGTTTTTGATAAAAAGCAAAAACATAAAACATTTGAGTGGCGTATTTCTCAAATGCCAATGTATGAGGCTCGGATTGATCACAGAATGGTAAAAGAGTTCTGGAAAAACAAAGGGTGGCAGTTCCCAGAAATTTCTAATTGTCGATTTTGTTTTAATCACACTTCCACACAACAGCAAAGACAGGCGATTTTGGAACCCGCGAACTTGCAGGCATGGTTAGAAATGGAAAGCGTAACGGGTAAAACTTTTCAAGATGCTGGATTAGCTGACATCCTAAGACAGCCATTGCTTGATGTTTACGGCAGTGGAGAGATATTTTGCAGTGGATGCACTGATTAGCATTTCGTTTTGGACAAGTAGCTGATTACGGCAGGATTCGATCGCGTTGGCTTTCGTGCAAAACTTCACCTAAAACAAACTCCCCTAGAGGTATCAATTCTAGAGGAGTTTGTTTTTATTAATCGTTTCCATTGCCCAATAGCTTAAAATGGGAATAGCCCGTAAAACCTTGAGAGTTTCACGGGCTGAAAGGGAGATTAACTACTTCAAACTACGGATCAAACCATACAAGGATTTTAACATGGTTATCACCGCAACTGACAAGCATTTGGTGGATGGAATTGACGCGATCGCTGAATCTGACAGTACGCAGCCCAGTAGCATGACACCTTTTCTTGAAGGATGGCTGGCAAGCGAATCAGCATCACATGACAGCATTTCTGTCAAACGAGCTTACATAGACATCAACGGTGGGAATATTCACGATGGTTTGATTTTTAGCCAAATCATGTATTGGCATGGGCGAAATGCTGAAACGGGAAAACCTCGCTTGAAAGTTTTCAAAGAGGGTCATTACTGGTTGGCTAAAACTTATGACGATTGGTGGGAAGAATGCCGAATCATTTCACGCACCGCTAAAGCCTGCATCACCAGGGTTAAAAACAGAGGATTAATCATCACCAAAATATTTAAGTTCAACGGAATGACTACCGTTCACATCCGCTTGAACTGGGAAGAATTCGAGAAAGCGGTTAGACATTTAATGTCCATCGGCTTAGACATTAAATGTCCATCCGCTAAGACATTAAATGTCCAAGCCTTAACAGAGACTATAAAAACAAAGACTACTAACAAAAACTACAAAAATATTTTAAACATAAACAAGCCTCCGGTTTCGCAAACGAAAACCGAGTCGTGCGATCGCGTGAATAATTTTCCTTTTGATTTAGAAGATTCGCTACCAATAGAACCGGACGCGATCGCGAACACTGGCAAAGCTCAAAAACAAGTAAGCATTGAAAAACCACTGAAGAGCGCGATCGTTTTTCAATTGAATGATGCGGGATGGCTAAGAATGCCAAGAGTCAAACGATATGCCCTTGCAAGGTGGCTAACAATACGCCGGATAGAATACCAACTAGCGACCCTGTTCTCTAACGTCACCGTGGCTACAGATGGCAAAGGCAACACAAAGACAGAAGGCAATCAAATCGTTTTCAATTGTGAGGGTAAAGAGTCACTTGAAAACGAGTTTTTTGAAGATAGCCCACTGCTCAGCCTGCGAGATGAATTAAACCAAAAAGACATGATGAGCCAAGATGTTTTCAATAACCTGCTGCGATCGCTGTTTGTGCAGTCGGTGGAATGGCTTGAATCTCAGCTAGGAAAAGCTAAAACAATGTTGGCAGAAAAGTCACCTGCATTCCTTTTTTACAACGCAGACCGAACCTTGCTAAACAAACTCAAACAAAATCATTAAGAGGGGTTGACCTAAAAAACAACCTAAGTTACGGTTAAAGGGAGTTGTTTCAAAAAAGCCAACAAATGATGAATCTAACCGCTCCCAGTAATGCTCTAGCGATCGCGGCTGAAAGGGCTAAAGATATATGCGATCGCCTTAACCTTTTTCTAATAGAACAAAGCGGATGGGTGGAGTCGCCTGACACGAAGGACGCAGTGTTTACGCGAACGAAAACGATAGAAATAGTAAAAACACTAAAGGCGATCGAAGGTCAAAACTATTGGAGTTCAGCCGTCAAACATGCACAGCGAAATCACGATCAAGGTTATTTAGTTTATGCCAACTCTAACCTTTTGCAGAACGTTGAGATCTGCCAGCCTCAAATCAAAAAACATGGCAGCGTCGAAAAGTTTCTGGATTATGCAGAAAGTTTGATTTCAGTGCAAGAGGTTTGAATTGATGAGGATCGCAGAGACACTCAGAAATACCAGACGATCGCATAAATTATCCCTTAGAGCGATCGCCGCTATCCTAGGGGTGAATTACACCTACATTTCAAAGCTGGAAAGTGATAGCACTCAGTATCCACCGAGCGATCGCTTTATCACTAGATTTGCTGAGCATTTTAAGTTAGACGGCGATCGCTTGATGCTTGAATGTGGGCGCATTCCAGTAAAAATGCAACCAATCGCAGCGCTAATGATGTTGGAAAAAATGGACTCAAAGGAGCGACGATTTTGAACGACAAAACGGAACCAAAAACTCAAACGTACCGATGGGTGCAGACTGTTTTATCTCAGCTTGAAAATAGCGAATTTCAGATCACTGTTGGCACTACGTCTGAGTGCGATCGCTGCCACGGTCTACCAGATTTAGTTAGCAAACATCTGATTGCGCTAACAATCAATCGACCCGGAATAAAGCCTGCAAACACATGGATAGGCTTTACTTCAAGTAACGGTAAATCATCAATGCATCCGATTGAAAACTTTCTAAAAGATCAAATTGCATGAACAGAACACAGGAGGTACTGACGGGCTGCGCGATCTCACTGCTTGGGCTAGCCGTCATCATCGGCAATGCGATCGCGGTGACTACAAACCCGTTCACATGGATTAGCAGCGGTGTAAGTACGCTGGCAGGGTGTTTGATTACTTGGTACGGTTGGGCGCTGATACGATGCAACGGTGAATAAAGTTTAGCTGCTGTAGAAGCAGAGATAAACGAGCTAAAAGCTAGCGTAGAAGACCACCTTGGAACTCATCCAGACAATCTAAATTGGGCTGATGTAGGAGATTTAAGCCGCATCCTGCACCTACTGAGAGAAGCGAATGGAAAAGAAGGATAGGAGAACGCGATCGCAGCATCAAGCAAATAAATCTTTAGATTTGAGGAAGCCAATCATGACACTATCGCAAAACATCAAACAAAGAAATCTTTTAATCGAGTATACAGAAAGACTCTCAGCCGTAAAGTCAAAACTAAATGAACTCAAATCTAAAGCGGAAAATCATTTTGGTTCTCATCAAGATGAATTGACTTGGGCACACGTTGAAGACTTGGATTGTATTTTGCAACTGCTGACAGAGGCAAGCACAAAAGGAAAACTAGATGAACAGGCTTCCCAAGAAAGCGACTGGCGACGCGATCGCACTCGATGGGCAGCGCATGAATAGTACAGAGCGATCGCGTTTATGCCGTCAACGAAAACGAGATGGTGAACTGATGCCAGTGTGTGGATGCGGTAGACGATTACAAGGCAAGCTATCACGATCGCGATCTCTGTGTTCGGTTTGTTGGAAAGGTACAGCAGCAGGGCGATCGCAGTCTCTTGATTGTGTCAAAAAACATCGCAAAAAATTAGGAGAATCAAGCAATGGATGAGCGACTTTATAGATGGGTGCAAGTGGTAAATACTGCCACTGTTGCTGGGCAAACTATTCAGCTAATTGGGACTACTTCAGGAGATAAAAAAAGCAATCTTGACGAACTTCTTTTAAGGCATCGCTTACAAATTCAACGAGATTTCCCCAGCTTGGCGGATTCCGATATTTGCAGCCGTTGGATTATATTTATGAGCGCTGATGGTCAAATGTCACACGAAGTAATAAAGTAAAAAACAATGGTAACTACGCTTTGTAGTATGCCTTACTACACTTGCAATTGAATAAACATTTTTGAGTGCCGATCGCGGGTAATGTTCCGATCGGCACTTTTCCAAGTTCAGATAATCTTTTGCAATCTTCACAATGTTCAGCATTGCTGAGTGTCCATCTTTCAAGCTGGTAGCCAGATGCCATCATTGCAGCATCCTTGCCAGCGCTGTAGGACGATAAAGCGGATTGAGCGTACATTCGTAGTCGGTTCTCAATCCGTAGCGGTGTGAGGTCGCCTAGCTCCCCTCTGAATGTTTTGAGGAATTGCGCCTGCTGGTTTAGGATTTGGCGCAACCGTTCAAGGTCATCATCCGCGATCGCATTCAACCCGCCGCGCCCCAAAACATAAGATTCAAGGTGCGATCGCCTGATTATCTCCATCGCATCATTCTCCCATTGTTCAACGTTGCCAGCTTTTTGATATTGCTTGCTGATTTTGTCTAAACGGTTTTTGGTGTCAGAAATGCGATCGCTCAGTATTAAATCGAGTTCGCGTTTGCTTGCCGGTTGCCTGGTTTGAGGTTTGAGATAGCGCCCGGTGTCGCGGCTGTAAAGCCAAATGGTGAGTAAGATGCCAGCCGCGATCGCGTTCCTCAGTGTTTCATCGTCTTCATCCTCAACGGGTTCCGCCTCAATCAAGGATTTATACGCTGGAGTAACGGACTGCTGCCAATCGTCGGTTAGTTCATCCTCTGAGGGGAATGTGTCATCCCAATCGGTGCGATCGCGGCTATCAAGGGCGCGATCGCTTAGGACTCCCCCAAGTCATCCTCATCCTCCAATTCATCTAAGTCCTCATCGTCATCCTCAAAATCTTCAGCGTCGAATGCTTCCCACTCAAACGGTCGAATATATCCAAATCTTTCTGAGCCAGCGTGGTAAATAAAATCATCTTTTGCCTCGCGCATGGATGGATAGTACGCCATGAATTTAGATTCATCTGGCTCCCCTTCCTGAGTCGTTTGCACAATCTGGAATAGGGTTGGCTCTGCGTTGGCATGGTTCGGATGAACGTAGAAATCAAAGGCTTTCCCATCGTCCGCCTGCCCATACGTACCGTTGGCAAAACCGTAATGCGATCGCATTGGTCTACCTTGGGAAAAGCGAGATTCCATCGGGTCGTGAGTGATCGCCAGCTTCACATTGCCCACGTCCAACATCCGCTTTACTTTTGGAAAAGCATCTTCATGGTTCTCATCGTCATCGTCTTCATCGTCATCATCTGAATCTGCTGAGTCCTCTGAATCAGCCGCATCCGCTGAGTCTTGCCAATACTGGTTCAGGTCATCCTCACTGAATTGTTCGATACCGCCAAACATTTCAACGGGCATTGCCGTGATGTAGGACGCGATCGCCCCTTCCTCGCTATTCCACCCAATCATCAACTTGAGTTCGTCAAACTCACCTTCTTGGTCAAGTTGGGTAATGGCAAAAATCGGATACTCAGCAGGGTTCCGTTCTTGTGAACACACCCTTTTATGGACATAGCAATCAAGCGCCATGCCGTCTTCTGCCTTGGTTTCTCGAATGTGACCATAACCCACTTTGAGGGTGCGATCGTGTCGGGTATCGCCTGGAAGGTATTGTAAGCCGATGTCATAACCATCAAACTCAAACACTTTCTGGACTGGGCTAGCGTCATCGGTACGGGTATCAGGTTCATCATTTTGAAAGCGTAGGTTGTTTGATTTTGCCATTACTGCCACTTCGTTTAGGACGCGATCGCGTTGGTCATTTGCTAGCATTAGCGCCTCCAGTTTCTTGTTTGATTGCCTGTTTGATGCGATCGTATAGCTCGGATTCGACCGTCTTTTTGTTCTCACCATTCTTGATACGGGTTGCCGCTTCATTGACCGCATCACTCACCCCGCCGCGAGTATTTTTAAGCTTGTCAAAAATATTCAAAGTAGCAGCGGCTTCACCTGAGATTTTAGATGATGATTCCACGTCGATTATATTGCCTGCCCTTGCTAAATCTTGGGCGGCTTTTGACTTGCCAACAATCCCAAATAGCTTCTTATCGCGTCCTAGTTTTTTCTTAAGCGATGCCTGTAAAGATGCCCGTTCGATCGCGTTGGTTTGCTGCACTTCAGACGCGCCAAATAAATCAAACTGAGTTTCACTCGATTGATCCGCGCCCTTCACCGTGTCAACCAATTCCGACAAAACATCATTGGTGAGTTTGCGCCCCTTTTTCGCTTGCTTCTCAGAAAGTTCATATAAGTCGCGCTGCTTGGCTGATGATAAATCGCTGCCGCCGATGATTGCGCCGCGCTCTGTGGGTATGTCACCATCAATCACCTTACGGAATAGTGAATCCTCTAGCTTTGATAGGGCAATACCATCAGTCGCTATTTTCTCCCGCATAGGGATACCTTTTTCTTCCAACTGCTCACGGGTGATGCCTGAATCCTTGAAGAACTTGGCAGCGTCTAGCGCGGTTCCTCTACCCTCAGCAATGTTGGTCATCGCGCCCACAGATCGCGCTTCTTTGGGGTCTTTCACATCCAAATACCGAACAGCGACTTTATCAGCGCCTAACCGTTTTGCCAGAGCTAGCCGATTATGTCCGTTGACCACATAGGTTTTCCCGTCCGCAGGATCGCGCCAAACTTGGAGCATTCCGGATAGGTTAGGGTCATAGCGTTGAACACCTGACAGTGAGCCGACTTCACCTGTTTTGGTATGCTCCCCAATGATTTTATATTGAAAGCGTTTAGGGTCAACCTCTATATCATTGGGTGAAACTTCGGCAATAGAACCGGGCTGCGGGGTTGATGGTTTAAGGTTGGTTGGTTTAGCGACCTTAAGCGATCGCGTTTTATTGGTGCCAGTTTCAGTTTTAGCGTTTGACTTGCCTGATTTACTCCGAACGCAACCGGGCTTAAACCCTTGCCACCCTCTACCGCATTCCGCCTTGGTTGCAGCCGATGGAGCATTGCGATCGCTCCTCTCCACTATTCCGGGTGGCACTGCTAGCACTTGATACGAATCACCCCGGCATTGCACTAAGAACGATCGCCCTTCTGCGGTAAAAATCGATTGCCATCCATTGGGTAGAGAACGAATAGGTGCGATCGCGGTGGCAGCGGGATTAATGAGCCGTTGGATCTCGGATAGGGCTAGTTGCTCAGATTTCATAGACTTTGCTCCTGATTTGATTCGCGATCGCCATCCCCTTAGCATCAATCTGCACAGCAAACGAATCACCCCGCGATGATTGCGCGATCGCCATTGCCTGCACAGCCTTTAACCATTTCAGTGATGCGTTGCCGCCTAACAATTGAGCGATCGCCATCGGTGTTTTAGGATTGCTGAGAGTAGCGATCGCGCCCTTCACCTGCTCCACATCGGGCACTTGACCGACGGCAATTAAACGAGCGATGGATAAAATACCCTGTGCTTTGAATGGTAGTTTTGGCTTAGCGGATAGGGCTAATTTCACCGAACGTTGAACCGCGATCGGTGCGGGCATGATTGCATCGGCATGGTCAATCGATACGAACTTAGACCGGGCGATCGGCTTTCCGTTGATGTCGGTTAGCTTTTGCGGGGGCTTGGATGCCAATCCGCTATCTTTAGGATCGGGAAGCCCAAGCTCTCTACGGTTCAAGAAATCCATTTCGGCGACAGGGATACGCTGTACATTTGTGACTTTACCATCCACATAAGCCGTGACAGTATAATTACTTATCCCTTTGCTAAAATGTGTCGCCTGCCTGCCTTTAGAGGTTGTAAAGAGGGCTTCAAAATCGTCCGTCCCTTGAGTTACTTTTGCGCCCAACAACTCTTGCCCTAGTTTTTCTCTTTGGTTTTTGTTTAGAGCAATTCTGTCTTTAGGCAATATAAAACTGCCTGCTTGATTCTTGTAGACACTAACATTCTTGTAGCCATTAGCAGCAGCCTTTTTAACATCGCTTTGAGGAGTTGTTAGTGGGGTTGTGAGCTTATCCGTCGCCTTCTTACCGTTGATGTCGGTTAGCTTTTGCGGAGTTTGAGCGAATAGGGGCATATCCGTCGCGTGTTCTGTCACCCCAAACAGGTTAGTTTGTGACTGCGATCGCTTTTTAACATCTCTACCTATTGCCGTTTTTCGTGCCTGAGACGCTTCCTTTTCCCATGCCGTAGCATTGGCATCATTCCCTTGCGATCGCTGTCGTTTAGCTTCTTGCTCAGCATATGCCGCTCTCTGCTCAGCGGTTTTTACATCCTCAGATTTTATCTCTATAGCAGCTTTTTTAACGTCGTTTTGAGGGGTGGGTGCTGGTGCGTCGGTTGCGGACAAAAAACCGCGAGTGGCAATACTTCCAGTCAAACTTCCAATAGGTTTTGAGCGTTTAGGGTCTAACAACTCTGGGTGGGCTGAACTTATCCTATGAATCTCTTTGTGGGCTTGACTAATCGTTTTTAATTCTGCTCTGATATATCCTTGAGGGGTTTGCACTCTAAAGCCTGACAATGAACCCGTCAATGTGCGCGTCGGCTCGATTGCGTAACGAATATTAATGTCTCCCTTGTACTCGTAATTACCTCCAAGTCGTTTTCCTTGCATATCAGTAATTTCACCGCTTACAGGTTTTCTGACGGCTTTCTTGAAAGATTCAAAATCAGGGGCAGGCTTCTCAATATCAGCAGCCTTTTTAACGTCGCTTTGAGAGGTGGGTGATGGGTCTGCATTTTTTGTTTTGATTGATTTAGGAGTGAGGAAACCTGCGATCGCACTTGGCAGTTTACGCGATGCCAGTTTAGATGACGCAGCAGGAATCGGCTTGACTGGTTGCTGTTTGCGGGTAGGAGTCGGGGCGTTATCGTCTTCAGGGAACCAATCATCGATCGCCTTGCCAATGCCCTCATTAATCTTGGCTTGCTGATTTTCAAACGATGCTATTTCTTCGGGCGATTGGTACTTTTTGCCGATACGGTCCGCCCCAATAAAAAGCTGCTCTAAACTTTCTGGTTCATCAGTCGCTTTCTTCCCGCGATCGCGTTCTACTTCCCGGTGTAACTGTTGCTTAGCTGCTGCTTTTTTCTTGCCTTCTGCCACTCGCTTTTTAGCCCCAGCATCACCCGCTTTTAAGTCTTTGGTGAGGACTGATAGCTTATCTTTAGAACACTTCTTGCGATCGCTGATGTGACTTTTCCCGCAAGGCTTATCGAACTTCGTCTCAATCGAATCAGCTTGCAATGAGTCAATTGGAGCTAAACCGGGATCGATTACCTTCGGTTTAAATCCACTGCCAGCGGTGCCGATTATGGCATCAGCCGCTTCCTCAGTTAACCCAAAGGATAATGCAATCACTTGAACTGCGGCATCCCGTGGAATCTCGCCCACACCGACCGATTTAATCACGTCTACCAGTGATGAGATTTGGGCACCGTTGAACAGAACTTTAGGTGCTTCCTCCTCTACCGCGATCGCATCCTCATCGGTAAATTCTTCCTCAATAGGCTCCTCTTCTACAGGTGCCTCAGCTTCTAATGCTGCTAGCTCTTCCTCTGCTGCTGCCGTCTCAGCCGTTGCCGCCTCAGCTTTGACTGACTCACGCTTCTCCCAATCAATCGTAATTGCCGGGTTGAAGTTTGGCGATTTGTAATGGCTTTCAGCCGCCTCATCTGCGGTATAAATACCGGACGAGATCGCAGCGGCATCTTTCTGAATCACCGTCACTTCTAAATCTGCTATTTCTTGCACGGTGGGCAGGTATAGCGGTCGAAAGTTAAGCGTGAATTTAGTTTTAGCCTTATCAACCGGGCTATCTTTTGCCGCAAAGATTAGGTTATAGCTACGTTCAAGATTCTCTCTAAAGCACTTCTCCTGGCGACGTTTAACCAGTTTTGCCATGTACTTTTCTTCGTCTTCACCATTACCAGATAGCCCACCGGACCCAGAAGATCGCCCTAGAACGTAGCTATGGGGTAAGCCATCGGAGCCAGCTACTAACCGCCGCTCAAAGCGATCGCATACCTGATCAAGGTTGCCGAAGTTGCGATCGACGAAGCTAGCATCCTCTAATTCAGCGTCGGTGATCATTGCGCCATAGGTCGATGTGGCTAGCCAGTTTTCTTGTAACCGCGCCCTCAATAGCCCTTCCTTCCCTTGTTTAATCATCTCTAGCAGACCTTTGATCTTATAGGTAAAGATCGAAGCGTCTGCCAGCATTGCGCCCAATGAACCATAGGCTGCAAAGTAATCTTGAAACGGTCTAAGGAATCGTTGCAGCTTGGAATAGCCCCAACCCTGGTTACTCAATCGAATTTGCTGTGGTGCCCAATCACCATCAAATCTTAGAACCCGCGAATGGTGAATTAATCCGCTGCCTAACGTGTTGCCGCCAACATTTAGCAACCCAAACTGATTGACGATCTGATAATGTTCAGGGTTTTCTAGCGTTCCGCCGATCGCGTTTACCTGCCAACGGTCGATCGCGCTAGTTCCTGCCTCAATCGTTTTAATTCTGTTCTCATCCACCGGGCGATCGCTCGGTTGCCCATCGTCAATCAACAAGATGGCGATCGCGCCGCCATACATATTCGCTTTGATTTGGGCATCTCGGAACGCGCCGACTAACCCAAGCTTGCGATCGTAGTTAGTAATCTGCTCAATTATTTCAGGCTTGGCATCGTCAACCGTCAACTCCCAACCTTCACGGGTCATTTCTTCGGGAATCGTTTCAATTACGCTGCGGCATTCAAACGATTCACCATGCAGTAAATCGGCTAACCGTTGATCAATTAAAGTCAGCGTCCCGGATTGATACCCTAGGCTTTTGTCTCTGCCGGGTATGCCAGCGCCCAACATCGTATTAATCAAAGCGCCGTCATTATGTAGTACGATGTCTGACATTTTGTAGTGCAGAGAGAGTCCATACTCTTATTTTGAGCTAGAGGCAAGCGATCGCGGTGATTTAGGCTAGGAAACAAATGCTTCTAACAGGTCGGCTGCACTGTATTGGTCTTCTTGGAAACAAGCAAATGCGATCGCGTCTGCCATCACCGTATCGTCATGCCAGCCTGATTCAGCGGCTCTAGTGCGAGATGACCCACGAATCATTTCAACGAAATGGGCATATTCTTCAGCCGCGCCCGGTGGGTAATGTAACTGCGATCGCTCTTGCATCAGAACTAGGCGATCGGTGTGGAGTAGTTTAGACTGAGAGGACATAATCACCCCTTCCACATTGAGATAGGGGCGAACCTTAATAAACTCTTCCAAGTAAAGCTTGCCGCCGCCGTTAGTCTCCACGCCAACGGTGAAAGGGTCGTATAAATCTATCAATTCTAAAGATTTAGCAGTATAAATATCCTTGCCTTTATAATTCTCGTGATATTGAGCCACTAACTGATGAGGGTAATCAGTCACATCCCACACCCGCAGAGTGAAGTAATCCGCGCCCCCAAAAGATGGGTCTAACCCGGCAATGTAGCGATGACCATCTTGAGGGGTTGCCCATGCTCCTACTTCAAGCGGTTCGACAGTTTGGGCATTGAACACAAACCGACCCGATACGCCGAAATCTAGCTCATACTCTTGATCCCATTGGGCTTGGGTTAAATGCCGTTCTACCCTGGTCTTATCCGCCCAATTTGGATCGGCTCCATAGACTGGATGCGATCGCCAATGCAAAAAGACCTTAGCCCACTTCTGATGTATCCAAGTTCGGGTATGGTCGGCAGTATCCACAGTCCTAGAGATACCCGCGATCGCTTCAATAATTCGTTTTGGTTCACCCGTGCCAGCCGCTAACATTTTGAAAAATAGCCCAGTACGCCCGTTCGGTGTGGAGTTGAGAATGACACGAGCGCGATCGCCCAACATAGAAAGTGTAGGAATCGCTGCCTGATAAACCCCGTCAATCCCATCAATAAACGCCGCTTCGTCAAACAACACCACTGATACTGACGGAATACCACGGGCAGCACGGGCGGTTACTGGCAGGAAATAAATCTTTCCTAGCCCTCCAAATGCTAGCTTCGTAGCACTTTCAGTTTCAAGTTTTGGACATAGCAATCCTAGGCTTAATGCCATCCCTCGGATGCGCCTGCCTAGTTCGGATGCATCCGCTTGGGTTTTTGAAAAGACTACCGCACTAAACCCCGGCTCAGTCAGCGCCCTCATCAGCATCCAGGAGCAAACACATTCAGAGATACCCATCTGCCGGGATTTGCAGATCACTGTGTTCTGATTAGCTTCGATCGCCTCAATCAATCCCACTTGATATTCATAAGCTACAAACGGCTGAACGGTGCCGCTGGTTTGAATGTTGACCATTGGCGCAAACGTTTGCCATTTGGTCTGGACTAAACCGATCGCCTGACTTGCTGCCAACCGTTTGTTAATCTCAATTAAAACTGGTGGCAGGGTTGACTTCCGAGATTTAACCGCTTTCTCTAGCTGCGCGATCGCACTTGCTTTCATCCGCTGGTTGGCACGAGCGATCGCGAGTTCTCTAAAGGTTTTAGTCTTGGCTTTGGGCATCTGCTGATAATAGCTGCTCAATGGTCTCCTGTAGCGCTAACTCTTCAGCCCGTTTAGCTTCTACGGTTTCCATTATATCCATTGCTGTTTTCAGGTATTGCGGGACCAGTTGCGGGGTGATAGCTTCATCTGGCAAGTCTTCTAATCGCCTGGATGCTTTCATTAATAGATTGTATGCAGCTTGACTTAGAACTTCGCGATCGCGCCGTGATTCTTCTTGCATCCGCTCTAGTTCGGTTTGCAGTTCTGCGGGATCTCTCAATCGTGATTTTTCTACCGCTTCAGTTAGGCGATCGTCGGCAGCTTTTAGCGCTTTGCGACGGTCTAATTCTTCTAAGAATGCAGACTGTTTTACCCACCGTCCGATTGACTGACGTGTCACCCCTGTAACTTTTGCAGCCTGAACTTGAGATCGCCCTGCTGCGAGACATTCGATCACATTCATTTGAGATGCTGACAGGATAGGCATTTCGGTCTTATTATTGCAGGGTGCAACTTGGGTGCAACGTTATAGTCATTGTGCCCTAAATCAAGGGCGATCGCACTCACCCGCGATCGCATCATCGTTAACGTTTAGTAGAACAGAGCGCGATCGCCCCGGCTGGTAGGAATGCGATTGCGCTCTGTTCTGGTTTGACTCCAATTAATAGCGCTGCTAGCAAACCGGGGATGCCAAATAGCAATGTACGAACTGCGATTTGATGCAACGTGCGACGGCGCTCTTCAAGTACCGCTAGGGCGATCGCTTCACCAATCGTTCGGTCTTTGCTCGATAGCCCTAGCTTGCCCCAAAAAGTATCCATCCCTTGAAAGTAGCGATCGCTGTATCCGTCCTGCGTCGCTTGCAGTTTAGCGTCCGCTACAAACCGACCTAGTTCGCGATCGCTATCAAATCCTAGCGATGGCAATTCATTCTTGAGTGGGTTCATATAGGTCGCCTTCCTTAACTCCAAAATCGCTGTAAATTTTCTCAATCCATGCGCTGCTGACTTGATGCTGAGTATTCTTTACGTGCTGTGCAAACTTCCCTAGATTTTCAGCAGTTCTCGCGCTGTAAGTTTGCATCGCCTGATTTGTTTCAGCATCAGCAATCGCGATCGCTACATCATCCAAATTTGTTTCAGCACGGGTTAGGTGTTCATCAGTCTTGATTGACTGAGTTTTCAAAGTCTTCTTAGCATTAACCCTAGTAGCCTTGGTTGCAATCTGAGAGTCGGTCTGATTTGATTTAGCAAGTAAAGACATTGTGTTTCTCCTAGTTAAGCAATTAGTTTTTCAGTGTTTCTTTTGACAATGTAATCATCGACCATGCGATCGCAGTCTTCACGGCTTCCACCAATTTTATCGACATATTTGGTCATAAAAGCAGCCTCCCCCATCGTCTCCACTTCTGCTTGAAAACGACGCTTCCATGCATGGCGTTTACCGTAGAAGGTTGTTTGAAATTGTCGCCACGCCTGAAAGATATAAACGTGCCAGATGGCATCGCGATCGAGTTCGTCATACTCATCAATCCCCTCCAAAACATCTTGAATCTTAGAAATATGAGACGGGCTGAAAGCGTTGCCAAAGATCGCTGCCACTTGTACCCGTGTGAATTTTGGATCGTCCGAGATCGATTGGGGATGCTTCAAATGGGGCAACGGCAACGCGATTCTTTTGGGCGGCTTAGCAAATGCTACATTCATGCTACTTTTGTACTCCATGCGATAAATTGAGATTAAAACCCGTGCGTTCTAAGGGATGATTTCGCCGCTCATCCTAGTCTTTTGCAAGATATGCTTAGGTCTTATCTTAGAATAGCATTCGCGTTCCGATTTTGAAAAAGTTTTGATTGATTCTGGCTCATTCAATCCCTTCAAATAGTAATTTGAATCCTAATCTCAATCTTTCTACCACTTCATTCGTATTGCCTGAACCAAACACCGGATCATCATTGTCGTAATGCCAAGCGCGGCGATCGTGTAACTTTCCACGGTGGCATTGGAGGCAAACAGGGAATAATGATTTGCCGATCGCTGCAATCTCATGAGTGCGAACTTTGCCCATGCCGTCTTGATACCGGGCATGATGGACTTCTTTGCTACGCCTTGCCATGCAATAACAGCAGGTATTATTCGTTCGTTTGTGGGCGATGCGCTGAATCTCCCCGTATCGCCACTGAGCGGAATATCTAGCCTCCCAATCTAGGGTAGGTTTAGATTTTGTTTTAATAGTGCGAGTCCTGTTTCGTTTAATACTTTTCCTGTGAGTTCTTGACATTTGCCCCTGAGATCTCCATCGTTCGGTCGTGCGGGTTGTAGATAAAGCCATCGCCTAACATCCTCATGCCAGTCGGTGTCATCTGCGATTATCGGCCTTGTGGGATAAGTGGATACGGGCGATCGCTGTGCGGCGTAAGGGTCGGTGAAAGTGTTTCGAGCGATCGCCCTTTCGATGATTTCACTTTTAGTATTAGCAGGCTGCAAGGATAGAAGTAATTCTTCAGTGAGCCAATCAGGAACTTTAATTTGCTGCTGATTCCCATCTAACCAAGTGATTTTTACTTTACCAGTCGGTCTCATCCTTCCTAGCGCCCCTACTGGTTCGCCGATGGTTTCGACTAACACAGTTCCACCTTGCAGCACCTTAAGGATATCTTTCACGCCAGGATAAAAATTGACCGCATCGCCATGCGCGATTAGGATTGGATAGTAACGATGCTTACTGGCTTCTCTCAGCAAAGCTTTAAGCGAGTTACCTAGCAAGTCGGGATCATAAAAAGCATCGTAGCCGCCAAACTCATCCCAAACAGCGGTAAGATTTAGCTGCTTTCCTTTATCTAATCCATTTTTTTGTACAGCTTCCCAGGCGGATTCAATTGACTTAAAATCCTTGCCGTTTTCGGTGAAGCCAAAGTAATTAAGTTCTTTTGCTAGCGGGTTATCTGACTCTAAGTGTGGCGTTGACCAAGCGATTTTATGACCAGGAATGGCGATCGCTCTTAGCAGTGCCAACTTTCGAGCAAATGTACTTTTTCCAGTTCTTTGAACTCCTACTAAGCGAATGGGAGGGGATTCTACTAGCTTAAGAAATTCAGGGCATTCCTCAAATAAACGCTGCATCAATTCGGCTGCATTAGTAGGCAACGGTTTCGATTGCTGCGTAGGTTCTATAGCGATCGCATCATTCACCCCTACACCAAGCGGGATCGCCTGAGACATCTTTTGTGCAGGTTGAGGGCTAGGCAATGCGAATTGTGGAACTGCCATCGGCACACCAGGAATATTGATAGCAGGAGTAGCAGAAGGGGCGATCGCGTTCATCGGTTGCGATATTCCTAAGCGTCCTAAAATCTGCTCTTCAATCGACACCTCATCAGCTTCAAGCTGCTTTTGCATGAAAAGCTGATCTCTTAAATTCTCGTAGGTTGTGAGCTTCATTTGCTCACCCTCAATCTGCATTTCCTCCTCTTCTTGTTTATGAGAGGTGTAAATTGCATAGGTTAGTAAGCCAACTGATGTCACCCCTGCAAGTACCTTAAAATTGCCAACATACGCGCAACTTTGACCTGAACCCATGCATGGGTCAACCGCGCCCATGGACGCGATCGCCCCGGCTGCAATCCCTAGAACTGAGCATCCAAACTCAACTGCTCTGCTCATCTTGCCCCCCTTGCCGAATCGCTTGATAGATTACTGCTGCCAACACCACAACTCCGCCGACAATCAACGCTTGAAACAATGAGCTAGTGCCAGATGCATCATTGAAGATGAACCATAGCCAATCCCACCAACCTAAAAGCAGTCCTCCGCCAGTTAGCGCAGCAATAATTAACGAAAATAACCGCGCCTCGTATCCTTTACCAAACAGCAGCGTAGCTAAAAGAATGCAGACTCCCACACCGATCGCCACTCCATAAAGGGGCGCGATCGCGGGTAGGATTCTAGCTAGGATGCTAAAGGTCATCACCCCTGACACGATCGCCGCCATTCTAGAAACCGCTCTAACTTGACGATGAACGGGATTAGGTTCAACGACCCATTGCCCTTGCTCATTGTCCGTATTTTGATAATCGAAAGGGCTGCGCCCTGATTGAAACATGGTGACTTATCCAAATAAACTTCTGAGTAATCCTTTGCTGCCAAACGTACTGCCACCGCGATCGCCTGATGGTGATTTTGAGTGCAGGCTTTGAGGTCTTCTACCGCCGCCAATCTCAAATTGACGATGCAAATGTTGCTTACCTGAAAGAAAATCGCTAAATTTTCTTGATGCTGCGCGATCGCCCCTAGCTTTAGCGCGATCGCTATCAATTGCTTGAATGCTTTCCCGGTTGGCTTCATTCATCTCGCGCTGAGTTGAGTTATGCCGCGCCCTTAACTCACGTATATTATTTTGAAAACTGGAGCGGCTTAGCTCTGACTGTGACTTGAACTTAGCGCCAATCATCGCCTTGCCTTGCTGCATATCTTGAAGCATTTTACCAATGTGCCCTTGGTGCTTCTCAGTCAGCATTATCATCTGCTGTACGATGCCGTCTACATCCTCTTTTGAAGCTAGACCTTTTTCCAATAGGTCTTTTCGCATTGCCTCAATATCAACCTTGCCCTTCATGATCTTTTCAGTAGCTTTGATAAAGCTTGCTGCAAATTTCACTTGCCGCCCCATCTCGATCGCATCAAGGTTCATTTGATCGACAATCTGCGGGTTAAGGTGCCCTAGACTATTGGCGTTGACTCCGAACTCTTCCTTTACCCAATCGACCGCTTTATTGGTGTTGTCAACAGTCCCAACTCTGTAGGTAAGAGCCATTGGTTAATCCTCCTTAATACCAAGTCGAAATACTGAACCTGTCAACGCAAGAGTTTTAATGGTTACGCGATCGCCCCCATCATCTCGAATCACCAGAACGCGATCGCCTGGATACACGCAGCCAATCTCTAAACCATTAAAGTTACGCACTGAGAGGCAATCGAAATACGAGGGGACTTGGACCGTTGCATTCGTTTTCACTGCGATCGCGGGTGGGGTAGGAATAGTGGCAGGCTCAAACTTTTCTGCATTGGGATGAATGACCTTTTGCAGCGCTTCATCAGTTGGCACATACGAATCAGCGATTTCTATATTTTTTGAGGCAGTCTTTTCGAGAGGCGTGTTTTGAGGGACCCAAACCATGCCCGCAACTTGAATCATTCTCGGAGCGGCAACAATTAACATCGCGCCAACTGCCACCCATCCGCCAACTCGCACCAACAAATCCCAATTGATTTTGTTAGCTGGTTTAGGTGGCGATTCAGGAATGAGAGATCGCAGTAGTTCCGGGTCTTGACCAATCCAACGGCTTAAAGTTAGCTGTTCGCCTTGGGTAAACTTTGACCCGACTATTTGAACTTTGGAGAGTAAGTCAGCATTCTCGATCGCCCATTGGTCAAGCATCGATATATTCTGAGCTTCTCCCCCTTGTGACTGGGCTGCTGCATGGCGTGCGATCGCATTAAACTCTTCCTCAGTCCATGCCCTCGGAACACTATTCATAGCGATCGCACCTCGATTCGTGGCAGTGCCGACTGAGGCTGGTATTGTCGAGAGCCTTGAAAAATATTGGCTGTAAGTACTAGCGTCATCCCCATGATGGACGCGAACAAAACACCCCACGCCATCCACTCGTAATCTATGTATCGATCGCTGCTGGTTGTCTTAACTTCCACTCTGACGTTAGACCCGGCTGATTTGGTTGCCATTGCGTTTGCCATAGCCTGGATGGTCGTGGTCAGTTGGGCAATGGTGCCCTCATTAGAAGATAAAGCGCGATCGCTCAATCGCTCCACGGTTGCCAGCGCTTCACTCTGAGCAATACGGCTTTGCTCAAGCACGTATAATTGAGCGTTTTGGATCTGCCCTAAATCAATCTGCCCTCGATGATAGGTTGAGAGAATCGCCATTAATTTATCGGCTAAATCTTCTTTCACCTGATGGTAGAGATCACCCTCTTTATAGACAGGCACCGCCCCAACTAAATCCCCTTGGAATAGCTCTAGCGGGGTGACTTGCCCGGTCGCTTGTTCGTAGATTTGAATTGCCCCCATTGTCTTTCCCCTCTCTGTTAGTTTCTGAAATACGCGATCGCCACCACTGCCATCGCTGTTGCCGCTGAAAGAAATATGAATGGATCAAACTTAGACTTTGCTTTAGGCTTTTCAGGTTCTAGCGCTTGCCTGAGTACCGCTGCAAGGCGATCGCTGTAGTCTTCCTTCTGCTCTTTTGGCATTTCAATCAATCCTCGGTTTTCAAGAAATCATCAAACCAATCAGCGCTTGATACTGCACTACCAGCAATATTGATGTCGCTGCCGTTTATCCGTTCGGTGTAATTGCCGCCGTTGGTACAGATGACGCGATCGCCCTTTGTACCTTTGTCTTCTCGCTCAAAATAATTGCCGCTATACGCACCATCGAAATCTGTAATCACAATTCGTCTCCCCATCGCCTTTATCTCCTGTTTTTTGTATGTCGGGAATCTCTACTTGCCAAAATACTAACATGAATGGGCTGTTTTTGGACTATATAGGGGTCAAGTTTGGTACAATGTAGCTAAATCAGCCATATTGCTCGAATATTAATGAGTCCTAAAGATGCCCCGAACATGACACCAAAAGACGATCGCTTAAGAATCGCTGACTTAGGCGAATGGTATGAGGACTTATTAAAAATCGATGCGGCGATCAACGGGCGATCGGGTTCACAGCAGGGTTCTAGCTTACTGTGTGCCAAGTTACAGGAGAGAGAAGAGCGCATTAAGCAGCGAGTGCGCTATCTAGCCTCAAAGCGTGAAATTTCGTTTGAGGCGATGTGGCTGATTTTGGTGAAAGGCGAATATCGAAAACTAACTGACTCGGAGCTTAAAGAATTAAATGAGCTTATCCCTTTTGATTGAACAGGCTACCCCTTGGGCACTTCCAGAGTCTCTAAAGGTTGACTTTAATTTATCCACGCCTGAATCAATTGATATTGGAAATCGCATCAAACTGCCTAATTGCTCTGGCATTTATTTTGTAACATCTGGCGACAAGTTGTTATATATCGGAAAAGCTGACCGCAACTTAAGACAGCGATGGTCTTGTCATCACAGGTGCCGCCAGTTCTTTGAATTGCCTGCCGTTAAAATTTTTTATTGCGTTCTTGAATCACCGTTGAGGGTACTTGAATTACTTTTAATTGATGCGTTGAAGCCAGGGTTGAACGGTACGGCTGTGGAAAAAAGAATAGAAGATGATGGCGCTATTGATTTTGAAGATCATTCAAGTAGTATTTTTGGGCATATAGAAGGAGATCCGGCTTTAGTAGCTAAACACTGCGGATTGACCTGGGAAGAAATGCTTGTCTTTGACAGCCCAATCATGCCTGAGCAGATGGATTACTCCATTTATGGAGAAGGCTAAAATCATCATCGCGTACCTCAAAAGCCTAAAATCCTAGCACCGCGCCATGAAAAAGCCGTAGCGATTAACTTGCTACGGCTTTTTTTGTGGGCAGCGCGATCGCTGCTCTTGCTTAAGTTTCACTTCCATTGTGAAATAGATTGAGGATAGACCTTCTTGATTGCAGCTATACGAGATTCGTATTCGTCGATAGGGATGAAATCAAGCAGGTTATCGCCAACAGCAAAGTTCCACCGAGGGAACGTTGTTTTATTTGGAAGATCGCCCATCAAGTAGTGAAACCATTTTTGCGTTTGATATAGCCGATCCTCCCAGTAGTCGTAATCCCTGATGAAGTCTGTTGTTGATTCGTAGTTTTTATGCTGGAGTTTTAGAAACGTCCAAACATCTTCCATCTTTATGTTTTTTCTGTATTCCAAACGGAATTGTCGTACAGGATTGCAGCTTTTAGGATTCCAAACAGCGAATAAAGCGGCAGTACATTCACGGCGGATATGTTCTGAAAACTTGCCTATATCAGGCTTGGCTTGAGTGTTGACAGTCATATAGAACGGCAGCGGAGTTACTTGATAGCCCTCACGATCTTTGACTGCACTCCAAACGCCTTCATCTTGCCAAGACTCTTCTGCCTGTATTTGCATTTTCCAATGCCGATACTTGCTCTTATCTCCAGGAATAGGCAGATAATACAAGTTTTTAGGAACCTCTGCAATTTCATATTGCAGCCTCACCTTCCATTCTGGGTCATCCAACCTACACAAAACTGGGTCAGGCTGCAAAAAATCTAATAAATTCTTTGACGCTAATTCAATATTCATTTTTGTCGCCCTATGTCAGCGTTGTTAATTTGTTCAAAATTCAGGTTTAACTAATCGCTATGAGTAGCGAACCGATGGAACAATACTTAAAAACTCTTCCCCAGTCGGTGAAATAGCGTTGGCAAACCAAACATAATATCCACGGGTCTGCCAATTTTTAGCATAGTCTTTCGCGCATTCGATACAATCATCTAAGCTTTTTAGTTGCTCTTTTCCTCTGATATAAGACTTGTGATTAGTCTTGGTTGAATCTCGGCTCATCATCGTTCCTCTGTGGCACCCGATATGCAGCGTCCATTCTCCATCGTCCGTAGCCGGAGTAAAGTTGTCAGCGATTTCAGCTTTCTTGATGGTCATAGCATTCTCCCTTTTTTGGTTGTTTAACGATTGATTGAGTTGCCCTTGCAAAGCCTGTAGTCACGCGATCGCTCTACTCATAGCAATCTAATTCGCCTCGAACTATCCCAAGTTCCACCATTAAACGATCTCGTGTCTCCTTGTCGTGAGCGTTTAACCCTCTAATGACTCGCTCCACAAAATCTGATCTACTAGCAGCACATTCAGCCGCTAGCGCATCAAGCATAAGAGAAGCTGCTGGAGCAAGAAGAATCTGCCACGGCTTCTTTACTTCTCCGTACTGTTTTGGTGCTGATTTGTTATTTGCCATACACGCCTTTTAATTTCGTCTCTTCTTAAGAGTAGGAGATAAATCTATTTACGTCAACCTGTTGACGTAATCATGTGTTGAGCTTATACTGGTTAAAGAGCCAGACAAAAGCGCTTCACTCCCTACCCAAAAGGTTTCCCCATGAATGACTTGCTGCGTGTTTCAAACTACTTCACCGATCGCCCCGCTGCTCCAGTTCAAACAGAACCTACGATCTTGACTCACCCCACTGTTAAGGCTGGCGGACTGGGCGATCGCTACCAAGTACTTGCTTTCAAGGAAGGCTCTACCTCTCGCGTTTACGACAACGGACAAGAGAATTTCAATGTGGTTATGCCTGTCGGCTTAGGAACCAACACGAATATCGAGCGGCTTCTCAATGCATCAACCGAAGGTCGGTGGCTAGTGATGAGCAAGCAACTCACGGGCGATCGCTTCTAAGCGTTGCCGATACCGGGGCACCTCGCCCCTTCTATCCTTCTCTATTCAATTTGTAAACTCACTCAGGTAATTATCATGACGGCACCACAAGACCTAAAAACTGTAGAAGGCGTTAAAAGTCTAATGGCTTCTTCTAAGAACGAAGAAGAGTGGAATGAAAATTGTGACAAAGTAAAAGCGGCAAACGGCGACTACCCTAGATTTTGGTATGCCGAGATTATACTTTCTGGATTGTTGGGCGGGGTGAAGTCACAGTGGTAGATCTTGGATAAGTCACGGGCGATCGGTTCTAGATTCAATGGGGCATCTTGCCCCTCTATTTATCTAATAATCCAACTAAAGGAGAAAACCATGAAAACACTCAGGCAAGAATTGATCGACTATCGCGGTCAACTAAAAAGGCTGGATTGGCTGCAAACTCAACTATATAATTTGAACGCTGAACTCAATAATCATGCTGAGATAATTTGCACTCATGCCGATGCGACTAAGGAAAGAACGTTGCTTATCAAGGAAGAGTCAGAAAACGAAAGAGAGCAAGGATTAGAAGCCTTCACTGTTTTTGTTTTGCATCCAGATAATTGGTCTAGAAATTACACGCAAAACCTCAGACTAGAGCCAGTGATTGAACTTAAATCGCATCCTAATGTTGATGGCTCTTTGGAGGAAACAACATGATTGATAAATGGATTTGGCAAATAAAACGCTCAATAGCATTCTTAGACAATCGGAAAATAAAAGTGCCTGCATACTTGCAAGGCGATCGCGGGCTGCTTTTTGACTATTGGAATTGCTCAACTATCGTCTCTGCAAGGATAGAAAAATCGCAATTCATCTTTGAAACGCCGTATGGGTTCTATCGTGTATATGCTGCATTGCTTGACTCAGAGAGTCGGGCGATCGCTGAATCCTTAGTGGAATCAAGACCTATCTTTTGGTGGTAATGCGATCGCGCTGCCACTCTATAAACATCAAAAAGGTGAGCCATGAGAACGGAATTAGAAATGAAGGAGCGGCTATGCGAGGCTAAGCAAGCACTAGAAAAGGCAGAAGCAGCTTGCGAAGTTTACGTGCAATGTTTAAAAAAATACGAGGGTGCTATGAACTCTATGGACAGAGAATCGGCTCACAAATATGGGGACGAAGTGCGTATAAAAATGTGGACGATTGACGAGTTCTTTGCAGGAAGACAAGAAGTAGTCGTGACAACCTACCGCAACGTACTTTTGGGTGCTGTCAAGGCGTTGGAATGGAGCCTCGACGAACAGGGCTAAAATCTCCGCACTTATCTTAAAAATAGAGGTAAAAACTTTGAAAAGCAGACAAGTACGATCGCATCTCCTCCACCCTCTAAACGGGTCTATCACCTGGACTGAACACGTTGGCAAGCTATGGGCGATCGCGGACAACCAAGGGCATCTCACCCGCAATCAGTGGAATCAGTTGAGTAATGCAATCTCGCGATTGAAACAACTTCACACTAACAGGAGAGCATCATGACATTATCAAAGGGCGATCACGTTCGGGTTATTAAGGCTAGGGTCGCTGGCGATGAGATCGTTGGGAAGACTGGAACAATTCTTGGCAGTACAAATGACCTTAAACTTTTTTGGATAGTGTGCATTGATGGAAAAACCTACACAGAGGGTGAAGAGGGAGATTTGTTGCACACCGATGAAATGGAGCTAATAAAGACTAAACGCGCCTTTGGGCAATTCGAGGTTTTCCTAACTAATGTCTCCTTGCATTCTGGCTGGTCTTACTCTGTCCAATACGCGCTAAAGCATCAACTCTCGTTATTGGAGAATCCCTTTACTTTCGGAACCTTGCCTAGCGACAATTATGGTATGCCATTGGATTACGCGATCGCGGATGCCAAGCGGCGCACTCTGGAGCAAGTTGCAGAACAGATTCGACTGAAGCAGCTACACGTACAAATCCTTGAATCGGCAATGCAGTCTATTGAGAAAGTAGGGGCAAAAGCATGACATCTGATGAAGTCTGGGACAAAATTGAAGCGGCGCATAGAGCAAAGAACGAATTAAGTACAGTCAAACTTTACACGGTTTGGCTGCGAGGAGTTAAGCTTTTTCGCGCCACTGGAGCCGAGATTCAGGGTATGGATTGGGACGCAAATATCATTGCTGAGCTAAGTTTCTCAGAAGTAGGTTTTGGAGAAAGCAGCACGATTCAAACGAGCAAGATTTTCAATCGCTCATCTGTAAATGAATGGTTTGAATTGACGTATGCTAGTTATGCAGTGTTGCCGCGCTCTATCCTTCAGTCGATGCCCGAAGAGTGGCAGCATAGATTTGTCGAGGGCATGAGAGAGCTTAGCAAGTCTTTCGACTGGACACCAAAAGAGGGACAAATATATAGAGTCTCTTTGCATGAGATAAACGAAACCGCAGAACAGCAGTTTGGAAATGAAATTGCAGACCCGCTGCTGCGTTATCGTAATTCTAGTTTTAAGGAAATTGAATCACGTAGAAAAACTTAAGCGTAGTTAAGTTGTAACCATCCGCCGCCGCCCACAGCGTATAGAGGGCATTGAAACGCTCAATAGAAACCCTAGCCTCATGAGGTACAGACATGACCTGCAAAACAGCGTAGCGGTTTATAACTTGGCAGCTTGGAAATACAGTCGGGCGATCGCCCATCTCGCTAAAGTGTGGGCACCTAACAAAACTACTTGAAAAACCATGTCAAACCTTGCAACGTCCAATTCGTCTAATCCGTTTGCTGTCAACGTTGTACAGGCTGCCAGCATTGCCGAAAAAGTGATTGCTGAGAACGGCGACCTATATAAGCTGACAGCAGTAGAGCGCAAAATCTACTATATGGCGATGTGCGATCGCTATAAACTAGACCCATTCAGCAGCCCATTTGACTATCTTTCACAGAAGATGAAAGATAGTGAAGGGAAGTATCGCGATCGCGTAACGCTTTACCCAAATCAACGCGCCTCAAACTTTTTTGCTCAAAAGCATAAGATTTCATGCCTTATTAAAGATAAGGAATTTAGTGACGGTTTATGGATGGTAACTGTCATTGCAACAGCACCGGACGGACGGCAGATTGAGGATGTAGGAGCCGTTTCGATTAGCGATCGCATCAATCGAGGTGATGCACTTAAAAAAGCAATCAGTCAAGCCCGTCGCCGCGCAATCTTGGCACTCTGCGGATTCAGTACCGATGATGAGTTTATTGGAAACGCAATCACGGCTGAAACCTACGATATGCCAATAGATGCACTTGAATCAATTGCAGCGACAGCAACATCTGAACCTATCCCATTCAATCGCGAACCAACAAATAAAGCGATTCTTGCTGCAACGAAGCGACTGAAATGGGATCCTTCTTACGTTAAGACTTTCTTGAATGCAGAGTACGGGGTGGAAGACTGGCGATCGCTTTCAGACTTGCAGCTAATGGAAGTTTGCAACGAACTTGAGTCCATGGCTACGCCAGTCAAAGCTGAGTTAATTCAAGCAGAATCACCAATCAAAAGGGAAGTGCAATGATAGAACGAACGAAAAAGACAGGATGGTATCTCATCCAAGAAATTCACGAGTATTTAGACAGAGGCTACCTACTTCGAGATACGTTTATCAGTGAAGACAGCCATAAGGAAAGCCGAGAAGCCTTAGCCGAAGACGGGTCTAATGGTATGGGCTTTGAAGTGCTGACTTGCGTAGAAATTAGCGCTGGCATGTTGCCGCTGCATCAACAATTTCGGACTGGCTCTTTAGTCTCTATGCGCTATCGAAACAACTTGATTAAGAATCGCCAAATACACAAAGTCTTCACACAAAACCCTTGAGTTAACGGCATAGATTAGCTATTCTTGATTCATGCTGTTAATTCAGTAGACAAATGGATAGAAACAGCCCCAATTCTTTTATTAGATGCGGGGTTTTTCAAGACTTTAGCTGTTGCAAACGCAACACTTTTAAGATGGCGCATGAAACAAGACGATGGAGAAAAGAAGCTTTTGATTTGACCTGTGAAGGGCTGTCAACTCGTGCGATCGCGAAGAAATGGCGATGCGATCATGGTCGATGGATTGCTAGCCATACAACTATTCACCGCTGGTTAAAGGCTTCAAAGGGCGCATCAACGACTGAAAACAAATCCGAGAATGTAGCATGCAAATTTTAGCAAGACGGCAAATGAATACCACAAAAAGCGATGCATTTATGATTGTGGCAGCCTTTCACATTGATGATTGCGGTATTGCGATTACTGATGACGGTTATGGATGGTTTAATCTAACCCATCTAAATTCTGGGTTTGCTCTTCTATCTCAGGTTCCAGATTTGACAACAGCAATGAAGGTGCTTGAAGTGTTCAAAGGTGTCTGTGATTACTGGGGTTCTTTGAATATTGGCGATGTAAAGCGCAATTGCGGTATTGCAGGAAGTCTAGCCCTAGCGACAGAACTTGATACAGAGTAAAGTTTTTTAAGCTTGCCCATTTAGTCATGGTGGGCATTTCATCCTACGAAAAAGCGATCGCCCCTGTAAAGTGCGATCGCTCATCAAGAGTCACAAACAACCAACAACCAACAATCGTCATCATGCCACAAGTTCAACAGGATATTCTCAGTGTTCAGCTAAAACAGTATGGCAAGCACCGCTTAAACAACGAGCAGAACCTTACATTGTGCCGAGTGGTGAAGGCTGGCATGATTGCCGCGATCTCCCTTCAAACCGACCCGCAAAACATCGAATTGCTGCAATCCGTTGAGCGGGGCGATCTCGCTCGGAAACGGGTGATACGTGGCAACATCGGCTTGTGTGTCACCGCTGCCAAAAAGTACGGGCGGGGTATGGAACTCCCAGACGCTATTCAGCAGGGGACTTTAGGCTTAAACCGTGCGTTAGACACCTTTGATCCGAGTCGGGGCTACCAGTTTTCGACTTACGCCTATCCTTGGGTCCGGCAATCCATTACACGAGAGCGCCAATTACACGGGCGACCAGTGGCTGTGCCTGTTTATATTTATGAACTAGTCGGTAAAATCAAAACCGCCCAGTCTGTTTTATCCTCAAAACTTAACCGCAGACCGACGCAAGGTGAAGTTGCAGAAAGGTTAGGAATACCCGTAGCAAGAATCAATCACGCGCTCAGGCAAGTTGCCGATATTTTCTCTTTGGACGTGTCTGCGTCCAACGGCAAGGGAGGGCTGATCGATGCATCATTCCTTGACGCGATCGCGTCTCCTGGCTCGTCACACTTGGAAACGATGGAACACCTAGAAACATTGAACGCTCTTCAAACGGGCATTCGATTGCTAGAACCACGCGATCGCGAAATCGTCACCCTGAAGTATGGGTTAGGCGATGGCGAACAAATGACATCACGGGCGATCGCGGTCCGGTTGGGCATAAAAGATAAGGATGTATCCGTAAGGCTGCGGTTCGTTAAAAAACAAATACTAGAAAGGCACCTTAACGCCATGATTCCAATCGGTATCAAAATAGCCGAAGCGGCGATCGACACGTTCCGGGCAAAAATTCAAATTGTTGCGGTGCTTGAATTCAAGGGATGCATGGACATTGGACGGTTAAAGACCACGTTCAACGCATGGAGTGAGGACGATATTAAAGAAGTGCTAGCGGCGTTGGAAGATGAAGGCAAGGTGCGATCGCACTTAGTCATGCACGATGACGTGGGCAAGCGCTCTAGAAATGGCATAAGGACGTGGGAGGCGGTGAAATGAGATCCCTTTACCCGATACCCGGCAATAAGGGCGATCGCAAATATGATTCTCATCTATACCCGGCGTTAACTGCAACAGCGATCGCCGAGCCTTTCATGGGTGCCGCAAGTCGATCCATCCTATACAATCACCTGCCAGCCTATCTAGGGGAAATCAACCCAGCGCAACGGGCGATCGCGTTAGCTATTCACAACGCCAATCGCTATGTAGTGGGATACCTAGAGGCTTATGGTTTGTTTTGGAGTGGCTGCGAACATCTAAAGGATCGCGTCCTGAGCTATGCCGGGAAAGAAAAAAGTCAAACATTGCTTAAAAAGGAGATTCCAGAAATCTATGAGGAGCTAACTAAAAACTGGAAGGAGATCGCATCCATTGTTTACAAATGGATGCACGGTACACAAGATCCAAGGTTGGCAGGATACTACGCCTTTTGCATCCGAGCCTGCTTTGGCAACACAATGAGGCTAAATCCGACTGGCACTAGGTTTAACATTTGTTGGCACGTAGATAAGCTGCTGAATGCTGATGGGTACGACCCCGCGCAATGGGTGAGGAAACTGCAAGCGATCGCTTGGAACCCTAACGTGTTTGATTGCTGGGAGGACGCGATCTCAGCGGTGCCTAATCCTGAATCGACTTATTGTCTGCTAGATCCCCCATATATGTGTTCTCAGTCTGAGCGCATGACACCTTGCTACCCAAATCATTCTGTGACTACTAAAGAAGGAATGGATCAAACGTTTGCCCTTGCAATCGATTCACTTGCAGCAGCGCTTGACCGTGGCTTCGTCAATATCTCAGTGTGCAATTATTTCAGCGATCTCCTTGATGCCTCCATCAAACAATTGGCAGCGGACGCAGGCTACCAGCTTACTGCTGTCCTCATGGGTGAATGTAACACCCTTGGCAATAGCAACGGTAGGCGAATACATGGCGATCGCGTAGACAAACGACTGCGCCCGGTTGAGGTAATCTATCAGGTCACCCGCGCTAAAAAAGTTCAGGTTGGTATTGAGCGCGATCGCTTTTCTTTCGACCAAATCCCTTTATTTAATTGATATGTCAATCAGCACCGATAAACCTATCCTGCGATCGCCCTTTCCATGGTTTGGCGGCAAGTCAAGGGCAGCGCCATTAATCTGGAGCCGTTTGGGTAATCCAATCAATTTTGTAGAGCCGTTTGCAGGATCTCTAGCGACACTGCTATTGCGGCAAGATTACGATCCGCTGTTGCATACAGAAACCGTAAATGATTTAGATTGTTATGTTGCTAACTTTTGGAGGGCGTTATCCTTTGACCCTGAAGCGGTAGCACATTGGGCAGACGCGCCTGTTAATGAAGCCGATCTTTCTGCTAGGCATTTGTGGCTAGTAAATCAATCTGAGTTTCAAGAGCGCATGAAAACCGACCCAGATTATTTTGACGTAAAAATAGCAGGCTGGTGGGTTTGGGGTATCTGCTCATGGATTGGCTCCGGCTGGTGCGCCACTATTAACAACGGGCGCGTCAATCGCAAGCTTCCTCACTTGGGTGACAACGGGCAAGGGGTACATCGCCAGCGTCCTCACTTGAGCGACAACGGGCAGGGGGATTCATCGCACAGTTCCGAACTCTTAAAATATTTTGATGCTTTAGCCTATCGACTGCGGCGGGTGCGGGTGTGCTGTGGCGACTGGCAACGAGTGATGGGAGCATCACCAACCGATAGGCTAGGTGTCACTGGTATTTTGCTTGATCCTCCATACGATCAAACCAAGAGGCGCAGCAATTTGTACGCTGTAGAAACTCAAGTGTCATCGCAAGTTAGGGAATGGGCGATCGCGAATGGTCATAACCCACTGCTCAGAATTGCGCTATGCGGATTAGTTGACGAACACGAAATGCTTGATTCGTGGGAGTGCTGCGAGTGGAAAGCGGTTAGCGGCTATGGAGGCGATAACGGAAATCCAAAAAAAGAGCGGATTTGGTTTAGCCCTCACTGCCTCAAGCCCTCAGACCGCATCCAATTCTCTTTGTTTTAATCTCTCATCTACCGACCTCACAATTAACCTTATTTACTCAGAACTAATGAATACTTATCAGCCCAACAGCGATCGCGCCCTCCAACTTTCAAAGTGCAGGCAACTAATGACAGCGAGAGAGAAAAGAGAAAGCGATCGCGTCGCTCGTGACAGAATTGCACAGCTAGAAGCTGAAAACGCAAACCTCAGAGCACAAATAGAGAAGCAGTCCGCATAATTGCTGGCACCAAAGAATATAAACAAAAAGGAGATAGTCATGACTGAGTACACGTTAAATTTTGACAAAGTTCAAGACATTTATGACAAGGCTAAAGCGATCGCGGAAACATTAGGTGACCTGCGAAAAAGTCAAAATTGTTCCTTAAACCGGATGGAGTATAACGGTAGACGTTTGCAAATATGCGCTGCGCAAGATTCGCAACTGCTTACTATTCATTTCGATGCGCGAGAAAACACAGGTAGAACTTACTATTCCCAGTGCCTAAATGTAAGTTCGCTCGGAAACATTGAATACTACAGTGAGCCTCATCTGTCGGAAAAAGAAGCAGGGATTGACGCTAAACGTGAGGATGTTTACCTGTCTTGGCAAAACTGGCTAAATGATGCGTACAAAGAATCGCAGTTGCAGAACGCTACTATCTGCAAAGGAGCGATCGCGTCATGACCAAACTTGCATCCCTGAGCCTTGACCATCAAATTAAAATTGCATTGCTTGAAGCCGAAGCAACAGGAATGAGCGACAGAGAAAAGCACGAGGCTTTGCTTAAAATCTATCACCAAAAAATGCTTAGTGCTTGCACAAATCAATGCTCAAATAACAACGAATCTCCACAATAACAAACAGTGAAAATTACTAATCACATAAAAACAGAGGTCATCGCATTGCGAGAATGCGGCTATACCTACTCTGATTTAGTGCAAGAGTTAGGAATCAGCCAAGATTCAGTCTGGAGAATCCTAAAAGATAACAACCTTTTGGGGCTGGGTGACAATCGTACTGATGACCACACGAAAAACAGGATCTTGCACCTTCGCAGTCAAAATGTTCCTTATCGGAAAATTGCTGAAAGGTTAGGAGTTAATAAAGTCACGGTCTGGAAGCATCTAAAGAAAACTGGACTTATTAAAGATTCACAGCCAGTTCCAACGAAAAAAAGAAGAATAAGTCCTACCATGACCGATGTTCTCAAGATTGCGAGACTCACGCCAGAGTGTATCGATCCGCGAAAATTCCACTCCGCTCAAAGACCCGCGATCGCCGCCCTTGTCAGGCGAGGATTGCTGGTACAAATTAGCAATGGTAGATCGCCTTTGTATAAATTATGCGAGTGACAAACAGACTTAACTAATGCGATCGCATTTCCTACCAACAATAACTAAGGCACAAAAATGTTTAGCGATGATGAAATAAACGACTTTAGAATTCTCCAGCATCGTCTAGTTGAAAAGGGTTTTAATGTTTTAATGCTTGGCGGTTCTTGCCCGTTTCAAATCGAGGCAAATCATAAATCAGGGATAAGCGTTTATATGAGATGCCGGGATCAAACCGCCTCACTCGAAGTATATGACTGTCAAATGGACTCAGGGTTAGACGCTGACTTACCTGATGACGAACATATTATATGGGAAGGCGAATTTGATTGCTTTGAAAAGTTTGAAGCCGGATATATAAACTCAAATCAAGCGGATTACGTTTTTTCTCAGCTATGGGCAGACGCGCTAGAAAGGATAGACCTTTGATACAAATTCCTGAAATATATCTCGCAGCGGTAGAGCTTTCCTCCAACAAAAATCATCGAGAGTGCCAAGAATTAGAAGCAAATAACATTGAGTTGAAAGCTACTATTGAAGCCCTAAAAACTCAGCTTAGACAGTTGGCAGAAAAGCAACGGTTAGAGGTGCTGAGCCATCCTGAAATAGCGATCGCGATCATTGAGTCATACACGTTTAACGAGCAGCGACATTTAGACTCTGCCAGTCGATTGTTGAACGCTTTGAAACAGTCGAATAGGTTAAGCGATCGCTACAACTACTCGCAGCAAAAAGCAGACCTCAAGGAATCTCGAAGGCTGCTGAGTGGATGGCGATCGCTGCTGGAAAGGTTTAAGGCTGATGCAGGATTGACATCCTCTACGCCCAATCCTACGGATATGGACGCAGATTCCGGCGTTTCGGTAGGTTTGATGTGATTAGAATCGGGCGCGATCGCGTGGTTTAGCTAATCCTCAAAGCCGACCCTTAAGAAGTCGCCTGGTTGTGCCTTGTACGCCCTACAGATGGAAACTACAGAGGCGCGATCGGGATAAACACTTCTATCCTTGAACAACCGTCTAGCAGTCGCTTCTTTAAGCCCAGTATCCCTGATGAAAACCGACTGCTTTACAACACCACGCTCTTTCAAAAAAACATTCAGTGTGTTCATAATTTCCATGTATGTACTTTCGTCATCTGTTGACGTAATCGCCACCTATAGACGATAATAACAGAAGTACGGGCAGGGTGCGATCGCTTTTTATTTCTTCTCCCGATTCGCCGGGGTAAATTCAATATTCACTCTAGTTTTCCTGAAAATTATGATTGCACTGACTGAGGCTGAACATGAATATGATTCTATGCTGCATTGGAATGAGCTTAAAAAGCATTTCCCGTCTGCTGCAAAAGGAATAATCTCCGAATACATTCGAGTTAAAGGACAAATTCCTTACGAGCTTGGGCACGTCTATCTGCTACACGCTAAAGGCTCTCCTTATTACAAGATTGGGAAGTCAGTAGCTCCAGATAAAAGGCTTTTGCAAATTTCTCCAAAGATGCCATTCGACACTGAGCTTGTGAAGAGTTGGACTACAAACTTCATGAGCATCGCTGAGTCTTGGCTTCATGGTCAGTTCTCTCAATTCCGAGTCAATGGAGAATGGTTTCAACTTCCTGACGAATACTTGTTTCATTTATTGATCGGGTGTGAACTTGAGTACACATCTACTATTCGCAATGCTTACCTTGCCACTGTAAATATTGGGTTAAGTAGCGACAATTTGAATAATCTAAATGAAGCCCTCATGCTTGAGATGGACTTCACATGTATTGGCTTCTATTCCATCGGTAATAGCGGCTACACAATCGCTCTAGTAGAGGAATGGTTTTACCAAATAAAAGAGTGCGGCGATGCCCCATCTTTTGATCACTCCCCATCTTCAGAATTTCTTGATCGCCTAAAAGAAGGGTGGAAAAGGAGTGACTGGCTATGACTATTTCATGGTTTAAGCTCTACCACGAACTTCCTGACGATATAAAAATTAGACGGTTTACGCCTCAAGAGAAATGGGCATGGGTAGCGCTCTTGTGCCTTGCCAATAAATCAAAGCAAAGAGGTGTCATCACTTGCGAAATGGAAGATATAGCATATTACTGTGAATTTGCCTGCCCTCAGGACTGGCTTTATTACAGAGACAAGCTGATTGCAAAAGGAATGCTTGAAATTAATGGCGATGGAAATCTTCAAGTTCTCAACTGGGAAGACCGTCAAGCCTCTAAACCTTCAGACAAGCCAGAAGCTATAAAAGCTAGGGTTTCCAAGCATCGAGCTAAAACAAAAATAAATAATGAAACGCGATGTAACGCGTTACAAACGCCCCTGAAACGCGAATGTAACGCCACAGATAAGATTAGAGAAGATAAGAAAGAAGAGTATAAAACTAACGTTTTACACTCTCGTCGAGAAGCTGACGCTTCCGACATGTGCGATCGCGCTTCGGATTCAATTTTTCAAGAATCAGAAGTTGTGCCAGTTGTAGAAATTCCGACTACTGGTGATGTTGGCAAGAAAACTGCAAGCCAAATTAAACGCGAATGGTTTGAGCAGATATTTTGCCCTAACTACCCTTACCGTCTAACGCAAGGCGGCGTTAAGGTTCGAGATATTGGCAAGGTGATTGGCAAAAGGGACTATTACCTGAAGATGCTACCTGTTTCAGAAATTGAAAGCGGTAGAGCTTCACAAGCACTCAGGGATTTGATAGCTGCAAAGCTGCAAGAGTATCGGACTAAGAACGGCAAAGACCCGGATAAGGTAATGCCATCCGATGGTTCTCATGGCGTTTGGGCTTTCCCGTTCGTCTGCGATCCCTGCAAGTGGTTCTCTGAAAAGAAATGGTTGTCTCACGTTGCAGAATGCTCCGACACAAAGACAGGAGCGGAAGACACCGCATTCATCGAATACGTTGCAAAAGCGCTCAAATCGCGTCCTGAGTACCGCGATGTAACGGTAACGAGTGCAGTCGCTAGGGTGTGGATTGCTGAAGCGATTGGCAACCCTAAAAGACAAGCGGCTATTGAGGTATACCGTCAAGACTTCCAGGGACTGGGGCAAACCGATGAAAGCGTACAGGCAGCGATCGGCTCCGAGCTATATCGCTTGAAACGCAGTGCATTACTACCCGATGAATGGCAACACAGAACAGGGGCATCACTAGCCAGAGATTTAGAACTATCGGACGCGATCGCGTACTTGAGTTTTCTAAAGGGGTTTAGCTGTGCAGAAACAATCTAATTTGTCAGACCATCTAGAAGACCTAAAAGCCAAGATAGCGTTACTCCCTGAGAGTTGGGCGCTAACACCCGTAGGCGATAATAAAGCCCCTTTGGGCAACGAATGGGAACAGCGCCCATTCACTCGCGATGAGCTTTTAACAGAACTAGCCCTTAAAACCTTCTCTAAGGTCACTCTAAAGAGTCGGACGACCAATGAGCCGTTCAATGTCCCTACCTCATGGTGTAGAGCCGTAGGGCTGCTGTGTGGTGAATTGTCAGGTGGTTTACTCCTGTTTGATCATGATGGTGCTAGCGGTGATGACTTAATCAAAAAATTATCAGGAGTGTCCCTGATAGACGCTCTACCTGCAACCCCGGCAGTTACCAGCCAACGCCCTGGACGGTATCAACTGGTTTATCAAGTCCCTGCGATGTATTGGCAGGGGATACAAACCGTAAAAATAAAAACTGGGGTGAATGGCGACGATGGCAAGCCAGAACAGCTTGAGTTCCGTTGGAACAAAACGCAGTCGGTTGTAGACGGCTACCATCCGGTGACGGGCGGCTACATTTGGAAGCATCACCCTAGCGACGTTGAGGTTGCGATCGCGCCGCAGTGGATGATTACTCAAATGCTCATCCCCAATCGCACTCAAAAACCTGACTATCCACAAGCGGAGCTAAGTAGCACTCAATGGGCGCTAAGTTTTCTTGCTGCAATTCACCCTACAAACGACTATGAAGAGTGGCTATCGGTCGGAATGGCATTGCATAGCGTTGATTCATCGTTGTGCAATGAGTGGGATAAATGGAGTTCAGGGGCTACTAATTACGAACCCGAACAGTGCGATCGCAAATGGTCTAGTTTTAAGCGGTCTGGCAGCGGCATCGGCACTCTAGGCTATCTCGCTAAAAAGAACGGTTGGACTGCTCCTGAACAAGAGATAGGGCATAGCAACGGCGCGATCGCTCGAACTACTACCAATGTGAAATCTAAGGCGACTCCTGACAACGTAACTAGCCTTAGAGAAGCGGTTGAAAAACTTAAGAATACAGAAGATATTTTTACGAGAACTTTATTAGAAGGTGAAATATCTAAAGAGTTCAATGTTAGAGCCGACAAACTAAATAGACTGGTTGATTTTAAGCCAGAGTCACAGATAGAAGTCTGCTCAATGGCTGACTTAGTTATGGGAGTTTATAACGATGTTGAGAAGAGGCATGAAAACCCTAATCCAACAGGCGTACTTTCTGGCTTTAATGACTTAGACAATATAACCGGAGGATGGCAAAAGCAAAATTTAATAATTGTCGCTGGTCGTCCATCAATGGGTAAAACAGCAGCCGCTCTAAATTTTGCCGTTAATGCAGCTAAAAATGATAAAAAAGTTGCATTATTTTCATTAGAAATGGATAAGGAGTCGCTAGGGGCAAGGATGCTATCAGCAGAAGCAAAGATTAATAGTGATGGGTTTAGAACAGGCAACATAAGCATAAATTCATGGGAGCCGTTAGGTCATGCAACCGCTAGACTTTCTATTTTGCCAATTTCTATATTTGATCCAAATGTGCGATCGCTGCAATCCATAGTTAGAGAGTCTAGAGCGTTACATGGTGATGCAGGGTTGGATTTAATCATCATTGACTATCTTCAATTTATGGATATTGATTCATCTGCTAATCCTAATTACGAAATCGGACGCATCACTAAGGGCTTGAAACAATTAGCTCAAGAATTGAAAATCCCTGTCATCTGCTTATCACAACTTTCTAGAGCGGTGGAAGGAAGGGCAGATAAGCGCCCAATGATGAGCGATTTAAGAGACAGCGGCAGTATTGAACAGGATGCGGATTTGATTGTCCTGCTTTATCGAGATGAATATTACAACAAGCAAACCACAGCGCAAGGGATAGCAGAGTTCATTATCTCAAAACATAGAAATGGAGCAGTCGGCACCGTTGAATTGTTGTTTGAACCGCAATACAACAGGTTCTCTAACATCTCCAAACATCCGCAACAAATTAATAAAAAGAAGGCAGCATAAACGATGAGTATATTCAGCAACAGAAAGAATCAAACATCAGCAGATTTTATTGGTGTCGAATTTATAGCTGCTCCTTATTTTGATAAGTACGGTCTAGTTTTAGGCATTAAAGGAAATGAAGTTTACGTTTTTTGGGAAGGTCATGAGGTGCCCTACTATGTCTTACCAACTGCTGGGGTGCCAATCCATGAATCTTCAGTTCCTCAATCTGTCAAAGAGTCTTTACTGCAAAAAGCATCTCAGTATACAGAGGGCGCAGCATGATTTTCACCGCTTCATTCTTCAGCCCAGAAACCCATCACGGGGCGCTGATTCCCATTTCTCGCTCTGTGCCAAGCCAGTACAAAGCGCTGAATGGCAAACACTCGTTGCAGGCGCTTTTATCCCCATCTGCTGCCCTCCTCAAAGAATGGAAAAAACAAGAAAAACAGCACAAGACCACGGGGCAAAAATTCCCAAACGATGAAGCGACTAGGCAGTACACCACTCAATATAGTGAGGAGATCCGAGCCAATAAAGATGCAATCTTGCAATATCTTCTACAGGTAGATTCAACAAAAGATGAGACGTGGCTTTGTTGGGAAGCGCCCGGTGAATTTTGCCATCGTAATCTTGCTTACGAACTAGCGGTAAAAGTGCGCCCTGACTGCCTGGGAGGAAAAGATATTGAGGTTGTCAAACCTCTTGAAATTGCACAATCAAAATGTTTAGTTGAGGTGGGCGATCGCGTCACTCTACCGAACACAAACGTAGTTGGCATTGTACGAATAATCACACCAGAAAAAGAGAGCGCATTCCCTCAAGCGTTAGGGATTGAAAGTTACGCAAAGATTGAGTTGAAGAATGGAATTGCATGGTGGAAAACGATTCAACTAACGAAGGCTTAAGAATGACTAGCACGGCACAGATGAAACACATAATGAACTTCGCAATTGTGAAACTCCTCAACCGAACTTTACAGCTAGATAGCTTTCTAGGTTTGCTGCCAGAATATCAACTGGCAGCCCTGATAGAGGCTGAAGACTTGCTGAAAGACCCAGAAGTAGAACAAGACGCACGATCGCAATTGCTCCAACTGATAACAGCGATCGCCTCCTGCTCAAAAATAACTGGAGATGTGAAGGTTAGGGCGATCTCGTTGATCCCCCCGTGCCCTGACCTGCCGTTTTGATGCAAAATTATTAGGCTGATGACATGACCACTTTTGCATCATTGTTTGGCGGTGGAAGGCTTGCAGATATTGGCGCATTGCAAGCGGGTTGCGAATTAATTTGGGATGTGGAATTAGACAGCGCGATCGCGGAGGTTGGTAGCCAGTTAGGAGGGCAAACCTACATCCAGTCCGTGACAGATATGAATTGGGAAAAGTTAGAACCGCCTGATATTCTTTGGGCATCTCCACCTTGCCCAAACTTCAGCGTAGCTAAACATAATGGTGCTGAAACCGAGCTAGATAAAGCGTTGGCTCAGTCAATAGTGGACGCGATCGCAATCCTAAAACCTAAAGCATTCATCTTGGAGAATGTCGAAGCCTATAAAAAATCTGCCTCACTCAGATTAATTGAGGAAGCCTTATTTTCTATGGGCTACTGGATTCATCGTGAAGTGGTCAATTCTGCTAATTTTGGGGTGCCGCAAACTCGGAGAAGATTAATTCTACGCGCTGTCAAAGGCGGTTTTGTCCCGACCCTAACAGGTCAAAAGCGTTGGGTGGGATGGTATGAGGCGATCGCTGATTTAATCCCCTCGCTGCCAGAATCAAAACTTGCTCAGTGGCAGATTGATCGCTTGCCAGAGGGTTTAGGCGCTTCTGAGTCGTTCTCTCGCGCTGTTCTTGTAGAATCCAAAAACGCCAATCAGCAGTATGGCGACGGGTTGAGGCTAGAGCATGAACCTTCAACAACCGTAATCACCGATAGCAAACCAAGCCATCAACCCAAGGCGCTTTTGATTCCTAGTGCCAACGCTAGTAGTTTCTCAGTGAGAGAAGCCCATGAGCCAAGTCGAACGGTTGGAGACACTGAACGCTCTGGCAATCGTCCCAGAGCGTTGATATTTGGCACGATGACAGCAAGCAACGGAGAGAAAGTTTCGATTAGATCTGAAGACGAGCCTGCAATGATGATTTGCACTTCCAGCGATCGCCGTTTACGCGCCATGCTTATCTCTGGGACACCGAACAGCAATGGCGAAACGATCTCGTTTCGCCATGATGACCAACCCGCTTTGACTGTTACAACATCCACCGGCGATCGCCAATCTTTACGGGCGCTATTGGATAATTGCAGGGTCGTTTCGATGACCAGTCGGGCACTGGCAAGGTTCCAAACGATGCCCGATTGGTATGAACTGCCTGAGAAAAATACACTCGCTTGCAAAATCATAGGCAATGGCGCTCCTTGTCTGCTTGCCCAAGAAATTATCGCGCCACTGATGGATGCGATCGCTTTAGTTTTTGATGAGGCTCATACTAGGGTCTGATGAGTTCAAACGACTACGTAGCAATGATTTGCCGTGGGGCGCGATCGCTTGCTAAATCACATCGCAGCACCGATTATAGTAATAAATGCGATCGTCTAATCCATTAATACCGCCATTAACCCGCCGAGTGACCTTCTCCACAGTTGCCCCGCGATCGCACAGCGTATTCATGTCATTGTTTGTCCACCAAAAACCAGCGCTGGAAAAAGGGAATTTTTGAGCAACATAGCTGCTGCCATCCATCACTTTAGGATCGCTCATAAAATCTGCAAACGCTTGGTAGTTAGCGCGTCCTGTTAGCTGTATCGCCCCACCCCCCTTATAGCGCCTGCCGTCGCCCGGTTTGTTATTACCTAAATCATCACGCCATTCATAATCGTCGCCACTAGCTAATTCTTGCAGCCATTGAAGCCCCCCGCTTTCGTGGGCAATCTGACTGAGGAAGTGGCGTAGTCTTGGTGGAGTATTAATCTTAAATAGATCGCAGCAAGCATTTAAGTCAGATAACAACTCATTGCTAATCTGTTTGTCGAAAATATATTCAGCAGTCACACGACTGACTATCTCGGTCGATAGCCCGTCCCAATGCTGATTAAAAATAAAGAAAGTACCGCTGCCAGCCGATAGAGTAACTTTGCTGTGACCATCTACATCTGGATTGATGCTCTCTGCCCCATAGCTTTTACCGACTGGAACCTCAATCATTTCAGATGGCAAGAGTGCGGTTGATGAGATCGGCTTCTTCTTAAGCTTTGTAGGAACCTTGGCTGTAATTGTTCGCATATAAAAAATCCCCCTAAATAATACAATCTGTTAAATCAAAGCCATAATTGATATAATAGCGCCCATTATTATTATGCCCAGTATCCTTATTTTTGCTGCCAAACTTCCCGGTGTTGCGTACCCGATAGGGAATGGCGCGATCGCGGATGATGGCTCAGTCAGTTACAGGGCAGTGGAAGGGTGCGAGGAATATTTACCACTATTGCATTTCGATTCTCTTCGGGGTGTGTTTGCTTTATTACCAAAGGGTTCTTTTTTGATTGTATTGGAGGCGGCAAGTGGATGAGTTACAGCAATCAATTGAAGACTTAAACCGATTGATCAAAACGTTGGGCGATCGCCTGGATGTCCAGGATGCAGAAATCAATGCGATAAAACGGAATAACGAAAACCAAGACACTCAACTGCAAGCGGCAAACACGGCACTCGCAGCCATGAAAGCCACCCGCGAAAATAAACAAGCGGTAAAAGCACTGGCTGAAGATTTCAGGGACACGACCCAAATTGCAGCCGCTCGTATTGTGGCATTAGAACGGCTTACAGCGACGGCTTTGAGAACAATCAAAGCATTCATCATCGCAGTAGGCGGCTATCTACTGCTTGAGAAGTCAGCCAACCTATGGGCAACTAGCAGCCTGTTTGATGACAAGTTGGCAGACTGGCTGTCAATGAGCGCGATCGCCTGCTTTACGTGGGCGCTTGTTGTGATTTCAGATAAGGAACAGAACGCGATCGACATTATTCAATCGCTGCCATTTTTCAGGAAATGATGCATCTACAAAGGGGTTAGCAGTGCTACGGATTAAATTTGATGTTTCAACGGTTCCAACGGAGGCGGAAAAGTGAAAAGCGCAATCGAGTTTTACCGCTCGAAACAGTTTTTGATCCGGGGTACTTGTACAAGGCTTCAGGCTCGTTGCCTGCGACCCCCGGAATCCGGCACACGCTCATTTGTAGCAGCCTCTCAAAATCAATGCGAGAAACCATGCTGGCAGAAGGATTTCGAGCCATTGGTGGAGCAAGCATCACACACGTCATTTTTTGCACTTTTACGTTACCTAGCCATCCGAACAATCCTCGCTGTTTGTTCAATTTATATCTCGATCTCTCAAGCTATCCGTTTCCGTGGGGCGACTGGGCAGCAAAACAAATCGTCAACTCTAGACGAATCGGAGGATTAAGGCGATCGCTGTCTGAGGTCACCATGCAGGGAAGGGGTTTTTTGGTGCGGTGCCAAAACTCTAGGGAATTTCCCTTTTGTCTGGATGATGACACGATTGATAAATATTGGCTCCAAAATGCAGATACTTATTTCAGGGCAGTACAGGATAAGCTCTGGAGGCAAATAAAACAATGATAAGAGACAAAGACAGAGGTGACTTTCTAAGAATGATGGATGAGTGGATTCGTTCAGGTGCTATAAGCTTGGACGCTCAGCCTGTCGTGTCGCTAAGGCAAGGAATCCCAAGCCATCTTGAGGCATTAACACGAATCAAGAAATGTCCCCCAGGTGGTTTCATAGTCAAGTTTGAGGAGCATAGGATTATTAATGTGCTAGATAGGTATGTCGTGCAGTTTGTCTGCGAATATCTATCTGCTCACCTTGACAGCCCTAAGATTTTTGTAAATATAAGCGGACAGTCCCTCTCTGAAAATGGCAAGTTTGCTGCCTATATCCAGAAACAGTTGACTCACTTTGATGTGAATCCTAATCGATTAGGACTGGAAATTACAGAGCGAATAGTAATCGGTGATGATGCCTCTACCGCTAGTTTTTTAGGATACATGAGAGCGCTAGGAATCGCGATCGCGGCTGATGATTTTGGTGTAGGCAAGCTGACCCTAGAAAACCTCTCATCAATACGCTTTGAAATTGTAAAAATCGATGGCAGGTTCATTCGTGGGATAGTGTCTGATAATGCCCAAATTGCTAGAGAGTGCCTTGCAGACACCATAGGGATGATTGGCTCTGCACACGCTCGTGATGCCCTCGTAGTGGCTGAACACGTTGAAACAGAAACCTTGCTGAATATCGTTAAAAAGTTAGGCGCTGATTACGTTCAGGGCTGGCATACAGGTAAGCCCTCACCCTTGATAATCTAGGAGCGTTTCCATTGCCAGAGTATGAGCAACGATGGCATCAACTCACTGAATTTTCTCCTATTGGAATCGCGCTAGTGTCTCCGATGGGAGAGTGGATCTCAGTCAACCCGGCTCTTTGCCAGATGTTGGGCTACACGTCAGCCGAGCTTATGTCAAAAACTTTCCAAGACATCACTCATGCCGATGACCTAGCTGAAGATATGCATTTGGTGAAAGATATGCTTGCAGGAACGCGATCGCACTACTTTCTAAAGAAAAGGTACATCACTAAAAGCGGCTCAATTGTCCATGCGAAACTAGGGGTGACTGGCGTTTATAACCGTGATTTATGCGATCGCAGTCTCCGATATTTTATCTCTCAAATAGTCGATTTAACGTCTGAGCATGAGGCGTTTTCGATTGACGTTTTGACAAAGATTTATACCCGCCGTCGGCTACTAGAAGAGGAGCTACCCCGATTGATTTCTGCCTATAATCGCAGCACTGGAGATTTAAGCATTCTGATGCTAGATGCAAACGACTTCAAGGCAATTAACGATACTTGTGGTCATGCCGCAGGCGACGAAGCTTTAAGGGTGATTGCCCAGCGTATCACCGCTAGCATTAGACATCAAGATATAGCAGGAAGGCTCGCAGGTGATGAGTTTCTAGTTTTGTTGCCTGGTGCCAATGCTGATGAATCGGTAATCATTGCCAACCGTCTAGCCGGGCATCTCAATCGCCCGTTTACATACAAGGAATCGTCAATCGATTTGTCATGCGCGATCGGCAGGGCATCGATGGAGCGTGGCTTTAAATTGCACGATTTAATGGAGCTAGCAGACCAGTCAATGTACGAACAAAAATCAGGCAACTAGAACGAATGAGCCGCTGTAATAATCCTCTGAAATCCATTCGCCCCCAACTGGCTGAATCTCGGCTTGATACCAAATCTCCCCCGGCTTCCAAGTGGCATTCTGCGCCCCCGTAATCACCGCGATCGCGCTCTTATTTGCCGCCAAGTTATAGACAGCGGTGAAGCTAGTTATGATGAGCAGCGGTGTTGCCGTCGCTGTTTTTAGGCGATCGCTGGAATTGAAAAACCTAAGTCTAATGGCTGCATTGATTAGGTTAGGAGTTACTAGAGCGATCGCAGGCGCTGGCAGGGTAGGATTGCCTGAGATCATTAAATCTGAGTTCTTTTCTGGCTCAGCAACCCATTTAAGATACAGGGATATTGGATAACCCCGCTTTCTTTGAGCATTCAAAAATTTAACTGTCATCGCAAACGCTCACTAATAATTTTAGATTGTCAATTTGTTCTAAGTTTAAATTTATATTGTTGATAGAGCTTGTAGATAGTTGGATGTTTTGGATTTGGTTTAGGGTTAATTCTAGGTTGTTAATTTGCGATATGGACGCGATCGGCTGTTGGATGAGTAGCAATGTAAATACTGGAGGGCAGAATAGAAGCAGCTTGGCAACAAAAACGTCTGACTGTAGTCCTTGCGTAATCAGCGATCGCTGTGATGCGGCTACCAGTCCCTCAGTAATTAATCCAATCATGTTAAGCCAATCCTAACAACACCCTCACTGACTTGGGTTATAGTCTGTGCAACGTCATTGTCAGAAGTTATCAACGAACCGGGTATGCCAGGTTTAGCGTCTGTCACGGTTGCAGTGATGCCGGGTAACAGCCCTTGCCGCTTGGAGAGCTTGGTTATTTTGGCAACAATATCATTTATTCCTGTGTTGTTTGGCGCGGTGTAGCTGGATGTCAGCATGACCGACCCCGTAACACGAGTTAGAAGCGTTGTAGTCCCTGCCGTGTCGGTTCCGTTGTAAATTGAGCGGCTGCTGATTGTGGCATCAAGATTATTCAGCCTTGCGTCACCTGCCAAAAGCGGGGTTGTTGGAATTGCTCCTAGTGCCGTGCGATCGCCAGCAGTGAAACCGCCCGAAACCGCAACATCACCCGGAGTTGCACGACTGGCGATAGTTGCGTTTACGTTGTCAGACAATAGCTTACCAATTGTTTCAACTGTCGTAAGCGATGCGGTTGTAGCGCCCCATAGCTGAGCAGCCGTAAGCGGAGCGGTATAGCCTGTAGTCGCTAGCCTAGATGAAACCGTGGTGTCTAGGTTGACAAGACTATTTAGCCTTGTGTCACCTGCCAAAAGCGGGTTTGTTGGAATTGCCCCCACCGCTGATGTTGTTGCTAGACCTGTTTGAATTTCCGCGATCGCACTCGCCGCGATCGCGTTGCTATCGATTGAATCAGGAGCAAACTTAGCTGCTGTAAAGGCGGCTGCGTTAATCCCGGCTGCCGTAATCCAGTTTGCCGGAATTGTAGGAAGTGTTGCAATAATCGCCTGAACGTTTACGCCCGTGAAATTCAGCCCTGCTGTTTTAGCATCAATCTCAGCAAGTCGAGTTGAGTTGGCATCCATTTCTTGCCTAATCTGAATGGTTGTAGGAGCGCTGCCACCGCCGCCGCTGCTGCCACTTACAAAAGTAGTTAGAGACTGTCTGATTTCAGGTCTGTTGGTTAAGCCCGGAGCGGTAGAAGTCAGATCATGCGTGTAAACATCTGCCGCCGCATTACCTGTTCTAACTAAAATCACATCAGTCAAAATAGGACTTGTGGTGGCTGAGATGGTAGCAGAAACCATAAGTGGCGACGGGATCTGAACTACTTTTGAATAGATATTTTTTGCAAAAATCAACTGACGAATTAACGCAGAACTAAACAGTGTCAAACCTGCTTGACTTGATGTTAATTCTTCTTTTTTATCTAACAAGGAATTAAACGATACAACACCCGAAGCTAGTTCAAATCGACTTGCTGATTGATTGTAAGTAACCCTGTCTTTTTCAGCTTGAACTCCTAGCCCCGCGATCGCGATACCATCTTGGTCAGTGATGGGAGCGAATAAGTTACTGAAGTCAAAAATACCTGAATAAGAAGCTGCGATCGTTACATCAACCGTCCGATACCAGCCTCGCGCATCCGCTCTTAACACAAGGTTTGCGCCCGTGGCTAGAGTAGACAAGGGAACGCTAACAGAACCGCTTGAAGCGTCGTATGTAGTCCATGTAGAACTCGTTACATCTTGAATCGCAAATGTCGCAGCAGGGGCAAAACTGTTAATGTTTGCTGCTGTAGGGAATCCCGTAAACAAAACAGGCACCGATTGAATCGCGATCGCCCCGCCGCCCGTTGATGTTGTGACAATGCCCACAGTAGAGGCAACGCTGACAGTAGCAGCGCTAGCGGATGAATTATTAATCGTTGCGGCTGCCGTGAAAGTCCATGATGATAGATTGGTTAAGCCTGCAACTACGTTTACAACCCCTGTTGATTTTACGGCAGCTAAAAAAGTGTAATTACCCAAAGCTTGCAAGGTAATCGCGCCGCCAATATCAACGGGAAAGTTTATAGATGATGGGGATGCTAGCGTTAAAGTTCCGGTTGTCTGTAACCCGTCCAGGAATTTAGCGCCGGGGTTTGTCAGAGTGCCGCTAACGACGACATTGATTGTTCCAAAATCGGCAATAATCCCCACAAAAGCAGGAAACAACCCGCTATTATTACGCCAATGCAATTTACGCGAATCGTAAACCTCAGCTAGTGTTCTAGTCCCTGAAATCGTTGTAGCGCTTGCTGTGTGGGATACCCCGGTATAAGCTCCTACTGTTACAGTGTTGGCTTGGGTTACTCCTAAATCCGTTGATAAACTAAAATCAAACGGCAGCGTAGGCGATCCAATTTGCGCCCCAACAGTTATAGACTGAGTGAGAGGCTGATGAGCATAAGATCGAATTTCACGAGAATAAGCACTAAGATCAACAGTTGCCAGGGGCTTTGAATAAGATTGATAACCTAATCCAGGCAACGTCATCCCGGCTAGATTTGTCCGTTGATGAATCAAAATAAACTCGTTTACAATGCCGCTTGCATCGCTTGTCGCATTCGCGTTAGTCTCACCCGTGTATGTGACTAACGCGCCGACAATAGCAACACCGCTACTGTTCACGAGTTTAAGATTATGAGAAGCCCCTTTTTTATGATCTCCAGTAGTCAAAGCGGCATCATTCCGCATGACTAAAATGTTACTTAAGCTAATTGTGCAATCGACAAAAATTGTAAAAATTTGATTGCTACTCCACCAGTCATGAGTAGGGTTGCCAGTAGCGCGAAAACTCCTAAGAATAAAATTGTTGTATGTCCAATTTATCCCACCATATAATCCTGAAAAAATTGTGACATTTTTAATGGCTATAGGCGAGGTAAAGCCGATCCCAAAACCCACTTGGTTAAGCGTTAGATTGTCAACATCTCCTGTTGTTTTTGTCACTGAGCATCCTTCTCCAGTGACAGCCCCAATAGAAGATATTGAGCTATTGTTCACCGCTGATATGTCAATTTCAATCCTGCTTTGAGAGCCGCTATTAATTGCTGAGGGTGATACTCTCAAGCCGCAAATAGTTTCAAATAAATCGATAAAGGATGTATTTTCAATCCTTAAAAACGATCGCGTATTGTCTTCTGCGTATCCAAAATCATAAGCGGTGCAAAGCACACTACATCGAGTAAAAACAACCCGCGATCCATTCTTGACAACTATTTGCCCTCGCTGGCTACCAAGTCTTGATAATCTGAATAACTCAAGTTCTATATTCGTAATATTGAGGGTATGAGCGCCATCAAGCGTAATGATGCCAGCCCAAACGTACTTAGTTGCCCCATTCGTAGGGGTGAAAGTCGTTAAATTTGTACTGCCAGCCGCAACAATATCAGCCCACGTATGAGTTCCAGTTACGGTGATATTTTGCGATCCATCTACTGTTACAGTCACTACTCTTCATCCTCAGTCATGCCGTAGGAAATCCAGCAATACAACGCAAACAAAGGAATGGATAGAGCGATCGCGATGCCAAGTATAAAAATCATGTTCTGCTGCAATGATTAACGCGATCGCCTCATCCCACCCGCCGTTATGCTTTTTAATTCCATAAGGCTTGGCGATCGCGGCAACCGTTAATCTAATTTTGCGTTATTAGCCTAAATAACGTATTCTAAATCCATAATTTAGGCTAATAGTGCTGCAATTGGGCGATCAAGGGCTAAGGGATGAATCCCACGAACCCGTTAGTCGGCAAAAAGAATTGACGATTTACCGCCGTACCAACAGTGGTAGGCATGGTCACAGACGCTTGAACTTCAGTCGTTGTCGTGACTGTGATAACAGCAGCAGCGGTCGCGTCAAGGCTCATCGTTAAAGTTCCGCCATCGGCTGAAACAAAGGCTACCACTGTACTAGCTTGTATTCCAGCGCCCGTAATTGCAGCCCCTATCCGAACATCGGCAAAGGTTCCATCGGTAGCCGTAAGCATTCTAAATCCGGTGTAAGTTGTCACAGATGAGATCGTGGCAGCCAGATTGATTGTGGATGCCGGGATATAAGAAATGACGCGATCGCTTGCGGCAACAGGCGCACCGCCAGCCTGTTTGACAATCACCGACCCTGTAACAGCGGTAGAAGCGGTAGCCCATAAACCTGTGAATGTTGGGTCTGGGGTGCCCGTCATAATTGCGCGTCCACTCTGCAATGTGGCAGGACGCGAGGCGGTAATCACCTTTGATCCGTAAACGTAAGAACCGCCTGAGACTATCGCTAGCCCTGATGCAAACGTAACGGTTCGAGCGGGTACGGATGTGACAAGTTCGTAGAGGAACACTCCTGAGCTTAAAACCAAGTTTCCGCTAATCAATCCTAAGTACATTTCGTCAAAACCAAAACCAGCAGCCATATCAACCTCTTAATAAGTAAACGTTCCGTAAACCTGAAGCTCGCCAAAAATTAGATAATTGTCACCATTAGCATTTAATCCGGTCTGAACAACTCGCAGCCACCGATAGGAGCTAGCGCCCGTTACCGCCCAACTACCCCATGCATTAGGAGCGGCGATCGTCGTGTCTGACGTGCGAGTATCTAAATCTGTCCAGGTAGTCACCACCGAGGCTGTAGCGACAGCATCATTGCTGCCTTGTAGTTTCCAATTTCTCAGATAGTATCCAGTTTCGCCATCGTGCCTAATTGAATAATAGTTAGGCATGACGGTCTTGCCTGCTCCAAGGTCAACTGCAAACCACGAATTGGCGACGGTGTTTGTATAGTTAAAAGCGTTTGTAGCTCTATCTACAAGGTTTGCAGGTACGCCAGCGCCAGTCGTGCTATATGAAACTACGACGCGCCCTGCTGTATGAGGGTTAGCCCAAGTTCCAGCATTGTCATAATTTTTGCCGATAAAGTTTAGAACGTCATTTGTATCTCCATTTGAGCCATAGGTAAACGCAGTGGTTACAACATCTTTAGACCCCGCCGCATCGATTTGACCACGCCCATACCTGATGTCAGACGGATAGAAAAGCTGGATTGATTGAGCCGCATCGATTTGACCACGCCCGTAGACTTCAGCGCTAGATGAGGTGAAAAGCTCGATTGATTGAGCCGCATCGATTTGACCACGCCCGTACCTGATGTCCGAAGGATAAAAAAGCTCGATTGATTGAGCCGCATCGATTTGACCACGCCCATACCTGATGTCAGACGGATAGAAAAGCTGGATTGATTGAGCCGCATCGATTTGACCACGCCCGTAGACTTCAGCACCGCTAGAAAACAAAACATCAATTGACCCGCTACTCACACCGACTTGACCACGCCCATACACTTCGGCACCTTGAGATGCGAATGTGTCAATACTCGATCCGCCATCCACTTGACCCCGCCCATGCCCCAAGCTGGATGAACCAGAAGGACTAATCAAAGCCACCGCGATCGCAGTAAAAGTTACAATCCTCATGTTGAGACATCCCCCACCAATACCCACGTATCACTCGCAATTTTGATTAATGTTGCTACACTAATCCGAGATCGCAGTCGCATTCGATTCTCGGTACTTTCTACCAGTACGCCTGATTGTGCAACAAAGACCACATCCCCTATCCCTTTACGCATCACCGGGATTTCTGCCCCAATCGGAAACGCCACAGCACTATTGAGCGGCACATTCACGCTGCAAGGAATAGGGCTATCCATAACAACCATTTTGATAATAGGTAGATAGTCTGCTAGTACCAAAGTGTAATCGCTGGATTGATTGCTAAAGCCCAGCGGCACAGGGGGAACATCGATCGCCGCGATCGCCCTAAACAATGGACTTCCAGCGGCGTTAGTTGGGGATGCTAGAAAACGACTGACAGGTTGACTGGCTGAATAGGATGCGATTTGAGTTGATAGATCTCCCATTGAAGTGCGGAACTCATTAATCGCTCCAGGCGACGCATGGTTAATGTCTGATATGGTTGTCCCGTCAAGCCTGAAGCCTCCATAGACCCGATAGTTATCCGCTGCAAATGAACCCGCGATCGCGCTGATTGGCGATACAGACGGTGAAGCAAATAACCCAAAATCACCTATGGTATTGGGCAATGAGCCAATCACTGTTCCACTTGTGAAGTCTGTCACTGTGAAAATCTGAGTGGCAGTGGCAGTCGTGGCAAAGCTAATAAATTCACGGATTTGACCGTCTGACTGCCGTTGCAGATACAAGCAAACGAACGGCGCATTCACTTGAAAGCCGATACTCGTTGCAGCCCCCGAGATCGCGCTGTCCGGGTAGTCGGTCCGTATGGTTGTCGGATAGGTGACGGTGACAGAGATGCCGCCTGAGCCTGCGATCGCGGTGTATGCGGTGGGTGTGGATGGGTTAGACCTGCCACCGGCAAGATTCACGGTTGCTCTTAGAATCTCGCTAGCATCAAGCAAGGCTGAGCCGCGATAGAAGATGTCGCCATTGCCGTTTAGTGTGATTTTTTGGGCGCTAACGTTAGGGGTTGGCAGGGTTAAATCAAACGCCGCTTGCTCGGAGAAACTAGAGGCTCTAACCATGCCGCTACCGCTACCGATTCGCGCCGTCAATCCTCGTTTTGGGTAAACCCGCCGCAGGTTGCCCGATGGATAGATGACGCTTTCTCCCCACATTGAAGCGCTTGATGAAAAGTTGCCAGCTTGAGTAGAAAAGTAAAGGGCGATCGCGATAGGAATTGTGCTGATCCTGCCTTGAAGCTCCTCTTTCCTAAACCCAAGCGAAACTTTTATCAGAACGCCATATCCAGGAGCTAAATCAGCCTCTAAAGAGTAAACACCTTGCCCGTATTTATAATCAATTCTGCTGTCAACAGTTAGACCGGACGTGGTGAGCGTTCCATCTGACAACCGAACATACCCAAGCACATAAAGGAAAACTTTTCGAGTGAAATACTCTGACTTTGGGCTGCCCGACTGGAACACATCTAAAACAATCCGACTACCTGCCGCGATCGCGGTGCCACTTTCCACGGTGCCATTCAACAGCGTATAAATCACACCTTGAGAATCGCTGCCATCCATCCGATAAGAGGGTGGCGGTATCAGGACTTCTAAATTCTCATTTCGTGTATCCCGATTTGCGCCATATTGGGCAGTCGTATCGGTGACCGAACCCAACGCGAAAGCAGGGGCAAACATCCAAGGAAGCCATCGCCCTGAACCGCTGGAACTGAGAACTGTGGTTCCATTGGCTGTAGCTGTAGAGGTTGCATCATAGTAAAAGAAATGAGCAGTGGATGACAGATAGCGATACATTCCATCAATCGGAAACGCGATCGCGGTTAATGCCGCCGCATTTGCAGCCACCCCACCAATCACCACTTGTTCGGGTCGGCTTAGTTCCACCGTGGCAGGCAACGACGATTGCACTTCTTGGTAAAAGCCAGAGCCGCCGATTTGAACGAGGGTATAGGCTCTCCATTGGGCAAGGGGAATCGCGATCGCGACATTATTAGTATCCGCTGCCAGCACCCATATCCGATGAACGTCTTCACCCGCGCCCCGCATGGTGGATGGCAAGGTGACTACTATTTTTTGGCTAGCGCTCCAAGTTTGCAGCCCTAACGCTACCGGAATATCAAAACCGACTCGGTTCTGACGTACAACCCAAAGGTAAGCGGAACCTGCTGTGAGATTGCCGCCGCTAGTGAGTGCGATCGCTGGAGTCGGGCACTGCGGTCTAAGGGGTCCAAATGCGGATCTAAAATCTGTCATCAGTTAGGAGGGAAGTAAGAGTAAGCATAAACGACATAGCGAGTAGATTCTAGCCATCGTCCAGGCTGATTGGCAGGAATACCAGAGGGACGGATGACGGTAATGTTATCTGCCGTAGTAGTTGATGAAGGTTCGTAAAGGAAGTATTTGTTAAGCGATGTTACTTTACGGTAAATGTCGGGAATAGGGGCGATCGCGGATAAAGCTTGCGGGGTTGCCAACGGGTTTTCGTCCTGCGGTAGAACATCTTCAGGAATAACATAAACTTCACGGTCTTCCTTTCCATCTGATTTGAACTCCTTAGTAAAAGTTTCCACTTCCATCGGGAACGTTTCTAAATCCTCAGTTTTTGCCCAGTCGTTATTTTTTGCTATCTCTTTTTTTGGCAATTTAATGCTGCCATCTGCGTTCTTTTGCCAAAACCTTTTTAGGCGGCTCACAGTAAATGAATCATCGAAGCAGTCGATCACGGATGATTCGGATGTCCAGTCTTCCAGTGTGTCATCGGGCGCAACGGTTATAGATGTTAGCGAAAAGAGCATTGGCTGGGTTTTAGAGTTAAAAGCCTCTTGTGCTGTGCGATCGTCATAACTAGATTCTGTATCCGTGATGCTGTATTCATCTATAAGGTTGTTTGGTTTGTAAAATGACACGCCAGACATGGACACCCAAGCATGCCTGCCTTTGCGGGTGACGGTTCGGGTATAGGTAATGGTGCTGCCGCCTGTGACAACACGGCGAGACTCAACCCTATCTTTTTTGAACGAAAGAAACGCCGCCGCCGCCGCTGTCCCTGACTGGTTTATCATGCTAATTGACGAGAGGATGGACGGGAGTACCTCCTCTGTTCCTGTCGCGTCAGAAGCTTGAGTCCCTTCGCCGCCGCCGCCACCGCCGCCGCTTATGACATTCACCGCGCTTCCAGATGATGCGGATTTCTGAGTAGCTATAGTTTTTTTAGGTAGAAATCTACTGTCTATGTTAGACGTAAGGCTGTAACTACTTGATGTCACACCGCCAGCGCTGTTTGAAACATTTACATTTGTCGCCCCAGTCTGAGCGCCTGAATCAAATAACTGCACTGTAGACGGGTCAGAGCCGGATTGCGTAACCCAGTAATGGTTATACAGTTCTGATCCACTGTTTGAGGTTGATCCAGGAGCCGATGTAAATTCTCCTACCCCTGACCAAAAGCCATATCCTCTTGATCCTAATAAGTCTAAAATACCTACTACTACTTTTAGATCCCACCTTTTTACAGCCATATCCCAGCACTGAAGCCGATCGCCAAGTTTGACATTAATAACCGCGCCGTCGCTACCAACATTATTCAAGTTGGCAGAAACAAACTGCATTGCGACAGGGAGCTTGAAAACCTCTTCAGGGGTTGCCTGATGCCCTCCCACATAGAACACGCGATCGCGTACTCCATCAGTGGTCACGATCACCGAAAATAGGTATTTAATCGGATTAGCTTCACCCGACTTATCATCACCCGATCGCTCTTTATCCCTATCAGATCGCAGCTTTTCAGTGCCACCGCCAAACGCATACCAATCATTATTTTTATCGCGCAGCATCGTCACCCGACCAAAGCGATCGCACCCGGTAGCGGCAACCGCTGAAATGGTTGATAGCCCCTTGTATGGCTTATCTAAGGCGACTTGAACGCTTGCACCACCCGCACCCGTTTTAGTCAATCCGCCCGTCAATGTTTGCGGGTTATTAAATAATGCAGCTAAACGATTTGCAGCGGTGATTTGCTCTGCTTTTGACGGCTTATCTTTGGGCAAGTTTTTAAGTTGGCGATCGCGCCATGCCTGCACTATTGCAGGATCGACCCGTGGTGGCTCTGGCAGCTTATCGGTCATCTAGCTCTTCAATAATCCGCTCAAATTCTTTAGATGCCGACAGGATTGCAATGATTGAACCGAGCATGATGAACACGGTAACGACTGACGCGATCGCCCCGATTGATAGCAGTGTGCAGACTTGGATAAAATTAGTCACGCGATCGCCTTAACACAACTCCGCTTTATTTTAACTGAATAGATTTAATTTACGAATGTTTTGCTAGTTTTTTTGGAACCATAGGACTAACTGCACTCGGTTTTTGGTTTGTGTTTTTGATAAAGCGTCGGAGATATGTGACTCAATCGTTCGCCTCGATACGTGCAAATGTTCTGCCATTTCAATGTTGGACCAGCCATACTCAGCAAGCAATCCCACCACTATTGTTTCAGCCAGAGTTAGGGGCGCGATCGCGTTCATAAGTTGCTTTTCTCCTTCCGCACCGATGACGATCCTAGAGTAAAAGTTACAAAGCCTTTGGTTGTTTTTATCGAAATCTTGCGCCCATTACGGATGATAGTCGGGACCGCATTCGCATTAATCAGCGTGGTCATATAGGCGGTTAGTTTCGCCAAGTCAGCGGGATTAAGTTTTGGTTCAGCCATTTGGGTTCCCTGCGCTTGCTCCTACTACTAGATCGCCTGAGTTAAAGTTGATGCCAACCGACGCGCCTGTACTTGAAACAGTGGAAACAGACCCCGACTGAGTACCTTGCTGCTGTTTTGGCAAAGTAGCAACCGCGATCGCAGTTCCTAATGGGATTTTACCTAATTGCAATTCCACCACTTTAGGGCGAACGATGCCCGGTGCTACAATTTCCAACCCTTTCGAGAACGATAACACCCGCCATAAGCCATG
>ENA-OBIT01000005-OBIT01000005.1-metagenomes-genome-assembly--contig:-NODE-5-length-76073-cov-18.4535_pt1 | contig 76073 bp, 116 predicted proteins | sample MGYA00153386_OBIT01 | MGnify analysis MGYA00153386
GGGGTGTTGTTGCGGGATTTGATGGCACATTACCCGCGAATAGTTTGCTTGGCACAGGCGCGACACCTGGAGTGGTTGGGATAATACCAAGTAGCACTTTTGCGACTCCTGCACAAGTCAGTACAGCAATCAGTAATTTAGTCAATTCTTCACCTATCGTACTGGATACATTAGGAGAGTTAGCTACAGCATTAGGAAATGACCCTAATTTTGCGACTACGATTACTAATTCGTTAGGGTTAAAAGCAAACCTACTATCGCCTGTTTTTACGACTCCGAATTTGGGTACTCCTAGCGCTGGAGTATTAACCAACACTACCGGATTGCCTTTGACTACTGGAGTTACGGGAGTTCTACCTATAGTTAGAGGAGGCACTAATAGCGCTAGTCAAGTTTGGGTGGATTTAACTACTAATCAAACTAATATTGCAGGTGCTAAAACTTTCTCAAACACTACTGCTTCTACCTCAACTACCACAGGAGCTTTAATAGTTGCCGGAGGACTAGCCAGTAATCACATAAAAACAAAGAATGCTTGGCTTTTGGAAACCCGTACAGCAGGAATAGCAATAAATGCCAATACTTTAACTTTTGGTCAATTTGCTGGTACTATTTGGATTGACGGAGGGGTAACAAATGTAAATTTACCAACAAATACAGGAATGTTGTTACAATTTGATCCATTGTTTGAAACCGGAACAGATACTAACTTATACAAGGTACAAGAATTTATTGATTCAAATGGTAATTTTTGGAAAAGACGACAGCAAAACGGAATATGGTCAACCTGGAAACAAATAGCTTTTATTTAAAAATTATGCCAGTAACAACCACTGACTCAAACGGTATCTCTACCATTCACACTGCCGAAAGGTTAGAGATTAACCTAAAAGGTGCTAACGAAGTAGTCCAATTAATGGAAATAAAGGCTTATTTCGACGTAAAAACCGAATTACCGAGCGGCGAAGAAGTTGGACGGGAATATTGGGATAGCGTGCCATTAAAATTTACCTGTGAAAACAACCCACAACTTGCGGAAGCAATGCGAGTGATTCAGCAGGCTATTGGGCAAGCGCGCTATGCACAAATGACGGCATCTGTCCCCGCACCCGTAACAAGTCCAGGGACAGGGACAATGCCGTCGCCGACTTAAGAATTTTAGTCTGACTCAAGCGGGTCGCCTGCTAAATAATACCTTGACCCGCTTCTGATTATTTTCTTTTCTTTTTCAAGGTCTAATAAATACCTATTTAAGGAATAGACAGGTATTTGAGTCGATTTTACTAGTTTATCTATCGTCTCGCCGTCGGTAAATTTTAGCGCTTTTAGGATAATTCTCAGTGTTATTACTCTAGGCTGGTACTGATTAAATTTTGGAATCACTGGAGTATGTTTATGAGTTTTGTCTTCTGTTATTTCTGATGAACCGTCGGCTTGAGTAACTTTCATTTTGGGCATTGTTTTAGGCTCCAGGATTTTGAGAGTGTGTTTAACTTGATTGAGTGTTATAAAGCCATCCGGCAAGTCGTTGTTTTGCCGTTTCAAAGTCGTCAGCATCTCCAGACATCAGATGCTTAAATATTTGCCTGTAATTATTAGGCATTATGTCTGAATTAGCTGTGTCTATGATTTCAAGCATTATTTCGGAAGAAATAAGTTTATTGTAAAAGTAAGTTATTGATTGACGACACATAACTTTTTAGTCCTCTATTTTGATAAATTGTCCGCGATAAAGCGGAACATCGGATAACCGCAGCAACACTTCTCCAGTGCCGTAGATTTCAGGGTCTTTTGTGCTGTCATTAAAACCCCAATGCAAAATTGGATTCTGAATATATCGTGTTGAATCGTCCTTGAATATTCCAGATTTTACCAACACATCCGAAATAACTTTTTCGCCGACTGCTGATACGTTGGAAGCATCTCTATTTAAAAATAGCTTGTTGCTACCAAATACCGTCCACTCCCATTCGGTATGAATCTTTAAAAAAGGCTCAATACCAATAAGATTGTCGGCAACAATCTTTCTATAAGGTTTAAGCAGTTTCTCCTGTGCAGCCCAGTGCATTCGCATGAATGGGTTCAGCGACAATGGCGGCAGAGGTAAAGTTATCTCAACAATTCTAGACATATTCAATAGTAAAAACAGCGTGAGAAACTAATTTTAAAACTGGGATGGGGACAAGCAAGCCAGAGCTTCTGTAACCTTTGTTTTGGCAATCTCTTCGTCGGCAAGTACCTTTCCATATCTCGGCAGATTTTCTAAGCTTTGCAAAGTTAATAGCAAAAGCTGTCTGATATTCTACCGCCCAGTATATGAGCCAATCAGATTTACTAGTATAAAGCCACCCCTGAATATTTGGTTGCCCTGAACGAATCACCGAATGTGTCTCGATGAACGCATTTCCAGTCTGTTGAAAATCGGTTTTATACTCCACTAAATAAGGAAATGTAGCCTGACCGCGTTTCGGGACATAGAACCTATCAACGCCTTCTTTCTGAAGCTCAAAGGGAACCTCTCTTATATCATACCAACGGGAGAAGAAAGAGTCTAGTCTTTCTTCTCCTTGCTGCCCTAGGCTTTTCTGCCTTTGGAAATCGTACGTCATACCCAATGTTGTCCTACACGAGTTGTTCCTTCTACCGCTATATTGACTAACCTTGGCACGTACATTCTGTGACTCTTCAAAATCTGTTCACTCTCGCTAAAGTCACGCCTAGTACCGGGTTCTGGAGCTTTTTCTTCTTTTTTGATTTCGTAGACAACAATTGAACTTGGCGGAACTACTGGAAGACGTAGAGGCATAACAATCACCTTTTTGTTGATTTAATAAAGATTTTAGCATGGTCAAAAGAGAGAAAGTTGATTAGGGTTGTAGCCTATTTTTTTTGTCTCGTTCCAATTGTTTACCTTGCGAAGTTTCTTGTGCGTTTGTCGCCACATTCGATAATGTTTGATAGTAATGCTAGTAGAGAGAAATTCACCCGCTAATTTAATCTCTTCAAGCCAGACTTTATATGGATGATTCTCCCTCAATCTAAATGGGTATTTATTAGCAGATATCCATTTTTTACACTGGTCAATATTCACTGATTCACCTAAGCACAATTGCTGCGCTTCGTATTCTAAGAGTCCGTTAGCGATAGCATTGATTGACGCTATTTGCCAAGTTGTGAATGGTTTTAATTGAGGCTTCATTTTTAGCTCTTTAATTCTCAAAAGAGTATAAGAAAACCGTTAATTATAGCAGTAACTAACGGCATGATTCGCTGTTCTTTAACCGAGCCTTTTAACGACAATACTCAGGTCGAATGTTTTAACTGCTCGTTGTGCTTTCAATAATATAAACCGCGCCATTCCTGACGAGTCTAGTTGATGTCTTGCTGCGCATCTGCTTGTCGGAATTGAGATAGATAGTACAGCTATCAACGGCTCCATTTCCTTTCTGTCGGCTATCCCAACTCCAAGAAGCTTTTTCTTGCATTTCAGGGGAGGAATTTGATATTGATTCCCATTCGGTAGGTTGAGGCAGTAGCTCAACGGCATCATTTGACCTGAAGAAATTTATCACATAGTCTCGAAATAACTCAACAATATCAAGTTCATTTCCCGTTGAAGTAGATATTTCAATTGCTTTTAATCCCGTGGTAAAACGCACGGTTGGTTATAAAATCGTTGCAATTCTGAGTCTGTCATTCGTGTTTTCATGAGATTACCGTTCTGGTTAAGTGTGTGAGTTCTTGCTTTTTCTGGCATCAGGTTTGTCGAATTTCTTGCTTCTCTCTTTCCTTCGCCGAGGTCTAGATTTGTCCACCATGTGAGCTTCAGTCCTGCCTAGGTTGGCCGAGCGATACTCTTCACCTAACACTAGCTTTTTGTATCGCTCTACAAGTTGTTCTGCTTCTTTGGGTTTATAACTCTTATAAAACCTGTCGATTTGTTCTTGGACTGCTATGGCAAGGGTTTGTTTTCCATGTGTTCGGTGGTGGCTGGCTAGGTAGAAAAGACTACCCAGCCATAAATTAAACTTACTTAGCAGATTTAATTTGCTTGATGTTAGCGTCAGCTTCGGCAAGTGCTTTTTGATGAGATTCCGGCAACGCTTGTTCTGGCGCAGAAGAGACTCCTAGGCAAGCTTGCTCGTTATCCACCAATCGAGGGTCAACACAGTATATAATGCCTTGTTTGTGCGCTTCCGTGATTTGACGAGAAACTTTCAACGCGGCTTCGTCTAGTTCACCGCTAGGAGGGCGGACGCTAATCGCAACATAGTGATAAGCCCCCCATAACTTGCTTTCAACAGGTATCAACTCAAAACGGAAAATGTTATTGAAATAATGCTCGGCTGCCTGCGCCTGAGCGTAGACATCGTAACTTCCGGGCATTCCTTTTTCGACCCAAGAATTGAATACTTGTTGAGTGAAACTCTCAACTAAGCTATTCAGTTTGTCTTGTGATTGGCGATGAATCAGAAACGTTGATAGCTCACTACACTTTTCATGAAAGTGAGTTTTCATTTCACCTGCGACTGGAATTCCCCAGATTTCGGTAAATTGTTCGTTTACGTAATTCGGCTCAAATGTCAGGATTTTTTTGCTGATAGCACAGATTGCCATTTCAACAAAATTACCGCGAGTCAGTCCAGCTTTTTCAACCTTGCTACTGTTCATTCCTTTAGTTTCTCCGGTGACAAAGACCCCAAATTCGCGGGAACAGTTCGCTCTGTAACGACTAGGGACTGAAGGAATTCTGAAAGCGTATCCGTCAATAACAATTGGGTTCTGCATTATTAAAGGGTTGTTTTTGGGTTTAGGTTTAGTTTGTTTGCGACTGTAGCCAGTCACCCACACACACTTAATGGCAGGTGCCGCCAATCAATCAGTAGGTTAGTTGCAGCTCTAATTGACCTTTGCTTGGTTTTACGGACTCCAAAGCATCAATGAACTTTTTGGAAATATCTACTGCAACCTTTTCTGTCTCCCATCTTGCGCTACCTACATCAATTAAATGCAAATTGATTGATGTCGTCTCCCAAGCTTGGTCGTAACCGCTGACCATTACTCTTTGCTCTTCCCAGTCGTAAAGTATTTGGTAATCCTTGTACCATTGGATGAATTCTAAATCATTATTTTCATACCAATCGGCGACATATTTTTTTGTTGTAAATCCGCCATCGTCTTCTTCATCTTCAGTACAAAAATAAGTAGCTAAACAAAATACGGGGTCTACTGGCTGAAAGATTGGGACTGAAACAAACCATTCAGGATAAGTCATAGTTTTGATGTGTGGTGACAGGGGGCGAGATGCCCCATTAGTTTTACTTAGCTTCAGCCTCTAGCTTTGCCTGTGCAAATCCCACATCAAAGATATTGTTACACGCCTTTTCAGCGTCTTTACTAAGGTATTTGGGGAAGACTTCGTAAATTTTAGGTTTATCTTCTTGATTCCTGATATAGCCTAAGTAGCCATCTACTAACGCCATAATGTATAGAGGGGTGAATTTTTGAGCAACGCCTTTAGGTAGTAACTTTCTTGCTTCTGCCACCCAAACAGGTTCGTTTTTTTGAGGCTTCAAGTTGGGAAGTTTGATGTTGTAGAATTCTGCCAATACAACCGCTTGCTCTTCCCTGATTGACTGACCGCGAACTGCAAAGCTTTTATTTCGCCCGACTTCAATAGCATTCAACAAGCTTTGCAATCTTTGCTCTAATAACTTGATGTTTTCTGTGTACTTTTCCTCGGTAACAACTTCTTCGTAACTTACGGTAGCTGGAATGTCAATATAATTGTGTACAGCTTCTTGTTTGACGCTCCCTGAGTCGTCTTTTTTGCCTTCGTTAGCCTTATTCGTAGCTTCTACTTGACTATCACCGTCAACTTCTTCCTCGTTTTCATCGTTCATTTCTAGGATTTCGCTAGCAACAGCAGACGTGATAAGCCTTCCCTGCTCTGCCTGAGCGATAACTTCTTCTTTTTTTGCTGGTGCAGCTTTTAACAGCCGAATTGCAACCGACTGAGTGGTTCCCGCGTCTGCCAGAGACTCAATCTCTTGCAAGGTAAAACCCTGACTAATTTTTATTTCACTTTCTAGTTTGCCTCGGCTGTACCCAGTTAGACTAACCATTTTTTGCCAGAACTCCTTAGGAGAACCGTAAGCATCTATGAAATAATCTCGCGCTTTCACCAGATTAAGTCCCGATAAGTAAAGGTGGAAGAGAGTTTGCTTAAGTCGCATATTGCGGTCAGCCGCAATTAGCCGGATGTCTTCATCTGTTCCTGTCAGTTTAACAAGCCGTCCATCCGCAAGGATAATCGTGTCCTTACCTGCTTCAGAAAGTTGGCTCATTCCCATATCAAAAGGCAGTGTTGCCCCGAATGTTAAGGTTCCTTCTTCGTCAATTACCTGTGAAGCGTGTACAATGCTGCTCTGAGTAGTAGTTTCCATTTTGGTTTCGGTTAGGTTTAGTTTCGGGTTTAGTATTTGTTTCGGTTCGTTTTGTTCATCTTAACAAGATAAACGTCAGGTGTCAAGCATTTTTCTAAATTAATTTGAGAATAGCCGGATGCCTTGCACTGCAAGCGTCTGAGCTTACAAGCTTGCGCCAACACTTAAATCTTGCTAAGATAATCAGAGACATACTCCTAAAATAAAATCTATGGAATCTGAGCAAGAAAAAGTTACGTTTGCCTCTCGCAGGGGGCGGGGGAAGCGACCGCTTTACAATGAAGGAACAAAGAAAAGCTTGTCTGTAGGATTGACAACCGCTACACACGAGAAATTCAAAGCGGCGGCGGTTGAGAATGGTTTGAGCTTTTCAGAACTGATTGAGCGACTAGGGCGCGCATTAACACTTGAGAGTATTCGTGAGTTACTGTCTCTTAATCCTTAAACATAATGTTAACTAAAGTCTCAAGTGGTGTTCCGTGACTATGACCGTGATTAAGTTGGATACTGATGCAACACTTCTGTCCGTTACTAAGAAAAAAGACAACATCGCATTGATACACAGACCAATCGTAGGGATACAAATAAGCCCAACTGCGGAGTATTTTCTCTGCATCTTGCCAGGAATTGGTAGTAGTCCAAGGCTCAGAGATTGAGCCTTCACAATCTTCACGGCAACATAAATCAATTCTTTCTACGGTTGGCTTTTGCATAGTTTTAGGTTGATTGATTGGTCAGTAAAAACAGAGCTTCTAGTAACTCAATTAATTGCTCGGACGTTTGTACACTCGTCCTCATCATGTAGGGAAACAGGGTGTCAGGAATGCATTCAGTTGTCACCCGTTCATTAGGTGGAAATGAGACCTGTAGACTCATCCCCCTTTGAGCGAGGATAAGAACATAGTGTTTACTGATTTTTTTTGCCCGATATCCAAGATAGTGCTTTGTCTTGTTGTGACAGAGCGCTGTGTTCACCTTTATCCACTCTTGAGCCGCAGACATTAGATTATGACCGCCTTCAATGATGTTAGTCTCCGTAGACATCAAACGGGGTACGCCGTCGGTCACTTCCCAGTGCTGGAGCACGTCGTAGATTATAGTTGTCCGTGGAAATTTAGGGATATTCATGGTTTGATTTTAGGTTAGTAGTAATTGGAGTAGACTTAGGCGCTTGCAACATCATCTTCATTTAACGGGATATAATCTTCTGGAAACCATACTTCAAATTCAACCGTGCGCGAAGCAGTGCAAATGCTTGTTGGTAAAATATGCTCTTCTTGCAGCCACGTTCGGGCTGATTCGTCACCAGAGCAAGCTTGTTCAATCAAATGGTTTACTAATTCTTTGCTAATCATTTGCTTGCCTTATCAATACCGGGGTTACAACCACCCGGCAGACACTCTAGGGGTGTTTCGGCGTATCAATCCGTGAGGTATTCCTTCCAAGCGTGCACCCAAGACATTTTAGTTAGTTGGCGACTAACGCTGATTCCACTTTTAGAACTAAAAAGCACCTCGCCTCCGTGATATTTCTTCTTGCTGACTGTGTAGATTCCATCGTTCCTGTCAATGTCAAGATGAGACAAGCCAATACTGTCGGCTTTATTTTGTAGCTCTATTGGTCTTGGTTGCTTTGTTTGCTTACGCTTTTTAACTGGCTTAGCTCCAGGTTGTGTGACCGCTTCTGTTTCGTCAATTATTGCTTGATATTCGCGTTCTTGGCGCTCGTTAAACTCTGCACGAGTCTCATAAATTGCATTGAAATAAATCCCGTTAATATCAGCCCAGACGATGAAGGGTTCGCGGCTGTAGACTGCGGTTAAGACTTGTTCGACTTCTTCTCTGGTTTTGGCGGTGGCAACGATGGTTTTCATGGCTTGAAGTGGTGTGTGGTTCAATCTATTATCACTATCTCACGCTTTCTAGGATTTGTCAAGCGTTTTGTGAAAGTATTTTGGGAGGGTGGCTCAAAAGTTTGCAGGTTAAGCTTTTGAGCGATTGCGCTTATTGAGCCAGTGCTGTTTCTAATTGATCAATATATTCCCTTTTTGTTCGACCTTTAATAGCAATACCCTTTCCTTTTGCCAATCTTTTAAGCTGATTAAAATCGAGATGATGTGGAGAGCCAAGGAATACTTTTTCAAGACTGCACACTGTCATGTTCGTAGTAGTTAATTCAGGATGAATTTTTTCTAGTTCTAATTTGACGGTTGATGTTTTCATTGTTTTCGTGGTTTTTGGTAAAGCGGTGTATCTCTCAACTAAAACAAATATAGCTTACTGGCTAAGGTTTGTCAAGCGTTTTAGGAAAGTATTCCGAAAGGATTGCTCAAATCTTTACGGACTAACGATTTGAGCAATTAAACTAATGCGCAGGGTCAATACTGTCTCAGTTACATTACTTCAAACAGCGGGACGTAGAACTAACCCGGGGCCGAATGTTCTTGGCTGCTTTTGAGCTTCGTCTATCCTAGAGTAATACTCATCAAAACTATTGGTTGATTGGTAAACTTTTCGTGCCGATTCTAAAGCTTGAAATTCAAAAGCATTCTCGGGATTACGTGCAGAGAGTTGTATCTTGTAGTAGCTAAATTCTTTGTGTACCTCACCTTCAGCTTTGAATTTTTTGAAATCAAATTTATTGATTTTCGAGAATTGATTAAATACAATTGGAGTAATTAAAAGATGAGTTTTGAACACACACAATGTACTCTGTTCATCTTCTTTGTTAATGAGAAAACCCCAAACCTCTGCTATTCTGTGAGTAGAATTATTGAGAAATCCTTTGTCAAGGATGGCACAAACTGCTAACTCTAGAGAAAGTTTGTCTCCTTTTGTGCTGAAGAAAAATCCGTGCGGGGCTATCCTGTACAAAACAGGCGATTGCAAGTCAAATTTAGGTTGGGCGTGCGGTATTTGTTGCGAGTTAGTTTTGGCTTCAATAACTGGCTCAACTACTAATTGCTCTACGGCTTCAACAGATACCTCGGTAGACACTTGGTCAATATTAACAACATCAACGTCATAACCCTGTCTTTGGAGTGAATCTTGCCAACAAGAACACGCATACTCTAGTTTGACAAATTTGTCGCTATTTTGAAGCGCCCGCCATGCTCCTTTCTCGGTTTTAAATATAGTGGCTTCTGGCACTGTCATACAGGTAGTCCAAGCGCCCTTGTAATTGCGATAACCGAAATACTTTTTGCCGTTACTGACCGTTAGTTGAATTGCGTATGACATGGTTTTGAGGTTTTACTTAGTTAGCGGTGTGTTTAAAGTGGTAGTGGTAGAGGATTGCACCCTGCGAAAAGTTAACTAGAGTCCGTAAATTTCCATTGCGTAATCTATAACTATCAATCCTTTGTTCCATTCTCCAGCCCTTCTAAACCGGGTCTTTTCTATTAAGTCTCTTTGGATATCTTCTGGAATTGGCTTGCGGTTTTTCGCACTAACACGAATAAAGATTTCATTACCCTTGACCCCTAACATTGCTACATCTACTTTGCCGCTACCAATAGATTCAGCGCACTCCTTCGCGTTTAGAAGTTCCTCTATAGCTTTTTGCATGAATCGGAATGTAATTAAACATTCCGTTATTTTTGAAACGTTAAATTCTGAGTTTATCATTTTGTTGTTTTGAGTTCTTGTGTTGAAGTGGTGAGGTAGGGGATTCCTCCCCCGCAAGTGTCAAGGTTATCAGCCAACTTTTTTGGTTTGTTTGTGCAGAACCTTGCACAGAATTTTTTGTCTTTCTCTGTAGATAGCGGGCCAGTCTTTGCCCACAACATCCTGAGATGGATAGATTTGAACATCTTCGTTGAGAAAATAGTCGCCGCTAAAGTTAAACTTTTTAGAGTTAGTTTTAAGGGCTAGACCGCCGATGCAGATGCAGTCTGTATTGAAGTAGAGGCGAACTAAGATTCTTGAGAGATTTGGGTTTTTGACGATGGTTGAAGTTGTCATGGCTTAAAGTGGTGTGTAGTTTTCAACTAAAACAAATATAGCTCACTGGCTAGGACTTGTCAAGCGTTTTGAGAAAGTATTTTGAGAGGGTTGCTTAAAGGCTTGCGCTATAACGATTTGAGCGATTGTGGCGAACGTGATTTATTTTTATTTGCTTAGGTCGTAGGAATCGGTCAAATCGGCTCCAGTTAGATTAGCTCCAGCTAAATTAGCGAGGGTTAGGTTCGCTCCGGTTAAATTAGCTCCGCTTAGGTCGGCTCCCTTGAAATCAACTCCCGTTAAATTTGCGTAACTTAGGTCAGCACAGCTTAGGTTGGCTTTGGTTAAGTCGGCGTATGTCAGATTAGCTCCGATTAAGGTTGCACAATTCAAATTAATGCTAGTTAAATCTGCGTGGCTCAAATCAGTGTCAACAAGTGTCGCGTCGCTTAAGTTGGAGTAGCACAAGATAGCGTTTCTCATTAAAGTTTCACTTAGGTCAACTCCAATAAGGTCAATGTGGCTGAAATCACGTTCGGTTAAATTAAGAAAGTCTACTCTTTTAGCGGTTAATGTTTTCATTGTTTTTGTGGCTTTTGGTAAAGCGGTGTGTCTCTCAACTAAAACAAATATAGCTTACTTTTTAGGCTCTGTCAAGCGTTTTGTGAAAGTATTTTGACACAACGACTCAAGCGTATGCACAGCAAAGCTTTTACTCAGTCAAAAGTAAGTCACGGTCAAGTTTGTCACAAGTTGCATATATCATGCGCGCGCGGACTCATACATATAGAGAAACAGTAGTATCTATATGTATGGCCACAGATATGTATAGATACTTGTGGTCAACGGCTAAAATAATTGTAATTTTTCAATAAAATCTACTTAGAATCGTGGGCGCGACTAAGCCTATCAAGTTTAATTTGATGACCGCGATTGAGCTTGTAGGCTTCGATAGAATAATCCTTGTCAAAAGCTTTGTTAAAGTCTTCAAATGATTTTAAATGACGTTCTTGCACAATAGGATAAACAGGCTGGTACTCTGCTGTTGCGTCAACTTGAATGCTAAAGCCAGTAGGAGATTCAGGGTTTAAGCATAAAAAAACTGTAAACCTTGAAAGGTTTGTTATTCCTTGTTCCATTTTCCAGAACTTATGATGATGAAACTTCAGTATTCCCGATTGTTGAAGTGCTAAAACTTCAGTTTGAATCAATACGCAATCTAACATATCTATTACTCTCATTAAAAAACTAAAGTGTACATCAAAATGGTAGAACTGCATCCCAAACCCAATTTGGAGCCATCTCGGATAACCACAGTCCAGAATGCTCAATCCGCTCTTTCCACCAATCTAGCGCCGTCTCTGATTGTTCCAGTACCGAACAAGGAACATCAAGCACCTTCTCTAGCTTCTTTGGGCGTGGTGCGGGCAGTACCCACATACAGCAACGAATCAGTCCAGCCGCCAACGGAATTACCTTAGCAACGCGACTGACAACAACAGCGATGCCGCCAGACTGCACCGTCTCAGATTCGATAATCTCCATCGGCTGAGCTAGCAATTCTTCCTCGTCCGCGCCGGGGTTGTCGCCCATCAATTCGTCTAATTGCTGTTCCGCCTGTTTAAGCTTTTCTTCTGCCTGTAGCGCTAAATATTCGTTCTCTATGGCTTGCACCGCCAGGGGTAGCAGTAATTCGTCTTGGGGTGTGAACTCGTCATCGTTACGACAATAGGTAGCTACCGGGCCCAAAATCATCCTGAATAGCTTGACCATAACAAAGCCCTTATGTTCGGGGAATGATTTGGACTCATCTCGTACCATCGGGTAATTGCCATTGCCGATTTCTTGACTCCAATCTAGACCAACCTCATCAAGTTTGTAGTGTTCTTTGAGCTTGATTTCGCATTGTTCTACCAGCAGTAGCGCTTTGAGTACGTTGAATGCTCCGCACGGATTCGGTTTGCGGTGGCGATTCTTTGGTTCAGTCCAGTCTCTCTCTTCCAGAGTAAAGAGTTGGAAAACTTGAGACAGTATCTCGCGAAACCGCCTGACAGCATTAATGGAATAGTACGTTAACCCCGCCCAATACTTCTTCAGGTAGTCTGCAAAAGTAATCGCCGCAATATCGACTGTATGTAAATTTAGCAGCGTTGAGAGTCGGTTCTGATTAAAGATTAACTTACCCGCTGCATCGCGGACTATAACCTTAGCGTTGCAAGCTGCACGATAAAGTAGCGAGTTGAGGATACCCATGAATGTAGCGACTTCTTTAGGGGTATAGCTTTGGAGTTTTTTTGCTAAATCGCAAGAAATGGCCTTGACTTTTGCCGAAAGACCTGTTAGAATTGGTAGCATATTAAAGAATTTATTCCTTTTGACTGCCCATCCTTCTTGAACAAGGGGTGGGCGATTTTTTGCGAACTTACCGATTGAACCAAAACCACTGACAAAAGCGTGGGAATTCCAAGCACTTCCGTCTGTCAATATCATACTGCATCAGTATCAAATTTTCAATAGTTTCTGTAATATTACGGAAATCTATATACAACAAGGGTTTCAAGGTTTTAATCACTTAATCATCTTAAGGTTGTGCAGAGTTTCTTTTTTCTTTGTTAACTCTTTATTAAAGAAACTTTTTAAAGAAAAAGAAAGACTCAATAAGCTTAAAGTGTTTTAGTGATTAATCGTTGATATATGGTCATTTGAGAGCTTTTAGTAACAATGCTGTATTTAGGTTGTTAGTGATTTTTGCTACACTAACAACCTAAGTGTTGTATTAAGCTTTATATTGTCAATCTAGCACAATGACCCATTCAGATGGAAGAAAATCAACTCTAGACCTTGTATTACTTGCAGGCAGTGTCCACTGAATCCGCCACTCTGGAAAGTTTGGAGTATCAGAGATTACTTGTTTCACTCTTTCTATCCCGGTGTCCAGTATTACCAAATCGCCGGAGACTAAATCTTTAATCCGTTTTTGCATTTTGCTTTCCTTTAATAAAGTTTTTGCGATTCAGTTATTCATTTTTCACCAACTCAAATGAATACTCCCACGCATAGCAATCAATAGGCTTATTGTCTCGGATTACCACTTCGTGAGTGACGTTATCGACTAAGTAGCAATACCACTGACTGCCGCTACGCTCTCGACTTTGTAGCATGAATGTGCTGTGTCTACCAGATGAATAAACTATATCTCTTTCTTTGAATTCCATTGATTTATTCCCCTTTGTTTTGTTAAGTTTACTGACCGATTACTTCTTCATCATCAAACGGCAGACCGTCTACAAATGTTTCCCAGTCTGGATGACGACCAACAAAATTAGAAACGGAGATTATTTTTGTGCGAACCGCCCCCTCAGTGGTTCTGTACGTCCTGACTTCTTTAAAATGTCCACCGTGAGGGACAGGATGATTGCTCGTGACCGAGACAAGCTTTAGTTCTTGATTTACTAGGTTCGACATGATTTCCAATGTGATTTACTTAGGTTAACAAAGTCGAAAGCACATCAACTTAGATGAATTGATGCGCTTTACAAGTAAGAGTGTCAGTCTAGTTAAACGTCGATAGAACCTTCTCTCTTTATCTTGATAGGCTGCACAGGCTTAGGCGCTGACTTGTAAATCTTACCGTTAGCTTCAACTATATCACCCTGGACAAAGCTTCCTTTTATCCTGCTGTAATTACCGCCATTTGTGTTGATAACAAAAGTTGTGCTATTACCATCATCTTCTACTTTGATTCCATTCACGTATGTTGTCATTTTAGATTTTTTACTAGAGCATTGATTACTAATATCTTAGCAAGATAAACAATATTCGTCAAGCGTTAGTTAATTAATAATTAATTATGTTAATATAAACTTATAAACTAATGCGTTAGACGTAACCAAAAACGCAACGGAATATATCAACAGACTTTAGCCTGCTTAACTATGAGCGGGTTTTTGTTGCGAGTAATTAGGCACAAAAAAAGCAAAGGTAGAAAATCTCAAAAAGAGCCTTTGCTTGTGAATTGTCTCGTCTACTTGCATTGTATCATGCGATTCCTATACCTTCGCCGATAGTTTTAGCGGCTTCCGCAGTATCAGCTACAGCAATAAAGTTGTCGGCAGTATCAGCTACGACGAACCTGATTAGTTTTGGCGCTGGAGGCGGTGGCGTTACCTGCACTATTACATAGGTTCGGAGATTGTTGGTAAACTTTGTCCAGTCTACAGTTTCATCGTCGGCGAGAATTACCTTGTGATTTTGTAATTCTGCTGGAACATTTTGGATGATTTCTTTTAACGTTACGTCTGCCATGATTGCTCCTTTACGAAAACTCAGGCCGTGACAAACCGAGTGATGACGGATTGACGCGAGCCTGAGTATGAGTGAATTTAGGTTAGCTTAATTGTAGCTTATTTACTACGTTTGCAAACTTTACCATCTTTGAAGCCTAAGCCATGCCCTGGACAAATTCTGTCACAACCGTCACGAGTAGACTCAAACGTCATGTAGCCTTTGTGTGGACAAATATTATTGACTAACGGGTGGTGTTTATAAGCTTGTTCAAGCTTAGAGCTAAACTTGAAATTAGTTGGAAATATGGGCATTTCTCGGAGGCACACCAACTCTTTTGAATATGGCTCACAAGTTACTTCATCTGCGACTTGAACTACTACTGTCCACTCGTCAGGATTGTCAATGATTCGATTGTTGTCTTCTTCAATGAGAATTGTTACTAATTCTTCGGGAAAAAAGCGAAAATCGTAATGATAATGCTCAAAAGGAAATTGGATGATTTCATTGTCTGTATGGGAGGTGTAAGGCAAGATTGGTAAACCTTTAAACTCTATTTCTTTGCTAGTTTCATCGTCGCAAGCTTTGATATTCACGCACATTACCAACGCAGTTTCACCGGGTTTGATTTCTTCAAGTTGAGTTTTCATTTGACACGATTATGACGAATGTACGTTTAAGCGGTTAATTAAAAAAAGGTATTGGAGTTAGAAACATTCGTTGTTCACTACTTCGACGCCATTGAATACCTTTTGAAACAATACTATCTATTTCTTTTTTACATTCTTCTAAGTGCGCTTGACTTCCAAGCTTTAGTTTATTGCCACCACTGTTCGTCCAGCAATGGTAGTAATAGTCGGAACCGTCACCTCTTCCGAAGCAAACTTCAATCCCTTTGTATTTAAACAATACAGCGCCTTTACTGTGGGGCCAGTGTTTGGTAATATCTGGCATTTCTTCAATAGATTTGTGTGTGTATCCTCTGTATCCGCTCATTTTGTTTCTCCTTGGTATTGTTTTGATTGATAGTAAAATGCTATTTACTTAATGGTTGTACTCTTCCGATTTAAATTAGTTTGCAAAACCAGTCACTTGAGTTGGAGCAATGAATTCACGGAACCAGTAAGCCTTGTCGGCTAATACAGCGAAAAGCAGCGGAGTAAGTACCTTGCTAAATTCTATTGCTGCTGACAGTTGCCTTGCTATTTCTAACTCCTCTAAAGGTACAAAAATTCTGTAAGCCTCGCGGTTAAAAGTTATGTACTCAATCGGTTCGTAAGGAATTGAATTATCAGCAAGTACAGCCTCAATCTTTTGACGTTGCCTTCCCCTTTCAAAGTAATCGGAAAGGACGACAAATCCTTTGTAGAAGTCAGACTGTTGTATCATACTACCTTCAAGAATTTCAGGCAACTCTTGCGTCATATCTTGAACTATTACTGTAGGATTCTCTAGGTTTACAAGTCTCATTTTGTCGTGGTTTAGCGAGTGTTAACTTGCGCGTTGTATGAGTCGCGCCCCTCTCGTTGATACACCAAAGACTAGAAATGTTGCTCGCCTAAATACTCGCCGTCGGGTGTGTACATTCCTCCATCAAGATTCTCAATATCCATACATTCTTGGCGCTGTTGTTGAAGCTCAGACCGTAGCTTATCCCAAGGGTCTTTTTTCTGTTTCAAGGTTTCTACTGCAACAGTTGCTAGCTGAATATACCGTTGGCAGTGTTTATTGTCTTGGTCTAATTCTTTAAGCATCCAGCCTTCGGATGTCGCCATAGCAAGAGCTACTTTGTTAATTAATTCTGAGTGTTTCATTTGTCGTGGTTTGGTAGTGTTAGCTTGCGCGTTGTGTGAGTCGCTACTCCTGCCGATGCGCTAAAGACTAGAAATGTTGCTAACCTATTGTACGGGGTTCTGCTCCCGTTGATGCCTTTTACTAGCTTCCGATTTAGCTTCTTCTTCTAAAATTGCCAACTTTTCTTCAGCTTCTTTTAGGAGTTGTTTCGCTAATTCGGGATTCCTTGATACCCATGTTGTTTTGAATCGCATTTTAGTTACACGGTTTTTGTAATGTTAACTTGCGCGTTGTGTGAGTCGCGCCCCTCTGAGTTGCAAAGTTAATCGGCTATTTCCGTAACTTTTTTAAGTAGTAAATCGGCGTATTTTAAAGCCGTGTTTACGACTTCTTCACGACTTCCACAAGTGTCTGGGTCGTTTGTGTAATTCAAGCCTCCGCCTCCATCAACTACGAGTCCTGATAGTATTTGTGCTGCCGTTTGTAGACGTAGCAATTGCCTTTGACTGGCAACTTGATGAATAGCGGCTGCGTTGACTAAGTTTGCCGTTGTAATTGTCGTTGCGAAAGGGTGTAAGTCTGACATTGTTTTTACTTTGATTAGTGTGCTTGTTTGCGTGTAGGACGCGACCCCTATTTTAGGCTAGTTAGTAGGCTTAATCAGTCGAAGCTCTTTTTTAACAAGTTCGACTTGTTTCTGATTAAGTAAGCAGAAATCTTCGGCTTGTCGGTTAGTGCCAACAATCAAGCATTGACCATGTATGACCCTACCCTCTGCCGTCAATAGCACAGGCTTGAACTCTTTGAGAAGAAACTCGTCATCGCAGAGAATGGTGATTCCTTGTTCGGAGAAGCTACCGTATGAAGCAACTTCAAAAAAGGCTGATTGCCCTTCAATTCCTACTAAACTTCCCGTTTCTTGTACACCGGGAAGCTTTTTTGCTGGCCGGACTTCTATTCCTTTAGAATTGACTAGAACGTAAAACATCTTGATTGGGGTTTTGTGTGGTTAGTGGTTTGCGTTTCGCGTTTAACGGATGCGCGACCCCCGTAGGATTAATTCCGTCCTGCTATGATGTCTCTGGCAGTGCAAGCGTAGCCTGTTTCTTCTCTTCTAACAAACTCGGAGTAGTTATCATGTCGGTCTGGTACATCTTCGACTTGTGGCGCTATTCTGAGTTCGCCTTCTAGAATCGCAACCTGTCTTGACGTGAGTTTGTAGCGCTCGATGATAGATGTAGGGAGTTTGAATCTTTCTCTTAATTGTGGTCGGTTGTCCAATGAGTAACCTAGCTTTCCCGTGAGTTCAGGGCAGTGCATATTCATGCGTGGAATAGCCTTTAGTTCTTGGACGCTATAGGTGTTTAGTTCTTGCTGCTCTATGGGTTCGGCTGGCATGGGTGTCATAGTGCTTTCTATTTCTCGATGGATTGCGCTTCTGGCGCTCCAGATTGATTCAAATTGCGCTAATTGCGCCTCTTGTGGATTGGCTAGGGCTAGCTTGAATAGCTCATCTTCCTGCTGCCTTAATTCCTTTAATTGAAGCTGGTAATTGACTGCTGGCGGGGTTGATAGTGTTCGCATTGTGTTATTTTTTTGTGAGTAATATTGTTGACTTAATTGACTTGAACTGGTTAGGAATTGATTACTTCGTCTTCCGTAGGGCGCGTTATTTCAATAATGTCTGGAAACAATGTTTCCAAATCATAAAACAATTCTGCGGTCTGAGAGTTATAGGGTGTGAGAATCCAAGAATTGACTACTTCATTGCACCTTGCTTTCTGGTGTTGCGTCCATAAAGTGCGTAATTCGTTGAACCAGCCAACTTTTTCCTTGAGAAAGCTAGTTACTTCTGGTGAAGTATTAAACAAAACGCCGAAGATATCGTCTACTCTACGAGATGCAGTTTCTGATTTAATCTTTGCTTTGATGTGCGTAGTTGATAGTGTTTGCATTGCGTTTCCTAAGTGATGTGGGGCTGAAATATATGATAAGTAACGATTGCAGAGATTTGGGGACAGGTTCCCCCAGTAAATTATTAGCTGTAGTGATTGTTGAAAATGTTTTGGATGTAGTTGCTGTGGAATATTTTTTGAAATTCTTTGAAAGATTCAATCGACTGATTTAGGATATTCGTTTCATCGTCTATCGCGTCAATCGATACTCCGTAACCTGTGGGTGACGTTTCATCCATGTAGACAAACACTTGTAGCTGGGTTTCATCAACTTCGTCTTGGTTCGCATATCCTTTAAAAAAGAAACCTGATTGGGTCTCGCATGGGCCGCTAGACATTATGAACCGGACTTGGCTGGACTGTTGAAGTGCGAGCAACGCAGTTGAGATTAAGCTATTGTGCATGACGTTAAAGTTGGTGATTTATTTGCTTCTGTAACTACTGTATTTCACTTTCTAGAATTTGTCAAGCGTTTTTAGAAAGTATTTTGAAGCAGGGTTGAGATGTATATTGAGTAACGACTGGGGAGGCTAGGGATGATTACTCCCCAGTCGTGACTAGCTGGCGTTAAGCGCTGTTATCAATTGAGCTTTTGTCATCTTGCCGTAGTTTTTGACTCGACCCGATGCGAGTTTTTTCAACTCGCGAATGCCTAGTTTGCTGTAGTCGTTAGCCAGTGCTGGAATGTTTGGCGGGGTAACGGCGACTAGAGCAGGTTTGGGAGGTTTAGGCGTTGCTTTGCTTTTAGCTTTCTTAGCGACTGGTGCGGGTTGTAGTAGAGGCGGACAGGGTTGAACTTGTGGCGCGGGTAGTAGTTGTGTCCCTGTGTCGGCGGGGATAGGCTCAGCCTCTAGTTCCCAAGGATTCGGGATAATGACTAATTCTGGCAACGGTTCCGGCTCGTGTAGCGCGGTGAGCGTAGCCTCTGCCTCCTTAACTACTTTGAGTTCTCGTTTGAGCAGCTTAAGTTCAGTTTCGATTTGAGCTTTTTGGCGCTCAATTTGTGCGCGACGCTCAGCAACGGATTTGCGGGCTCGTTCGATTTCTTGATTGCGTTTGTCTTTGGGGTAGAACCCAAGAATTGCGATGGCGGCGATAGTTGCAGCAGTTGCGATAGTGACAGATTTGATAGCTTTGGCGAAGTTCATGGTTTTCGATGTGGGGTGAAGTAGTTGAGATATGTGAGTGAAGCGATTGCCGAGCTTGTGTTGTTTTCGGCTTATGTAATTACTATCTCACACTTTCTGAGATTTGTCAAGCACTTTTAGAAAGTATTTCTGAGGCGGAGTTGAAATGTATACTGAGTAATGGTTGTAGAAGTTGGGGAGTGGTTGCTCCCCGGTGAATTATTTAGTTTTTTGATGAGTATCGAAAACGTTTTGGATGTAGTCGCTATGGAAGATTTTCTGAAATTCTTTGAACGATGTAATTGACTGGTTGAGTAGGGTAATTTCGTCGTCTAGCGCTTCAACTATCACTCCGTATCCGGTGGGTGACTCTTCATCCATGTAGATGAGCACTTGCAATGACATTTCATCATCTTCGTCTTCGTTGACGGATTTCTTAAACCAGAATCCCGATTTATCATCGTCTTCGATTCCGGTTGCCATTGTGAACGCGATTTGGCTGGATTGCTGAAGAGCTAGCAGCGCGGTTGAGATGAGGCTGTTTCCGATATTCATTTGTCAAGGTTCGTTAGTGGTTTTTCTATCTGTTATCACTATACGATACTTTTTGCATTCTGTCAAGCGTTTCTCAAAAGTATTTTTCAGAAGGCTTGAAAAGTATACAGGGTAACGATTGTGAGAAAGCAACAGAAAAGAGGTGGTTGTTTTTTGCTTATGTATACTACTATAAAACACTTTTGGGATTTTGTCAAGCATTTTTTCAAAATAACTGGCACAAGGGGCGCAGACGTATACGGAGTAACAGTTTTACAGAAACTGGCACAAGGGGGTTGACAAACGATAAAACGATAGTGTATATGCGCGCATACACATACACACGCGCACGTACACACATATATATAGATACGTGTGCAGAGCGGGCAACTCGCCAATAAGCAAAATTGGCACTTCTTAAAAACTAACTGACGTGGTAGCCTAGAAGTAGAATAATTTAGGAGTCGGTCGAAATGTCGTATCAACAGAAAGAACCAACATTACTAGAAGCGGATAGAGCCGTCACCTGTGACGAGAGAGGGCGGGTCAAGAGACAGAGTATCGCCATAGTGTCGGGCAGTCTAGTAGTGTTGCCTGATGGAGAAACTTTTCGCTTTGATTCACCTCAAGGTAAAAAATGGTTTCAGGCTGTTATTTCCTTCCGGTTTGAATCTTCGTTAGGGCATAGCTCTTTTACCGCCCGCAAACAAGAAAGCAATGGACTATTTTATTGGTACGGAACACGAAAAACCGACAACAAACTGAAGAGGAAATATATTGGTACTAATTCGTCAAAAATCGTAACTATTCAGAGATTAGAAAAAGTAGCAGAGGGGTTGAACGATAATACCGTTGAGTCTCTTCGGCTGCACATAAAGTCACTAAGAAAGCAATTGAATAAGGCGAAAGAAGAGTTAGTTGAGGCCTATAATTTATTGAAGGCTGACAACTAAATGATATAATTGGTAGAAATAATCAGACGTTATCATGGACAACCTACTCAAGCTTGAATATGTACCAATTTCGGCAACTACGCTTTTTGACCGAAACGTTAAAAAACATGACCTTGGCAAAATTGCGGACTCATTGCGGAAATATGGGTTTAAGATAGCTATCAAGTGGGAGGTTAAACTAAACGGCGGCGCTGGTGGCGTAGTTGCCGGAAATGGACGGGTTGAGGCACTGCGATGGATGCAACAGAATGGCGAGAAGCCACCCAAAGGGATAGCGATTGATGATAGCGGTAACTGGTGCGTCCCGGTATTGTTTGGGAATGATTCAGAGTCGGAAATACAGGCTCGGGCTTACGCCATAGATGACAATGCCCTGACTATGGTTGGTGGCGATTTTACGGCGCTTGACATATCGGGAATGTACGATGACAACTTGTTAGACGAATTGCGGGAACTAGCAGATGCTCAAGAGCTTCCTATTGGATTTGACGGGGATGATGTTGACTTGCTTATTAGTTTGGAAGATGCAAATAGTGAGAATGATGACAATGATAGACCGTCATCTACAAAAGAAATAGACACAGATAGTTATGACTTTGAACACAAATGTCCAAAATGTCAATTTGAATTTAATGACTAATCCTCACGCTTGGTTTTTAAAAGATTTAGAATTTGTACCGCAAAACGGATTAAAAGTGATGACAACTTTTAGCTGTGGCGGGGGTAGCTCGTTGGGGTATAAGCTTGCAGGTTGCGACGTAATAGCTGCTAATGATATAGACCCAGAGATGGCATATCATTACAAGTTAAATCTTAATCCTAAGTATTATTTTCTATGTCCTGTCAAAGATTTACTAAAACAAGAATTGCCGAAAGAGTTGTACGCATTAGATATCTTAGACGGTTCGCCGCCATGTTCTAATTTTTCAATGGCTGGCAATAGAGAGAAAGACTGGGGTAAAGATAAGCACTTTCGAGAAGGTCAAGCTAAGCAAATATTAGATGATTTATTTTTCGACTGGCTAGATTTGATTGAGCACTTAAAACCTAAAGTGGCGATTGCCGAGAATGTCAAAGGCTTGATTCAAGGCAATGCTAAAGGCTATTGTAAGCTGATTATGGCGAGGTTTAAAACAATTGGTTATAATGCTCAATTATTTCTTGTCAACGCTGCTGATTGTGGCGTACCGCAGAAACGAGAACGGGTGTTTTTTATAGCTTTGCGCAACGATATTGACAAGCCTAATTTGGTTTTAGCTCCTGAGCATAAATGGATTAGCACGGGTGAAGCGACTAGCGATGTTCAAGTATTGACTGACAACGAAATTGAATGTACAAAGGGAACGGGTATTGACAATCGATTTTGGCATCATACAAAAATGGGAGATAGCTATGTCGAAACTTGTCGAAATCTTTACGGAAAAGATTCTTATTTTAGTATGAAAAAAATCAATCCAAATCAACCGTGTTTTACTCTTACTGGTCAACCTCATTTATTGATGCACTGGCAACATTTAAGAAAACTTACTTTTAGAGAATGGAAACGTCTTGGCTCATTTCCTGATGACTATCAAGCTAAAACCGACAAAATAGGTAAGTATATGATTGGGATGAGTGTACCACCTAGAATGATGCAACGAGTGGCTGAGGCAGTCATCGAGCAATGGTTGTAAATAAAAACCAAACAGGAATGTCTAAATTGCGGATACTTATATTAAAACTGGGAATTGAATTCTAATCTATCTTTTTTCTGAGTGACCGCACTGCCAAAATAGCTTTTAAGCAACTCGCCATTACTACTTAAAGTTTTTTCATCCATCATGTGTGCGTAAGTTTGAGCTTTCTTGAATGCAAAGCGCTCATCAACAAATACAGACCGATGAAAGTGTGCATTTAAACCCGATAACCAAATCTGATTTAGGTCTTCAGTTATAGACTTTTTCCAAAATAGTTTCGAGCCTGGACGGACTCCAAAAGCATAACCGTCAATGCTTCCACTATTGCGGAATGGTTTTAACCCGTGGTAAGTAGCAGCGACACAATTGACATTGAATCCGAATAAATAAGCGCTCATTTGAGTAGCGATATCATCTGCGCCGTGAATCAACTCAGTAACTTTTTCTGACTCTACTTTTGTTGATTCATTCTTAGAGTCAGACAACTTTAAGAAATTGATAATATTGTCATTTATAAAAAACACATGATTAAATTTATCTAAAATCCATTGATACCTAGCAGCAAAAGTATCAATTCCGTCAGGATGCCCGATGATTTCTACGTTGTCGATATACCTTTGATAAGTTTCAATTTGATTCTCTGGAACGCACACAATAGCATCGTTGACTAATTTATGGGCGATGATACTTGACGCTTTATTTTTACTAAGAATAATGATTTTCAAGCCCATCAAATATCACCTTTTAACTGCTTATTCTTGGCTCTCCATAATCGACAGAATGTTTCGGCTTTGATAACGTGTGTTTGCCCTACGTGATTACTTTTAAAGCTTTGGTTAGTCTCAAGCTCTAGCACCGTTTTCAAGAAAGCATAATCCATCTCGTTTGTAGAAGTGATTACTATACAATCATATTTCTCAGCCATCTTTGGAACAATCGGATAAACTGGCTTAGATTCCTCTGGCTCCGGTTCTAGCGGGTCTGCGAGAAATGAGTCAATTTCATCAAGCAAGAAATCGTCAACACCGGGAATGTCGTTGCCCGCTTCTTGAATCAATGCAGCTAAAGTCTCAATATCCCAATTTGCTTGGTCGCCTGTAGCGTTGTCGGCAATACCACGCCGGAGTGCGGTTTTATCGTCATCGTCAACATAGAAAACCCCAATCCTTTCCCATCCTAGCTCTTTGGCGGCTTTGTATAAATGATTGCCAGCAATGATTCGCCCAGTGCTTTTTTGTACTACACAAGGGCGATGCTGACCAAATTCTTTGAGTGAATCAACGATTGACTGAACGTTGCCTTGACGGGCGTTTACTGGGTCTTCGTGCAGTTTATTGAGTGGAACTAACACGACGGATTGCATAGGGTTTTCTAATGTTTCTGATTTCATTTTTTATTAACTCAATAGACTGCTTAAGCTATTACGAGTAGAAACTTTCGCTCCTGTCTTCCTTCTTGCTTTAGCTGACAATTGTTTTCTCGCCGTTGATTTAATAGTAGAAGGTTTATTGCTTTTTCTTGTTGCCAGTGTTGTTACCGCCGCTTTAGATTGCCTTGTCCTTTGAGCCGCCCTTCTCATTTCAATATCTCCACCTTTTACTGAGCTGCCTTTTACTTGAAACTTATAAGTAGTTTGTGCTGAGGTTTTGTCTGGACTGATTCGAGTATTAACCACTACATCTTTTCCAGTTTTTCTAGCGCGTCTGTCTAATGACTTTTGAATTGTTTTATCATCGGCTTCACTACGTGTAATAGCTTTAGCTTTGCGAAATTCACTCGTTACTTGAGCCTGGCTTCTGTTTCTCACGCCAGCGGCTAAATTTTTCTCAATTCTAGTTGGCGCTTCCCCAGATTTAAATCTATCAGGATATTTCTTTTCTAAAGCCTTTTCTGCATTTCCAAACTTCGCTCGAAGTTCTGCACCGCGAGATACTGTTGCTTTTCCTCCCTTTCCGTCTTCTATTGCTTTTTTAATAGCTGCATCTACCACGGCACTAGCAGACTTAAAACCAGAAGTTGGAGGGCCGCTACCGCCACCTTTGGCTCCACCGCTAGTAGTAATTCCGCATTGTAAGTTTTCTTCTGTCTCGATATCGAGAATTAACACTTCTAAACTCCTAAAATAATACACCAATTTCTAGCTTGATTATTTATAAAGTCACCTTTTGAGGTACTGGTTCCCATTGCACAAACAATTCGTTCGATTCCGCATTAGGCTGAAACACTAAGATTGGTCTATCATCATCGTCTAAGTATTTAGTCCAACCCTCCTCCCCGTTCGCCTGTACTTCCCAGTCCCCGGCCCAACAAAAACATTGAATATTGACCGGACAGTACGTTATTTCAGAATATTGCCAACAACTAATTAATAACGTTTCGTAATCTTCTATTTGTTCGTAGATTTCTCGTGCTTTGTCATTCCTAATGGCGTCAACCTTTGCGTATATATGCGAATTTACTACTTTACGCTTTACACTAGGAAGCTGTGGTAAAAAATAACTGAGATATTCTTCAAAATAAATTGCATCATTTTCTATTTTAGTTTGATGGCAATAATTGACAAAATCTTGATAGATTGGAAATCTTTTTGGGTATAAATCTTTGTAAATTTGAAAAAAATCAGTCGGTTCCGGTTGTTCGCTATTGTAGACTTGCAATCCCGAATCTTTAGCGGTTTGTCGAGTTGTCAGATAATGATGATAAACTTCAGGGTGCTTTGTTCGATATAGTGCCTGATGTAATACTCTTTCACCCATTGCGTTCTGGCCGCGCTTAGGCATATTTTTAAGCTGCTTGCTACTTAAATGTAGTGATTGAATAACAACGCCCCAGACACCAATAGATTTTAATTTATCGGTCAATTCTTTGGGGTTTGGCAACCAATCAGGGACACACGGATTAATTCCTACACAAACTTGATGCCCTTTCGCAATGATTTTTTCAATCATTTTCAAGCGCTCATGAATAGGCGGCGCACCCGGTTCAACTTTTCGAGCAATTTCTTCGTTTAACGTAGCGATGCTGATATACCAAACTATCGGGGTGTCAATTATGTCAATTGCATCGTAAACCCGCCGACCACCTTTAGTCTGTAAAGTAAAGGGAATCCCTTTGAGCGCAAATAGTTCAATAATACTTAAACTTAAGTCTTCATTAGTAACGGCAAATGGGTCAACGTGATTAGAGAAAACTACGGGATACTTTTCTTGCAATAGCCACGCTGCGTAACTTGTACGCTTTTCGTAGCTCGTGAGAAAATTAAATATTTGTTTAGTTTCTGCCCTACGGTCTGGCCTATTCAGATTGGCAAAGCAGTATGCACAGTTATGAGTACACCAATTTAGGCTTAGCTCCAATGGCGCGCACGAGTTATAAAACAAACCTCCCCAAAATACGTCTAAAGTCATATTAGTCTAATGATGTTAACATTAAATAGAGTCACCCATTTATAGTCTTGGTGATATTAGATATATTGTAGGAAAAGTTGAACATGACCACCAAAAAGCTAGCAAAGGCCGCCAAAAAGAAAACTACAAACGCGACCAGTAAGAAAACTCAAAGCAGAGCGGGAAGGTTTGTTGACGGACCCGGGGAGGATAATTTAGGGCCTATTCCTAAAAAATAGTCCGTTCAATTCTCTTCTAGGGGGACGAACCAAGTTCCGTTTTTTTGGTACGGTTCCCCTTTTAGTTTATACTTAGTTTTCTTAGGGACTAAAACTTCATCTTCATTTCTAACATCTGACAAGCTTCTTATACTTACACCACGTTTATTGGTAGCGACAACAAGCACCATAGGAGTAGACTTTTCGACTCCCGCAGATTTCTCTATATTAGCAAATTTTTGAGCAGTTCCTATGTCGCTAGAAAAACTAGACATTGCAGGCAGGACATAAGGAGCGCCTTGTTTCATCTTGTTAATAAAGGTTTGTGCTTCTTCTGGACTGTCGAATTGCTTACCTCTAGAAACTTCTCCTTGAAACTTAGGCATTTTGTCAAGATATCTATTTATTGCTTTTACTTCAGGAGAGGTTTTCCCTGCGTATTCCAGATTTCTAATGTCGTCATAAGCAAATTTAGTAAAACTATTAATTGCTCTAGCGGATTCTATAGCATCTTTTTCGGACATCCTAGTGATATTTTGTATTTTTTTGACAGCACTTGCAGCGTCTTTAGGCAAAACATCATGAGTTCCGTCTTCTAGAGACTGTGGCTTTTTTGGCTCATTAACTTTTCTGTCGCTAACCGCACCACCACCACTACTGCTCTTAGCTCCGCCAGTAGTGGTAAATCCGCATTGTAAGTTTTCTCCTGTCCGTTTAACAAATTTCATTTGTATAAATTACTAAGTTCAAGTCATGATGAGTAAATCTGTTAGTATTAGTTATAGAGTCACCGAAAAAACTTGGTGATATTAAGTGTATCGTAGAAAAACTTACAATATGACTACCAAAAAGCCAGCGAAGACTGCTAAAAAAAAACCACAGCTAGCAAGAAAGTTCTAGACCGAGCAGCTAGGTTTGTTGATGAACCAGGACGAGATAATTTAGTTCCCAAGAAGTAAACTTTATTTTTCTACTAGGGGAACATACCAAATTCCATCTTTTTTATAAGGTTCCCCTTTAAGTCCGTATCTCACATTCTTAGGAACTAAAACCTCATCTTCTCTTGTTTTCACGGAAAGACTTCTAATACTTACTCCGCTTTTGTTCTCGACAGCAAAAACCATCGGTACTCTTCCCTTTATCCCCATTTTTGAACGGTCTAGTGCAAAACTATCGGCGATTTTTGGTGTACTAGAAAAACTAGACATAGCAGGTAATTTGTAATCAGATGTTTCTTTTAACTTCTTCAAGAAGGCTTCTGCTTTTTCGGAATTTTCAAAATCTTTTCCTCTATATATCTCGCCTTTGAATTTTGGCATTTTATCAATATACTTATTAATTACTTTAACTTCGCGTCTAACTGTTTTAAGTTCCTCTGGACTCATCGTTTTAGTGTTGCCGTATTGAAAACTTCTAATATCGGTGCTCCCTAGTTCGGTATAATTAAGAATTGCTTGCATAGATTCTTTAGCCTCTGGTTCCGACATTCCCGTTAATCTTTGCAACTTCTGATTTGTCGCTGTAAAATCATTCCGATATTCAGGTAAGTCATCATGACTACCCATAGGCTCTACCTTTTTCACTTCGTTAACTTTTTTGTCACTAACCGCATTGCCGCCTTTGGCTCCGCCAGTAGTGGTAAATCCGCATTGTAAATTCTCTTCTGTTTCAATACCAAACATTTCTAAATAACCTACTCTAATGCCATAATTCATAATTGTTGACACTAACTTTAGTATCAACAATTGCAAACTATGACCAAGCCTGTGGAACTTGAAAACGAGTCAAATGAGTCAAATGATTCAAACGATGAGTCGAACTTAGATGATAAATCGAACCTAGACACTGAGGAAGACCCAAAAGTTAAATTATCTTCCGGTCGCCCAAGAAAAGTTTTCACTGATGCGGAGTTACGGTCAATTGGGGTAATGGCTGGCTACGGGATGCCAATTGCTCATATTTCAGCAATTCTAGGAGTTTGTGAGTCAACATTGTACCGCAATAAGAAGCTTGTACCCGTTGTTGGGGAAGCTTATAACAGAGGTGCAGCTAGAGCTAGACTTGCAATTGCAAAAACACTTTTTGAAAAAGCAACTGTTGAACGCGAAATCGCTGCATTGATTTGGTGGGAGAAGAGTCGTTATGGAATGTGTGAGAGACGAGAAGAACCGCAACAAGTAAACGTAGATAGACCGCAAAATGTCTCTATTTATATTCCTGAAAATAACCGAGATTCGGGTTGACTATGCCAGTAAAGCAATACAAAAAATTACCTACTAAGTCGTCAGATATAATCCTTAAGCCACAGTCGGGACAGCAAGAAGCGTTTTTAACTACATCAGCAGACTTTTGTATTTATGGCGGCGCGGCAGGCGGGGGGAAGAGTTATGCTCTCATGCTAGAACCTTTACGCCATATAGCAAATCCAAAGTTTGGGGCTGTTATGTTCAGGCAAAGCTTTGCACAGATAACCGAGGAAGGAGCGCTTTGGGATACATCGGAGGATATCTATCCGTTACTCGGCGCAATTCCTAAAAAAAGTACACTTGATTGGTTGTTTGCTAGTGGGGCAAAAATAGGATTCGGACATTTGGGAAATGAACAAGCCAAATACAAATATCAAGGTTCGCAAATCCCCCTTTTGTTAATAGATGAATTGACACATTTTAGCGAATCAGTCATTTTTTACCTTTTTAGTCGCAACCGTTCAACCTGTGGAATTCGCCCGTATATTCGTTGCACAACTAACCCTGATGCCGATTCTTGGATTGCAGGATTTATTGATTGGTGGCTAGATGACGAAGGGTTTCCGATTCCAGAGCATAGTGGAATTGTTCGGTATTTTATCCGACAAAGTGGCGAAATTACTTGGAGTAGTACGCGGGAAGAGTTAACGAACAAGTATCCTGACTTGATGCCAAAAAGTTTTACTTTCATTCCGGCTAAGATTGACGACAATCAAATCTTGATGAAGCAAAACCCGGAGTATTTGGCAAACCTTCAAGCGTTGCACCCGGTAGACCAAGCTAGATTGCTTTATGGCAATTGGAAAGTCAAAGAGGAATCTGGCAAGCTATTCAATCGTATTTGGTTTGAGATTGTAGATGACATTCCACCTCTGGACTACAACGGTGAAGAAGTCCGCTTTTGGGATTTAGCAGCAACAGAGGCAGCGGTTCGGTCTAATGCCTGCTATACCGCTGGAGTCAAGATGCGATTAGTTGATGAGATTTACTATGTAGTAGATGTCATTGCCGAGCAAGTTGGGCCCGTTGCTGGTGACGAGTTAATGTTGGCGACCGCTCAACAAGACGGTCTTTGGTGCAAGGTTCGGTGGGAATTAGAAGGGGGAAGTAGCGGCAAACGAGACGAAGAACACATCAAGCAATTACTTATGGGATTGCACCCAGACATTGACGCTGAAGGTGTGCGACCGATGGGAGACAAGGTTAAGCGAGCAAAACCTCTGGCAACGGACACTTTTAGGGGCAAGGTTAAACTTTTGCGAGCGGCGTGGAATGACAGATTTTTAAGCTGGATGCACGACTTTCCAGACGGAAAAATCAAGGATATTACCGATGCCGCATCCGGCGCGCACTTCTGCTTAAATGAACCCATTCGATATCAAACAGGTATTGGTTATTACAAAAGTTAAAATTATGGAATCAGGATTATTGGCAATTCGATTATTAAAGGCTAGCTTCACTAATGACTTTACGAGTTTGGCTGATTTTGGCAACGAGGATTTGCAAGTTATTCGTAAGGCTTGGAGACTGGCAAATGCACTACTGAACGAGGTCGAAGTTAAACAATTTAAACGTGTACTAGAATCTACTTTAAATGACAACTCTTTTGACTTAGGTGAGCTAGAACATAAGGATTTAGTAAACGCCGACAAAAGACAAGAAATAAAGAGCATTATCACAATTAGAGATATTAATTCATTTAAACAGATATTAAAGCCCTAGATTGATTTACACCATTCTTTTATATTTTCAATAATTTGCTCTTGAGTCATTTCTAGCATTTTTGCTATTTTATTGAATGACAGATATTCAAAAAAATACAAGCGAACTACCGCTTCTTGATATGTTAAATCAGCAATATCAACCTTTAAGATGTTTTCTACTTTACCTCTCAACTCTTCCTTTTCTAAGGAATTGATTGAGTGAGTTTCGTTATTTTGTAATTTACATATCTTAAAAGAGTTGTTCGGCTCAGCGTCTGCATTGGTCGTGTCTAAGACACTACTTATTGCGGTATCGTAGCAAGCTATATATCGGCAATCTTGATAAGCTTTTTTCGCTTTAGCGAACTCTAATTGAGTAATTCCAAACTCTAAAAGCGCTTGAAAGAACTCGGCTTTTGTAGGTGTCTGCCCTAAGACACTCAATTCTTTGAGAATTTTCTTGCCTTTCTGAAGAATCTCGTGACATTTGCGAGGTAATTGAATAGTGTTAGAGCTATCTCTAACAAAATTCAATAACCGTCCATTAATTAATGGGATTGCAAACGTGCTAAACTTAGTGCCCATTGTAGGGTCATATCTTTCGACCGCTAGAATCAAGCCTATAGAAGCGATTTGCTCTAATTCTTCATACGGAGTCGGCACTCTTGATGCGATTTTATGTGCAACAAAACGCGCTAAATTGATATTTTCTTCTACCAATTTATTGCGAATTCTAATCGTCGGATTCATTCTATAATCATAAAAAGTTACCATTTAGCTTCTTTGAATTTGTCTAAAAATCGAGTCATTTGTATTGCCTAAATTAAACCCCATTCCATTTGCGGTATCTTTGATAGCGTCTAGATTAGGCTTTATCCCTAGGGTGTTACCAAGTTTTTTCATTAAGTTGAATTGACGAATAATCATACCCTTGGCCCTTTGACCTGGAACCCATTCCAACACGTCTGCACGTGACAATGCTGAGTTAGGGCTTTCCAATTCTATAGCAATCGTCAATTCCAAAGCTTCAAGTTTAATCAAGTCTTTGTCAACCTCTTCTATCAAATAAGTGCTTTTAAGCTTGACTTCTTCTAGTGCCTTCAAAAGTGAATCAAACGCTTCAATCCCTAGGCAAAGCGCAACACGCACTCTATTAGCCGTTTGTCGTAAATCTTGCATTTTTTAATTTATCCTTGTGAAAGTTCCTGAAATCGGAGTAACTTCTTGAATACTCGTAGCTATCAAATATGGACTCTGGGGTGTTGGCAATAATTGAAATTCCCCTTTTTCTATTAATGGCTCAGGAATTCCTAAGTTTGAAATCTGTAACCCCGTTGCAATTTCTGCATTTGCTAACATCCCTGGTTTGATTACAGAAGGCATTAGCAGGGGCTCCACAAGATAACCTTTCCAAGTTTCCATAAGCTGTGCAGCGCCAGAAATAGCGTTTGGGCTTCCTTCTTGTGTCCGCTGGAATCTTGTATTTTGCGACAACTTAAGCACCGCTCTCACTAGAACAAGGGTCGTTTTAGGGACAGGATTTCCACAATTGTCAAACTCCATCTCGGAAGACGGAACCTGAAATGATAGCTTTGCATTGGCGAAAGACTCAAACGGTGAACCCATATTTTTGCAAAATAAAAAAGTAGGTGATATATCACCTACTTTCATTAAAACAGAAAAAAACCGCACAAAACAGGTTGTTAGTTATTTTGTGGAAACCTTTTAACTTTAAGCGCACCTTGAAAAATACAATTTAGCTTATCCCTTATATAATTAAGCTGATAGGGTTCAATGTGCAATTGCCCTTCCCCATGTACGTTCAATTCTCGAAAATCTGTGCCCCGTTTGAGATTCGCTTCGCAAACCTTGATATATTCGTTCATCAATCCAGTAAATTCAATAAAGGCGTGACATTGCACCTTAGTAGCTGCAACGTAAAATTGATCTGACGCTTCACGCATTTTGACTAGGCTGTCTTCTGGGGTCATGGCTGTAAACCTTCGCAAGTTAATAAATCTTCGACCGAGCAACTGAATAATTTACAGAGCTTTATAATGCGCTCTATAGCTTCCAATCCACTGCGCCCCCTTTCCCAGTTGCCATAGGTATTTTCAGTTACCTCTAACAATTGAGCCACTTCTAATTGTGTTAAGCCAGAAGCTTCTCGTAGTTCGGCTAGTCTGAGAGTAGGTTTTGAGTGAGTCATGGTATCACTAATTGTGTTGAACGTATTATACCATAACTTTTGGGTACAGCTTACTCTAATTCTGCCGAAGTCCATGCGGCAACGGGCGGACTAGTGACACCGTTCATTTTTTCAAAAGCGCTCAAACCGTTGTTTATTGCTCCAGTAAACTCACTTCGCACGGTTTGGTCAAACCGCTTAAGCCATACGTCATTCTGGCTCCAGTCTGGACTCCACGGCATCAACGTGCACCGACAACGCGGGTGGAACGGCACAGAAACATCTCGAATTCGGTAAGCTTTCAAATTTCGAGCGACACAGGTTCCGCAAGTTCGCAAGTCACCTGTGGCAATAATTTGGACATATTCAATGCCGGAATTATCGTAAGAAGCTACTACAGCCTGGTTAAAGCTGCTGAGCACTTCTGTTCGAGCAATTACCTCGGCTTTACCTTTTGTGATGCCAAGTTGATTTCTAAGTAGACTTGCAACTTTAGTCGTTCCCCAGCCTTGAATTACACCTTGAGTTACGACAGCAGTTGCTCGACTAGCAAACTCTGATGAGTAGCGATTAAGATGCGCGACAGTGTTTGCGGCCGCAAATCTAGCCGCTTCAATAGGGATTTCGCCCGATTTAACTGGCCAGTTTTCACCTGCATTAGCTCGTGTCATTTGAGTCGCTAAAGTATCTCCAGATTCATTGGTTAGCTGCAAGATTTTCTGAAATTCGGATTGCAATTGTTGGGAAGATTGAGGGTTTAAAAGCTGCAAAACATTCTTGAGTTTTTCTAATCGCAATATTGAATCTTTAGTAGCCATCAAAGAGCCGGAATTGGCTAAGGCTGGATACTTTTTTCTAAGTTCTGCTTCTATTTGTTTGTAGGCAGAATCAAGCGCTTGATTCAATGTATTTGAGGCACTGGCTTCCAACTGATTAGTTACAGCCTCAAACCTACTAATAAATTGTTGCGGGGTTGTCATTTGCTGCTACGGTTGCTGCTACTAATTGGGTTGTCATTTCTTGTTTCATTTGCGTATCAAGTGCTTCGACTTCCGCGTCAACGTCAAAGTCTTTGCTTAAAACATCACCTTTGCGCAACTCTTCTAAGAATGTTTGGCGAGTGATTTCGCCAGCGGCCCGAATCTGCAATAACAGTCCGGCTTTTGCTTCACTCATTCCGACTTCAACAATCTTTTTGTTAACTGTAATAGTTCCACCTTTGCCCGGTACGTTCATGTACAAGCACCAAGTGTCAAACAGTTGCTGGATGATACTTTCTTTGGCTCGTGCCATTGAACCAAGACTAGCTTGAGCCGTAGCTGAATCACGCGCAATCTCTGTCGCAGTAGGTGGTGCAGCATACCCACTTTGAAAGGCAAGCGTTTTCTTCTCAATGGTTAATTCAAGCTTTTCTATATCGGCTTGAGTATGTCCAAGCGCCGAGCCTGATGGTTCCACAAAAGAAGCGCTTACATTCCAAAGACAAGTATTCGGCCCTATTGTTGCAACACGAGTTTCTTCTTTGTCGGATTTTACTCTGGGAGGACTTGTTTCTTGGATTTGCAAAATAGCCATATTTGCTTTGTGCATCGCCTCGTCTTTTTCTGACTGCTTTTGATATAGCTTCAGGTTTAATTCAGCAATGTCGTAAAGTGGCGGTTTGCCATTGAAAAAGTCTGAGTCACGAGGTAGTAAGCAATAAGGGATTAGAGGTACGAAATCTAAGGTAGTTATACCTTCTTCGACTAAGACTAAATCAGTTCGCGTTGGTGTCTCCTCTATCTCGTAAACTTCATAAGCACCGGGGGTTAAAACTCTATAACGAGTAGCTTTTTTGGAACCATAACGTCCAGTCTTTTTAGTGAAGGTTTCCCGGATAGTTGCCTGAGTAACCATCATTTTATTGTTCTTGATTTCGGTATCCCAATTAATAACGTCTCTAACATCAATCAATAAAAAATAGGGACGATTTTTATATTTTGATTCAGTATAAGCATCGGTTATTTCGGCGTTTCGCTTAGGGAAATCAATCATTACAAAGCAGTGGTCATCTCTAAGACTTTTGATATCCGCTGCTTTTAAGAATACCTCTAAACTGTTACCACACAGGTCAACGTTTTCAATATTGCTTGTAATGCTTTCGTGAACGTCATCATTCAATAGAAATCTTGATAGAAACCCAGCACTGCTATCAACCGCATCAGCAAACTTTCTGTCAAAGTAGCTGCGAGCCAAGCGCTTAGCATACTCTTCTTCGGGTTCGGCTTCTTCTTTGGGTAAATACCTTGCACCTATATTGATATCAAGAACCATGCTTGAGCCGTTTCGGACAGGTGCGACCATATACCATGCCGTCCTTCCTTCATACATATCAGCTACAAACTCCCAAAATGGCAACTGATTTAAATATTCCTCGCTCAAATAAGATGGTAAATCGGGGTCTTGTTCTGTTACACGATGTTCAAATTTAGTTGCCATAGGTTACTATAATAAAGACTTCAATCTTTTATTATAGTAACCTATGCCACCTATTGAAACCGAAGTTACGACAACAACCGAGCAAGACACTACACAAGTAGAACCGCCAGACGTTGAGAATCTGTTATCAGCACTGAAGAAAGAGCGTGAGGAAAAAGGCAATTTACAAAAGCAACTCAACGAGAAAGCTGCAAACGAAAAAAAACTAGAAACACAATTAGAGCGAGTTAAGGCTATTGACCCAGACCAATATCTAAGGCTGAAGCAAGAACAAGCCAATAGAGACGAAAACGCTCTACTCCACCGACAAGAATTTGACAAAGCAAAACAGCAATATTTAACCGAAGCTGAAACGGCCCGCAAACAAACGACCGAATTAAAAAAACAGTATGATAATCTGTTAACTCGAACTGCTATTGAGAAAGCATTTTTTGAGGCCGGTGGGCGTAAGTCTAATTTTGATTTATCGGCTCAGGGAACAGAAGACATAACACCTGTTGACATGATTTTATCAACTTTCCAGAACCGAATCAAACTTGAAGAGGACGGTCGAATTGTCTTTCTTAACACCAGTGGCAATATCGAAATAACCAGCGAAGGAAGGCCAAAGACAATCGGCGAAAAAATGATTGAGCTCAGAAAAGGTTCAATGGGTGCGTTGTTCGAGCCTGAAAACACAAATTCGGGAACAGGTGCAACTCCAACGGTTAGCTCTAACGGAAGACAAGTTAAAGTCTTTTCCGCAGACCAAGCTCGAAACGGTCGGGCAAGTATAGATGATATCGCCTCTGGAAAAGCAATTATCACTCGATAATCAAACTCACTACTAAATATTTTTTAAAGTCGGGACTACCCGGCTTTTTTGTTGACACTAAAACTAGCCCAAGGTTGGCGTGATGCCTTTCTTCTGCGAGTGATTCAAAGCGCGGCTGAATACTCCCCCCTTCATTGATAAAAAAGTGCCTAACAATTTAGAAGCAGTAATCCCTAGAATCCTGGCCCAAGGTTTAGTAGCATTGCGTGAAAACTCCATCATGGGTGCGCTTGTTAACCGAAATTTCGACACCGATGCACGTCAACGCGGGTCAACCGTAGACGTACCAATTCCTTCAAGTATGGGCGATGCCGTTGATGTGATACCTAACCACATTCCATACCCCGCTCCAGCAATTACGCCAAGTATGGTGCAAGTAAAGCTTGACCAGTGGAAGAAGGTTGAGTTTGCGATGACCGACAAAGATTTGGGACAAATCATGGACGGTTTCACGAATTTACAAGTTTTAGAAGCGGCTCGAAGCTTGGCTAACTCAATTGACAAGTCGATTATGGGTTTGTACAAGAAAGTTCCAGGCAGTGCCGGAACCGCTGGGCAAACACCTTTTCAGCCAGAAGTAGCTGGAACTTACGCATCGCATCGCGGACTAGGCGCAGCACAAGAAGCGAGAAAAGTTTTAAACCGACAACTTGCTCCAATGGCCGACCGCCGAATTATTTTAGATGTTGATGCTGAGGCGAACGCAACCTCACTTCCTCAGTTTATTTCCGCTAGCGACTCTGGCTCTATTGAGACAATTCGTGAGGGGATGATTGGTCGGAAGTTGGGTTTTGATTGGTACATGAGCCAAAATAGTTTGACTCATGTGACTCAAGCGGCTGGCACAATTGTCACGTCGGGAGTGGCTAATACGATTGGTGTAAAAACTTTAACGACTTCTGGCGCAACTGTTGCACCAATTGAAGGTGACTTATTTAGGATTGCAGGCGACCCAATGGGGTATGTAGTGGGAAAAGATGCAACATTGACAAGCTGGCCAATTTCTCCGGCACTAAAAACAGCTCCCGCCGCCAGTACAGCCATAACGGTTATACCTAGCCACGTTGTGAATATGGCATTTCACCGAGATTCTTTTGCGCTGGCAGTTCGTCCGCTGTTAGATATTGACCCTGTTGGAAATCGAATCGAATCCTTTACAGATGACTTGTCAGGAATGACAATGAGACTGGAAATCTCTCGCGAGTACAAGCAGACAAAATTCTGTTTTGATGTACTTTACGGATGCGCTGTCATCCGTCCAGAAACTGCGGTTAGAATCCTAGGATAAAGGTTAATAACATGGTTGAGTTGATAAAAGTTAAGGACAATCGCCGTTCAGATTTAGAATTTGTCTTGATTGAGGCTGCCGACCTTAACAAAGAGTTTCACGCAAGAATTGAAGAAACGACAATTCCCGTTTCTCCCGATTTACCTACTGAACCACAACGGCAACTTTTGCTCGAATCCAAGACAAAGAGCAAATCACAAAAGGAGGTAGAAGGAAATGCCTAATGGAACAATCGCAACATCGTTTGCTAACAAAATCCAAGACGCACTGCTTGGCGGAATTAATCTTTCACCACCGAGCAAGCATATTGGGTACACGATGACAGCATCAGGGTCAAACGGATTTGGGGCCGAACCTGTTGGCGCTAGTTACGCTCGAATTAGTGCAATTCCTAATATTTGGAGCGTCGCGACTGATGGAACTACGACCAATATTGCAGACTTGGAAATGCCACGGGCATCTGGAACACAAGGAACTCCGGTTGCGTTGACGATTTACGATTCAAGTATTGGTGGCAATCCGTTAGTCTTTATTCCGATTGACGGGTCTTTAACTATTCAGAATCGAAACAGTTTAATTATTCCCGCTGGTGTAATTACCCACAGATTCAAAGCAACTTCGCATTATAGCCAATACTGGCGAACTGCGATTATGAATTTTATCTACTTAGGGACACCATTACCAATCGAGCCGATTTTGTGGGCTGGATACACAAGTTCAGCCCCTACGGCGACCGCAAGCGGAACGGAACCCGTAGCTGCTGAATACGTTAGGCAATCACTTAATAATAATAAGACTTCATTCACCTCAGCCGTGAATGGTAGCTTGGGAACTGCTTTAAATTTGCAATTCCCGATAAGTGCAAGCGCCCAAGGCAATATTTCTCATGTTGCATTGTTTGGCTCACAAGCTGGCGGCCCGTATCTAGCCAGCGCCCCCCTTGTTCCAAATGTAGCGATGACTGTCAACGCACAGATGATTATACAAGCAGGTTCGTTTACTCTTCAACTTCGATGATTGGAAAGGATGTTTACCAAAGCATCCTTTTAAACTTTTGAACTTATTATCATGCCTCAATTTTTCCCTGCCGCACCAGCGTTGACCGAGACTGAAACTGTTGATATTCTAGCGTCAGGATTGAAAAAACGCATTTATCCTGATGCTGTAGCAGTTTCCGAAACTGAATCTATGGCCACGGCACTAGGCCTTAAATGGTTTTTGTCAAAAGAATGGTTGGGAGAAGTAGAAACCGAATCAAGTGGAAAGGCTACGGCGATTGTCAAAAACTTTCCAATAAGTTCAATCAAATCTGAAACTGAAACTATTTGCTCGAATTTAGCCATCTGGCCAGAACCTCCAGCTCCTACAGCCGTCATCTCTTGCACTGGAAAAGATTTGCATCAGCAAAGCCTAAGACAAGGTAACTCGCATCAAATTAGTCTAGCGATTAATTTCACGGAAACAACTGTTGCGGCTGTCGGGTTATTGCAGGTAGTTTTCAAGATTAATCAACCGGGGACAGAGACAGTTGTTCTAGCTAAAACGAGATTCAGCGCGCCCGGTGGGATAATCACTGACTTGACTCAAGATTTGGGAGACGGGAAAATATTACTTTTGACTGCCTTGCAACTACGTCCTAATCAAATTATTTTCTCTGGTTCAGAATCAGAGTTTGACTTTGTTGTAATAGTTGAAAATAGCACAATTAGTCAACGAGCCAATGTTGCAAGCGGAACTATTATTTTAACCAGGGGTTGATAATGCTTAAAAATTATTCGAGGTTTACGATTAATGGCGAAAAAGCCGACGGACAATCACTAAAAGCTGGAAAAGATTATGAATGTCAAATAATAATTCAAGGAGCAAATCAGACAGGCGCAACACTTAAGTTTTTAGCTAAGAAATTAATCACAGACCCTGACTCTGCGGCTATTTTTACGGTAACTGGCGCGGCAATGATAACTACAATCGGAACAAATTCCTTAACCGCAACTTTTGTCATATCCGGCGCCGATACTGATAATCTTGAAAGCGGATTGAGCTTAATTTACGGAATTCAACGCACAATTGGAACGCAAGATGCTGTAGTTGAAGAAGGGAAGCTTAAAATTGAAGCCTCAGTCGTTAAGTAATGGAATATAGTAAACTGCGAGAACGAATTATCAAAGCATTGGCTGGTGAATTAGGAATTTACACTTTCGCCAACAATACTTCTGTTCCTGCAATTGCTATCGCCTCAAACAGGCCTTATCCGCAACCGGGAACTAGCGTCTCAGGACTAGAAGTGGTTGTTTATCCACGAATCTCAACCGATGCTAGTTTTTTATTAGGTGGAACACTGCTCGAACATGAAAGCAGGTTAGTTTTAAATCAATGGGATTTAACCAAGGATACAACTTTTGCTCATTATTTGCTAGTAGCTAACCTTTGGGATTCGATACAAAGAATTGGGCCTCGAATTCTAGCAGACGGGTCTATGCAAACAGTAGAGAGTCAATCTTTTTACTTGCGAGAATCTACTATCATCAACTGGCAGAGATAATTGGTGACACTAATACTACAGTTAATATTTTTAACCTAATGGCTGTAAGAATAGCTTCTCACGCTCCAACCCAAGGAAAGGCGACCGAACTATACGTTGCCGTTTTGCCTAGTGGAAGACGAACAAAACCTCTAAAATGTACTTTAACCGCGACAGCGGCCGCTAAGGGTGCAGTTTTAATTACGGTTGCTGGATTGACGACCGCAGTGATTCAAAAAGGCCAATACTTAATGTTTGTGGGGACTGATGGCGAAGAATATCTTTGTCAAGTTAACGCGACTACTGTGGCAAATGCAACCTCCCTAACTGTTGTAGCCTTGCCCGAGGCTATCCCGACTGGTGCAATCGCAGAGTTCCCCACGTATATCTGGGATAGAAAAAACGCCGACCTTGACCGCGCATACAAGTTCTCAGGTGTAACAACTTTTAACACGGGTGGAGCTCAAGATGGCATCATAACTGGTGTTGACAAGAAAATCTCATTACCTGGTTTATACTATTTCAAGAACGCCGGGTATAAGACTATTAAATGGTGTTCCGAGAATCAACGCGAATTCTGGATAATTCGGGAAATGACTGCACCGACTGACGCCTACCTTTCCGGCGACCGTATTGAGGGCCCTGCCGTCTGCCCTGGTATAAAAGAAGGTGCGCCAGATGAAGGTTTCGTAAACGCAGATATAGATATAATACTACTCGGAAAGATAGTTGAAACAGATCCGATTCCTACCGTGTAATTGAATTATGCAACAATTTTTTAGATGTTTGCGTTCCTTGGATGTTTTCGCTTGCCATTGTTGGACAACAGATAATACAGTACTCGCCGGAATTCTATTAGTCAAGGAAACAAAAGCCCAAGGAACTACTTGCACTCTAAAAGATGGTGATTCAGCCAAGCAAATAACGGTTCAACTTCCCGACAATCTAAATCTTGTAAACCTCAATATTGAATTACAAATCAAACTCTAAATTATGACAGAAGAAACCTTGTATCCGTTTAAATCTTACCAAGAGGACTTCGGCATTCATGTGGTATCCGATGGCATTGGCAATGAGATTGTTTTACCTAAGTACGGCAGCCTGACTTGGATTGAGGAGGATTTGATTAACTCGTATATTCTTAACGCTGACAAAGATAAAGGCGGTCTAAAAATACCTATGAGTGCAGCCGAATCTGAAACCGTTTCTCAGCTTTTACAACTTCGCGCCGGGAAAAAGCCAAATGAGTTTCTTTCAAGGGAAGAGACTCTAGTGATACCTTCTAAAAACGGTAAAACTAAACGCCCTATGTCGTCCCTGTTAGTTCACGCTATTTACGAATATTTCACAATTGACGAGAGGAGTGGATGGAAAGAACGGAAGTTAGAAGTTCCTCCATCGCCAGAGCAGCAAGTAGAAATAGACGCTGCGCCTAAGACTGAAAAAAAATAGATTGGGGTAACTATTGGTGGAGATTACAACTATATTTTCCCAATGACACTCGATTCAATGCTGACAATTTTGCATATCAGCCGTTAATTCTAGTTTTTCAAGCGTTAAGGGCCATTGACAGGCATTTACTAGAAAATGCAAATCAAAACGCGATTCCAATTGCGGGTCTAGGAGTAGCAGCCTTATCATCTCAGGGAGTTAAAGACCCAAAGATTGAGTGGTTTAACCCTTATCCTAAGATGCTTGAGAACTTCGATGAGACGACAGTGCGAATCCCAGACCATGTATCCGAAACATTTTCTCAACTGTCTAGAGAGGGAAAAGTGCCAAGCTGGGCAACTAATTACTTGGAGGTCGATTGATGTCATTGCAAGAATTAGAAAACAAAATTGAGCAAGCTTTCAAGCAAACCTCTTTTCAGTTTGGGGTAGAGATGACGCAAATCATTTCTGAACCCGGCGCTTTCCCGGGCTACAGTGGCGACATTGTGGATACAGGCGCATTCAGGGCGAGCCAGTTAACGCTATTTCCTACTAGATTTCTTGCTGATTATATATGGGGTGTCAACTATGCAATCTACCTTCATGAGGGTGTCACTTATCAAAACGGAAATAGCCGACCGGGTAGACCTTGGACGTGGGAGGCTTTAAGGCGGTTTGACTGGGAGCGTAAATTTGCAGAAAACTTACAAAGACTTTTGTGACAATGCTGCACAAAAAGATAGAAATACTTCAAGCCTTCCAAAAGGGATTGTGGTCAGGAGAGTTAAAGTTTTTAGTGTTTGGATTGACGGTGATTACAGCAATAAACGTAGTTCTGTCTATCAATTTACTTACAAAACTTACAAAAATAAGGAAAGAAACGAAGAAGGTAGAAGCTAGAAATGAAGCTCTTCGGGCAACTAACAGAAACTTGAAAGATACTCTTAAACGGCTGAATACCGCTACCAAAGAAAACCAGGAAAGAATAGAGCTTTTAACGTTGCAGATGGAGCAAGTACATCACTGGTTAAGTCGGTTGACTATCACTGATTTTATCCGCCCTGATATGGATACAACCGACGTAATGGATGAACTAACAATAAGAGCTAATTATGCAAAAAAGGAAGAAAAAAACGAGGACTAAAAATGAGTAACCCAACAGTAATTAGCTATGTAATCGTAGCAGCTTCAACCGCTGTAATCGCTCTAACCGTTAATTATAACCTATTGATTTGGTCGGGGAAGTCAATTCCTGATTCAATGGTTCCATTAATAACAGGGCTAGCGACTGGAGTATTTACAGCCGTAACATTTAAACCTCCTGATAAGCCGGGAAGGGAATAAATTGATGTATTATCATGCCAGAATATCAAGCTTCTCAAACATTGGAGAATCCAAATTCTACCCTAGAGGAATTGCTAAATGCTTTGGAAGATATGGCGGTTCAATATGGCTATATCTCAGCTATGGCAGGGCATGGATTGAGAGAAAATATTGAAACTGACTTAGTTAGAACTCTCTGCATCATCAAAATCATCAAGTTACGAATTCATAAAATTAATCATCACGAGAATATTATGACTACTCAAAAATTACTGAACGTTGACCATTTCGACCAAAACGACAATGATTCTAATTTGTTCGGCCCCGGCTGGAGACAATGTTGCATGACATCAAACGCGATGGCCGCCAACTACATCTTAAAAAAGCATGGTTTAGAATCGTTGAGTGCAGCCGCGAAACGCTTAGGGTACAGCGAAGGGGAATCGTACTATGGGCGCATTCTTAATACCTACGGCGACACGACAGACCATACAGCAAACACTCAAGCACTAGCTGAACTTGGGCTTGAGTCGTACTTCAGCACGTCGTTAGGCATTAACCACGCAATCGCCTCTATCAATGCAGATATGCCAATGCCAGCGGGGTTTATTTACAAAGGTTCAGGACACATTGCTTGTATTACTGGTTTTGACAGAGGCACACAAGAAATTATCGTAAACGACCCCTATGGGATTCGCCAAGCTGGTCAAGATTTTTACAGAGTAATTGGTGGCTACTCGGGCAAAAATGACCGTTATAGTTTTGACTTGATGCGAGACATTTGGGCTAATCCGACTGATGGCTGGGGACGGATATTTACTAAAGTTAATGGCAAGCCAACAGGACTTTAAGCTACTAGAAATAAGAAGCCCCGCAACTGATTAGCTGCGGGGCTTCTTTGTTAAATGTACTTATCAAGAGTTAGCAGGAAATCCATCTCTAAGTAAAAATTGGTCATCTAAATAATGCCCTTGAAAAATGCTAACTTCATGCTCAGCGTTTTGTTTAGCTCGATTACGCCAAATATTGTCTACCAATGAAGTAGAAAAGACAATCCCAATGTAATATGACTCAATATCCTTCCATGTTGGATCATAGGCGCGACCGTCGGTGTCAATAACCCAAGCGTGGGGAATCGGACAACAATCGTCAGCAGCAACGGCATAACCTTCGACATATTTCAGGGTGTCGCTATACAAGACTAACTGCTGACAATTGGCGTAGCAGAAATTAGGGCGACCACGCTTGATATGCCGGGGGCGGACAAGAGGTTTCATCTCTTGCCCAATATCTAATAAAGCTTCCTCAAATGAGCAATACTTCCAATTTGCTCTACTCTGTTTTGTCTTTTCGGTTGTATACCTTGATGCGTCTCTTAAGAAGCTTAAAAGAGTTCTTTGTTCAGACGTAGTATTAATCATGGGCAAAAGCAGCTAACCGCCGTTCATACTCTACGACTCGATTCTTGAAATTATTTTTAGCGTCGTCTAAGGTATCGTAATAACGACCGCAAGAAAATCCATCAGTTCGCGTGTTATAAAAATGTGTTACCCATTGCCCTCCCCATGTCCATTGCCTGAGTGTTATGTAACCGGGCGCTTGTCCGCCGCCACCGGGGACGGGATAACTTTTCAGGATACTTTTGCTTTGGATGAATTCGGGTGTCAGGCGTGTCATTTTATTTGGTTAGCGTGAAGTGGTTAAGGGAGGGTTGCAGTCTCCCAGTTTGCGTGGATCAGGAAAGCAAGCAATCTATCTGTTGTCGTTTCGTCCTCGTCTCTTCCGTGTACAAACCTCTTTCGTCATCCGTGTGAGAGCACCATCTGTCAATATACGAGTCATAGGCAATATGCCAAAGATATTTTCCAACGGTTAAGAAATAAAAACCTGGGCTAACTTTGACAGTCTTTCCGGGGTTAGCTCGTGACCTTGACTCGCATTGTTCTATGTAGTGTATTTGTTCTTTTTGTGTCATGGTGTTTAGCGCGGGTAGTACAAAGTGGCTTATGTATACTACTATATACGCTACTCACTGGCTTGTCAAGCGTTTTGGAAAAGTATTTTGCAAAGTAAGTTAAAACGTATACGGCATAACACTCTGCGCGGATTAGCTTGGTTTGCGACAGCACTAGGATTGCTTGTCAGGGATAAGCGTGATACTCTCAGGTGCGCCCGGTTCAATATAAGCGTTCACACCAAATACCTTGGTATGCTCCCCGTCAAATATTGAATTAATTGTTTTGATTAATGGAATGTTTCGCATCGAGTGTGACGGGATTACCGAAGTTGCTGCAATTTCGGTATTAGTAGGAATATATGTAACCTTTGGATAATAAACTTTTATAGTCCACATTTTGATTTTTCCCAATCTGTTAATTCACAGCCGTACAGTTTTTTAAATTGCCTTTTAACTTGATTCATCCATTCAGTATATATTTCTTGTCGTGGCGGTTCCAACGTCTGTGCTTGCTCATCTTGGAATAAATTAACTTCAAGTCTAATTACTAATTGCTTAAAATCCTTAGTAAATATAAAAGCTTGATTAATTCCTAACTCTTTCGATTCGGGATTAGAAAAATTATTCCAAACTGAACACGTCACCCAACGCTTTTCCCATTTCCTGTTTCGTAAATTTGGAACCCTTACCTGCTCTGTTGCAATCAGTATCTCGTGTTCGCCTGTAACATCTTTTAGTTCTCGATGTTTTAGTTCAACTTCAAAAATACGAGTTGGTATGTTTAACGTCTCAAATCCCGGCATATTAATTAATACTAATTTGTGATTATTTTAACATACAATATCGGCTAAATTAGCTAGAATAATTAAAACTAAGTGAGTAATAGTATGTACCAAAACTATATTGATGAAATAGAATCGCTCAAACGGGAATTAGAGCAGTCTCAAATCGCCTACAATGTGCTACTGAGTTCGCAGACAGGGTATATAGGAAGACTGTGGGACGAAATACACAAGCTACGGATTGCCTTAGCTATAGTGCAATAAAATCAAACTCCTTAACCTTACTTTTTCCGGTACTTGAAATACTGCATTTTAGCCCAGTCTTCTTCAGGGTTTAAGCTTCTACGGCTTCCGACTTCCTCAACAAATGCCCATTGACTGTAATTGAATTTAGCGACATCTAGCGTTGCAATAATTTGATTAACAAACGAGTTAAAGTTACTAAATTTCTTTCTTAATTTTCGCACATCTTGAATAAATCCAACGCCTTTAATACCTGCTAGATTCTTGATAAATTGTCGTTTCTCAATATCTGATTTTTTCTGACTGATGTAAATTGTACGGTGTGTGTAGAAATTGCTTAGCGCCCAATCATTTGAAGATTTCCCTTCTATATCAATATCGGGGATTCCTAATTTCTTTGCCAAATAAACCCAATCAGAGAAGGTTGCCCAATTAGCGCGAGAGCTAGAATTTGCAAAACTTCCAACTGCCCAATCGGCAGATAAGCCGTGATGGTTCACAAGCTCACAAATGCCATCAATATTGCTCGACTGATTGCCTAAGTCTTTTGACTGCTTGTAAATACTAGCGCGTCCTTTCAGCCTGTAATTACTCCAAGCCCATCCCTTCTCCAGTCCTAGCCGTTCTTCTATGTAACGTAACTCGCCTACAGAAAGCCCCTGCTGTTCCGCGTCCATTTGTTGCACAAAATTATCAATCAACCAATCAAGCGAATAATTATTTTGCTCTTTCTCTTTTGCCAATTCGTCAATTAGAAAGCGTCCCCGGTAGGATGACTTAACTCTAATTTCTAACTCTATTTCATTCGGATTCAGCCAGCGTTCACCGCGCTTCGAGCGATTACCTTTAGTTAGTAATAACTCTGTACCGCATTTTGGACAATTGCAAGATTGAACATCTTTAAAAGTATCGGGAAAAACAAAACCACAATTAGAGCATTCTAAATACTCAAGTTGCTGGGGTTGAATAAAATCTAAGTGCCAATTACGGGGATTGTCTGGCGGCCCGAAACCAGCCTGACTCCAGGTGGTTGTATGGTCAATAATTATCAATTCTTTACCGTCTGGCTTTGGTCTGAATCCACGCCCTAGAGACTGTAGCCAAACAATCAGACTCTTTGTAGGACGCACAAATTGCACTGCTTCAATATCGGGAACGTCAAACCCTTCACTGACAATTCCACAGTTACAGAGAACTAGAATCTGTCCATTTCTAAACTGTTCTAGAATCCGTTTGCGCTCGTCTTTTGGTGTGTCGTAGTCAAGGTGCGCCGCTGGAATTCCAACCTGTAAAAACCAGTTTCGATATTCCAAACTCCGAGCAATATCTACCGCAAAAACAACGGTCTTTCGCCCATATAGTTTCTCTATCCACTCCGCCACAATGTCAACTGGTTCAATCTGCGCTGACACCTCCCTGCTCAGTTGACCGATGGCAAAATCACCAGCTAGTACCTTGACTTTTGAGGTGTCGACAACTTTCTTGGCGACGAACAACGTGTACTCAGACAAGTAACCTGCATCAATTAGCTCTCTTACGGACGGGCCGCAGATTAGCTTATCAAAACACGTTTTCAGATTCTGTCCATCCGTCCTGATTGGTGTTGCCGTACAGCCTAGTATTTTCGCGTCTGGATAGTAATCAAGTATTTCTTGGTAGGTTTGTGACGTTATATGATGAGCTTCATCAACTACTACCAACGCCGCTTCTGGCTTCTCTCGGTTGATTAAAGTTTGAACTGATGCGACTTGAATCAAACAGTCTTTACTGTACGGGTAGCCAGCTTTGATGATACCTACCGCGTGTCCTGTGATTGATTCTAACTTTTGCTGTGCTTGTAACAACAACTCTTCCCGGTGCGCTATTACCAGTACAGGCAAATTTTGATTTGTGAATTTCTGAGCCTGCCTAGCGAAAACAACAGTTTTGCCGCCACCCGTAGGAAGCTGCATCAGCACTCGGCGACAAAGAAGCCAAGCTAGGTCAATTTCGGCGTCTAATATTTCTTGATAGGGCCGAGGTGGGTAGGATTGAGCGGCTACTGTCATATTTCAGACTTTTGGTTAGTTGTTATCATGCTCACCATAATAATCGTCATCAAATATTGTTCTATCTTCCACTCGCGCAATGTAAGCGCGTCGTGTATCGTGTGCTAGGATTGCATTGCACGCTTCCTCTTCCTCTACACTAACACTTGATTCTCCAAAGTCTAACGCTAGCAAATTCGCACTTGCCCCAGTCTTTTTTCTGGACTTTGTGGGTGAAGCTTTCCTGTCTTTGGCACGTTTATCAGCTAAAGCTTTCCTCTCAGCTTGCGCTTGCGCTACTAAATCCGCTTTTTTCTTCTCTTCCGCTTCTTGCTTTTGGACTAACAGCCACCGCTGACCGACAGAACACTTGCGGGTACGCTCGACTACTGGCGTGTTTGTGAAACATTCATCACACCATGCGTCAAGTCTCAAGGGCGGAAAGCTTTGGGTAAGTTTGGAGAAAGTCCTACATTTGCTGCATCTCTTAACTAATATTCTAGCAGATGCTAAAGCATTTACACATTGCCTCAATCCGGGCGACCGAGGCATACTGTAGAAATGTTTAAGGAGATTGTTGACTGTACCTAGCAGTTGCTCGGTAACTTCAATATCTTTGGGATCAGGAGAACTCTTAATAGGTAGGGCTTGCATGAGGCTTGATAGTAACAGTTAATATTATCATTTTACGTCAATTATCAATTCTTGTCAAGATAAAGATTGGTTCTATTCCGTCTTTATTTTCTACCTTTGCGAAAGTTTGTAGCTATCAAACTTGAGAACATATCAATAGCCAAAAATAGGATGTTGATTAAGAAATTGTACAATTGATTCGCCAAACTGGGTGTGAACATTTTCTGCTATCAAGATTTCAGATTCTCGATTATAAAAGTCGATTTGTATAATTTTCACAAATATTTTTAAATTACAAGCCCACAAAAAAACCCGCTTACGCAGGCTTAAAGGAAAACCACTTCAAACGAAAACACACTTAACCGTCACTTGCTAACACCAACTGTTGCTCGAATGTGTCGATTATTTAATAATATAGCAGAGTAGTCAAAATAAGTCAACATACAAAAAACCCGGCTGTGAGAACCGGGCTTGTGATGAAAGATGTCAACTGTTCTTCTTTAAAACACATAATCAGCAAGCGGTCAAAACCCAATTAGCAACTCATACTCGTCTCCTCAATTGTAACTACTCCCAATTAGCCTCGGCTTAATTCAAGTCTTGCGCGGCTAGCCAGTGATTCAATATCACTGGCACATTTGTCTGTAGCGCATCAGGGCATGGAATTATCCTAGCAAGAAATTCAATCTGAGTCAAGTATTTAGTCATAGTAATTTACAATACTTAAACCAAGCTCAATCACTGCTAACTAAAATCATGTCAGTCTCCGCTTACCATCTTACATTTGCTAAAGCTTACAGCCATTATTTAGCTGGCGACATAACAGAGAAAGGTTTGATTGGTTTTTACCTTAGAATCCACAGCGTCCAAGTAGAGGAGATATTCACAGACAGTCCTGCAAAGGAGAAATTAAGAATGATATTGGGATTAGAGCAATCAACTTTTCACAAAGCTTTAACCGAGCTACACGTTGAATCATTGACCCATTATATTGTGTAGCGTTTGGAAAGGTTTGAAATGTGGTATTATTGTTCTATATTGAGCGACATCCGTTTAATACAACGAAAGACAACCCGGTAGCACGGATTGCCTTTCTGCAAGAAGACTGATAAGTGTCTGACTATTTCTAAAGTCAATTACTCTGGGAGTCATCCGCTACAAGCGAAATTGAGCAACCACAATTTAACTGATAGAAATAATTCTATCAGACAACACTGTCCATTGTCAATCACTTGACGTACATTTCGGTAATTAATATTGGTAGAAACAATCATGCTTCAAACTAATTCGGATAATCAGATTCACGTAGTCCCTAATACCTCAAAAAAGCCAGTCTTTTATAAATTAGATAACAAGGAATGGCTGTCTGTCGCTAGACAACAGCTTGAGCAGCTAATTCAGTACAACACACGCATCAACCTAAATCAAGATTATGACTAATGCTTGGCACGACTATCGCGGCTACAAAATCACGACGAATGAGACCTTTGAGGATATGCAAGATAGAATCGCTAGGGGGACAGCCGAACCAGTGGTTACTGGTTATTATTTCTATGTCTGGCGGCGTGTTAGGGACGACGAAGCGTTCCGGCGACTGCGAAAACTAACCTCAGTAGATTCCCCGACTGAATCTGAGGCAATAATCAAGGCACAGGAAGCGATTGATGAGCTTTTGAATAAAATGGTAGATAAGGATGAATAGAGAAACGATAGCATTAGGAAGGCTTGACACTTTAGATGCTTATTCTTGGCAAGAACGTTGCAGGAGCTGGAGAAATGACCCTACTTGTGGCGAGGCCGTTTACAATGTTTTTATGTATGTGTGTGCTGGCAACAAACGAATTACAGTCGAACAGTTAGAGGATTATATAGGGCAACTTCCTTCAATGTTTTTAAAGGCTTTTAAGGTTGTACCACCAGTGTTTATCTCAAGAAGAGAGTTGTACAAAATCACGAAAGAAAATGGAAGGTTTTGGGGGTATTTGTTAGCTAAAGAGCGATATCCCGATTTCCCCGAAATAGAAGAGGTTCGCATTGAACTTTTCTCCACTTCTGAAAAAGAGTTTGACAGTATGGAGCACGTAGCTTTTTTTGTTGAACAGTTCACACAAGATTATAGTAATCCTGATTTCCTGCTTTTTGCGGAGGAATCTGTTTACGATATTGCCCTTAAACTAGCTGATGACAAAAGTAGACCAGCAAGGCGTGCGACAATTCACGCTTACAGGCTACGAAATAAAGCCGAGGCGATTGATGAGCTTTTGAACAATTCAACCGAGGCATCACTATGAGCGACAGATTCACGAGTACAATTGATTTGATGAATGGTGCCGATTTAGTGGTTAAAGCTGGCGACACTTTTAAACTTGATTCTGCTAACCGACCTGGGTATTTGCAACAGGATACTCACTATATCAGGGTTGGAATTTTAGCTAATCCTGAGCAGGTGGTTGAGGATGCTAATAAGCTCTCTAGTTACTTAATGGAACGGGCGATTGCATATTATCGCGGGCATAAAATGCCTGGGTTGTATAAAGATTGGCAAAGTCGGGAACAATTAAATCCTGATATAGCGAAAACAATTTGGAATTATTACAAAAAACCGAAGTATAATTGAAGTAAACGGTCAAAATATTATCAAAATGGGAACCCAAAATCTTTCTTCTGACGAACTACGTGAAATTATCAATAATCAACACCTGATTATTGACGACAAGACCGAAGCGTTCTTAGCTTACGAACAGACCTGGCAACACATTGATTTAGTAATGCGGTTGTTGGCATCGGCGCAAATTGAATTAATGAAACGCGCTGTCACTCATGATAGGACTAAACTGATTACGCCTGAACGTGAAATGTTTGCCGAGATGACGAATAAACTCCGGGAATTAACTTATGGTTCGCCAGAGTACAAAGACGGCTTGGAGCAAATGAAACGGCAAGCTTTAGGGCATCACTATGAACACAATCGGCATCATCCTGAATTTTTTGAGCCACGGAAAAAGAGCAACGAGCTTGAAAGACATATAGCCATAGCAGTTCATACAACAAATCATATAAACCCTAACATTGTTGAGCTAGACGATATTTATGGATACGAAGATTTAGTTAGATACCTTCAGTCTAAGCAACTTGAACACGTTAGTTCGGTTAACAATATGAACTTGTTTGATTTAATTGAAATGTTTATTGATTGGAATGCTGCTTGCCAGAGACACGCTGACGGCGACATTGATAAAAGCATTAAGATTAACACTGCTAGATTCGCGTTGTCGCCGCAGTTGGTAGAGATATTCAAGAATACTATACCTTGGGTACAGGATGCGTTCGCGGGGCTGAATACTCAACAGGATATTCAGCCACCGAAGTGATAGTGATTAATCTTGCAGCCAGGTTGGTAGAATTTCCATTTTAAGCCTCTTGCTCTGTGTGCAGAGGATGCTCGGCTAGGTATTGATTTACTGCCACCACCAATTCTTCCAATTGTTGATGAGAACAAGCAATGACTACAAATTCATTGGTTCCCGCCTCGGTTTGGGTAGAGAAGCATAAAGCCCCTAGATAATATTTGACCAAGTTACTAGGGATTGTCGTATCGCCAATTAATACTCGACTTCCTTTTTTTTGATAATTCATGAGTTGTTTTTGAAGTGGTTTCGATTCAGTGGAAAGCTAGAAAAGTTACGACCATTGTTGATGAGCAATCGATTCTATTTCGTAACAGCTAAAAGCTAAAATTAGGCGACCTGTAGGTGTTAACTTTTCGACTATGGCTTCTGGTGTCAATACTTGACCATTAGCTCTCATCACTTTAAGGTTGCTGATAGCCGCTATAATAGCACAGCGGTCTTTTACTGGTAGTGCTTTGTAAGCTTTTAATGACTCAAGATGACGGGGTGTAAGTGAGTTGGATTGTGTCATGATGTGTTTTGTTTAATATGGTTCGTTTGCGGTTCTATTCAGTCATACTGCGGATTGGCGTTAGTGACAATTGCAGAAGTTCGGTCTTAGCTAGTCCAGTCTTGAGTGCCATAGCTTCAGTGCGCTCACTTCTTGCCAAAAAACTCATGTCAGACTTCCTGATACAGAGCCATCTATTTTGACTTTCTTCTATTGCGTAGAGTCCTGCTTTCATTGCTTCAATTCTGAGTTGTTCGATTGAGTGTGTCATTAGTTTTTTTAGTAGGATTTGCCGAGAGTGAATCGCATTACTAATTTAGGAAGACTTAACAAGACTACACCAGTATTAGCGACAGCTTCTCCATATTCTTGCTTCATTTTTTCAACGATTACTAACTGACATTGACTTGAAAATTCTCCAAAAGTATTACTTCCAAATCCGGCTAAGGGCTTTTTGTCCGCAGCCCTGTCTGCGTCTTCCCAGAAATCTGCAACGACTAGCAGTTCGTTTTTGTTTGCTTTGAATTTGCATCCGCAACATTCATAATTTGTGTGAGTTATTATTGAGATTGTCACTGGTTTAGTAATTTTGGTAGGATTGGTGTGCAGAAAGTAGGGCGGGTTGCGCCCTAGCGGCGTTTATTTCTTAACTAAAATTGTAAAAGTTCCAGAACCGTTAAGGTGAATAGCCACTTGCCATAGAAACTCTCTTTCGCGAGTTTGACCTATGTTGCCTATTGACCGAGATTCATAAGCCCTATCTCTGGACTTTCCCCATTTGTATTGCTTGACCCAAACACTTCGTAACCAGTTAACTTGCTTCTCGGTTAATGTGTAGGGACGCTTGTATTCTAAGAATGCGCCAGTATCTGTAACGTTCCAAGTTTTCCAGTTATCTGCAAACTTTTTGGCTACTTCGTCAGCTTGCTCTTCAAGTGCGACCGTTACGACTGTGGTTGTGGTGCTCATTTTTGTAGTCAGCGCTTCAGTGGTTTACATATACTACTATATAGGCTACTCACTGAAATGTCAAGCGTTTTGATAAAGTATTTTTGGAATAGGGTTGAAACATATGCACGACAAGCGTTTTAGCTATTGCGATAGTAGCACAGCCCAAACTTGCACAGGCTGCATATACACGTGCGGGCGGGTGCGCGCGATTCTGATATAAAGAGGGTGGACAAAACAAAAGCCACTAGGTCGGTTAGGACTAGGTAGCTTTTGGTCGGTCTTCCCCGACTGTCAGCGTATTATCGGGCCGCTATTTCCCTAAGTTGATTATAAATCAGAGTTGTTGGGAGGCTTAGTAATTTTGCTAATGTGTAACGCCAAATCTTCACTCACCTTGGCGGCAATCTCTCTACTCCGCTGCCCGCAACTTTGATTAATTTCCATGAGCGCAGTTCTTATATTTTTACCTTTGCAGAAAACTGTGCAGAGTTGATTGGCAATATATTCTTGGCGCGGCTTTCGCAGTTTGAGAATGAGTTTGTGAGAAAGTATTAACTTTTTTAAGTCTGTCTTTATATCTTGGGTGGTTCCTTCCATGTCGTTTCACCAAGCTGCAAATGTCTCATAAAGCGTTTCAGCATCTACTCGCGCCTGCTCTCCAAACTTATTTTGAATGAGGTCAAGCGCAGCTTCAATCGTGATTTCTGAATAAGCAGCCGATGTCAACACTTCGGCAGTATAGGCTTTTTGGTCTTTGGGTAAATCTTGAGCGCGGTGTTCTATTGTATTGTTCATTTTAATAGGGTTAAGGTTGCGAAGTGATTGATTTCTAACTTCATTTTACCACCTCAAGGACAAAGCTTTAACCCATTCTCAATCATTGGATTTAAGTCCTTGAACAGTCGCGGGCCATTTAGCTCGGGTTGACGAATTGGCTCAACCGACCGAAAAAACCCTGAGCTCCGAGCGTTGCCATTCAACGCGTACTCCGCTCCGTCTGGCGTGATGAAAGTCACAATCTGCCGACGCTCGGAATGCCAAACACAAGACAATCTCCCTTCTGGCACGGTGAGCGGCCAATCCACCCCATACTCGTTTTGCCGAATCCCTCTGCCTTTCTCCCCACATCCGGCTAGTGATAGAAGTAACAAAAACAATACGTTGACAGCAACGAACTGAAGCATAAACACTTTTTGACGAGTCATAAACTTTTCTCCTCTACTGACTTTATTGTCTAACATCGTACTTCATCCCACCGCAAGTTTTCCGGCCACGCCAGCACGTCGCTCCATCCGCTATTTTCCCAGATTTGAATCCTCAGTTGGCTGCCGTCTGTGGGCCCGATGTAGCAAGCACGCACCCATTGCCCAAAGCGTCTCGCCCAGCCCGTCCCCTGCACTGTCTGAGGTGGTGTGGCAAACTCTAAATTCTCTTCAACTTCGGTACCACCCCTAACTACATTGTTATAAGAAATAGTAGTTAGGGGTGGTACCGTATCTAAGCTAGTGTCATCAATGGTTTCAGACGTTATTGCTGAGCGTTTTTCGGCTTCTTTTTTCTCGACTTTTTCTTCCCATTTTTGGAACATTTTAGCGGACACGGCTGCATACAGTTTGTCGAAATCGTCGGGCAAACTTCCACACTCAGGCTTATAGCTATAGCGTCGCTGTTCTCCCTTTTTTCGCTCTCCTATGAGCTTGACTCCGATATGAGCTAATAAGCTTTGTAGGTATTGAATCGGGCTTTGATTGGCGATTTTAAGCCCTGCGGTGATAGCCTCTCTCTCGCCTCCCCACTTGGCTACTGCTAAAACTTCTAGTGAATCATTGCAGAAACTACGTTCGTAATCTAAAAATTTACCTATGTCGAGTTTTAGAAGTGCTCGAAGAATCAGAGAATTTTTCTTGAAGTCCGAACCAAAAACTTTTATTTTGCCTTCCTCCCACCTGTACTCACGTAACTGTTTTGCCTTATCTGGATTTTGGAAGTGCCAAAGGTTTCTCATACCCGATAGAAGATTACGCTCTTTCTTAAGTCTTGAAATCAGTGCTGAAGTGATTTCTATTCCTGGTAATTGGTCAACGTAAACGGCGCGGGTAGCTGATAAGATTTCAGCTTTCTTTGCATTGTGACTTTTTAAAATCTTCTCAGCAGTAGCAATGGGAATGACTTCAGCATTAGCCACTGCTTCTGCGTATTCTTGCCGAACTTCTTCCTTTGCTTCCTTGTGAGCTTCAGTTGCAGTATTCTTAATGTCCAGTTCTACCACTTCATGCCCTGACTCTTTCAACAATTCACATACAAACTCGTAAAAGTAGGGACGCTCTAAATTTTCAAGAACTTTCAAGTTAAACCAGGTTTTATGGTGAATACAAGTTTTTATTTCTTCTAGCAGTTCTGTGTGAATATCTGCCTCTGTCCGTTCATCGAATTCGGCAATATCTGCGGTTAATCTTTCTAGTAGTAGCTGCTGAATTCGAGCTGCATAGACATCACCTCCATCGGCTGAATAGCGGACACGAGATACACAGAGAATCTTGATGCCGTTGATGGGATGCCGGACGCGACGCACCATCTGTACCACTGAGTTTACACTTACAACGCCGCCAAATATCCCAAAAGCTTCAGAAAAGTAGTCAGGAGTTGAAATATCAAGACCGCTTTCTGCCACCGGGGTAGCTACCACAAATGCCCATTTATGCAACTTAATAGATTCCTTAGAATCATCCATAAATTTTGATGGATGCTCCTCGCTCGCAGTATCCGCAGTGAGCAGCAGTCCCGCGCCTTCCCCGTGTACTTTTTCTAATTGCTTGTAGATTGCGATTGCGTCGTCCTTGCAGTCGCAAAATACAGCGGGTCGTTCCGCTTTGAGGATTAAATCTTTGAACGATTCAATCTCTGATGCTTTCAAAGGTGCGCCAGAACTTCTAAAAATTTCTACTTTGGGTAAAGCACCTTTGAAAGTGTTTTCATATTTGGTGATTGCTTTGCCTGGTGCAAGCGATGCGATATAAGCTACCGTGGCATCTGTCAAATGACCATCAAGTAAGATTATCCGACTACAAGAATTCAGTAACCGTGTGAACTTATCAAGAATTGGCATTCGCTTGTTTGCGGATATCGTACCTCCGGTGAGAATGTGTCTCATGACGCTCTCAACTTCATCTAAAATAATTGTGCAGTCTTCATCTGCACAATTGTCCATAAATTTCCACAACGAATCAACACAGGAAGAAACGCGACCGTTAGGGTCTGACAGCATTATCTCGCCATCATCGTATTTGATATGGTAGAACTTGCGGCGTTCAAAAGCTTTGTTAAAACGTGTACAAGTGTTTCTAAGTAGCGCATTACGGTGTCCAAGTAACAAGATTTTGCCTTCTACCACAGGAATAATAATCTCTTCTACCCGTTGAGTTTTTCCCGCTCCTAATCCTGCTTTAATAGCCGTAATTGTGTTCGGCCCCGGTGCTAGAAAATCCACATATCTAGAGTTTGATACCACTGTCGGGGTGTATGCTTTTGATTTTTTCCATCGACGTAAATGTTGTGCGTACTTTAAATCAGGCTCAAAGGTTTCTACTATATTAGTTGGGTGCGAGATTGATTTTAATGCAATTTCCGCACTCAATCGTTTTAAAAATTCATCCGCACCGATAGCCTCTAAGATTTCTCGGATGTCGCCTGCTTCGGGGATATCAGGGTATATTTTGCGCGGGTCAACGACTATACACGGGAACTCTAAGCGGTTGCAGGTTTCTTGAACTTTTGATGCTTTACCAATACCAGAGGAATCATTATCGCGTAACTTTACTAGAACAATGTTTTTGCCCGATGACCGTAGCGCTTCAACAATTCCTTCTATCTCGGTATCATTCCAAGTATTTCCTTGCAGGGTAATACCGGCCAGACCAACACTGCGGGCAAGTTCTACTGCTGGTTCGCCTTCCAGTAGAGAAACGGCTACTACCTCATTGTCTGGTACGTTGTGCAGCGCTTCTAAAACTTCGCTGATTCGGTACGGTTGCCATTTATCAGTTCCCTTGCTCCAAACTTTTTTACCGTTAGGGTCGATGTGCGTTTGGCGGTAGGTTTTATCCCGTCCTTTAGGTTCGCTTGGGTCTGACCATTCAAATCGCAAAACTTCTTGAGTCTCGCTGTACTTGTAGGTAATCTGTGCAGCGTTGTTTGGTACGCCTTTAGGGAAATACTTCGGCCGCTCAGCGCGTGGCGGTTGTCCAGGTGCAGACAGTCTGAGAAGTTTTGCGCCGGCCGGAATAAGTGCGGGCGGGTATTCTTTCTTTGGAGTTTTCGCAATTCTCGCTTGTCGTGGGACATACTCTCCCTTGACTTCTGCCAAGAATTCCGACAGCGGCCGGATAGCTTCCCGCACTTCAGCGCTGGTGCAGTCGCCACTCCAACACTTATACTTACCGTTCTCTGGATTTACACCAAGTCTATTTCCCCCGCAAGACGGGCAGACGTAGAAATTCTTATCTTTAGCAGATTCTAAGTCGCCTAGATATTCGCGAATATCGAATCGAGTGTCTTGATTTAACATGATGCACCCCCAATTACTTGATTGCTCTGGGTGCATTGTGCTAGAATCGAGAAAGTTAAAAGAGTTAATTTTTTGACATTGTTGTCAAGGTGTGCCATTATAGGAATGTTCATCTTAACAAGATGAAAGTGAGTCCGAATTTTTGTTGATATCTTTGGACGGATAGTGGCAACAAAGTTCAGGGCGGATATAAAAACTAAACGGGAAAGCGTCTAATCTCTTTGATTATACGCTTTTTTGTTGTTTACGAGACGTTGGGGCCGAGATGCTTTGCTAGCGCTCGTTTTAACCTCAGCCTTGCCTCCAGTTAGAACTTACACAATCTCTTCATCCTTCGCGACTTCCGATTTCCCTTTTTCAGGGAACCGCGCCGTTAATTTTTTGTAAACCCAATATTTATTAAGTCCTTCAAGGTAGGCAGAGAATCCTAACTGAAGGCAGAAAGAACCTAGTTGGCTCATCTTCAGTCCTTCTCTGTCGGCTACATCGCGAAAAGCTTCTTCAAGGCTGTCTGGAATAATTATCGTAATCTGGGCCATTTCTTTTAAGTTAGGTGTTGTATCAAGCTTACCACGCGGAGTTCAGAGTTTTGTAAAAAATAACTGGTATCCCCTTGACATATTAATGATATCCCATTACAATCGAGCAAGAACGCAAAGACAAGCCGAGCCGTTGTCGTACGAGCCGAACGCAAGTCAAGCGCTTCTATCAAGTACGGGGCATCCCGTTATTTTTTTAATCCACCCACTGAACATCGAACACTGAACATCACTGACAAGCGTAAAAACAATGTTCACCGCAGTCTCTGAAGTGCGGACGGGTAGACAAGTACAAGCTCTCGCCCTTCGTTCAGTCAATCCCGAATGGGGGAGGCGAGATTTCGCAAAAGTCCAGCTTAAACGGTCATGGGTGACAGTCACAGAGTGGGATAAGATACTTGCTTTTACTCTTGACGACTACCTCATTGATCCAGAGACAGGGGAATACCTCTGGGCCCCGAGACAGCCTTGGAACGCTCATCAACAATGGGTACTCAAGAAAGTCAAGCGGTATATGTCTTGCCTCCCAAAGCCGACTTATGCCGAGCTAGGGGAACACATAGCGAGTCATCAAGACTCCTACAATCATCAACAATTTTGGAAAGAATTTAAGGAATACCATGAAACTCAGCGAATTTGCCGAAACACACGGAATAGAGCTAGCAAAAGCGATTCTTTTGGCTAAACTTTCCAAGCTAAGCATTGATTTAGGCACTGAATTGACTGATGAACAAGTTTTTCAACTTGAAGAAGCTTTAGAACCTAAAAAACTGATTACTCGCCCACAACTCCCTGAATCTAGTGTTGAGCAGCCAGTAAACAAGCAAATAGCTATCAATGAAAGCAGTCCAATTGAGTCAATCGCGGCTCAAACTCACGCCAAATTATCTCAGTCTAGGCAGGCTAAAAACGCTCAAGCAAATAACCTTTTTCAAGCCGCTGTGCAGTCAGAATACGCTAGTGGTCAAGACACGGGACTTCTATTAGGACTTGTCAATCAGCAAGGTGTTGTAGACGCATATATGTCTGTTCAACAAGCTTTTGCCGGAGTTGGTCAAGCTGATTTGAGCATCCAAGCTGCTAATCGCGCTAGTTTCTTGTCACAAGATAACGGCATATTGGGGGAGTTGCAAAATCCTTGCAAGAGTTATTCTCAAAGCGAGGATCTATTAGCGACGGCTCAGTCAGGGGCAACGACAACTCAGTCGGATTTGAATCAAATTCTGACCGACTTGCGGAGCAAATCATCGCCCTCTGCGACAAAGAGCGAGTAAGTTTAGTTTTTCTTGTCAATACCGATATCAATTCAATTAGGAGAAAGCGGATGCTGAGATGGTTGAAAAGTTTATTTAGTCCGCCGTCGGATAGGTCGATTTCGATGGTCATGTACGGGATGTGCTAGAGCAAGCGACAAAGCTTTATCACTCGAATTACTTCACGTTTAATTATCAACAAGGCTTGCAAACATGAACCTCAAAACTGCGCAAAGACCATTGGTTAAGAATCGAATCGAAGGGCTTCAAATAGAGACTGGCGGGTCGGTAATCCTTTCGCCGTTTGCCGACATTCCTGACGACTGTCAGCCTTCAAATAACAAGATATTTATGGTATTTGGTGGCGCAATAGCGATGGTACTGGTCGGCACTGTAATCGGTTGGACGGTAAACGGACACTTTGCTCAAACAGCTAAAGACAAGGCTGAATTAGCCGCAATAAACGCTGAATTCAGATTGAAAAAGAATCAAGTCGAAATCGATAACTTTTGTAAGGCTAATTCAGTCTATTAAAACAATGAGCTTACTCCCTGGAATCAGACTACCTAGAACGGGATTTATTGACTGGCTGCGAGGAAAAAAGGAGACAATAAATATCACTTTTATCCCCTATACCGATGAAGAAAAAACAGCAATAGAATCTGAACGGCAAAAATTCTATGACGACAGGGCTATCTCTGGCTTTGCGCATGAAGAAACTCTAACTTTCATTCAAGCTCGGTATCTATTTGAAGTTATACCTTGCACAAAACGTGGAATGCCAGATGGAAACTATACCTATTTTCTCTACGATTGTAGGGAGACTGAAGTTAAAGCAGGCTGTGGGGAATTCCTAGATTGTAATACCGTAAAAGGTAGAGAGAATGCTTCTGATGCGGGTTACAAACACATTGAATGGTTACTGTCTTTGGAGGCTTAATTAAATGGCAAAAGTAAAAAAAGGTGGCAAAAAAGCGGTTGGAAGTATAGCCGATGAGATGGTTCCCGTTGGGTGGTCATTCCGAGCCGAAGCGGGTGCAGAACTTGCCCCCCTCTATGGAATTGATGGCTCCCAGATGGGATTGCTAACACCAGAATCGACTCGTGCCGCATCAATGAAAGCGGACGCTTCAGACGTTCAACTTCAACTAGCCACAACCTTTAGGGAGGCTCTCGAACGAATAGGAGATAATCACAAAGGGATTGAAAAGCTGAAGTCAGAGGCGCAGCAGTCCCTATTCAAGACAAAAGCGGAAGAAGACCAATTCGTTTTAAACGCCTTGCTCGCAAAGGACGAATATTCGGCACACAAACGTGTCTGGGATAAGTTACTGGCAGAGCATCGGAAACTGATAAATTCTGAGGCAGACGAAGAAATAACCACTGTTGGCGCGACGTTTACGGACAAGCTGCGACTCGTCAAAGGGCGAGGACAGCAAAAGCGCGAACTCAGTAAAACTACGGTTGACAGAGCTGTCGAGATGCTTGAAGCGGAAACCGCACAAAAATCATCTGAAAAAGCTATTGATGCCGAAGCTCAAAGCCGAAAAGATTTTGCTAGTTTCATTGCTGGCAAACCAATGTTATCCCTTGCTGCACCAGCTAGTCAGCAAACTGTAACCGTTAAGTCTACAGCCGCGTCACTTTTAGATAGTTTTGGGTTTGGTTAAAATGTATTATCCACAGCCTTACAGACCAGAAGAGGAGGAGGAAGAGGAAGAACAGGAAGTTTTAGACTTAACTCTTTACGACAGAATAGAATCACAATGGATTGTTTTTTCTGAGACTTCTTTAATCTTTTCTACGCTTAGCGCTTCTACCCTCGGAACCTTACTACTTAGAGCTTTCGGCTTTACCCCCGCAGCCTTTGGGATACTAGGGATAGCGACAATTGTTATCACGATAATAGCGATAATTAATTGGAGTCAGATGAGTCAACGCAGAAAAAATCGACTTTTCTTAGGTCTGTTAGCTACTGCTACCGCGACACTAATTACAACGGCTGACACTGTACTTGACCTAATCAAACTCAATCCAGTTACCGTTAGTCGCATTATCAATACATCCGTAATAGTTGGAATCATTATGACTGTATTGATTGTTATGGCTTTCGCCAGGAGGACAAAAAATGCCCGCTAAAAATAGGAAAATAACGTTGTTTTATTCTGGGTTGGCTACAGGTGTCGTCGTAATGTTAGGGCTAGTAACTATCACACCTAAAGAAAATAGAACGATTACGCTAGTTCAAGGCAAGCAATTAGATGTTCCTTCTTTTGTCGCTCCTAACTCGCCTAAAACTCAGCATTCTCTAATTTACGTAGCAATCTTTGCGGGATTGATTATGAGCGGGTGTTCTGTTGCTATGGTTCTTATTTGTAGCAAGCGACAAGAGGAGTTACCCGAGGAACGACAAGCTTATGAAATCGATTTAGAGGCACGACGGCGCATAATTGGAGCAAATGCTGCGGGTCGAGTTGCAGTGGCAACCAGCACTGCAAAAATGGCAGCAGAAGCAGAAATAGACATCTTTACTAATGACCTTTTAACTAGATTTGAAGCTGTTGCCGAGAAATCAAATTGGGTTGCATTACCCGAATCAGTAAAACCTACTAACGCACTAGCCTTAGTAGAAGTAGAGGCTCAATTACAGGCATTGGAAGCGAAATCTCGCGAGTTAGACCAATCGCGTTTACCGCAAGCAAATTTATCGGATAGTGTGGATGATTCGCAAAAAAAAACAACCTTGACTGATGACAACGTTGACACGTTTGGAGTTAGTGAGATTGCTAGCCAGCCAGTGCTTGAACCGGGTTTATTGCATCCATCTGAGACTAAGGCAAAAGCTATTCTCAGCCAGGTAGCTTTATCTAGAAAATCTTCACTGCTAATCGCTGGCACAGGCGGAGGTAAAAGCGTCACTCAAGCTGCATTAATTTCAATACTCAAAGAGAAATGTCCTAAAGCTGAATTCTGGGTAATTAGTCAAAAAAATGACAGTTTCTGTGGACTAAAGGAGAAAAATAGAGTCACAATTTTTGACATCAATCAAGTCAAAAAGACACTTGATGTTATTCACCATGTATGGAGTATTTACGACAATCGTAGACATTTGGATGAGGACAAGAGGAAAAGTCTTTCACCTGTTCGCTTAATACTTGCCGACTGGTTTAGTATCAGCCTAGCCTTAGAAAAACTTACGGCTCACCCCGACGTTAAAGACTCTAATTACTTGGTCGAGCTAGTAGACATTGTGCTTAATGGACGTGATTTCAATACTTGTTTATGGGCCGACCTGCAAAGCTTTAACCTAAAAGCAATTGGCATGAAAGCTGACAACAATTCACGCCAAAATTTTAACTTAATTGGGCTAGGCAATTACTACACAACTGATGAAGGCGTTAACGATTCGTATGGTGTTTTGTCTTATATGATTCAGAGTCAACACATCATTAGCGATAAAGATATTCGAGCTAGACTAATTAGCAAATTCGAGAAGCTTAGACCAATCTCACAGCGTAATGAACGCCCTATTATCTTCTCAACTTTGGAGCCACCGAGTGTTTGTCTTCAAGCTGATGTCAGACACTATCAACAACAACATCAAACCACTACTTTAATCGAATTACAGCAACCCAAGGAGATGGGATTAGTTGAGGGAGGGGTAAAACAAGAAAGTGAGATTGAACGGCTGGAACGGATTTTTAAGATTAAGCCGGAGGTAGACAATGTTGAAACAGTTTCAGAAGTCTTTCAAAGCGTGAAACAACCGCAGGGTACTGTCTCCAGCGATTCCGAGACTATTTATTTCACACCCATGAAACTTGAAAGAAATGAGGCGATTGAGCTAATTCAGAAGTTGAAACATGAAATGAAACACAATCAAACTGAGATTATCTGGATGTTGTGGAATGCACGACCCGGTAAAACCAAAACCTATGAATTGGCTCTTGCTGAATACAAAGACTTAGCAAAAGAGGAAGGCAATGAAAACTAGAAATCGTTACGTGAATGGCGTTAGGAATGATTACGTTCCAGGAAGTGTTTATATCTTCAAATGTAAAAAAGGCTTTTATAAGGTCGGACTAACCAGTCGCGATATCTATATTCGGAAACGCGAGCTTGAGAAAGATTGGGGAAAGCTTCAATTATTAGAGTTGGTTCCGACAGACAGTATGAGAGCATTAGAGATTAAATTACACAAGTATTTTCGCCGTTTCAATGTTTATAGAGGTCGGCAATCTGGTGGTACAGAATTCTTCTGTCTACCCTACTTACAGCACTGGGAAGCACGTTATTTGCTTCATGCTTGGAGTAATAGCAGAAAACCTTTATGGTTCTATTTCTACTTTATTGGAAGTTGGATTAAATACGCTGTTTGCAAACTATGGAGGTTAGCCACAAAAGGAAAGTAAATTATTCGCACACCATCAGATTCACCAAGATATGTCTTAGGACTTGAACGGAAACAATCGAACTCCATCACCATTACGTCTAATTGTGTCTAATTATTTGAGAGTTGCAACAGTTTGTTTGATTTTGTTAAGACCATTGCTAAACTTTCTTTATCTTGCTAAGATAAAGAAAGTTAAAAACCCCTAACCCTAGATGAAGCAGAAAGCCCGGCAATCGACTGGATTAATCGGTATCAATCACCAAGCTTTGACAAAGCAAATGGAGCAAACTAATGAACAATAACATCGTCTCTGATGCAATCAAAAAACTGTTAGGCGGACTAGGCGGAATACAGCTTTACACTAAAGAACAGACTGACGTGCTTGCGGCGGAAACTAAACTACTACAAGAGGCCGTGAACCCAACAGTTCAAAACCTAAGACTCCAAGCTCAAGGCTTTGAAGCTAAATCAGACATTATGGTTGCAAAACTTCAAAATGTTGCGGCTACCGCAAGGGCAGAAACAAACGTAGTGGTTGCAGTCGCCGAAACAATGGAAGTCCTTGATGAGCAAGTACAAAGACGAGGAGAAGCGATGAATAGAATTTATCAAATAGCTAATCAGTCGTTGCCCGCGATTCAAGCTTTATTAGCGGAAAGTTCAGGGTTAGAGTCCGAATCTCAAAAACTTCCTGAACCTCGTCAACTTTTTCAACTACCTTACAGGGACTAAAATGATTCAAACTATCGCTGGGATGATGACTGTTTTTACAGTAAATCTACTGACTTACTGGATAAAAACCCAGTCAGGTTTTTCAAAGATTTCGATAATTTTGCTAGGACTAGCATTTTGCATCAATATCATGGCGACAATCATGCCGACATGGTTCTCTGAGCTTTGGGGTTTCAAGGTTCGGAAAGTAATAGCTTACGCAATCGGTTTTTGGTTTTGCTCGGCAATTGGAATAACACTCGGAGTTTCAGTATGACAGACGCCACCGACCGATTTTACAAGAATCTATTCGACCCTAAACAGTTCCAATCGCTCACGGGTCAGGCAAATGTATTAACCGTAATCTCTACTTGTTCGCAGATTGCAAGTCTGCATATACCAGGGAAAACTGGTGAATTCTCAGTACCGAAATCAGCGTGTTTAGTCTTTTCTGTAATCACCATTGGGGCAGCTATTGCAATCGCATTCAAGCGACAACCCTTAATGAAAAAGAAGGCAGTTATGCAGTTTGTCGAAACAGCCGACCTTGGCGAGAAAACAAGTGTTTTAGTAGGATTGAATGCCGAAGCAACCGCTGCTCACTTAGAAGAGTGTTTAAGAAAATAAAAGGAGAACAAATGATGCCTGGAGAAACAAGTGTTTTTGATGTTTTGGTTGAAGTATGGGGTAAAAACTTAGAAAAACTTTTACCTGAGTATGTGTCGGGATTATCGCAAGATTTAGAAGATGCCTTGCAGACGGGCGGTTGTTTTGAAGACGAAGGCTTCTTATCTACAACCTGCAATGGCGAAGTAATTACCATCAAGCCGTTGACTTGGTTCAGGCCAAGAAGAGAAGCCTTAGAATTGATGATGATGATTAATCGGTTAAAAAATTAAAAGGTAAATGAAATGAGTTTCTTTGAATCAATTGTCAATATTTGGGGTTCAGGCCCAACGAGTCAACCAGTGTCTAATTCAGATAAAGAGGTTCGCAGTGTATCTTCTGAGCCCAGACCTCAAAATACAGTCAGCATTGCGGAATTAGAATCAAAGATTTCGGCTCAAATCAATCGCCATCGAAATAGCCTTGGCTTGGAATCGGTAGAAAAAGTCAGCCAGTTAGACCAAATCGCATTAAAGCATAGTGAATCAATGAAGCGATTAGACCATCTTAGTCACGATGGAGCCAGTGAAAGACATTCACAAGTTATTCGCACTGGACTTGAGACGGGATTTGGTGAGAATTGTGCGAGAGGAGAATGCGAAGAGTGGGAGTTTCTCGAAGAGTTTGACTTACTTGTCCCTGGATGGATTAAAAGTCTAGGTCACAAGGAAGTGCTCGAAACTGTTGCTTTTACCCACACGGGAATTGGATTTGCCGTAAAAAAAGAAGGCAGTCGGATTTACTATTATGCTACTCAAATCTTCGCAGTTTAATACAGAGAACAAAAATGAAAACTACCAAAGCTAATTCAGAAATCGGTCGCCCACAAGTAGAAGAAATCATTCGGACTGTTCACGACGGAGACGTACACAGAGAGCGTGGTGGACTTGTTCTTAAAGATGGAACCGTAACAGAAGAACCTAATACTGGCGGTAGATTCTGCCGGAGTATGTTGATACTTGATACCAATTCTTTTCCTTGGGAAGAAGTTGACGCATTGTGGATTTCTAATGAAATTCCACCTGACGAAGGCTACCGTGATGACTGCTGCAACCGCTGTGTCACGGCAGAAGAAGCAAAAATCAAAGTTCCGCGCTTAGATTTTGTCACGCCAGCCCAAGGAAATTGGGCAGATGCTTTCAAAGTACCTCTAATAGTTTACCAGCCAAAAAGTAAGCTAGAACTAGGCTACTTTGACCACTATGACCCAACAGGAAAGACTGTTGGGATTAATTGCTACCCCCAAAGTCCTCGCGCTGGGATTGCAAGAAAAGACCCAAAAGTTTTAGATGCAACCGCTCGGCAAGCTGTCAAGTTCATCAAAGACAGGGAGGCACAGATTACCGCAGAATGGCAACAACTCGCCGAACAATATGCTTATCAAGAAAACCGCTGCATGAAGGCTGCTGAGGAAGCCTTGAAAGAGCTTGAACCCTTGAGTGTTGAATATGCAAACGCTGTTAACAAAATTCGACACTATCAAGGTCAAGCCCCACGTCAAGCAAGTTATCAGAATTGGCGAAATGTTCAAGTTGTTGGAGGTGCAAATACTCAAGCTCAAACCGCTAAAGTTACTCAAGCTCAACAAGTCGCTCAAATCAGGAATCACTTGCTATCACCCTCGACAGACCCATTCGAGTTTCCCGATGTTCAACGTGAAAAAATAGGTGTGCCAGTGCAGGCTTATTCTAACTGGCATAAGTAATTACCAGTGTCATTAAATGCGCGAACAACCTTTTATAGACAGTCAAAATGGGACAGTTTCGATTCAAACTTACTCTAGTCAGAAAGGACAAACAGATGCAACACTTTAATACTCAAACCTCAAATGAGCTTTGGTCTAGACTTTCCGAAAGTCAAAAAAAAATAGCTAAAGACCATCCTTTGGCAAAACACCTACCCAAGAAACGAAGCGTTCGTGGTGTTTTTAGTTTAATCTGTGAAGCGTTAAACAATAAAGGAGAAGATATTTCGTCAATTTGCTACGAAACATCTTCTAACACCTTTAGATTTCGGACTAAAACAAATGAATGGCTGTATGAAACTCTTGTAGAACATAGCCCAACCTATCAAGCATTGCCTGAGATTCTGTACGAATTGATTCAGTGGAGAGTCGAGTAAGAAATCGTTTTTAACTGCTTTAAACAATACAACCAAAATCATGTCTAAGAAAATTTGTCGAATTTACGTTTCAAAAGACAGTGTTCAGCCTAAATTACTCCCAGTCTTAGCTAAAGAAGTCAGGGAGTTGATTCAAAACTGTATTTTCGACCAATTACGAACCAGCAACAACCAAATAACGGAAGATTTAAAAGATGTACAAAAGCGTTCTGAACTTTTGTCAAGATTTCCAGACCTAGAGTATTGGGAGAATCCTACTGATGCCGAACTCCGGGAGTTGGTATCTCAAGAGCGGTGCGACTATGACGGACAAGGTGGTTGGAGTTATTCAATTTTGGATGAACCAACCTGTGTTACAGGAACTCTTGAAATTTTCGTTATCGGTCATCAAGCTAAAATGACAAGCTCGTTTTGGGGTCAATCTTTTAAACATCCCGGCTTTAAATTTTCGGAAGAACTTATCAATAATTAAAAAACCACAAAACACATGAACACTATCACCGGGGATATGCGCGATTATCCCGTACAACCAAAACCTTGTTTAACCTGTCCATTTGAAGGTAAAGAACCTTTGCAGCTTTCGGCGAATAGTATGGCAAGATATGTCAAGAATTTGAAGGGAGAAGGGCAACACATTTGTCACAGTAGCAGTGGAACTCGAATGTGCAAAGGGGGGCGAAATATACAATTACAATACTTGTACACGAAAGGACTGCTATCGGAGCCGACTGACGAAGCTTTTGACAAAGCAATTGATGAAGCAAATCCAAGAAGTTAACTAAATTTTGATATAATTGAATTGTACTTTTTGCATTGCAGCAATCGACACATTCCTTAGGCGAAAGCTTAGGGGTTTTTTCTTGTCTAACCGTTGACTCTAAGGACAGTTATTTATATTAATTATTTCAATGCCAACTTCAGTAGGCTCGGTTTTATTTAGCGTAGGACTTGATATATCGGGACTAGGAAGAGGCCTCGAAGAAGCGCGTCGGGGAATAGGGAATCAAAATATCAACATTCCTTTAACAATAATTCCACCTAGAATCCCGACAATACCACCAATTACCGTCCCGCCTATAATTGTCCCGCCTATAGAAATACCACCTATAGACACAGCAGGCGCAATTGTTGGATTTCAAGCGCTAGCAGATGCAGCAAGACAAACCTTTGAAACAATTAAGGGTTTTGTAACAGACGGGGTTCAGACCTTTATCGGCTTAGAAGCGTCTTTGAACTCTTTTCGTTCTGTCGCCCAAGCTAGTCCAGAACAACTAAACGCCTTCAAAAAAGAAGCGATTGCGGTAGGTATCGCCACAAGTAAAACGGCAACTGAATCAGCGGCGGCCGGCGTTGAATTAGCAAAATTAGGATTTGATGCAGATTTCACTACTAAAAACTTGCGCGGGCTGGTTGCGATGGCAGAAGCGACAGGTACTAGCGTTGCGATATCAGCTAGGATTGTTGGGGCCGGAACGGCAATATATGGGCGAAGCGCCAAAGATATTGCCGACGTAGTTGCAGCTAGTTCAACTGCTGCGGGTCTTAAAGCACCTGACTTTTTACAAGTCCTATCTAAAGCTGGTGCTGTAGCTAAAGCCAATAATCAAGATTTAGAAACCCTTGCGACGACTTTTGGGTTGATAAAACAAGCGGGATTTGAAGCGGAAACAGCAGCTACAGCGGTTAAGGTTATTATTAACCGTCTTTCGGCTCCATCTACAAAGAAAGCTGCCGATGCGATGGAACAGTTAGGAGTTAATATTCGCGACTCTACTACTGGCGAAATGCGAAAATTGATTGAACTTGTCCCGGAGTTCCGAGCGGCGCTGGGAAATTTAAGACCTGACAGAAAAGCAAGTATCACTAGGGAAATATTTGGAGATGAAGGCGGGCCGGCGTTCCTTGCTTTAATGGGAACAGCGCAAGAAAAAGTTGAAACAGTTTATGCAAAGATTCAAAGTGCCTCAAAAGGGACAACGGGAGCGGGAGCGTCAAGTGAGAATCAGGCTGCTTTACAACAAGGATTGGGTTACGCTCTTGAGGCAAAAAGTGGTACAGTAGACGCCTTAAAGACAGAAATAGGTGAGAATCTAGCACCAACTCTAACATTAATAACAAAAAAGCAAAATGAACTTATTACTGCATTCTTGACAGCCCCTCCTGCAATAAAAGGCGTTACCGCAGGAGTCGTAGGACTAGCAGCAGTAGTATCAGGTTTGATTGTTGGTTACACAATTCTTGAAAAGTTACAAATAATTAAAACAGCACAAGAAATTGCTGGAGCCGCTGTAACTACCGCTGGAATTATTGTTACGAAAGCTGCTGCTGCTGCTAGGGCAATTTACGCTTTGGCGACTACTCAAGTCACAGTTGCCTTAGTAACCGAAAAAGTTGCATTAATATTGAATACTGTTGCAGCAGCAGCATTTAGCGCGGCACAAGTGGGATTAGCTGCGAGTACAAACTTTGTAGGGACTTCTTCCTATTTTGCGGCTGGTGGCCTTAGCGCCATAGCGACAAGTGCTGCTTTAGCTTTAGCACCTCTTGCTTTGCTAGGAGCGGCGATTGGACTAATTACTGTTGTGCAGAAAACTCAAGAAATTGGCGAACTAAACGTCGCACTTGACGACCTTCGAGGTAAGACTGACATCGTAGGCAAAGCTGGAGTCGGTAGCGCTCAGGACTTGGGTACTGCACAACGTACCCGTGCCAAAGCGACTACAGAAGGGCGAGGATTGACGACGGTTGAAAAAGAAGCCGAAAAAAATGCTCTTAGTAGAGCTAGTCGAACTTTACCCCTTTTAGAAAAACAGAAAGCTGAAGCCGAGGCAGTTCCTGAAGCTCAGGCAGGATTGTTTGGTTTTGGTAAAGACGAGGCTGAAGCTCAGAACAATGCGCGAAATGCTGCTATTGCTCAAATCAATATGCAGATTGAGCAAGTAAATCGCCAAAAGACAGCTATTGAAGCTTCAGAATTAGCAGATAAGAAAAAAGCACAATCTTTAGAGAAATTGCCACCAACAGTTTCGGCAGTCTCCAGGGCTCTTAAGGAACAATCAAGAGTCTTAGACGAGCAAGTAATTAAACAAAAACTTGCCGTAGAAGCCGACTTAGAGAGTGGAAAAATTAGCAAACAAGAAGCGGCTAAACGGCGAGCTGATATATCGTTAAACGCTGCGAAAGAAAAAGCTGGTTTTGTTGGTAAAGATATAGAAAGCTTAGGAGATATTAGCAAAGCAAAACCTAAAGAAATAGAAAAGCTTAAAGCGCTTGAATTGAAAGCCCAAAAAGAAGTGTTGAAGGCCGAACAAGAAGCTAACAAAGCTCGTGTAGTAGCAGAGGAAGAGCGGAAAAAGAAACAGCTAGAAGACTTTGAGGGTGGATTCAGCAGGAAGCAACAATCTATCCAGAAAGACACTAGCGGTGCAACCTTAGTAGCTAAACAGGCAGAATTAGGTGGCGCTAGTGCTGAAGATACTTCTAAGAAAATCGAAGCAATTCAACAATCTCAAACTCAGAAAGAAATTGGATTATTAAATCAGAAATTAGCTGCTACCAAAAAGTTGCAAACCTCTGGCGTGATTACCGCTAAAGAATCTGCCGACAGACAAGCTCAGATTGAAGAAGAGTTGGCGAACAAGACTATTGCATTAGTTGAAAAACAAATTGCAGCCAAGAAAAAAGCGGCGATTGATGCCATTGAAGCGCGTCTGTCAGAGCAAAAGCTACCTCTTGAAAAACAAGCCGCTAATTTAGGTATCACATCCCAGAATTTAGATTTATCGGCCAAGAAACAATCTGCCACAACAGGAGTCGGGGATGCTCAATCTAAATTAGACCAACAACGCCTTAGCTTTCAATTGCAGCAAGCTGAACTAGCTGGCAATATTGTCAAACAGGAACAACTCAAAGAAACTATTTACCAACGCCAACTCGGTCACTTAGTAGCTTCACAAGCTCAGCAACGGGCTAGCGTAGGAATTGCCCGTCAACAACAGGCAATTGAATTACAGCGTCAAGAAATCGCTGCTAAAATTGGAATCCTAGAGGCTCAGGCGGCACTTGCAAAAGCTAAGGCGACAGGAGCTTCTGCGTCAGAACTCGCCGCACTTAGTCAAGCTTTAGGATTGCGGACTCAAGCACTTGGACAGCTTGGAAGAGCAAAATCTGCTCAGACTGATATCAATAACCTTGAGGATAAAAAGTTAGGAATTGAGCAGAAAACCACTCTTGAACAACTAGAACAAAATCGTGCGCTAGAAAAACAGAAAGCGATTAGACAAAAAGCACTTGAACAAATCGAAGAAGCTATTAAAGCTCAGGAACGTGCGAGCAAAATGACGACTACGGTTGCCACAGTTGGAGTTCGTCAAAAAGAACTTACTGGCGAACTGTCGGCGGAAAATGCTGCGATTCAAATCGAACAAATTGGAATAAAAACAGCCGATAGAGAAATTGGAATTTTAAAGAATAAGTTGGCCGCTACCCAACAGTTACGGGTCAAAGGTTTGATTTCTACTAAAGAAGCCGCAGACAGAGAAGGTCAAATTCAACAGGAATTAGCACAATCGAACTTATCTCTTATTGAGAAACAGTTAGAAGCTAAGCGCAAAGCTGCGGCACTCGCTATTGAGCAAGTTGAACAAGCTTTCAAGGCTCAGGAACGTATTAGTAAATCAACCACTACAACTGACACCTTAGCAATCCGTAAGGCTGAACTTGCCGGAGGGTTGTCAACGGAGGATGCGGCTAAGCAAATCGAAGCCGTACAACTCAAAACAGCAGGGCGTGAAATTATCATCCTGCAAAACAAGTTGGTCTCAACCCATCAGCTACGGGCCCAAGGTGTTATTTCTGCTAAAGAAGCCGCAGACAGAGAAGGACAAATCCAACAAGAGTTAGCTCAAGCAAACCTTGGACTAATCGAGAAACAGTTAGAGGCTAAGCGCAAAGCTGCGGTTTTGGCAATTGAGTCTCAGTTGGCAGCACAAAAGTTAGAACTTGAAAGTCAATTAAACGGTCTCGATAGTCAGAAGTTTGGGCTAGACCAACAATCACGAAAACAGGCGGCGATAGGTGGTGTTACTTCTGCTGTCTCCGACCTTGATAAACAGCGATTAGAATTTCAACTCGCTCTCGCCGATGCGTCTGGTGATGCTACCAAATCAGAACAAGTCAAGAAACAAATCTACGACCAACAGGTAGCATCACTTGCGGTACAACAACAAGCTCAACAACAATCGTTAGCTATCAGCCAGAAACAACAAGCAATCGAGTTACAGCGACAAAAAATTCAAGCTCAGATTGCTTTGTTTGAGTCTCAAGCGGCAGTCGAGAAAGCAAAAGCAACTGGGGCCGCACCTCGTGAGTTAGCGGCATTGAAGCAAGTTCAAGGGTTTCGAGAACAAGCACTTGCCCAAGTTGGAGAATCGGAAAAAGCCCAAGGTGAGATTAATAGCCTAGAACAGCAACGATTGAGTATTGAACAACAGGGGGGAAGGGAACGCCTTAGCCAACAACAACAACTCGAAGAAGTCCGCAAAGCAGCACAGGCTAAGAAAGATTCTGCTGGCAACGTTGGCTCGACAAACGTACAGTCGATAAGTGAATTTGACGCATTTGGCAATAGACGTTCAACTTCTACACCCGCCCTTGACCAAACCAAAGTCGCCAAAGAAGTAGAGGACAAGAGACAGCAACAAACCTTGACTGTCACCGCTCAAACTGCAATCATTCAAGCACTTGGAGCGGTACAAGCCGAAGGACTGAAAGGGTTAGGGTTTGAAGCTTCCAAGGTTGTACCTACTGCCGGAATGACTTCCTCAAGTCTTCCTGTAGTTGGTAATGCTTCGGCAGTTCCCGACGTTGAGACAGCAAACAAAGCTCTTGCTGAAGCTCAGAGAGCTATGAAAGAGTATGCGGATAAATGGAACGCCGAAGCGCGAGCAAGCAATGACGCCGCGGCCCGAGAGTTTGCACAAAAAAAGGGGATTGACTTTAGTACAGAAGCAGGGCGCGTTCAAGCGGCTATCGGTGCAGCCACGGAGTCGGCGGCGGGTGGTTTGCGCGAAGCTGAACTTGCCAGGAAAAATTTGGGGCAACCTCTCGACGGCAAACTCAAAGCTTTTGAGGGTGGACAAACGCCCGTCAGTGAGTTCGAGCGGTTGCAGAAACAGTTACAGGATGCCAAGGACAGTCAGACGAAAGCAAAGGCTGAAAGTGACAAGCCTCAAGGGTTGGAAGCAACTGTAACTCGAATTTACGAAATACTGGCTAAGCGGTTAGGTGATGTAGCGCCTACCAATCGACCGCCAATTGCGCCTAAACTAGATACCGAGGCGAAACAAATAAAGATGTCCTTGGAGGAGACAACTGGGAATATCTATAAATTACTTGAAAGTATGGCTAACACATTGACTCAAAACGGCAAGGGTGGTATCGGCAACATAACAGTTGTTGCTCAAAACCCTGTAGCAGAATGCGCCGAGTTGTTGAGTGCTATTAGTAGGAGAAGATGATGCCATATCCAACAATCGAAAATTATCCTTATCTAAAACTAGAATTAGGCAGTCTCTCAGTAACTCTAAGAAATTTCCCTAGTTACTCTAGAAAGTTATTGCATGGGGCTAAAATCGACTACGCATTCAGTGGCAACGCATTTATCAAACGAACGCCACATGAGTCGAAACATCTATGGAATGTGACTGTTTTTGCTTCATGGGAACAAAGAAATCAATTTTGGTCAATCGTCAAACTTGCGGATAGCAAAATATTTATTCCACCTTTTGATGGCTACAAAATAACTCTGAGTGACGTATTTTTAAGTATGGTAGAATCAGTCGCTACTCGTCCGCTGGCAGATACTTTTACCAATGCTCAAGCTGGATATGTTGAATATTTTGCTAAGTTCTTGGTAGGTATAGACCTGTCAATAATTGACGAGAAAGCGATGGGAGAGTTGGTTGAATTGAGCTTTATAATGAATGAGTTAGAGAAGTTAACACCATAAGTTAAATAATATGTCTGACTGGATACTGAGAGGGCAAGTTTTGCAAGTTTTGGGTAATCGTATTCTAGTTCATCTAAGTGGACTAGATGACGATATTCGGTCGGACTGGATTCCTATCCCTTCAGCAATGCCTCAGTGGGCGCAAACAGCAAATGGGCCTGTTTTCAAGGTAGTCGCCGACATTGATGATACAAGAGAATTAACGTTTGAATACCTGAGGCAAAACCCTACCTGTTTGCGAGATTTTACTTGCAAGCCTATTCCTAGGACTTTGGACTGGCTTCTTGATGAGTGCGCCGAATAATTCTTAACAGTCTGAAGCGCTACCAGACTTTAACGACAAAGCTACGATTCTGTAAAATAAAGTCGGGGGGTGGAGTCGAACCACCAAAATTCAGCTTATGAGACTGACGAGCGACCGCTGCTCAACCCCGGCAGGTCACAATTTAACGTTTCTGTGAATAACGGATTGATAGGGTTTGGCTATCCCTCTGCAATTTTTGATTAATCGCCATGCAGGGCGACGACATACGGTTTAGCCCTGGTATGTCAGCAGGTGTCGTTTATACTCTCACATTAGAAGCTTTAACGTCCGAAGACTTTCACTTGGTTTGATATTGAGTGACTTGCTGTAGCGATTCTATCACATTATTTTATTCCCTGTCAAACTTTGCCGATTCAAAAATGCAACCAAATCGAAAGTCTCTTCACTGTACGGCGCATACAGAGTTTCATCTCCGAAAAGAACTTCGGCTGCTAGCCATTCTCTATTCTCTAAGTTACCTAAAATGAAAGAGTCATTCTGTCTTTTCAGCTCAGGGATATTTACCGAATCAGGATACGCATTTAGAAAATATTCAGTTGATTTTCTCTGAAGTTTGGGGTGGCTGCGCAACAAATGACATTGAGCATTTGCCGCTTTGTATCTACGACATCCTGACGATGACGACGGAGAAGTCTTGTAGGAATACGGACACTTAATTTCCGTACACACATTTATTATTTTCGACATAATTCACTCTACTTGATTACGATAAAGAACAGGTCGTCAACTTTCGCTGATTTCGTTTAAGCAAATTGAGAAAATTCTGGATTTGTAATTTTCCATTGTCGGACACGATGTCCCGGATAAGTAAAACTACTACTAGCATCGTCATCTTTAACTAGCTTAAGACCTAATACTTCTTTCGTCTCGGCGAACGCTGAAGCAGAATTACCCATAATCCCACTGTCTAAACATGGGTGGTTTCCAATGTGACTCGTAAACGACATTAAATTGTCGTTTTCATCAGTTAAGATATAATCACCATGTTCCTTGCAGAAATAGTAATGATTCAATGTGGGCCAGCCGTGCCAACCCGACACACTGTAGCCATGTTTACGGTATACGTTTAAAATCTTGTCAAATAAGACTTCATAAATGCTTCCTTTGATTTTTAGGGATTTGTTTTTACTTGCCATGTTTGCGTTTGACACAACTTGTTCCACTTAATAATGTTTGCTTTTACTTGAAATAGTTTTTCTATTTGCAACTACTATATTTTACTTTTTGAGAATTGTCAAGCGTTTTGTGAAAGTAGTTTTTGAAACAGGCTTGAAAGCTTTACCGTGCATGGGTTTTAACGTTTTTAGGCTACGGGCGTGCCAGGGCTAGCTAGAAAAGTTGGCGGTCTGAGCCAATGCCGTGCTATAATCAAACAAGAAGCCACCTGTTTTGACGACAGGTGGCTTCTTGAAAAATGGAAATAGCAGAAGAAGAACAAAACCTTTCCCGGGTAGCGGTTCTCTTTGAATTAATCATAGCATAAAGTTGGCAAATAATGTCAAGTGCTGCGAATTAATTCTTAGCAAGATATTCCTTCTGTTGTATCCAACCGCAAACCTACCAAATTATATCGGAAAGTTAGGGTTAGCCTTCCCTTTCTAGGGGGACTTTTCCGTATTTCAAAGAAAGTTGTTTGTTCCTATGATAAATATGTCATCATAGGAACAGGAGGAAATTAAGATGCTCGTTCT